>Ga0179593_1389138_pt1 | contig 23402 bp, 24 predicted proteins | sample CZODoug2_1_08_16_FD_185931 | JGI IMG/M metagenome (GOLD analysis project Ga0179593, IMG submission 185931) | Vadose zone soil fungal communities from Angelo Coast Range Reserve, California, USA - CZODoug2_1_08_16fungal (PacBio error correction) | ecosystem: Environmental > Terrestrial > Soil >...
TTACCTGATAGGTCCAATTGAAAGTTCGTGGGGGTGAAAGATGAGGGGAGCCTCTCGTCGTGCTATGAACATTACGTCTTGTTCCCGTCACAACTTAATCCAAACGCGTGGTAATAAAGGGCTCGGGTCTGGGTTGGGGGCGTAGGGCAAGTCCATAGGGGTGGTAGGAAAAAGCGGAGGAGGAAAGACCGTCCCTTGAAACCCAAGGATGTAGTTCAAAAATCACATTAAAAAAAAAAGAAGCCCGACCGACATTGGATTCGCTTGGCGACCCAACCCAGTTAGGAACTAAAGTATCTTGAACAAGAAAGGATTTAAAAAAAGAAAAAAATTTCACGAACGTGTCAGTTTGTCGAAAGCCACGCCAGAAAGAAGGTCTTAACACGTGAAGGGGCGGTACACCAGACGGGAAGAAAGGGGATTTCAGATCCAAATGGGAAACCTAAATAGTCGATGCGGAGGGCTTTGGACTAAACAAGGGGGCGTGACTTCGACTGTCTTCAGAATTGCCTCGCCAATCGATCAGCGGAACATGCTCTTCACGAAGGTTCCACAGGGGGTAGGGAACTCGATGAATTCGAAAAAAAAAAAGGTCCAAAAGAGAGAAGAAGACTGCATCGGAGGCTTGAGATTACAGACCGCACCGACGAAAAAGTCTCTTGGCTGTTGTCAACTCCTGGGGACGGACAAGCCGAATCCTTTTTGGTATAGTCCTCTGACGAATCCAGAATCGGCCGCAGTGATGCGAATTGGGATGTAAGGTGGAGACTTCAATTATTCCGATGAAAGCGCAATGGGGTGGTTGTCAGCGGTGGCAGGGAGAAACTGAAGAGGGTCTGCAAGTTCCAAAAAGGGAGTGAAAACAGCGGCTTAAGGAGGCCGGGGACTTTCAGTGAGTTTATGAGGAAAAACCAGGGGCGGGAGAAGGAGACCGTGCGATCTATCGGTTTAAGAAGGGGCGACCAAAAAAGAGAAGGAAATGAAAAGATCGACCGGTGGCTCGATTGGGCCTACCACTCCAAGACAACGCAAACTGCTGCGACTGTGGTTGGTTCAACTCAATGGTGAGGCTACAGACAATCTGAGTGCATGGAGGATCTACTATGACCTTGTGCCAAAAAAGGCATCGCGGAACTACGCAAAGCAAGTCTAACTGGGGAGGGAAAACATCATTGCGCAGAAAGGGAGTAGAAATTCACTCAGATGCACGAAGAGGACACACCATCGACGATTGCGAACTAAGGGGGGCGTGGCAAAGCTGCGCGGTTGGTAGGAACAGATGGGTTGGGGGGGGTTGTTGGGATCAGCATACAAGAAGAGCAAGACGGGGTAATTATGAGTGTCTTGGCTCTCCATTGGGGCCAAAAAGTCGGGAGACCCCCTGCGTAATGAGAAAAACATGATTCCTGGACAAATCAGAGATCGAAGCCAATTGGAAGTTGAAAGATACAAAGAGCTAACAAAAACTGTTTTTTGACACAAAGATCAAAGGGAGATCAGATCTACTCTTGGGGAAAGGAAACTTATAAGTAAGAATCGATTCGTAAAGGGGCTGTCCCGCAAGATGTATACGCGGCTGACTCGGCAGGCCGTGGAAAAAAAAGGGAGAGAGATTCAGTCATCATGAAAAGTCACTGATACTTGAAGAAAGAGGGGGGGTTGCCGTACGGAAGAGAGAATTAGCTGGTATTGGGGGGACTGAGCTGGTAGGGGAGTGAAAAGGGAAGCACCGGTGGCACAAGGGGACGCGTCCCCAACGATTGGCTAAAAGAACGTCAAAATCCGCTCAGAAATTTCATATGGGCCAGACGGGGGGGAAAAAAGCTTACATCATCGTAGGGGCCACCAGAGCTACCAAAAAGAAAAGGAGATGGTTACCCCAACCTTACGGAAAAGATGGTACTTGGGGAAGATGGATGACAAAATCCCAACCCTACAGGGACGAGACCACTTCGGGGGGAAGGGAAACCTATTGGGGGGGCACATCCAGGCTGCTTTTGCGGTTCATAGAGACGAGGTCACTCTGGCGAAAATCAGAGTACAAACAACGCGTCGCAGTCTGTTAGTGGAGGGGGCGAAAGTTTTCAGGCGAATACAAAAAGAAGTGAAGTGATGCCAAATGTCAGTTTGAAGGAAAAGGCTTGCTCCTCGCGCGTGATCGCGAAGGCATCGGAGGACGTCGCGGGGGGAAAGGTTCTCGTAGCTACTTCTGATAAAAACCTGCATTTTGGAATCAAGGCTCGGGCACGCAGTGGCGGAGACAAGGGCTGGGCGAGTGGGTTTCCGACAAATCTCCATACCGGGGAAGAAGGTTAAAGCGGAAGTCAATGAGAGCAGAGACTATCAATCGGCAAATAGAAGGATACCCGCCGAGAGGGAAGAGCCGCAGAAGAAGTGAGTGATTAAAGAGCCTGTCGACGCAGTGGGGAGTAGGGAGGAGGTGAGCTTAAAAAAAGAGGGGGGGCAATAACAAAAAAAAAAAACCCCCCAAAAGAAAGAATAGACTGCTACTCAAAAGGGGAAAACTGCGGGGAAGACATGAACCCCAGCACCCAAAGCAAGGGTCCTGCAAGCATAGATCAGGTACACCGTCCGGAGACACTCAGATGTTTTGCGAGAGGAGGGGGGGTGGACAGAGGGGCCTTCTAAAACCTATGCCATGGAGGGGGGCGAGCAAAACTAATGGAAGAGATTTACCGAACAATACATGAAAACCAAGAGGACACAGTGTACGATGTCCAAAGGAATCAATCTAATGGTATGCAGTACTATACTGTGGGGTGGCACTTGTTCGATGCTTAGCTTACCTGACTTCCAAATCCGTTCTCGATCAAAGATGACCATAATGAGAGTTCTGGGAATAGAGAGAGACAGTGAGGAACAGATTCAGGGGAATGAGGTCCACTGTATTAAAATTGAACTAGAACTTGATGAGAGAGGAGATTGCGAGCAATATGGAATGAAGAACTTAGGGCGGTATACTATTTCACCCCAAAAACTGGCACCCAAGAGCATCACTCTCTTCAGGGTAATCTGTGAGAAATCGCAAACGCAACCCGCCGCCGCACATCCCCTATTTGCATCTGGGATTATTACGTTTGATCCTTATGCTAGGCGCGCTCATGCACCCTTACTGAATGTCGTGGGAGGAAGATCAACATGTCAATGTGTCAATGACGGAATCAGTGAACCGCGCCACTAAAGACCCTTCTCGACCAAATCAGTCCGGCACAAAAACAGCAATGAAGACCATACAGCGAACGGGTGAACGTAGGGGAAAGAAGCGCCGACCAGAAAAAGGGCACCGCGACCACCGCCGCGACGGAGACGAAGAAAGAAGAACTTTGCGTAAGGTTTAGATATGACAGGCGCCTTTTCGAGGGCCAAAAAACAGTTTGGAGACGGGACGCGGAGCGGATGGACTCCGAGACAACAGAGCTCTCAAGGGCGCGCTGATGAGGGGGCGCGAACGTGCTTCCCAAGAGAACAGAAGCAAAACAAAGGTACGACAACGGCGGCCGGAAAAATTCGACGTTAAGCACCGAAGAAATGGGGCCATGTTGGAGGGAGAGTAATGGGCGGGTAAATGGCGGGGGGAGTAATGAGTTAGGTCAAGGGAAAGAGAAAGGGGAAGAGTGGTGCAGGACAGAGGCGAGTTGGAAGGGTTCAAAAAGAAGCCCCTGTACGGTGCTCAGAAAGGGCCAGTGTGGGGGGATTGGGGTGTTAGCGTAATCAATCCATTGCGTAAAAAGTTTGACCGGACAAAAAAGCATGAATGTAATCACGCGTGCTAAAAAGAACCAAATAGGTAATCTAGAGAAACACAACAAGGAAGGAAAGAGAAAAGAAAGGTCGACCTGTAAGACTCCGCGGTAAAAAAGTCCCCGGAAGACGGCAACGCAGTTGGATGTTCGTCAAAGTGAAAAAAGAGCGCTTACGCTCACAAAAAGGAAAAAAGAGTCAGGCGAAAAATACCGGCTTTTGTAACACCTCTCCCTCACGGACAAATGCAGGCGGCCCGGCGAAGAAGTGACGCCACTTGGAGCACCGTGCGCGTCATCAAAATGGATGGCGCTCTCTTCGAGAACCCAGCAGGGGAGGAACGCTCTCGGTGGAGGTCCAAGGGCATTCCTATCCCGTTACAACTGGTAGAGGGCTAAAAAAATCGGAAGGGCATCAGATAAAAAACTGGTCAATTACAAATACCTACTCGCTGATCATGGGGGGGGGCTGTGAAGGCGTCAGCCGGGGATTGAGAACGGCTCGCCACTAAACTTAACAAGGGCTCACGACGCGGGGGGTTGACCGGCATGCATGGGTAATTCGCAGAATGGTGATGGGGGGGGAACTCGGGAAAAAGAGGCACCACCTTGCCAACGCCAGTAATTAAGTCAACTGCTCGAAGATACTCCTAAGCTGAAAAGTATAAGAAAATTAAAAGACATAGTATGCAGGGCAACCGTATCTAAGGCAACGATTGGGGGAATTTTGTGCTGCGGAGGAGTTCTATAAGCGATGGTGAAATCGCCAGAGTTGCCTTAACGATAGCACTTGAAAAAGGTGAAGGGGTGCAGGCTGACGGGGCATGTCGGAGCGCGCAGACTAAAGGAAAAGCACTAGCAAAGAGGCTCTAGTGGCAAAAAAAAGACTGTAATACACTCCATCCATACCTTTCTCAGAGATGGGCCGATTGTTCAACGCACTGTGCGCGCACTCCGAGCGACACGATGGAAAAGGGTGAATATAGAAAAAAAAGAACTGAAAACTAAATTGCCCGGCTGGGAAATTCCTAGGGAATAAACGGGGAAAACCCAACTGGGACCGGCACTAGCCATGGTGGCATGCCTGGGATTCAAAACCTCGATCGTCCGCGGGGGATTGATCTTTATGGAAAACAGCGCCCTTTCCGAAAATAGGACCAAGCCTGAAGGGAGAAAAAACTTCGAAGCAAGACCATAAGAAAACACAGAGCGGCGGTCGCAGGATCTTCCATGGAGTTTGGGTTGAGGAGTGCCTAAAAGGGGGGAGGGGTGACGGGACGTTGGAACGGGCCAGGAAAAGGAGAGGTTCGGGCTAGTTGCTTAGTCCAAGATAAATACGCTGTGTCGGAAACGCCATAGGGGCAGCGGGATCCTGGCGAAAGAAGGTGACAAACTTGCTGAATTAAGCCTCTCTTCGAAAAGCTGGAACGGTGCTTGGGAAGTCTCTTCTCTCACAGAGATGGAGGAACTGTCGGTCCTGGCGAATTGGGAATCACCAAACCAAAGCGGGATATTACGCAGGAAAGAAAAAAAAAAAAAATGAAATGGGGGCCGTCGAAGAGTCCCAAATCACAGGGGATCTGAACGTCGGAAATTACACAAGAATTCAGCCCAGCAGATGGACCCTATCCAACCGTATGGCGGCGGGTGGCTCGACGGGACAACCTACATTTGAGAGTCACACATTGTGGACGACAGGTAAAAAGAATCTCACAGGGCTTTCTTGGGTACACGGCAAAAGGTGTCCAGAATCAATGGATGATCCCGGTTCCAGCTCTCTACATCCCCTCCGTAGGCCATACGCGGCGTTCTGGCCATAGCCGAGTCGGCAAACGACGTAAACAAGGGGGAAAAATAATTCCAAACGCCCGCCATGGAACCGTTACCACATATGGGGGGGGGGTGGCCAGAAAATGGGCAGGGGAAGGGGAAAACAACCGACATTTGTCCATCGGGTCAGGGCGGGTCGAAGATGGGCTCTAGAAGAGAAGCCAATACCATCTGGGTTCAACGGCGGAGAGGAATTAGTCTGGGGGGGGGAAAGGACTGGGCCTCATCATGATAAAGCGTTAACAATCAAACCTCTGAAATTAGGCGATTTTGAGAACGGGGATCGGGGGGTGGTGGACAAAACCGGCTAAACATGCGTCCATGGGTCAAAACCTCAGTTTCCCAACGGCCATGACAACTACCTGGCTCCATTATTCTCCGCTCATCGGCCCCCCTGTGAGACATATCAGCAACCTAGTCCTGGAAAGAACGGGACGCGATTGGAGAAAGGGTTGGTCGAAGAAGGCCCAAATACGGATAAAAGGGACCAAGCGGTCACTAAAGAGAGTAGTATACCAATAGTCAATTCAAATGGGGATTCTTCTCAACTTTTGCAGGGGAGGCCCCACATGTTGAGGGCGCAGGAGTAGAGCCATGACAAAAGAAAGGGAACTACCGACCTCTGATCTACGCCAGCGGGGATCAGGAACGAAGCCGTTTGTATCCGAAAGCTGTGGGGTACATCCCGAACACACGGAAGAGCTAGGGCGTTTCGGCTGCCGCGAAAGACAGTGCCATTCAGACGCCCAAAGGCGGGGAGGCAGTTGCAACAGGCACGTGAGACACGCGCCCAGCTTGGCGGGCATAAAAGGCGGAATGCAAAGCCGGCGAAATAACGCCTGAGGCAAATGATTTTGGGGGGGGGGAACTGGGAGTGAATGTCGGAAAAGCCATGGGCCGAATCGCGTTGTCCAGGACGCCACCGGTCCCCTTAGGGGACGCTCCAAAGTGGAGAAGGCGGAAGAAGGCGGGGGGCTTTCCGTGAAAGTTAGAACAGGGGGTAGGGAGCGAGAGAAAAATGGAGTATGCGGTCTATCTACCCACCCCACCGGAATTACCATCTCCTCAAACCTATCTCTGTTCTCCTCGCCCGAGGTCGGGTGCCAAAACTAAAACGCAAACGCCCTGGAAGGGGCCTTTCCGCAATTGGGGGGGGGATCCAGGCCAGAAAAAGCTTCCCGGTGAATTGGGGCAACAACGCGAGCGTTGCCCACAAGGCTGCAAGCGTCACGGGAGACATCAAGGGGTCGAAAGACACGCATCAAGTGGGGATAGCGTGAGGCGAGAGAGAAAACAGAGGAGGACTGCTTCTGGCTGACTTAACAGCCGCCTTTGGTGCGAAGGGAACTGCCTTGCCTCAGGAATGACAAATCGAATCCTGGGTAGTATGGTCTGTCGTTGAAGACTGGGCGCGAATGGGCCTGACTGAAACGGCGTAAACCCCGGCGTACGGCGGCGAAGCTTGTCGTGTGGCAAGCTAGAGGAGGCAAGGAAATTGACGATAGACCCTAGCGGAACTAAATGGTGGGTCACCGGAGGGCAAAGGGCCGGAAAACAGATCTTTAATTGACTCGGGGGAACCCAAAGAATTGCGAACCGTACTTTTTCCCGGGACCGGACGGTAAGACGCGGATTCTGCTTCTTCCATGGGGACGGGATCAAAATCGGTTGAAGGAAGAACAACGCACCATACCCATTGGAAGAAAAGACATCTGGGGCGGACGGGAAGAAGGGAGGACAGGGATGTTGCAATCTTGACATCTGCCCAGGCCAGCCCGGGACTGTGGGAGTTCCCACTAGTTTCGACGGAAAAACCGTATCCAGCACCGAATTGAATAGGGCCGCCGGGAAACGCGGGACATCAGAGGGGGCGCATCATCTCACACAATCATGCCGTTAACGCGCAAGGCGAAACAGAGGGGGAATGGGGGGAATTTGAGAAAGTCTGAAGCCGCCGCGGAGGAACACTCTACCAGTGGGGAAAGTTTCCAGGGGGTTTTGGGTGACTGGAATCGATGGTTCCGGAAAAAGCTGTCTGGGAAAGAGGGACGGGAAAAGGTACTTTGGGTGGTCTAGAAATGAAGAGAAGGTGGGAATGCAACCACAAAAAGGAGCTTGAAGGCCAGGTGCACTGTGGAAGCCCTCTTTCTGGCCGCCCGGGTGAGCCAGATCAGTCAGGCGTGCGCTGGTGCATGGGGGGTCACGAGATTTCCGGAATAAACAACCTGAATTGGAAGCCGCCAAAAAAAAACGCCTCAGTCGCTCGGAGGAAGAATGCCTTAGGGGTTGGTCGAAAAATCGCGAGTAAAGAAGAATCAGGAGATCAAGCCTCTAAATGCAGCAAAATAGAAGGACCCTTCGCCACGCAAGAATCCGAGCATCTTAGGGTCTTAAATTCCGGGTCAAGATTGACGATTCCGGGAGGTACAAAAAAACGCGAATCCAACAGCGCTGGATCCTGGCGACTCATAAAGAGTCAAATGATACCACAAAAACGACATGGGGAGCATCATAGCTCAAAAGCCAGCAAGCAAACCCGGGCTGCTGATCGTATTGAGAAAAAGCCGCGGGGATCACCGGACATGGCGAGCTCCGGGCGTGGGCTGGAGATACATAAACAAATAACTCAACGCTGAAAAGAAGCCTACCGAATACGGAATCAAAGACCAGAGGCCTATAACTAAAAGTTGGGGGCGGGAGATTTGGACATTGTGGCCACGAGAGCAAAGGGGTCAATTCAAGTTCGACGTCACAAGCTCCCACAACACCACCAACCACACAAAAAACCCCAAAACAAAAACACCCCAAACAACAAACAAAAAAAGGATCTTGTCGCGTCTACGCGCTACCGGGCGGTAAAAGATAGGCCGTTAGGAGCAATGCATGGGAGCTCTCACTGATGCGTCAGCTGATTGCGGCTGTTCCCCGCACTCGGACTAGGAAGAACATCTCAAGACCCTATACCGAGCCTAAGGTATCTGGGCCCTCTTGAGTAACATCTCCTCCCTCCAATGGCCGGGCAACTGCCCTGGCATGTCAATAGGCATTGAAATTGCCTGCTAGCGACTGTTGAGGAACAGATGGCGTACCGTCGTGGAAAGTCTTCTATCTTCTAAATGTTCATTTACGCGGAACTAGACTGACTGTTCTTGCCAAAGGGTGCGAACCGGTATTTCGACGCAAAGCCCATGCCTGCCCCATCCGCCGGAGTCTGTGGCTCGGTAAAGCGAGAGCTCATCCTGCGGAGTTAAAATCAGCAGACCAGACGAGGTTTGGGAACGGTGGGGAGGCGAAGACCGGCTATCGTCCAAAACAACAGTTGCGGAAGCCGGAAGACGTAAGGCGGGTATTTTTATCGATTCCGGGGACTACACTGGTGAGAAGCAATGGGAACTCGGTCTGATGCCGGATGGACAAAGAAAAAACGCTCTTCATCGTCAGGCTCTTAGTGGGAAAGACGCCAATAGATAGAAACGTCACTGTGGGTGCCGACACGGTACGGGCGGCAAAATTGAAGCGGTGGAAGGCGGGATCAAGGGGTCCACATGTATTTCAGGTGAAAGCGGTAGGGGGGGGGGGGGGTTGGGGGGGGCGTGCGCGCCGCGCGCGGGGCTTGGGAGGGGATAAAGTGGACTCTAACATACGAGGTGCCGAAGTGGGAATAGTGGGGGGTAACACGCGGAGTATACAGGATCAGAAGGAGGGAGACAACAAAAAACGGAGATAGATGAGAATTACTTTGGGGAAATAAGGTCCACTATTCCCTATTAGGCACTCGTGGGGTGGGGCGGAAAACGTGTACAGCGAGGAAAGAGAACAAAAAAGAGAGAGACCGAGGCGCTCACTTCATGCTATTTGACAACCTCTGGTGACAACTCAATGGAAGTAATCGCTGAACCCTCAAATCTAAGGGGCATTTGATGAGGGACAAGGAGGCACTTCCGATTCCTTGAATGGGCTAAAATAACTCAAATTCCGAGATCTAAGAAATTGGGGAGGGGCCAATCAACCCCGGCAAACCTAGCCAAGATGAAAACGAGGTTCGAAGGACATAAGCGGATGGAACATAAAAAAGGGTAGTACGAGAGGCGAGTCGCCGTACGTCATGTTGCTGGGGAGGATCCAGTAAGGAGGGAGTCGCAGCAATCGGAACAAGCTTCCATATTAGCGTTTTTTGGACCTAATTGCATCTGGTTTCATTTAGACAATGGGCAGAAAGGTCGGGGATCAACGCTGGTCCACAGACGGGCGGGGCCGTCCCCATCAGGGAAGGGCCGAGGACCTATCGCTTGTAAAGTAAGGACCCTTCGGGGGGAATTCATATAAAAACCTGAACTCGTGGGGAGGCGGTTTGGGAGTTCTGGTGTGCAACGTTGAAGAACGGGATATTTCTCTTTTCGTTTTAAGGGGTTTAATGGAGTTACAAGTATTCGGAGTGCTGAAAAAGGGTCACCCAAGAGAGCTGACCACTCATCAGAAGAGTTGGCGCTACATGAATCCTTACTCCGTGCAGGAGAGCGGTTACGCAGGTAGAGCCCTCGGCAAAGCCGACGAAGGGGGGCTCGAAGCAAGATAAACCATGGACCACGCTGGGGGAAAGACGGCGACCAACCTAAAATATCAAAAAAGAGCCATCCAAAACCAACGGAGATATCGGCGTTCCGAAGGAGGAGATGTACGCGGTGGCCGGCGGGTGGAAATTGTATGGGGGGGCTGGAATAAGGGGCCCTAGGTACGACTACTTCCGCCCCTCCCATGACGAGGGGGAACTAACCCCGCTGGCCTAACCATCGAGAAACAATTGCTGGAAGAATGAGCGGAAGGGCTTTGATAGGGAGGCCGAAAGGTGTCGTTTTGACCGGGGGAATAGGTCAATTTGCCAGAAAAAACGTTCAAGTTCGGGAAGCGGTGCAGGAAAAGAGAAGCGAGGCGCAAAGGCCGGAGCAATAGTCAATGCGGGGGGAAGTCAAGGACCTGAGAAAGTAGTAAACTTGGCCTTCTCGGGCTAAAAAGTCATAGGGGCCGATTGCTGATGGTAGTCGCGAGGCAGGGAATCTTAGAGAAAGGGAGTTTCGGGAGAGGGCAACAACCCAACGTGCCCGGGGTTCAACGAAGCGACACAAATGTTCCTGAGAGTCCACAGAGGAGGAAATGAGCAGGCAAGAGAGAAAGCCAAAACTGCCCCAGCGATTCACTCACGCAGCGTGCGGAGTTTAATGAGCACAATGGGATTCACAGAATTGGGCCTCCGAAGCAAAAATTGGGGGGGGGGCTGATAGGGGAGGCATTCCTCAGCAATCAAAGAACGGGTCCGACGATGGAACGAACGGAGGGTTACTAAAAACGGAACTCCGTGAATGGGCGCCAAAAAAACACCAGGAAGTGCAATAGGGGGTATACAACGAGGGTCAAGTCAGGGGGAGGGGGACTTGTCAAATCGGGAGACCAAACCATCTGGGGCCACCTCGGCGCGGGGGAACCGAAAATTCATTGGGGGGGGAGGGGGGGGAAAAAAGGAAGGGATCAGCGATTAAGAAAAAGGGGTACCATACTGACGGAACGCATGAAAATAGAGCAGGTGTGTACGTTAAGGCAAAACAATGCTTGTTTGCAGAGGGGACAACCAGTGTCCCAAGGACATGGGGGTCAATACTCCATGTGTCAAGGAAGACGACCAAAGGCCTGTCCCATTTTCGACTTTCCTTCAAACAAAACAAACCAATTTCAACGACACCAAGGTAAGTGAACCGAGTATTATTTCAAGGGAAGGAGGGAGTGATCAAAGGTCATGCACGGCGCCAGGTAACAGAATATACCGGGCCGGGAAACCCAAAAAAGACGTTAAAATCCTGAAAGGCATCAACCGACTATTCGGCGGTTGGCAGGCATGACAACACATTTTGCGTTACAAAAGAAAGTTCACGAAGCGCAATTCGATAAAGATTCAGCACCAAAAAAAAAAAACGCAACGACCCGTGATTCGAAACCGCTCTCCGGCCGAGAAAGAATGGAGAACATGCAAAAAGTCGCAGGACCGCAAAAAACAGATAAAAATGTTATCCGGGGGAACTACCATTCATACAAACGACCCGTCCAGTCAGACCCCCAAAATGTCGCCGTAGAAAGGTTGACGGAAGGAACTCGAGAAAAACGTAAACTATAACTAGATGACTTTAATAGTCAAACGGGCTGTCCAGGAAAAGGTCTCAAAATTGAGGATACATTGATGGCAAACAAGGGGGACGGCGCCCGGAAGTTTCCAGGGGTCCGACATTTCACCGAGGAACCCGCTAAAGACCGGCAATCAGTCGGGGAGCGATTCCCAACAAGGGAAGGTTGAAAAAGAAAAAGGGAGGGCCGCCGGAGTGAAGGCAAAGTGGGTTATCGACACCGTCGGAAAGGCGATCGATGGGGATCTCAAAAACACCAACAAACCTGAGGAAAAGCTAGGTCGAGAAAATTCTTCGGCAGGGACGCCTGCCGAACTGTTTCCATGGAGTCACGGCAGACTACCCCGCTCATGGGGTCACAAAAGTGTTTGATAAAAAAATGCGACAACCGACGATTGAAAGCATAGACAACAGAGAGTAACAGTGCGCGACGGGACGAAAAACAGAACCAAAGGAGGACGAAAGTTGGCGAAGACAGACGATGTAGGCATGGAAGCCGAGGAAAATAACTCAACAACCATCGAGATGGGGGACTGAAGCCAGCGGCGTCAAAAATAAAAAAGCAGTTTGGAGACATGGGAAGGGGAAAGGGGCACAGCAGAGGCGCAAAGGACGTGGGGGGGAAACTCGGGTGCTCGGGCGAGAAAAGGTGTAACGACCCCGAGAACAGATTCCGAAAGAGGGGGCAAGCAGTCACTAAAAGTGGGAGATTGGCAGCCGCGCTACAGAAACGCAACAATGGGGTGGGACAACGACTAGACAAAAGAACAGAATAAGGTTAGGGAAGGATGGTCACCGAGCGGTCTTCGGCCCGGAAACGGTAACATGACGAAAGACAGGCCAAAGACGCAACCAACTGGACCTAAATCTCTTAAGGAAGAGCAGTCAAGAGTGCTAGACAAAAAGTTGCAAGACATGGGTTTTGGAGTTTACAAAGTAAAAAAGTGTAACCCGTGGCGCTACTTTCAACTGGGGACTTCCAGAAGCCCAGTTCACAGGGAGGGAAAATTTAGGAGAAGAAACCCTGAGAAAAAATCCCTACCTTGGTTAGGGTCGGAAAGGCGTGAACGAATGGATCTCTCGATAACGATCTCAAAAAACCAAATGACGCTATGGTTTACCAGGCAAGATGCTTCAAAAGAGGATTTGGTGACGCAATAGAAGCCAAAAACCATACATAAGGGGAACGTAACCAAGTAGTGGTCAACACTAGGGGGGGGGGGGTAACGTTCGGGGATTTCGTTAAATCACCTTTCAAAAGAAAAGAAGAAACAACTCTTCCCTACTCGTAGAATCGGGGGTTTTTTATGAACGTATCTAGGGTCTTCACTCACCTCAATTGAAGTGACTTTCGGGTACCCGAATTTAAGGTGAGTTCCAATCGGTGCTTCGCTAGAAATGTACTCGGGAAAAGTTCCTAGCGTATTCAATCCTTAACGTGGGTTCTTTTAGATTGTGTTACCTCGTCGAGTTCCTTCGCCGAAAAAAAAACTCGCTGTGGGGGGGGCCAACTTTTCGACTGAGTCCGGCTCGGCTCTATTTACGGCATCTTCAGTTTGCTTGGTTTTTTGTTCTTCCCCTTGCACAAGCAGGAGCCAGGGGAAAGAAAAGCGAGACTCCTTCGAAGAGAGGGAGATGCGCCAGAGACTTTCAAAATCAGAGGAAGGCGTCAGCGAAGAAACGTACGTGATTTAACTGTGTAACAACAATTGAGATAAGAAGGGGTTCCAGGGAAAATCCACGAGGCTGAAAATGATCAAACCGAAAAGGGAAGAAAGCAGGGTCCAAAGCCACATCACCCAAAAACGAAGTCAAATCATAGGAAACAAAGTCCGCTCATGAGAAAGGCCGCTGTGGGCCGCTATAGGGGGTTCAACAAGCAGCGCCTATGCCAGGAGGGGCGACATCAAAGGAAGCTTTGTAAAGCAACAGATGCACGGAAAACAACGAGGGACTATCATCGGCCGTCACCAAAAGGATAAAAACAAGACTAGAAGGGGTTTTATGAATGTGCTAAACTGAGTTTTTAAGGCCCGCACAGGCCGGCAATAAACGTTCCTTCTGGCTAGAACCCGCGTTTACCTCAGGGGTGTCTCAAGTACGCGAAAAAACAGTGACACAGGCCTCCTCGATGGAGAAAATTCTGGCCGGGGGGCTCTCCAATGCAAAAACGACCGAGCGATTCCATCTATCTTCAAGCTCGAGCTTCCTGGTTATGAAAGATGGCGTAATCAGCACCACTATCCTCTAAGGATGGCAAAAATTGATGACATCACGCTACGAGAGCGAAGAAGGAATCACCGATTGGGATAGCTAGATGAAGGAAATCAGAAGGGGAAGGCACTAACTAGCGGATGAATCTCTAAGGATGTACTTGCTCCTTTCTGTTTTCATAATCCTCTTTTCGGGAACCCATTTGATAAAAGAAAAAACGCGCAATAAACATAAAATTCTTAGACCATAAGAATGCTGAAGCAAACAATAAATCTCAAAATCTGGCGAAGTGTTCAACGGGTTGGGCCAAAAAAGAAAAAAGATGTAAGCACAAAGCCAATGAAGGGGGGGGGGGACCTGGACTAGAAATCATACAACTCGGTTTTAACTAGGGACAAGGCGGGAAATTCGTTGCCGCTACCGTTGGGAACGTGCTAGAAGCCGGGAGTGGGACAACTAAAAGAACAACTCTCAAGCAACGCGAAAGTGCGCGGAAGGGGAACCAAACCAAAAAGGGGAAATCGAATAAGAAAAACAGAATTCAAAAATGAAAAAGTTAAGGGCAACTCTCTTGGAGGTGAGTTATTGTAAATGACAAAATATGTGTATTCGAGCTCGGGGGGATTTGTGGGTAAAAAAAGAGGTGGGAAAATAACCGAACGCAATCTTGCATCAAAGTCCGGGAAGCGTGGACGTCAAGGTCTAAAAGGAGAAAGCGGGGCTCTCAAAAACGACAAATGGTAAAGGGAGCCTGGTGAGGACGGTAAGACTCAGGGTGAACCATAGTCCCAAAAAGGGGGGGAACTCAGCGCGTTGGAGTTAGTCAGTCAACTGATCATCTCTGACTAAGCAAAAAATACAACAAATCGCGTTAAGAGAAAAGGAACCTTGCTGTTTTTAAAATTAAAAAACCGAGAAAATAAATGGACAAGTTGAATCGTCCTCGTCAAAGGGGCGACGGGTAAGCCAGCCATAACAGGCAGAAGGAAACTGAGTAAGGGAACATGTAGGAAGCACGGAACCTCGCCTCGCTGAAAAGGGAGATTTTGTATCTGGTCCATCAGCTGCCGGCCGGGAAAAGGTTCTCGGCCAAGCAGGCGACTATAGAAGAGCGATGTAGAAGCGTCGCAAAAAGAGGTAACCAACAAACCCAAGGGAGGCAAGGGGTCGGGGCGTCAGACGCGGAAGGAGGCTCCACTAATGTTAACAAGCTGCGAAGAGAACGTTTTGTTTTGGAAACCTGGGAGATTCGGTTTTGCTCAAAACGTTGGCCGTATGCTGATGAAAAACACAGGAACTCTAACCAAAACGAGTCCATCAACCTTACCATAAAAAGAATACTCCTGGCAGGAATCCTATAAAATTGATTCACCTTCGATAGGAAAACGAGCGAACTCTTGGGGGCGGGCGCCATTGAGGCTAAATCGGATGTCAAAGAAGCCAAGAGTTCAAGGTAACGAAAAAAATAGGTCGAGGGTTGCCTGTAAAAGGTGAGCTGCATAGTAATAAACGCAAACACTCGGATTCACAAAAGAGGAGCAAACAAGCGATCTCGAGAAGAAAAGTATATATAAAACTGGGAATCCGATCGGGGGAAGCTTGTCCACGGTGGCGCACAAAGGGCGCAACTAAGGAAAGGGTGATAAGGGAAAACAGGGACCGACCCAATGCGTGCTCCGGCCGATCTACCAGTTAAAGAAAAAGCAGAACCATCCCCAACCATGAAGAGAAAGTTGTCCGATTGATATCTTGAACTTCCCTGGTACTCGTTCCCGGGGTTAATGAAGGGGTGTTATGAACACTTGCGTGAAAGCAAAAGGGCGCACTCCATGGGGGGGAATCGTGGTGAGAGAGAAGTCGCCACAAGGATCACTGCCAACATAGCGAAGGAGTATGAAAAGGCATGCCTTGGTGTGGGTGATGACCAGGGTGTTTGGTTATGCGGCGGTCTCAAAGGAAAACTTAAATTCTCGGAGAAATCGCCATATAACCTAACGGAAAACGATAGAAAACCCCCGTCCGAAGACCTCGGGGTGCCTCATGATCCTCCCATGACGGAAGGGGAGGTCGCTTACGTAGAAAGGGCCTAAAATGCTTGCGCGTCAAAATGATTGGGGCTTCAATTTATGGTCTCTGATCAAATCTAGAAAGTTCTTGGGGAGGGTCGAAGGTGTCGAAAACGCAAGAACAAAAAACCATGGTCTTCCTCTCGAACAAGGGATGGGCCGGCGGGCAGTGGCTAAACAACAAGCGGTTTTGAGACCGGCAAAAAAGAGCCTACCTAAAAATTAAACATCCCGAAGACTATGACGGGACCTCCCAACAGCGCGGCGGGATGCCGCCCAAAAATCGTGAAAAAAAAAACAGGTACAGGTGTCCTCGGAAAGATCCTTTGAGTGGCCAACAAAAGATGCTCGAAAAGACAGGAGTGAAAGAACTTTCCAAGAACGACTTATTCGTAAAAATACACGAAAGGACAAGCTGAATCTTGAGAATGAAGAACCCAAAAATGGCGCTGGTTCAAGAAAAAACATATGTTACCCCGAGTGGACTCGGTGCAGGAGGGCTATCTGCGCAAGGATCAAAAACCTCTGGGTGCCGGGCACGGCGCGGTAAACCAGCCTTTGAATTCTGGGTGATAGTCTGGTTCTGGGAACGAAAAATAATGAGGGGAGCTCAACGTGCGAAACCGATGAAATTAGGAAAGGATGGGGCGTGCAAGGAGATTGGATTGGAACCGATGCCCAAGGCCCCCGGTGGCATGGAAAAATACCATTTGGGGCCCAAAAAAAAAAAAAAACACATCAAAGCTTCTTGGCTCCCCGCTTACGGACAAACGAAAAAAAAAGATCTGGGGAACAAGGGGTCGTGAACGCGAGTAATGAATTGAACAGGTTTTAAGGACGACGATGAAGACAGAGGCTTAAGACCGCAGCGGGAGAGGGGGTCAAAAAACAAATAGAGGGGGCAGGGAGGAAAAAAAAAAATTAAATGTAACGCGAGTGATGCTACTACGAGGAGGGGGACGCCAAAACATGGGCTGAGTCGGGAGAGCAGTTCCTGACAAGAATCCGGGGAGTCAACTCGAAGATTCGAAAAACCGGGAGAGACGCCGTGCTGCCTCTTAACGGAGGAGGGAAAACAGCGGAAAAAAACAGAAAAAACCGCACTTCGATGTGGGCTTTCCTTCGAGTGTAAAAATATCCAGAAAAAGGCGGCGGGACAAAAATTGCAAAACACAACGCTGGCGAGAAAGTCCATCCAACCTCGATGGTCCTTGTGACCCTCAAAAGAGAATGCCGACAAAGCTAGAATCGACTCTTGGAGCGCAAATTGAATGTCTTGTTAAAAGAATGGGGATGGGTGCAAAAAAAACGGAGGATGTACCTGCTACAGGCGCAAAAAAGGGTGTTTCTCAAAATAGCTGGAAATTGAATTTTCAAAGGGATTGTTCCACGATACCAAAATTGAGTTGGTGGAAAAAACAGTACGTGGTTAAAAAAAGACGCTGGAATCGGCTCGGTATCTGCAAAGCGGGCGGCACGCGAGCACGATAGGATTGTTTAACGAGAGAACAACAAAAGGAAGGGGAGGAGCGAAGACCGACGATCGAGGGGGAAGCGCTGGGGCGGGGGTCCTAAAACCCGGGGGGACCCGCTCCCTCCCTAAATCGGGGGTTGGTCAAGCAAATGTTTTTCATAACTGTGAGCCCCGAAAAAAAAAAAAAAAAACCAACAGAACCAAAAACGGACCAAAAAAAAAAAAAAAACACCGGGAGCAGAAGGTAGGAAGGGAGGAGAGAGGCCCCCTAGGCGAGGCTGACAACGCGAAGATTGGCCCCCACACTTAAGTGGTAAAGTTCCGTCGGAGAAAAAGACAGGAGCCTTTTCGAAGGAAAACATAAATGGGGGAGCTGAGGCGATTCTCAAGTTCAGGAAAACGAAGTTACAAAGAACAAAAACATGGGGGAGGGCGGGGACTGTCGAAAAAAGAAACTTGTAAACAGAGGGGGGGAAGCAAGTTTTGGGGCATGAAGGATTCAAAATCAGAGCATATCCGCCTTATGAAAGCTTTCGGGTCCGGTCGCGAAAGTGGGCAGGCTAACCGGGGTCTAGCGACCCTTCGCTCCCGAAGCGTCGGCAGCAAGCAGGGCGAAGAAAAATTCTGAATTGACGCGAAAGAAAGAAGGAACACAATGTGTGGAGTAAAAAGACAAACCGCGGAAAAAGAAAAATCATCGCATATGTAGAAAAAAAAAAACAAAAAAGAACAGGAAAAAAAGGAAGGGGGGGGGGGGATTCGAACGGGGGAAGGAAAAGTCTTGGGTAACCACGCCGGCAACAGCCGCGGCGGGGAGATGCAACTAACAAGAAGAAAAAAAAACTACCCAAGCGCTGCAGAAATAGATAGCAATGTTCACTAGACCATTTTTCTAAGGTGGTTTTTGGGCTCGGTTACGGAAAGAGAAAAAGGGGGGGGACCCAGGGTTGCGGAATGTCCAGGGGATCAATGTGCCCACCATTTTGAACAGGGGGGACGGGGGCAACCAAACGGTTGGCTGCGGCAAGTCAAAATCCATAACGGGAGGTATGCGCCGCAGGTAGGGAACCTTCGCGAAGAGATGAGGCCCATCTCACCCCAAAAGGAAGGAAAACGGGTGTACAAAACGAAGCCTGGAGACCGACAAAGAGGGGGGGATGTTGGAGAGATGTCGCGAGAGGGGAAAGCACCTAAGAACAAGTTTAAGTCTAACCTATTGGGATATTTTTCATGCTTGTGGCGGTTCTTCACAGGGGTCCGCTTCGAGACGAGAGGGGGAGGCCGTGAAAACCGAAAGGGTCATGTGATTGGATTGTCGAAAAAGTGTAGAAGACAGAAAGGAGCGTTACAAAAAATCAATTTGCAAATGTGCGTGCTCGGCCACCGCTGCGTTGAGTCGAGTACAGCTAGGCTGGGGGAGGCAGTGTGGGGGAAGAAATTCGAGTAAAATATCCCTGCCGGAGGAGCAAGACTAGAATGCAGAAGTACTCATAGAGGGGGAGATTTGGGGAGACATTCGATACCGACAGGGGGAGCCTGAGATCCGAGGTCCTTACTACTAAGCAAATGGCATAAAGCCGGTCTAGACACGCGTGCAAACCGGCCTACGGAGTATTTAGTAGAAGGGGCGTCCAAAAAACGTTGAACAAGAAAGGGGAAGGGATCCCACAGCGGCTTGACCGGGAGACGGAGAGAAAGGAACTACCAAGTTGGGTAAAGGAAAAGAAGAAAAGAAAACCACAAAACGACACAGGGGCAGACTCATAGATCAAAGACGGCCGACAGGTCAACCGCCCGATGTGGAAGCGCTGGATCTTATGTTGTAAAAAAGAATCGGCGCGGAGAAAATTACCGGGAAGGGGCGAACCAAGAAGAAAAAGTGGGAGATTCACGTCACAGATCAATGAAAAAACAATCAGAAAAGGAAGAAACCGTCGGAAGGCAAAGAGTCCGGATACGAACGGGAGGGGCGACCTTTGTGTATAGGGAAGCACCGGGAGCCCACCAAGAACCGGGAGTGCTGGCATCGCTGCCCCCGTCCCGCCGAGCGGTGGGAACGAAAAAGGCGCGAAAAGTAGAACATAGCGGAACTGCATGCGACAGATCGGGAGTAAGGGATCGCGAGAGATTTCAGGGGCATAGGGGGTTCAATCCAAAAGACGCGAGGTTACTACAAACTCTGTAACAGGGAGAGCATCGAATAAATGGAATAGATGGGGCTCAGAAGAGCGACGAAAGCCGCCACCCTAGTTGCCCGGTGGGTCCCTAATAACTCCTAAAATTGAAGAAGTTATCATGGCTCTCTCGGACAAGGGACACTCGTTATAAGTGTTAATTGGGAAGGCATCAATCTGTGGATTTCCACGTAAGACGTGTCCCCGCGCACTAAAGCCACTCAACGGGATCAGGGGCCGAAACATCCACGGGAATTCCCACCAAACGCTCCAGAGACAAATCATGGAGCACTTGTTGACAAGGGGGAAACCAGCGACAAAAACCCTGCTGGCTCTCACAGGGAAGCACAATTCTCAGTCGCGTCGCACGAGCGATACACATGTCTGCCTGGGGTTATCGGGGAGACGGCGACCGTAGGGGCCTCGTCAGTTAACCTTGCGCAGGAAGAATTGTGTACAAGATACTCGCGGTCAGAATCTGAGAAAAAAGAGCTCTCCTCCATGCCCAAGTAAAAAAAGAAGGTCTCACGAAAAACTTCTTCTGAAAAAATTATACTTTCTGGCGACGAGAAATGAAATGGTTGGTCTGAGGGCCAAAAGGTACGTCGCGCAAACAAAAAAAGGTGGTGCTTTTTTTGGAGTCGGCGTAATTGCCGCGACATCCACGCGTGGCCGAAAAGTAAAACGGAACGGCAAGGAAGGAGAACGATAAGGTATATGGAAATAAACTCAAAACGGGGAAAAAGTATAGAAAAAAATTACTTTGATCCAGGGTAAATAAAAGGTTGAAACCACTATTCACAAGGGGGACGGGGCACGTTTTAGGGTCTTAGAACGTGACGACAGCTTACGCAGAAACATACAAAACACGGATAAAAAAAAAGGTACCTGTGCTGGGGTTTCATCAAAACTCAAGGAAAAAGTGAATCGCGGCCTCTGATCGCAACGTAGGGCTGAGTGCCAGAAATGATGGTTGGGGCCGCCGTTTTCGGCGACCATTGCTGGAGGAGTTCTAAAACTTCCTCGATTAAGGAGGGCGCTATCTTGGGGTCGGGGAAGAAAGAACCAGAATTCAAGACCAGAGGGAAAACTTGTTCCACATCCGAACGCAGGTAAAGGGCCAATCGAAATGTTATCTAATAGGATACGGTGTGCAGGCGGCTTGCTTTCCGGTGATAGAACAAGGGAGGGCGGGGTTTACGGACTCACTAAGTTGAACAGTCGTAAGATGGGGGAATATTGCGTTTTGTTTCGGGCCACTTCAGGCATGAAGTGTGGGGGAGCCGGGTCAAGAAAGATGGTGATTAGTTGAGCGGTAAAAAAATGAACCGGAAATGGGACGCAAAAAAACTCTTAAGGATGGAAAAGGAAAGGGACCACGGGAAAAAGAAAAGACTACCCTAGCAGATAAAAAATTCAAAAGGGCTCAGTCACAAGAAAGTGAAGTTACGAAGGAGGGGAGTCCAGAGTCTCGGAGAGATGGAACAGATTTGGATGGTAGGGAAGAAAAGGGTTCTCTTTAGGGGGGGCAATTTTTGGGGGAATGAATATGAATCGCGCCATAAAGTGCGGAGAAAGAAAAAAGCGGTCCGGGGCATCGCTATCCGCAGAAAGAGAGGGGGGTTGCGAACTAAAGGGATTTACATCTTTTGCAGAAAGTCGCGAAAAAAAGGGAGTCGAGGAACGAGAGAGGTGAGAGGAGTTAACGAACGCCAATGACCCAGGCTGGCAAAAGGGGCCAGTAAACCCAGATCTTCGGAAAGAGTCGCCATCCCAAAAACGAAGCGGAGCAGAAAAAATCTAGAGCCATGGCACATAAGAAGAATGCGGAAAAAAAAAGCGCGGGGGGAAGGACGGGCGTTTTTGTAAGTTAGAGGTGGGGTGAGGATAATACCAGGAGCGCGAATGATCGACCCGAAAGTCAACTTGTGAGACTCCCGGTTTCGACCCCGAATAACGGAAAACAATAGATCGTTCGCATAGTGCCGAAAAGGGGTGGAAAAAAGTCGAGTCCGGGGAAAGGGTCGTTGAGTGAACGGGCGCATGGGCCAGTGAAACCGGAAAGGGACGTCTTTTCCGCCAGGAAAAGCCAGGGCGGGGGATCGCGAAAACCGAAAAAAATGGAAAAAGGCTAGAACATCCTTCAATACGAAAAGTAGGAAAAATGAATGCCTGACAACGGTAGGAGCACATAATATGGCCGAGGTTCGAATGCGAGTGCCGGTGGAGCGAATCGTCGAGGACCTTTCCGAGGGAGGGGCTAAGTTTGTCACTAAAAAAAGGGGACCGATTGAGGAAGCGGAAGAACAACTGCGGAAGGAAATCGGCAGGCCCTATGAAGGTTGGTGTCGACGAACCACCGAGAAATGTCCAACAAAAACAGAGCCTGAGAACGAGGGGGGAGGCCACAGAACTGGCGGCCGCATCCGTCAAAGATGGATCAAACAAGTGCCATTGGGGGGGGCTCCGTAAAAGCACTTTCGTTGGCAGTTTTCCAGAAACAAAGTTCATTTTTCCGACCCTACACTCCGAGCGTCTTCAATGGCTCTGAAAGACGCACCTGGGGGGGGGTTACGTCGGAACAGGAATGGCCCGAAAACCTGCCCAAATGAAGAACGGGGAAACCAAAATGGAACCAAAGGGGGGAAGAGGGGGAGGACGTGGTCTTCCGAAGAAGGTAAAAAACCGAACATATTTTTTCAAGGGACCGAAATACAAAAAAAAGCTGGGATGGGTGAAGTCGGGCAAATCAGATGATTAGAGCCGGTCAAAAAAGGACTGCCCCATGGGGAAATGGAAGAGAGCGCTTTGTGAAAATACTGTGACGTTCACTCGGTGGGTGCACGCGGCAAAAAAGGTGCCCCACCTTCCCCGCGCTGAACCTCAAGAAAGAAAATTGTGTACAAGCCGCAACCATAGTCATGTAGGGGAATGCGTCCAAGGGGACCAACCGTATTTAGACCAAGTTTTATAGGGGACCCCAGAGTCAGTATGAGGGCAAGAAACGAAGGGTTTATCAAAGGGGTTTGCGAAAGGCCTGAATCCAGGAAGGAAGGGAGTTAAACGTGCCGGGGGACCAAACGTCAGAAATGTGGGAGGCAAGGATTCATCGAGGAGATCTTGCTGGACACCGAGGGGGGAACTCAACACACAATGGGGGGGGGGGCTGTAACGAGGGGGAGTCCTGAAATTCAAAAAGAATCCGTAGGAGCCGCTAGATGGAGAAAAGGGACCGCTGTCCCGATAATCCCAGCTTTGAGAAGAAATGTTTTGCGCATGCCCGTAATAGCACAAAAAAGGCCCTCCCGATAATACTGAGGCTCTTGCCGGAAAGAAATTCCACTGACCGTGGCACAATCAAACCACAAAGGAACAGGAGTTGCACATCGTCTGGGGACTAGCGTCCGCAATCAGCTCAGTTCTCTGGAATAGTCCTAGAGAAGAAACGTACCGGTCGAAGCGTCAGAAGTTAGGACAGTGATTTCGTGAGAAAACAATTTTGGGGGAAATACGTTCGGTAATGGGACACCTCGGCCACCAGGAATTGTTTGTGGGGGGGGGGCAATGGAGAAGACTGTGCAGCCGCAGGAAATCTATGGAGTTCCTTTTCACAAACCTGAAAAGGGTGAACCAACGAGTCCACGGGGGGACGGTCGCTTGCCGTCAGAAGGCAACGGCGTGGCTCGCAGATCCGCAGGGATCGAGAATGTTTG
>Ga0179593_1540719_pt1 | contig 23399 bp, 20 predicted proteins | sample CZODoug2_1_08_16_FD_185931 | JGI IMG/M metagenome (GOLD analysis project Ga0179593, IMG submission 185931) | Vadose zone soil fungal communities from Angelo Coast Range Reserve, California, USA - CZODoug2_1_08_16fungal (PacBio error correction) | ecosystem: Environmental > Terrestrial > Soil >...
CGCATGCGCGGGGATCCGGAGCTAAGTGGGAGCGTGTACCCTTTAGAGGGAGGGTCAGAGGGAGTGGATCAACAAAGCTTTTTAGGGAAATCGAGGAAAACAAAAAGAGATAAGGCGAACGTCTCCCTTAGAAACCGCGAAGCGTTGAGTGGAAGCCTTCCTGTAGACGGCTCGTCGAGAGTAGTCAGAAGGACGAGGGATCGTCTGCGCGGCTAAAGGATAGTCGAATCACCTGCCTCGTTATACAAGAGCGTGCCTAGAAAGGGAAACGCCGTCCGCGAAGAGGGACGGCATGCTCCTGAAAAAGAAACAGAAGTTGGCATCGTATGTGACGGTCTACCAGAGGAGGGACCGTCGCCATGTAGCGACCATGGCTACAGGAAGATCCCGAGGGGAAAAAAAGTCGCGTTTCGAGAAACGAAACGGTGCCCGGCACGAGAACAAGGCCCAGGATAAGGACTCGTCAGCAGGAGCGTCGAATACCGGTTGAAAAGACGCCTTCGAGAGCTCTCGCGGGATAGATGACACGGGGAAGGGAGGGGCCATGAACTGAAGCACTTTTAAGCCGCCGAGGTGAAACCTGAGAACGGAAACAAAGTGCTGCAATCCTACCTCAAGCTGGCCTGTCCTGACGTCTGGAAAGAATGTGAGTAGTGTACTTAAAAAAGTCATCTGGCCCGAACAATGGGGAAACACACAAAAAGGCTCAACCCCAAAAAGGCTGCAAGCGGGTGGCATCAATGGAAGGATGTGTGTGCAAAAGGACAAGAAAGCGAGGATCGCTCTAGAAGGGGAATTGTATGGGATTAATTGGGGGTGTAAAAAAATTGGTGAGTTTGGGGGATTGGGGGGGCGTGAAGGGACAGGATCACGCCTGAAAAAAACAACTGGGATTTTAAGAAACCATCCTTTGCTCATAGGAACTCCGATCTTCGCTTGGGGAGCAAAGCACCCAAAAGGACAAGTATAGGGCAAGGCGTGAGGAGGACGACCTCGTAGTGGAAAGGCATGCAAAAAAACCAGAAGGGATAAAGTGCAAACAAAGGAGATCAAGAACCATATCGTGCCGGCAGCTGGGACGCAGAATAGCGAGCAAGAAGAGGCGGACGTCGCCTCGCTCAGGGGAACCCCACGGGTCGTAAAGACCCAGCAAAGAAACGGATCTTTGTTACATAACGGCTAGCCGCGAAGGGAGCGCGGCCGTCGACGGACAAAGGGAAAAATCATGAGATGGTAAGGCGCCCATTCTAACATGATGAGGAGGCCTCGCTCCTCAAAGGTAGGGAAAAAAGGATTAGCAAGACATAAACGAAGAATGATGGGGAGGCTGTTTCTCAGCAGAAAGGTCTGGCCTTCTGTCAGGCTGGCACACTCAACCCTGCGGGTGAAAGAGCAGTCGGAGAGTGGCCGAGGGATTGGTATCTCCAGGACGACGAAAAGGTCGCAGGATACGGCGGCAAGGTCCAAAAAATCAGTTCAATCGGATTAGACACTCAAACTGAAGGTCCACCGGCAAGATGCTCGTGCGCAGTGTATCCGGTGAGTTGCCAGGACGGAAAGGCAGGGCGAAATGGAATTCAAGGATCCAAGCAAAGACGCGGCACCTCAGTCCGTGGCAAGGATTTACTCGCCGCCGGAGAGGGACTCACTTGAAATGAAAAGAATGCCGGCGGCCTAAGGGCAGAAGTGGCGGGGGGGGGAGGCGGAATAAGAGAGGACGTAGGCCTCGAAAATAAGCGAAAGAAAAACAACACCAAACAGACTAGAGGGGTTCTCTCTAACCGTAAAGTCGTCCTCGTAAGTCGAAAAAGGAAAGTCCCCACCCCACGTCCTAAGAGAAACCTCGTCCAACAGGAATTTTTCTAATTATCGAATCCGTCTCCCGGAAAAAGGACATCGCGAGAGAAAAGAACGAGTCAAGGAGGGTTATCGACGAGAGAATTGCGTCGGACTCCAAAAAGAGAGGTACTGTTGGAGAAGAGGCGCCTCGGGCCGTTTAGCATTGTATGAAAAAAACTCCGTTGAACTGATAAAAGTGTCCTGGAACGCGCGCAAGGCAAAAACACACGGCACGTTTCCTGGATATAGGGGCCAGAACTGAAAAGGACAGAGCTACGCGCGGACAGGCATGGTTTTAATTGGAAAGAGCAAAGAAAATGCCAGACTTAGCGGAAAACAAAAAAAACGCATTTCCTGCTAGTTTAATCGGACTGAAAGAAAACGCGAGGAGCGTACACCACGCCATCAAGATGGGGAGTCAAGGGATGGTCTAGCTCCGTAGAGCGCCCAAAGCTAGAAAAGACTACGGGCTCGGGGGGGAAATCCTATGGAGGAGAGACAGAACCAGGGGCAAGACCTCGGCCATCTATAAAAAAAAGGGCTCGCGATGACTCGACAGAGGTCGAGCAGGGTTCTTGAGGGGACGCCCTTCCATCGTTCCAGGGTTATTGGAAAAAGGGACCAGCGAATTAAGTGCCTTGCACTAAGAGGCGTAGCATCAATCTGGACTGGCAGTTTTCTCCCGAAAGAAGCTCTGAGTTACTCGCTCAGGGACGTTTTGCTCAGTGCAAACAAAAAAAGATAGGGGACTACGGGAAGCTTTTACATCCCAAAGCTTCAAAACGACAACCCCGCAACCATTTAACAAACCGGGGGACAGAACAATTTCCCCTATGTGCCGCGGAATCCTCTTTCCTTTGCCGGACTAAAACGAGTAACCTCCACAACAAACTTTGCGCGCAGAACAAGGGGATGGGTGAGCCATTTGGGGGAAGCTTACTTAAATCCAGTACTCGAATCCGAGGACGCATTCGGTGGAAGGGGCGGCCCTGCTCGCGATTGGAAAACAACCCTTTACAAAAGAGGACGGCGGGGGGGGCGGGCAGACATGGCCGCATGGCCGACTGCAAGAAACGCACTTAGGGGTTCCCGGCGACTCGGGGAGAAGAGAGAGCGTTAGACAACAAACATTGAGTAGACTCTAAGGCCAAGCTGAGACAATGTACGCATCGGAGAAGTCAGGCAGTGCAAGCACTGCTGGGGTTAAGAAGTTACTGGGGGGACAGACATGTCAGACAACATGCGGGGGAAAAAAGGCTGTCGAGCTTTCAGGGAAGAAGTAACTCTCCTCAAAATAAACTTCCTTCACCGGAAAGAAAAGGGCTTCCAGGACCAGGAAAGGAGACAAATCAGGCGTAAATCTTAGTAACGGAAGATAACTAGGCATTCGAGAGACTCTTACTCCATGCTCGCTCCTAGAGCACTATAATCTGATGAACGGCGAGAAAAAAGAGCGAACGAATCGCTACACATAGAACTCATGGGGGACCTCTTCCTTAAAATCTCTAGGGGGGATCTGAAGAAGCGGGTGGGAAGCCTGAGAAAGGAAAGGCATTAAAAGGGTCACAGGAATTGCCTCGGAAGGAGCAAATCCTAGGGCTCGATGATGCTCGTTAGGATCGCAATGGGCACTGATAATCGGAGAAAAAAAACAACGGAGGGGAAACTAGAGAAAAGGGAAAATGAAAGAAATCGCAGGCATGCCTCCCGGGATAACGGGTTCGGCGGACGATCTTGTACCCTTGAGGTGAAGGGGAATCTGAGGAAACAACCGCGGTGCGGCTATCAAGGCCCCGGATAGGCATCGCAAGTCGCCACTTTGAGAAGCGAATCGTTTCAAGTACGCCTTCGTATAGTCGATCGGTTCTAAATGTTCGAGAAAGGGCGTCTTGCGCGGAGGAGCTGGGACGTAAGATCAGTGCCATCCTGTACAGCGCAAGGGGACACATGAGAAGAGAGATTCGTGTCTCAGAGTGAGGAAGGACTCCTGGAAGAAGCAGCGAGGTAAAAGACCCGTACAGAAGGGAATAACGGCGAACTCTCAGCGACAGCCAAAAATGTTCTCCGACGCCATTGGACATCCCTTCTTACGGAGAGCATGGAGCTAAGAAGAACACTTCCCGGCACGAGAAAAGGCCAAGCCATCGTATAGTGGGTAGCTGACCCTTCTCTTCCGAAGGTGGGGGTGCTCGACGCCAGAAAGCTCTCTCGCGATCGATGAAACGGGGCCCGAAGGCGACGAGCATGTATCAAAGCCGAGTAACCAGTGGTAAGCCACATCGCTAAGAAGAACAGCCCCCGGGAGGAGGGGTCGACGGCTTGAGGAATTGACCATGGATAAAAAAAGACGTCCAGCGGGCGCATCCATCCAACAAAAAGAAACGCACAAAGTCTGAAAGTGGGACAGGGGGGTGAGCATTAAAGCAAGAAAGACGAGGAAAGGGGCGCATAAGGGGGAATTGGAGAAGGTGTTAAATTGGTGATTGGGATGTTGTTAGTAAAAGGGATCACGAAAATCGGAAACCCAAACGATTGCAAAGACGAAACATAGCCGCGCTCCGAGACTGGCGTTCTCAATCAAAAAACAAGGAGCTTCCGCGCTGTGTTTGAAGAGGATGCCATGCACGAATGCTCCACAGGCGAAAAACATATCGCAATGGCGCCCAGGGCAGAAAGAATCAGATCTACCGAAAGGGGACGCGACCATCGGGGAAGCAAGCGCATGTAAAGAAACGCAGCGGAGGGCGCTGGGATACTGTTATCTGGACAAGGTAGGACTCAGAAAGACCGCGAGCGAAGACTCGCTGTCTCTAGACTCGCGGCGTCCGTACCCGAAGAATTCGACATCATAGGGAAGGCAGCCCTTCCAAACAGGGGTAGGACCCTGCGCGAGGAGGGGGTAGCCGCTTATTCCGCGCAAAAATGAGTGCTCGGGCGGGGTGGAAAAACGTAATCCTGGATTCGTCCTCGCGTGAATTCAACCCGGGAGTCGGCTCGGCCTAGGAATTGTGGCAGAATATCCATTGGAAACAATGTAGCCAGGATAGCGAAAAAAAACGGCGGCAATTCAACGGATTAAAAGATCCTGGGAGGGCCCGATGCACATAAAGGCGCTCCCAAAGAGGTTAGGTCTGGCGTAAAAGCGCGGTTCGATGAAGCAAAACAAAACGGGATTCGGCGACCATCGTCGTGGCGCAATTTACGCGCCGCCGGAAAGGGCCATACCTGCGGCTACTTGAGGGATGGAAACGAGCAGGGAGAAGGACAGGAAAGGAGACGAAAAGGGGTTCGAATTCATATCCTACGCGTAACGGAAAAAAAAACAGTCGCGACCACCAAGGATCTCACGAGAAAAAAATATATATTAGAGGTTAAACGCTGACCGAGGGAGCGTCCCTTCGTAGCCGAAGAAGCACAACGACACTGGAAGGGCTATAATTCAAAAGCATTCGTTAAGGTGGGAGAAACTTGGAGGAACTCCAGGCGCTAGCGGCCACGACTATTTCCGGAGCATCGCTGGGGGAATCTGCAATCGAAACCGGGAAGGGGTCGGACGCACAAACAAGAAGCTCATTTACTGAGAACGAGCATCTTGTCCATCGAATGAAAGTGAAGGGATCCTTAAAAGGAATAACTCTCTCGCGCGTGAAATGTCCGATTCCAGCCAACAGGAAAATACTGCCAGACAAAAAAGTCGATTTCCTTTAAGAGCGCCGTCGGCCGTACGGACTCGCCTGGTTTGAAGGTGGAAAAACCCTAGAGGGAGGAAGAAGGAAGACCATAGAGGGAACACATCCATCGCACGGTGTCGCATTGTATCAGATGAAATAGAGCTCACGTGAACGAAGTTCACCCACTCCAAAATCTGTTTCTCAGGGGGGTCGGGGAAATCATGTATTTCGAAGGGAGGAGAATGAGAGAGCTCAGAAAAAGACACAGACTCCTTGGGAAGATGTAAGGATCCTAATGGTCAGACGAAACCCACTAAACGCCAGGCTCATTCTCGGGATGCATTCCTGGACTCAGCGATGAGCGGACAAAAGGACCGTCTATCATAGGACTAGGAAGGGACATCATGTCAGGCATTGGAATGTTTAAAAAAGGCACATCCTTAATTCCTGCAGCTGAGGTCAAAAAAGCCGAGGATACATAGTGGCAGTGCTTTGGACAAAACGGAGCGGCGCGCTATTAGCAAAGGGAGGGTTGCTCTGCGGAAGTACCTCTAGTGGCGGAGGACGAAAGGGGAAAGAAAACTCACTCAAAAAAAAAAGTAAAAAAATTTAACCAAGTCATTAAAAAAGACGACATAGATCTCCTTCGTCGGGGGGAGCGTCCTACTGCTCACAAGAAAAAACGCCACACGCTTCAAAGTGTGCTCTGTCAGGCAAAGGGAGTGGGGGGAGGGGGGGGGTTTAAGCCGAGGAGGAGAAAAAGTACTCCAGAAAAGGTCGAGATGAAATCGGTAAGTCTTCTCTAGGGGCCACGCCCACTAGTTGAAGAAAAAAAAGGGCACACTGCGGCTGCGGCAAAAGAGGGCTCGGCGCCATGAATCCTTACACGTTAAGAGGGAACGCAAGCGTCGGGAGAAGTCGACAGGTGCCTCTCGACTCTAAATCCAGAGGGACACATCGAGTTTAGAGACGGGGACGGGACCAGGCGTAAAAAAGCAAACGGTCTCAAAACAACTCGAAATCAGATACGCCATACACCTGCAGGGCAGAAAGGAGTGCGCTTCTTTCTTGGAGCAAGAGGTATGAAAGATCATCGGCCTCAAAAAATCATATGCGTTCGGGGAGTAACAGGAGCCCTTCCGACAGCGAATCGATGGTCTTTCTCAGGTAAAGAGGGATATGCAAAGACGGAGAAGAGATACCATATCCAGAAAGACTCGCGCGAAAGAACTTCGAACGTAGCGAAACAGAGTTCTAGGCGACCCGAAAAAAGGGTCGCTTAAGAAATGTGCGTAAGCGGACTTAATCAACGCGATTAAAAGGACAAGAACACAAAAGGGGAAACAACGGAAACTTATCACCTAGAGAAAAAGCTCCCCGAGAACTACAGGCATGGAACCGCCAACCTATGCCGTGATAAAGCGGGATCATCGCTCGAACAACGGAGGATGATGCAACCAAGGAAAAGAGTAGACCGGGCAAAGCGAAAAGATCATCGAGGAAAGCGCGATGGGAAAAACGGAATGGGAACCGAGGAGCGTGTAAAAGTTCCGGTCAAGGCGGCTCAACCGGGGGTACTGAGATCAGCAAGGAAAAGAAGAGTGCTCGCCATTTGACAGAGCGTTTTCGCCTTGTATAGAAGACAGAATCGTTTCTGGAAAAAGGGTCGCAGAGATTCTCTTTAGCTGAGAGGCGGGGGGGCTGTCGCCTTCTCGGTAAGACTCCTTTCCTGTAGAACTCGAATTCTGGAGTTGGATGGAACGGTAACATCCCGTTGAAAGTATTGTCTATGACATTCGACGCAACTCAGAGCCGGGCGGAAAGTTAGCAAAAGTGTCTTCCGTCGTACAAATCAGCCTTTCGAAGAAAGAAGACGCGCGCCTGAAGACCGCAACCATAATAACTTACGCGTCGAGATACATTGGGCCGCCTTCTCGCTGTCATCGCGAGAAAATCGATGACGTGGAAGGGGGGAAAATAGAGATTGTAGCCGCCGCCAGGACCGGCGAACTGGGGGGGGAAAAAGCCATCGAAAAAGCGAAAGACACAACTGAAAAAATTTCCTGATTACGGATACGAAAACACTGGCCGTCGCCTCCATTTAAAAATCAACCGTGCCGGCCGCGCAACGGAGGGGGAGGAGAGGAGATGTCTAGCAGGAGGGAAAGAAAGAGGAAGGGAGAGAGACGCATAGAGTAAGGTTATTGAAGTTTTGGGAGCTTGTGGTAAAGTTGGTAGCTTTGGGTCACGCTGCAAGAAAAACAAAAAACCCCCAAACAAAAAAAAAAAAAAAAAAAGGGGTCGCAAAAAAACAAGAAAGAAACCCCGACACGAAAATCGTCGTACTACTTCCAAGCCGAGGCTGTGGCTCTCGCATCTCGTCCTTGCGCAGGTGAGACGAGGGGGGGGAACCCACGAACCGAGCACGCAGGGGCAGACGCAGAGCAGCATAGAAGACCATCATGGAACCTCGTGGCTGCGGCATCAACAACGGACATCTTCGTATGTAGACACCGAGCTGCTCTTTGCGTGGCGACGTAGGAAGCGTCAACCCAGACATCTCCTCTCTAGAATGCATCAGGCTTTGCGGACTCAAAGAGGGGCGGAATGCAGGCAATTTGTATAACGGGAAGGGGGAAAAACCCGGTATGTCAGACGGTAAAAAGCCCAGGGAAACACTACACTACTGACTTCTCTGCTTTTCAGGCCTACGCTGGACAGCTCCATGAAACGATACGAAAATAGTCGGGGACCCGCATCTTGGGGAGGGAATGATGCGTCAAGAGTGCGCCGGCGTCCCGGACTTTGAAATGGGTAGTCACGAATCCATCTGGAAGGGGAGAACGGAGCTGGTGAGGAGGGGGCAATAGCAGCGATACAGGAGGGGGGAGAGGGAGGAAGAAAGAGAAGTCATCACTATTTTCAAAATAAAGAACATGATGGCTTGCAAGAAGGGTACGTGAACGGGGTCAACGACAGAAGAAGGAGGAGGTGGCTGTTTCTCGGAAGATGTATGGCCAGAAAATCGCAGGTTCTTTAAAAAAAGTAACAAATCGTGAAGGTGGGAGCGGCCTACTGGGGGGACGAACTACGACACGAAAGTGAGATTCGGTGATGAACTTCCGCGCGACAAGGGACTGATCCTCAAACGAGGAACCAGTCCAGATGGAACGAAAAGAAGCAGAAAAGTACGCCTCGCCCTTTTTCCGAATACTACGGCAACTAACCGCGGCGAGGCGATCAGAAAAGCCTCTTCTGAAAAGCGGAGAATATCGTTGGTCGAGAGGGGCGCGCCCCGAGACTGAATAATTCACCTGACCGGACTATGATCTCCTCTAGGAAGGGGGAAAGCGCGCGAAGGAAAAGGAACATAAAGAGCACGGAGGAAAAAAAGGTCCCGTCGATCAAAGAAGAGACAACAACCAACGGATTAGGGAGAGAGGGTGAGCGTGCGAGGTCAGCCTTCGTAGAAACGCGCTTAAGCGCCGACCACGAGAGACAGACTGCTAATAGGGGTACGAGAATTAAAGGAGGAGACTCAGGTATTAGCAAGGCGTCGTAGAAGGAGGGCCACGACGATTTAGACAAGACAGACCATCAGGGTAGAGATAAACAGCTCCTGAATCGGACTCCATACAGGAAAGGCTGCGGTCAGGAGGGAAAGAACACGTGAGGAACTTTGTACCTTCATTTATGTGTCCTTAATCTGGGGAAAAAACCCGGGGCGATAAACGATCCCTTGACGCACCAGAACGGGTACATGGTATACATCCCATAGAACTACGCCGACGCCGTGGGGTCAAACCGATTGGTTGTGAGAACCCTGTCGCCTAGGACAGATCTATAAACAGCCACGCAGCACAAAGAGGAGATTGCTATAATGAGATACTATCTAAAACAACCCCGCCTAGGAAAAGCGCGCCGCTCAAGAAGCATCATTCGTTCGCGGAGAGCAGAGGGTCGAAGGAGAGGACGGTACTCCGCTGCGCAGAATAGCCGCGAGGACCCAACGATGTCAAGTTCGCTGATCTGAGATCAATAAGTCCTTCTCGACCAGCAAAGAAGGAGCAGCTCTCATGGGCTAGGCGATTATCGTCCAGCATTCGTAATCTGGGTAAGTGAAACCCACATGGCAGCCAGGGGCACTGTGGGCACAACGAACGCACTAAGAGCGGTAAGGTAAAAAGGGAAGAGAACTACAGTCCTGAGGGCTCTTGCGGTCAAAAAAAAGCTCGAGCGCTGCGGGAAAAGGCTGGCGGCCTCGTGCGGAAGACGCGAAAAGCGTGACAAAACAATCTCACTAACGCAACTTACTGAAAAATTTAACACGTAAGAGAACAATTCCCCTATGCAAGGTAGGTTTATTGCAAGTAATCCACTCGACCCGCGACGCACACGATGCGTGCCCGGAGCTTCGCCGCGGCAAAGGGAAGGTTTGTGGGAAGATTGCCGTCCTTAAGAGAGTGACTCTTCCGAGAAGACGAAACACGAAGTCGACCAGGTCAGGTCGCGTCTCGTGTAAAACCTTTCGGATAAAGCAGACGGCGTCTGTCGGACTACAAAGAGCATTGTCCCTAGAGAACCCAAGACGATGCACCACCCGAGGAACGCTCCGGATAAGGAAGAGCGCAAACATGTATCTCTAAAAAGGAAGATCCTGACGCAGGACCAGGGGAGGAGGGTCAGCCGTAACGTCACATCGATAGGACTCTTGGTTAAGGGAAGACATTTTTACCAAAGAAATGTCGAATTCTGTAGGGTCGTAGAGGGGAGTACCAGAATAGAGACGGCTCGTCACAAAGGGGGTTTTCCTATGGGGCAACCCAAAAACCAGGGAAAACTCTCAGAAATCTATGTGGCTCTGAGAGGGGGGACTCGCTGAAGAATTCGATCGCAAGAAATCCTCTAAAGAAAACTCACAGAATCTCTGCGAAAACTATCTCTAGAGCGACACGTCTAACGGAGAGAAGAAATTGAGAATGAAAACGGCGGCCCTGAAAGAGGATCGAACAGGGGACTAACTAAAAGTTTTTAAACGGACGCGACGAAGCAACGTAATAAAGATCATCACTATCAAAGAAAGACTATCTCCTTAGGCAGGAAACTGGGGCTCGAGAATGGGGAGGCTCGATGGAAGAACCTCACTCAAACAAAGAGAAAGGGAGATTATCCTTGCAAAAATCCTCGATCATTAGGAGGCACGCGAGGCATCCTGAGCTCCCGAGGTGGGGAGGGGCATTGGAATGATCGTCTATACGTTAAAAAAAAGGCTCTCAAACCGTTTGTAAGACGAAGAGCGGCGATAGCTGCATTATGCCGTCTTTCTTCGGCCATTGAACGAGGCCAAGCAAGAGAACTGTGTCCCCTAGTAGGGGAGGGACAAGGTAGCAAGATGAAAAGTGAGAGTCTGCGTCGAAGAATGACTAGTCAAAGGAAGAGGGAAAGAGCGGGCCAGGATAAAGGAGAAAAGACTATTCGGGAGAGTTCTGTAAAGGGAAGCCCTGAACATGCGCTCAGAGGGGAAGAGCGTCATGAGAGAGGGACACCTTCGACTCAATCGAGAAAAGGATCAGGTTCTCCAGAGTCAAGCGTAAGTCTTAGCCGTTTCGAAGCCGTCGCCCGACCGGCACCTGAACGAAATCCAGAGAAAAGCGTCATATCGAAGGAACGGGCGAAGCGAGAACCGTCCTCCGGCGCGGAGCGGAAATCGATAGAAGGAAGCCGTCTGGCATGAGAGAAAGACAAGGGAACCGCAAGAAATGTTTGCACGGAGAGGGCTCGCCACAGCAAAAAGAAGCAAAGCCGGCGAAAACGTCGTTCGACGCGATAACCCGACGGCCAGCAGACGAAGCCATGGCCAAAACCATAAGCGCGTCTTACGCTGCTGCTCCTGGGGAGAGGGTGGGCGAAAAAGACAGGAGGACGGAAAACAAGGGAGCGCTCTGAGCGGTGGGGCGTTGGCTGAATTCGGGGGGGGGGGGATTTTTGAAATAGCAATCTTCGGGAAAAAGACTTCGAGAAAGACTTTGCAACGAAGAGCCAAACGGTGGGACAATCGATCGGAGAGGGGAGGGCAAGCACAGAGACACTACTTATGGGCCGCTGATCCCCATAATAGTGCAGGCCCTTAAGGACAAAACATGCCTCTTCAAAACGAATGGCGCCATGCTTATAAACGAGTCGACGTCGACCCAGGGCAGACGGAGGGGGGGCCGCGACGAAGGACAAAAGGAAGAGTTCGTAGGATGTGGGCGTTCGCCGCGGAGGGAGAAACTTCTTAAGTCGAATTCAGGCAGATCCGCGAACTATGTGGGATCGCTTCTCCGCCATCGGGAAGACCGTTAAGACAGCCTTGAGGGAAAAGGTGGTGCCCGCCAAATTCGAAACTGAGACTTTAGGGATAAGAGGCGCGTGTGTAGAAGAAAAAGGATACACTACAAAAGAATGATGTTTCATCGAGGAGGTCGTCCTTCGTATGGGAAAAAACTTAAAAAGTGAACGCGGCTGCAGAAGGAAAAGGGACAGTTCGTGGACTATCACGAAGATAGCGTGCTTCATATAAAAAAGGGAGGCCGCGCCGTATAGCAACGGATGAGTACAGAAGAAGCAGGCGCACACCGGACACTATTTTCTAGAAAAACCAGTACCGAGGCTTTAGAAGAAACGTGAGAGGTCGGGATCACCCCGACTCAACGGCGACATTAGTCGGGACTGAGGGTGGACGACTCCGGACGAGAGCTGAAGAGTTCGACACCTTCGAGCGGGGACGAGGAGAAGGGAGGACTGGAGGTGGGGGCCCATCACGGAAGGGCCTAGCCACGGTCTCGCGATAGAGACGAACTCAAAAATAAGGAAGGAGAGGAAGAGAGAGATCGAAAAGAGACAGTGTCTTGCAATAGGCTCCTTAAGCGTCCACAAGGTCGACTCAAGACTCGCCGCAGGAGATTTCGAAGGAAGTCGCTCTCGGCTCTCGTAAAATGAGCGCCAAGACGATGTTAAGAATGGAGTAAGCGGGGTGGTGAAAGGTAGGGCCGTGCGTCAGTTACGCGAACCGTGCGAGGGTGAAGTTGAGCACTTCTCCGTTCCGGAACTGGTAAAATGCAAGATTCTGAGCAAGGGGAACAATGAAACGGATAAGACTCAGGAGATTCCACAAGGACATACACTACCCTATATGTAACGGGTCGGTACTGAGAGGCAGGATATCCCCAGAAAATACGCAGATCCTACTCAAAAGCAATGTTTAATTTGTAAAACAAACGAGACGAAAGAGATATACATCCATCCTCAAGAAGAGGATAACTCTACTGATGAGAACGTGAAAAACTGACCGAGTCATCTCAGTAAATCAGCATTCATTTCAAGGGGGGGACGTCCAAATAGGGACTTTTCCAAGTCAGGACGGACAGCACCGAGCAAGGAAGGCAGCGAACCGCCAGACAGTCGCCTTAGCTGAGAGGGGCCAGAAGTAAAAAGTATACCAGAAAAAGCGCAGCGCGGAGAAAAGTACCCTTACTTTCTCACTCGAGGGGCGGGGGAAGGTCGGCTCGATCGGGGAATCTGTCAAACGCCGCTCATCAGGGCGGGCCATTTAAGTTGACAAGGCGGGAAAAGCCCGGAGGATCCTACTAGTGGGAGAAAAGCAACAAGACGCATTCTCCTGGGGAAAAAATCTGTGACGCCCTGCAAAGAGAGAGCGCGCTACAGGCAGGGGGCTCTAAAACGTGCGGGGGGGGACTCGATCTGTGGAAATGACCAAGCAGTCAACTCACCAACGGAAGAACAAAAACTGGAAAAAAAACTTCAAAGAAAATATGCGCATAGAGAGGAGGTCCGTGTCCGGCCGTCCTCCAGGAACGCTGAATCCACAAAAATTGAAGAGGGGAAACGGAAATGGTCGTGAGCCGACGGCCCCGCGACGCCTATCGCGCAGGCGAAGGCTCCATAAAGAAAAAAAAGCAGGGAGAACAAGGGTCGGGCAGTAGGCGATGGCTTTGAAAAAAACACCGTCGCTAAAGAACCCATCGTCTGGAGGGGATAAAGGCTCGTACGCATGAAACGGACGTAAAACAACTCTCATCGATTTTCCAGACGAGCGCGGAAAAGGAGTCAAAACGGCGGAGTCGGAAAAGACTCGCGAGGCTGGAAGTTTTAGTTGCCGGTCAAAGACTTACGAATCGCATGGAGGAAGGGCGGGGCTCGACGAGTCCACTGTAGCGAAAACTGGAAGGACTCTCTCAGAAGTCAGGCACGATCAAACTCATGCACCTAACTCTAAGAAGCGAGGCGGATACTGGAAAAACGAAAGGAGGCGCTTGAGAGGAAGAGAAATCGTAAAGCGCGTCAGACGCGGACGAAGCTCTGCTAACACTGAGAGTAACGTGTGACGAAGAGAAACGAATTCTCTTAAAGGGAGAACGATAACCGTTAAGCTCTCTGGCTGAAGGAGGAAAACGAGGCGAGAAAGCACTCCCCTAGAAAGTGCATGCGACGTCTTACGAAGACAAAAAAGATCCGAGGCAGGGAAACGCAGAGAAGGAGCGGATTCTAGGGGGTATATATCTCGAGGAAAAAAGCACAGGGAGGAGTTAGGAGGAGTAGAAAAAGGGCAGAGAAGCCGTAGAAAATAGGAAACGATCAACCTGTTTGGGTAAGTGTATGAGGCTCGGGTACCCCGTGACGAAGGAAGGTCAGCGTGAGCTACCCGCGGGTAGTAAGACGACGATAAGAAAGAATGTGAGCAATTTCTTCCGCGAGGGTCAGCACCAGGGGGAGAATTATGAAAGAGCTTGGCCGGGGGTCGCAGAGATTCGCTGAGTGAGAGATGCTTTCGGCTGTTAACTCTGACTGCCTCTAAGAAAAATAACGAATCAGGTGTCGGAGAGTGTCTGAAGGATAAGAAATGACACCACTAGGAGGGACCGAGGAGACAGGGGCCCTCGGAAAAAAGAAACTCTAAAGCCATGTTCGAAAGAAAGGAGCAAGGTCAGCAACGTGGTCCCGGCAAAAAAAACAGTCGAGAAAGGCATGGTCCTTCGTAAGACATTCTAAAAAAGAACGGACGGTGAGTCTCGAACTGCCTCCGGAAGCTCGGACAATAGATCGTTGAAGGAATCTGAAAAAAAGGTAACGCTCCCCGAAGAGGATAAAGGACCGCCATCGCGCAAGCCGAGAAAGGGGGGGGGGGGGGGTTGGGTGGGAGTGTCGAAAAGGGAGCCTTTAGATTGGAAAAGGCAGGCGCCTCCATGCGCAACAACATCAAGGGGAAGAACTCGAAAAGGGGTGAAGAGTGGGTTCATTCGTACTTTAGGGCGTCTGCAAGAAAGAAGAGAGAAGAAAGAGGATAGGTAATGGGGTAATGGAAGGGGGTAAAGGGGATTTGAAGGTTTGTATTTGAGGGTCACGCTGCGATCAGGAACCATATAACGCAGGGAGCACCGCCGTGCAAAGAAGATCGGAAGAGACCGGGGCGGCTAGCAAGAAAAACTACAGGAGCGGAAGATTTTTAGAAAAAGCGCGTAGTGCAAAAAAGGTCAAGAAGGGACCACAAATACGGGCCTACTGCAACCGGCATATCACAAAAAACAGAAGAACCTCAGAACAGCATCACACAGAAAAAGGGGAGCAAAGCGGGCTTTTCCAGAGGGACTAGAAAACTTCGTTAAATCCTCGAGATCCGATTGGGGGCGTCTATCAGCGCTCTGAAGTGTCCCGTCGACCGCATCAAACATGATTTGCCCGGGGAGAACACCTGCGACAGCGGGCGGATGCCGAGAAAGGGGTATCTTATTCACTAGCTGGGAACTAAATACGGGGCCTGCGTGGAGAGAAACTCGAGACTTTCTTGCCTTGAAACGCCGGGTGCAGGAAACCGAAAAAAAAAAGGTGACGAATCGTAAGTATTCCTACTTGCGCAGGGGGAAGGATATCCATTACACAAAAGGGTAGTAGCTTCAGCGGGCAAGGGAGGCCGTCGAGGGTGTCAAAGAGCTAAGCAACCGCGGAAAAAAGAAAAAGTGACAAGGAAAAAAGCTTTGTGGACCGACGAACTCTAGGTCAGGGGAGGCGTAAGGGGCAGTGTCGATGGAACGCTTCCGGCAGAGTCGAAGAACGTTGGCGCTCGCGATAAAAGAAGGAACTACCAAGGAACATCTACAACTTCACGAATAAGCGAAATAGACGGGGGGAGAGAAGGATCCTCACGAGGGACGGAGGAAAGAAAACGGTAGAGGACGAAGAAAGATGATCCACCACAAAAAAAGAGGGAAAAGGGGAAGGGGGAAAAGAAAACGTGTTGATCGCGAGCCGTTGAGGGGGCTATTCCCCACTATTCTCCTGAAGGGGAAGACAAAAAGAGGCGGGTATCCTCGTCCGCCGAAGTGAAGTGTAGGAAAAAATCAGAGAAAAAGCGCCGCGGCTTCTGTAAGCGCAAACTATTCAGAAAAAAGTTTTGGAAGCCGCTGCTTCTTAAAAAGGGGCGTGCAGGCACCTGGAAATGGGCAAGCTTCGCGGGCGGACGGGTGCGAGGTAGAAGAGCCGAGGAAGTAAGAAGCGGACCAAGTGGCGATGAAGAGCTTGAGTACAACTTCTACTTGGAGAAAGAGACTGGCCGTCATGCAGAAGTCACCGAGGGGAAAATCATTGCGGGCAAAAATAATTGGAGATCGAGAAAAAAAAGCGAAGAAGAAAAGAGGAATTCTACATCTTACTAATCTTAGCCTACCACCGTAGACGATAGAGAGGAAAGTTCATATTGTGGGAGTCATGGATGGCTGCTTCTACAAAGCAAGACAAGAAGAAGAGGCGCCGCGATAAAAAGAGATCACAGTTAGCGGAGCTGAGAGGAATCCTATTTAAAAAAACCAGGAACGAGGGGCCGATAAGGGGCTCGCTTGAGAGAGCGGTCGTCTGGGTCGGCGAGAGACAGAGCCGCCTTCATAGGAACATTGTAAAATGTTTAAACGGCCTTTGAGTACAGTATGTAAGGGGGATTACTAAAGACAGCAAGACGTGATCAAACGAAGTCAAAGTAGCTTCTCTGGTTAAGGCAGCAAAGCTGACACAATCACGATTCACGGGGACGGCGGAGCACGATAAAAGAAGAGGGATTGAGGCCCGAACTACGTGGGACTTGCAAATGAAAAAGAATAGGACACTCAACAAAAAAAAAGGGAAACAACTTGCGTGCGATATCATCTTAAGTAAACCAGTATCGCAGAGAGAAGAGGGGTTTGCCGGAAGGAAAACAGGGATCCACGTCGAGGCAGACGGTGGAGGGGGGGTGGCCATGGGAAAGGGAAGAGGGGACGTCTCTTAATCTGGCAACAAAAAGGCGGCAACGCAGGAGGGGGGGGAAGGCGTGGCGGTCGCTTTACGAAGATCACAGACCCAATTAACGAGACGACCGGCACGATTAAGAGGCACACGTCTATTGCCATCGACAGGGACACACAAAAAATCGAGAAGAGAGCACCCGTGAAAAGAAGAAAATGTTACTTGAAAAGAAATTCTACCCTATGAACGCATTAAATGGAGTGCTGTCGGGAGCGGAAACAGCCTTCCGTCGGGGGAAAAATCGCTGTTAAAAAGGGGGGGGGGGGGGGGGGGGGTGGAGGTGGGTACGGAATTACACTTTGGGGGAAGCGCGCGGGGCTGCCGGGAATGAGTATCTCGACATACGGTGATAACCACGGATGTTAAAGGCTTAGAAGGCCGAAAAACTCTCCCAAGCAAGGGATCTTATCAGGAGCAGTCCTGTACAAAAAAAACGAAACGTAAAGAACATCTCGCGAAGAAGAGCAACGAAAGATATTAACACGAGTTCTAACGAAAGAACGCTTATCAGAAAAAAGAAAGAGGACTGATAGAAGGATTGTGCAACGCAAAGCAAAGGGGAAGCAAAAAAGGGAAACCAAAAAAAGGCCCCCGAACTCTCTAAGAAGGAAATCGTGGGGAGAGAGGGGAGGCTCCTGGATTCTCATAAGGGTGATATTATCTCTCAACAAAGAGAGAGGAAAATAGGAAAGAAGAACGCCATAAAGAAAAGAAGCTCGGACCTAAGATCGAGTCTGGGAGGGCATGACATGTACAGGGAGCTAAGGGGTGAGATCACATCCAGGGAGGTAGTCGTCAAGTATACAGCAATCAGAAGTGAGGACGCCTTGAACAGCCCGTAATCTTCAGGGGAGCAGTTCAGGGCGTTTGCTCACGTGAGCTTCGCGGGAAGGAGGTGAGAGACGGGGGGGGTCGCCTGTCCCCGATCGGGAAGGGAGGAAGTATCAGGAAACGCCCAAAGGAGGGGAGCTAGTTAAAAGAAAGAAGGAAAGACTTAAATCGCCAGGGGGGTACTCCCTTCTACAAAAAGAGGAAAAGAAGGAGCAAAAAGGGGATACAATCGTCGACGACCGGAAGGCTTAAGAGACGCAGCTCAAGTGGGCCCGGCCACGCTGACTGCCACCAACAGTTGTGGGGGACAAAAAGGGAAGGGAGGGTCAGAGAACATGGTAGAAAGAATTCTATCTCACAGAGGGAGAAAGAGGGAAATCAAATTGAGCCGTCGACTTACAGGCAGAAGACCGTCTCGAGGAAGGAGAAAAAAGGGTTGGGTGGGGAAATCGACGAAGCCTGACCGGAAAAAAGAGTGTCAACGGGAGGTCTTCGACGAAAAAAGCGTGGCGGCCATCAGGAGAAAAAGACATGCCACCACAATCCCGAAGCGCAAACGGCTGCGCGCGCGCCTGATATGTGAGACATGCAGACGTCTTGAAAAGGAGGAAGGAGGGTTATGTTTGAGTAAGAATGGATGGTTAAGTCGGTTGGGTAGTGGGATCAAGAATTGAGCGCGAAAAACCACGACTGTTTGCATATCCCCGCCAAAACATGAGAGGCCACAGGAGCTTGGACACTTGGGGCGGACAGGAGAGCGTCAGGTGGGACGAAGAAATCGGATAGGGAAGTAAGGCCTGGAAGAAGGTAAAAAGAAAAAGAAGGATGACCGAGATCAAAGGAAAGCATCTTTTGAGATCATCCGCGAGCATACGACTTGAAGAGAGGCTTTGAAAAAAAGAAAATTCTGAGAAGAAGATCCAGAAAGGAGTGGGGAATCAAAGACCAGCGCTCGCGCCGTAGGAACGTCGACGCAAGCCTTAGGAAAGGATTACAAGGACGAACCTGATGGGCTGGGGGAAAAAGGAGGGGTAAGAAGAGGTAGGAAACAAATCAGACATGAGTTCTCGGGAGATCGATCTTTCAGCGGACTCCGGGGAGAAGGCAACCCATGCGGCTGACTATCTGACGGCAGACGGCCAGTTCAGGGGAACAACGTACGCCGTGATACCGCAAGAGAAGGGGCAGGAGGACACCGCGGGCCGCGCGAGATCTTTCACCTTATTGGCCTAAAAAGATCAGGTACCCAACGGGAAACGAAGAGTTCTCAACCCTTAGAGGACAGTTAGAGACCTCACGGAAGGAGGATTCGAGTCAACACCTTCCTGCTGAAAAGTCGACATCGTCTTGGAGAGAGGTGACGCGCCGCCTTAGACAGAAGGACTCTACTTTCTACAGTAATTCGTCTTCAGAGCAGACGTCTGAAACTTTCTTAGGAAGTCGAAGGACGCCTCTGCAGTTGCCATAAAAGGAATAACTCTCTCACAGAAACAACTGAAAAAAAGAATAGAGCGAGGTGATAACGAACAGGGGGCGTAGGAAGGGAAAAGAGGCTCAACGCCTAAACACTCCACGTCCGACTCGAGGGAATACTGCCGGCAGGAGTGTCGAGTATCGAGTACTCTCATGAGACTGCCACAGAATAGCTCGCTGCCGCATCAGGGGGAAAGGGGAGAGAAAAAGGCGTCGACGTGACGCCAGTTCCCACAGTAATTGTTGCATAAAGAAGAGAAATACGCGTGAACTAAGGGGGAGTAAGAAACGACCGGTAAAAAGATAAGAAAAGGCTGATGCCGCAGAAGACACATACCCGGAATGGGAAGTAAGAAAGGGAACGAGGAAGAAGTAACCTCATGGGTGAAGAGACACATCCTCTAAAAGGCCCCAGACAGATAGTGTAGACAAACCACTCATTAAAAAGAGGGAATACCGAAGGAAAAAAGTATACAACCAAGTCAGAAAGCAAGAGAATGGTTTCAGGCAAATCATGTCCCTGGAGAGGAGCGGACGAACGCTCCAGTGGATAGGTGAAAAGAAGAAAGAATGGATAGGACGGATGGGTTCGAATAAAGCTGCATTTCCTCTACCAGCAAAGAAGCGCCATGGCTGAACACCTGAGCGTTCAAACGTGGGCCAAAAAAAAGGATGGGACAAAGATCGGTCGAAGATGTTTATTAACTGGAGAGAGCCGACAGGGTTATGTTGAACGGTCAAAGAGCGTAATGCATGCACGAAGAAACAGCCTGCAGACCTTATGCAGTGGGGGGGAGACCATGCCAAGCAAAGGGGAGAGCGCGATTAGAGGGGCTGGGCTCTTCTTGGAAGGAGTGGGGGGGGCCGACGCATCGTTAAAGCACCAGCTTCAGAAATACCCAACTAAAAAATGGAACACTCATAAAAGAAAACTATGCAAAAAAGGGCGAAGCGGCGTGCTGGCCGCCGGAAAGAAATCTACCGCTGACGCCACAGGAAATGGGGCACGAGAGAACTGGAGAAGATCAGGCAGCCGTGCTCTACTGGGGAAGGGCGGAAAGAAATGGGAGGAAAATCAAAGAAAAAATGGGGGGGATCGGCAGTCGCGATGTGGGGGAAACCCGTTCGGCCAAGAGCGAGGCCTGAGGGGAGAATCCTCGTAAAAGGGGAGGGAGTGGAAGTAAGTTCATCATAAGGAACAGACGCTGGAGAGAGGCGTCGCCGCAACATGTATCACTTACTCAAGAACTAAGGGGAATCGCGCGAGGGAGCAGGCGTGCCGGGCCAACGCAGGGCTGCTTCTAATCTCTTTGGAAAGAACAGGGTCATAAACGACCTGAGATGGTCGAAGGTATGGAAGTACGCCAAAGAATGGGAAGGGGCCTGCCGAACTCTCAAAAGAGGAATCTTCGAGGAGCGATGGAAGAAGAAGCGAACTCTAAGACTCGCGATACAAGCTAACAGATCTTCGAATGGCCTGAGGGGGATACTAAGAAGGCATTCTAAACGGTTCGCGGAAGGGGAGACTCACATTCAAAATGGCTGATCTGGGAAAGAAAGGGGACACGAAAATCTGACATATAGAGAACGGAATCATCCAAAAGATCCAAGAGAACGGAGAAGCTCGAGAGAGGCAGGCTCTGGTGTCTAAAAAAAGGTATGAGAAGACTCAAGGAGGAAGGGAAACGGGAAAGGATCGGATCCAGAAGATAAAGGAGGCACTCCGGATCTCTGGAAGGGTAAAAACGCTGATGAGGACAACTGGATACGTCCCGAAGAGGAAGGTGAGGAGAAAGCCTCAAGGTCTGATAGAAATAGGAATATCTTGAAGCTAAGAAGGTGTAAAGGACTTAGAACTGGAGGGAGAAAGGTAGACTGGAAGACAAAGGGGGAAGAGAGACTCGCCTGTTACGAAAAGTAGAATGACTAGTACATCGCTAAGAGGGGGAAAACCAAAGGCGGTAGATTTAGGAAGCTCAAGAGAAAAATAGCTTAGAAGACACTGTAAGAATCTCAAGAACAAGAAGGACTGGCAATTGGATTGTCTTGCAGTCAAAAAAAGAAAAAAGTCTTTCGAATCAAGTTCCTGCACTCCTGACACCCACGATTAGGTCCTTAGGAAGGGGAGCGATAAATGGAAGCGATCATGGAACGTCGATGAACTTAGTAAGCGCAGGGAAATCGGACAAAAAAGACGCCTCGGGAAAGAACGGGTGTTTAAGAAGAAGTCTAAGCCGGACAAACGACTGCGTCGAAAAAAGCGATACTTGAGACGAAGAAGTCAGAAAGGAAACTAAAGGCAAAACTACAGTAAGGACTCGAGGAGCCTTTGGAGGAAGGAGGATGTTGAAAAAAGGAGGGAAAGAAAAAGAAAACGATTATAAGGAGGGATGGGAGAAAGGGAAATCTGGCTATAGGGGTTATGAGGGAATCTGGGGATCACTGAATCGAAAGACTTTCGGACGACATGGGCATAGAGCGATCCGACTGAGGGGAGCAAAAAAAGAGAAAGCTAACCGGAGAGTGGGGGCTGCACAGGACTAAGGGGTGCAAGGAATGAAGCGGTCCACCCCAAAGTCAAGGAATGATGGCCAATTCACCAGAGGGAAAAAAGTCGGAAAGCATCTGGTACGAGAGAGACAAGAACAGTAATGAAAGAGCAGTCTTTGAGGGGGGGTCAGAGAACTTCGGGAAAAAGCTCCTCTAACAAGGGAAATCTGCTTGACGCTATCTTCGGGGTCCACGCATAAAGGGAAGTCGAATTTGGCCTAAAAAAAAGAAAGTGATGGAGTGGATTACAGAAGAGGCGGTGTAGAATCTTAGAAGGAAGGAAGAGGAAGGGCGTTAAGTTCTCATCTTCTTAGTAATCTCTGAGAAAACCTAAACATGTCTCCGAAAAGGAGGGCCATTATGTATATAAACGGAGACGGGTAGCATTATGAAAGGGGGGCATAGCGACCACTGAGCGCCTAGCACAAGATACCAAACTTCAAAAAGGCCGATGGCAATCGACAAGGGACTCAAAATAGACCCTCGTTTTCGTAGGTCAGCGCGGCAAGGCGCGGTTCGAGGTAACCCCTCTGCCCGCTGCTCGCGGCTCAAATCGTGGCGAGCGATAGACGAGAAAGACATGAGGACCTACTTCTACACCTCAAGGGAGGAAGAGCGCCTCTTCAGAGGGGGGGAGGCAGGGAGGAACGGGAACCTACGAGCGAAGAAAAAGGGAGGATCACCGACGCTCCAACACAACACTTATTAGAAGAGGGGGTACGCCAGGGGGAACGGTTGCTAGAGCCGAGAGGGAAAAAAACGCCACTCGAGGATCGAGATACCTCAGGAAACGCATTCGTGAAGGTTTAACCGAAGGAAGTCAAGGAGGGACTGGTTCAATCTCTACCAAAGATGTCGCCCGCTCATCAGGAGAGTGGAGATCTCACAGTGCGGGGCCAAAAAGGAGAGTACTCGAATAGCATAGTTCACCAATAAGGTGGAAAGGACATTGAGGGAGACAATCCTTTTAAACGTATCGAGAGGGGAGGAATCCCATACTCCCACGAAAAAGGAGCCATAATTGGGTCTCAAATCGGAAAAGAATTTTGTCAGTCTGCATCAACGGAGATGAAGAAATTCAGAAGAATCAGAGAAAAAACAAACGGAATGAGTCTATTGTAAGGCGCTCGATGGAGCCCTGATAAGTTCCAAAAAACCTAATAAAAGGGAAGGGTTGGGCTAGAAGGATGAGTAGAATTAAAGAAGCTGTCTGGTATAAGAAGAGTCACGCTCCTTTTCTCGGTGCGAGAAAAAGGGACGACAGCTGAACAAAAAAGCTTGGGGAAAACAGTCATTCGGACAAAAAGAATCGCGGGAAGGATGTCGCTGGGACTTTGGGAGACGGGAAGGCATCATTCGGAGTGAATGTTAACAAGGGCTTTTCAAAAGAAGAGCAGGTAAGTCGCAAGCCGACAGTCAGAAATCAGACGCAAGGATGGGACGGGGCTCCAAGAGGCGGAGCTCGCGCAGGGAAAGAGGACCGGGGGCTCGGCAGGTCAAGACAGAGTCCGGGGTGGTCTCAGGGAAACGCAAGTGCAAAATAAGGATACCAACCTTACCACGTAACACTGCGAGCCACCCCACCCAGGGTAAACTGAAGACAATTCCCCTACTGTCAGAATCACCTCGTCTTCTGGACGCCGTCCCGCATAAACCTATCAGAGAACTCAAGAAAAAGTGGAGCGCGCGGGCACGGCTGGT
>Ga0179593_1385940_pt1 | contig 23396 bp, 28 predicted proteins | sample CZODoug2_1_08_16_FD_185931 | JGI IMG/M metagenome (GOLD analysis project Ga0179593, IMG submission 185931) | Vadose zone soil fungal communities from Angelo Coast Range Reserve, California, USA - CZODoug2_1_08_16fungal (PacBio error correction) | ecosystem: Environmental > Terrestrial > Soil >...
CGAACAACGGGGCGGCAAGGCACTTCACGGCCAGGGGGAGAGTCGCCCACGGAGGGAACTAAGGGGTACTGGACGACATCCCAGGAGTAACCAAAGAAAAAAAAAACTGCTTCGGACGGGGGGTCAGCGGGGCCCGGAAAGCAGGGGCAAATCAAGATGCCAGGGACATTGGTAAGGGGGAAGGATTATCATAATTCTCGAGCTTGGATAATCGGAAGACGACAAACAGGAATAAGGGGGGCAAAACACCTTCTCCGAGGACCTATCCATCCAATGGCCGGAACCCTAAGGGAAAAGTCAGCACCACACCAGGCGGGTGGGCCACACGGACAAAGGGGGGGAATATTGGATAAAAAAAATGAAAAGCCAAAGTTTGTTTCGAGAAAAAAGTCAAAAAAGCCTGGAACACGCGTTTTCCTTCAATCGGGGGGGCGGTCACGCAAACCAAACGGGGTGGAAAAGGCAACGAAGCATTTAGTACTCGAGGGGTAGAAACCGACCGGCACCTAAAGGGCATCGAGAATCGTTCAAACAAGCAGAGGTTGAACCAACGGACGAAAAAGGATCAGGGCCAAAACCAACGCCCAAAGAAGGTTCACCGAACGCAGACGTAAAAAAACCGAGGAAAAGAAAATCACCGCGGGAAAAAATTGCCGGAATCCAGCAACGGCAAAAAAAAAAAACAAAAGCGGCCGGCGCAGAAAAAAAACTGAGAAAATGCAGAACAGGGTGGTGCACCAGGCCCAAGGATACCTTCGAAAGGATGTGTGCTCTAAAAAACGGGGAAAAGCGTGTAAAACGGGAGACCAAGGTCCACAGGTCCTCGAGCTGAGAAGATTTTGGACAAAAAGAAGAGAAAGCGGATGCTGGTACCAGCGAAGCCGTCCGAAATAACAGTAAAACCTCATAAGTCGTTGGGGACGTGGGTCCCTAAAAAAAAAAAGCCATTTACAAGACTACCAGAAAAAGTGAAAAGGAAAACAAAATTGGGGACCTCCCTGAGAAACCAGCCCCTTAGGTCCCCTGGGGAAGAACAGGCGAGGGGGCGGCCCTGCGAGTGCATTACGGATAAATTGATGTCAGAACATGAAAAAAAATCACCGAATGTACTAAACAAAATTGGTAAATAAACAAGGGGGGGTTCTCATGGAAAACTTGCCCTACCGAGGGGGACAGGGAAAGGGGTGACCGGCCTAAAGAGTATCAGAAGGGGAGCACCTCAGGAAAGTGTACTTTTCCCACGTTTTTGAAAAAAAAGAATCCAACAGTACCTGAAAATGAGGAAGAGCCCTATCAACCGATACCAAAGAGGCCAGAAAGTAAAAAAAGTAAAAATGATTGTAAATTCAGGGCCAAATTGCAAAACCGGCAAGCCACTTGCACTTTTCAAGTCAAGGGACCCGTCATTAAACAGGGAAAATCAAAATTGATTGGGAGAGGTAAAAGTCCGGTGGGAAGTACATGCAAGGGCCAAGGTCTCCTTTAAGGCAAGGGACAAGTCATCCGCGGGGCCAGGGGGGCCACAAGAAGGGCTTTTATCTCGAGAAGAAAAAAAAAACAACTTATTAGGAAAAAAGAAAGAAAAAAGACTTGCAATGGGGGGGACACAGAAGCGATTGTGACGGGGGGCCCCCCACCCCCCAAACGGCCTTTAACCGGAAGGGGGGGGGAAAAACCCACTTCAGGCGAAAAGGACGGGGGATAGAAATCAATCGGGGAGGTCAAAGAAAATCTTTCATCCTGGAAAAAGCAAAAAAAAAGGTGCCACAGCAGGGGCTTGTCAAGGGCATCTTTGTTTTGTCTTTCATTAACAGAATTTTTGGAAAGGGTGTAAAAAGACGAGGGGGACGAAGGGGGGGGAGGGACATAGAGGGGTGACTAAGGGAAAAAAATCCATCGTTACTGGGGTCGGGGGGGTACCAAAAAGGTTAAAGGAAGGGGGGTCAAGAGGTGAGAGGAGTATCAGTTAGGGGAACTGCAACGGGCCACGGTCACAGTGGGGAAAACGAGGATTGGGGGCAGGATGAAGGCCATAACCAGTAATGACCGGGGCGATCACAGTTCGGTTGAAGGGCATGGGCCGTCCACAGAAGAAAAGGGATCCAAGGGGGGGAAAATGGACTAGCACGGGGAAAGGACGCCCCCCGCGATGTCTAGCCAGGAAAAGACGAAGTGGGGGTTCATCAGGAAAAAGAGAAAATTGTGGGGATTCCTGCAAACCGGGAGCGGGGTAGGAGGGGGGGTTCCCCCTGGAGGAAGCAATCAAAAAGGGAAGTGAAGCGGAAGAAGCAACCGGGAAGGATTAGAGGAGGTCCCGCTTCCGCCGAATCGAGGAAAAAACGGACCAATCCGTCTTGGGGGGGAGAAAGGGGAACGCACGCTAAAAAAAAGGGGTAACAAAGACCAGTTAAAAGACATAGTGGAACCATTGGAAGCACAGAAGGGTCTTGAACGAAGACCTTGGTGGGCCTGTTTCCCGGTTCAGACCCATACGTGTTGAGAAGAAAGACCGAAGCAATTTTCGCGCGAATAACGAAAACATCTTCTGGGCCCCGCGCACCCTAAAGGGGGGGGGAAGGGGTCCGAAGGAGGGGGAAACCGTAGACAGGAGTTTGAACTAGGTGGGACAGTTGGTGTGATCTCCTGGTTTAGCCGTGGAACACTTGGTGGGGGGGAGATCACGAACAGAGCCATTAGGGAAGGAACGGGACGACTATGATACCAAGGAAGGGGCGGTGGGGGCAGGTAAAGGGGTCCGGTGAAAGAAGAAACGAGGAGAACTCTTTCGTATCGGGACCAAAAAAGGCGCGAAAAAAATGTTCATTGGCGGGGAGTGGAATAATCAAAGAAGTCGGCAAAAACGGCAAAAGCGGTGGTCGAAAAGGGGTAAAAGCGGGAAACAAAGAACATGTGAGGGGAAGCGTAAAGAGCGGAAAAGGGCACGAATTCAAAGGGGTTTCAGGGGGAGCATCAAAAAAGAAACAGGTAAGCTCGCAAAAACTTCCGGACAAGAAGCTCCCATAACCGAGGGGAAAGGATCGAGGTGTGGAATGACGTTCAAGGGAGAATGAAACATCAGGAAATAAGGACGGGTAAGGGGGCCGAGAAAAAGAGCTGGAGCCGGAACAATTAAACTAGGGGGGGGAAACAGAAAGGTCGGGAAGCTTTTCAGAAAACGGGGGGGGGGGACTAAATCAAAACAAAGATGAGCACCCAGTCTCGGGGAGGGTTTCCGGAGAACCCACAGCCCTAAAGCCCACCCGGGGCAGTTCACCACGGAACTACACTAAAACTTCTCCCTGCGGGAACGGACGAGCTAGGGAAGGTATCGTAGGGGGGAGGCTCGGAAAAATGGTCTGTGCGGTCACAGCCAGGGGGTAATCTAAGGCGGCCCTAGAAACTCGTCCCACTGTCGCCCCCATGGGGCGAGCCAGTCCCAACAGGGGGGGGAAGCCCGGAATGCGGGAAAGGGTAAGGGAAGTCCCAAGAAATGACGAGAAACGGATCAGGAAACAGCTAAAGGGGCTCTTTTGGACAAAACAGATTGGGGGACATGGGAAAAGAATCATCTAACCGGAGACCGATGGCGGGAAAAAAGACATGGACCTGAACGTGGAGTAACAAAGCGAACGAGAACAATCTAGGGCTCTCAGAAGCGAGGAGACGGGAGGGGCGAAAAAAGAGCAACGGAGACCGGTAAATGGGTCCGACTGGTAGGGGGGGAGAAAGGAAAAAAGGGCCACGAAGGTTTCTCTTACATTTTTTTATACGGGGCTGCACCAAGGCCACAGTACAACAAGAAGGGAGGGGGACTAACATCGAAAAAAAGGTTCATAAAAGAGCACGGGGTCAGGGGGGGTCGGGGGACAACCGGACGGACTCGGAACCGGACAAAAGCTAAAACGCCGATGTGCGAGGAGCTAGGTACTGGTACTCAAGGGGGGCCGAACTCCAAAGAAGTGCTTGTTGTCCCAAAAGGGAAGACTGGTACGATCGGATTCGGGGGTGAAAAAGAGGGATATACTTGACAGTTACTAGGAAGATAGAGGAGGAAAGGAAGACGAAAAACGGAGACGCGCCGCCAAGTTGAGGGGAACCGGCAAGCTTTGGTGAGGGGTAAGGAGGCAGGAGTCGGAGGGGGTCGCGATGTTCTGGTGCGCCGTGGAAAAAAGGGGCGCGATAAACAGGCTTGCCCGCTTACAGCGGAAAAAAGGGGGTAACTGTTAACAGTTTAACGTCAAAAAAAAGATCACCAAGGGGGGACCGGCCCCTCGCCCGAGCGAAAAGCGGACGCGGAAAGGGCCCAAGGGGGGGAGAGGGGGGAAAAAGAAACTCGCCAACCAGCCTTACGACCAAGAGAGGCAGTCTCCCCATGCAAGTCACGGGAAAGCTTTTGTGAGACGGAAAATGGGGTGTGAAAAGGGGACAGGCAAGGTTCCAAAAACTTCATGTGGGAAAACGTGAAGTAGTCGGGAAATGCGCGGGACGGGGGAAAAAATAACTGGGGATGGGGCGGTAAATCCGAAACACGTACCGGAAATACAGGGGGGGGGGGGGACGGGATCAGGAGGGCCCGGTTGTTTCACTGACACGCAATTCCGGGTGAAACTGTGATCCAAGTGCCAAGGAAAAAACGGAACTGCGCCGTAAGACAAAAGAAAAGAAGCATGTGGAACGGGAAAGCACGCTCGCCAACTCTATCATATAAGAACTTCAGAAACGGGTGGAAGCTCTTTGGGGCAAACCACTGTAGGGGGAACGAATCCAATAAACCATGGAAAGTTCAGAACCGAAAGGCTTGGATGAAACGTGAAATAATGGTAAAGCGCGTTCCAGGGCTAGGGGCTTGGTATAAACACAGGAAGGAAAGGGTAGCCCTTGAAAAAGGGGTGGGAAACAAAGAAACACTTGTGTGGGGAATGATATGATAACGCCATCAATTCGCACAAAGCACTTCGAAACGGGGAACTTTGAGGGGAAAGGGTAAACAGGGGTAAAAAAAAATAAGATGGTGGACGGATGATAAGGAAGCCCATGAAGTAGAAAGTGGGACCCGAGGGAGAATAGAAAAAAACTACGCCCAGCCACAAACTCCAAAAAAAAAAAAAGAAAAAAAGGAATTAAAAAAAACAGAAATTCAGGGTGGAGAAAGTTAAAGACTAAAACAAAAAAAAAAAAAAAACCCGTTCACATAGGAACACCAGGGTAGCCCTAATGAAGTATTTAGACAGGGACGTTAAGAAAGTACTCTTGGCACCGAATGAAGAAACTACAGGTTTCAAAACGTGGGGGGGGGACGGAAGGAAGAGTTGGACTATCGAACCGAAAGAACCTACATCAAGATTGTACTACCTTGCAACAAAAACGAAATCGTTTTTCTGAGAAAAGGGGAGAGACCTTCCCCACTTGCAACTCAAAAGGAAAACTCTAACTAAAAAAAGAGATCGAAATAAAAGCTCTCATAATTACTTTAATGGAAAACCGGGGACATTTGGTGGAAGGGCAAGAAAGACATTTATAGAACGTGAAACGTTGTCGTAAAGCGGTACGCTTGGGGGGAAAGCGGTGGGGGTAATCAATTCCCGCACGACAAAAACCCAACTGGCAAAACGAGGCAAGGGGGCTTGTTACTAAAATGCCAAAACGAAAACAAGAACACTCGGTCAAAAATGACCACGAAAAAAACGGAACAAACGTCTCAACGAAATAAAGGGCACACTTGACGAAAGAAACTGGAGGGCCGCTAAAAAAAAAGGCTAAAAAGGCCGCTTACCAGCAAAGAAACGAGTTAAAAAACACCGGTCGGAAAAGAGGGGGGGAACCAGGAAAGGGGTCGGGGAACGGGAAGAAAAAATGATGGACCGCAAAAAAACGAAAAAGCCAACCGGGTTCCGGGGAGAAGGTGAAAGGAAATGGGGGGTGTTTTGAAGGACCAGAGAAATGCGGCAAAAAACACCCAAAAGGAGTAAGGGGGGAAAAAAAAAGAAAGTTGGAAAATGAATTACAGGGGGCATTGGACCGGAAAACAGGGGTTGGAAAAAAAAAAAAAACGGGTGGTGCGCAACCGGTTTACTGCCTGGGGAAAAAACGACCAGCGAGGGGGTACCAAACTAAAAAAAAAAAATAAGGGGACTCGGTCAAGCAAAAGGGGGGGGGTGATCGAATGAAAAAAAAAAAAACGAAGCGCATTACTGCCAGTAAAACAGGGGGAGGGGAAATACGTCATCCTAGGGGGAAACGAAGATTAGGGGCAAAGTGAAAGGGGTCAAAGCAAAAAAAAGGCCAAAAACGAAACAGTAAAAGTTTTAGCGAAGACGGGGGCGTCCCCCAAATATTGGCACAAGGAAGCCAAAGTTCGGAAAAAGTTTAACAGGGCAGTCCTCCAGAGGAAGCGAAAACAGGCGGACAGCCAAAAGCACTCTTAGGAGCAGGACTAGGGAGGAGGCACATGGCACTCAAGGCAAAACGCGGGGGGGGTAAGGGGGAAAAGAATTCCTCACGCAGAAGACAAGGAAAACTTATTCAATCAAGGTGAGATAGTACACAAGAGAGGCAGAAGAAACACACCAAGTTAAGGAACATCCTAGGAAAAAAAGAAGAATTCGATGGGCAGCTACTCAAAAAGGATAGAGTAACTCCGGGAAGAAGCTGTGGAGTTACTGTTCAGATACATGTGGTGATCAAACATGCGACCCACTAAACTAAAAAAAAATGTGAAGGGGGTAAGGGGGAATCAACTATGGAAAAAAGAAGTAGCCATTGGGGAGCCTGGATAATCGTAAATTAAAAGGTGGAAAAATGTCCCGGAAAAGCTTAAAAGGGTCACAACCGTAAGAAAGGTGGGTTACAAAAATAAAGTGAGCGAAGCAAGAGCAAACCAAAGGGTCTGGGTTGGGCAAGAAATTTTTGGGGTGGAACGGACCGCCAAAAAAGGGCAAGGTGAAAGCTGCAACAACACAAAGGAAGATCCAACAGGGAAGTTCTGGAAAGAGGCGGTTTCATCAAAGAGGGTTGGGGAAGCCGGGGGATTAGAGTTACTTGTGACAATGAAAGCGACCTTCGGAAACGAAGGAGACGTGCGGACTGTGAGAGGGGGGGCGGAGACTCCTAGAGGGGAAACCTGAGTTGGAAAAAGGAAATAAGTAAAAATCGGGGGAAAGAGGCCTGAAAAGAAAAAAAGGAAAAAACAAGGAAGGAGGGGTGGTCAGTGGAAAGGAATGGGCCCATATCCACAGGCAAAAAATTCCCGTGGGTAGCGGGGACGAGCCAAGCCAAAGACTGAACAAGGAGAGCCAGCTAATCAAAGAAGACGGAAAGTCCCGCTAAAAAGGACGGTAGGGGGGGTCGGGGGTGGGTAAATGGAAAGTAAAAGAAAAAAAAGTGGGAAAAAAGGGACACCACGTAAGACGGGGGAGGGCATTGGGCAATCGGAGCAAAACAACTGGACGGGGACTTGCCGGGAGGAAAAAGACAAAGACGACATAACCTGGGGTCCCATGACCACTACCCTAGGAGACAGGGTTTGGCAACACAAAAGAAAAACAAATGTGATCATTCAACAAAAAAATAAAACAGCAAGGAAAAGGGGGAAAGACGTCAACGCAGATCTCCACAGGGTTGTACCAACCGTGGAAAAAAAAACCTCGACAAAGCCGCGAAACCAAAGCAAAAAGACCGGAACCTTGCCAGAACCCCTCCAAAAGAGAAAAAACGAGCAAAAAAAAAAGATCGTGAAGGACAAAAAACAGCCAGCTGACGAAAAGACCGAGGAGGGGGCAAAGTAACGTAGGGTAAACAAGAAAGGGGGGCTCACGATAGAGTCGCCGGACACAGAAAAAAAAAAAAAGCGTTGCCAAAAACAGGGACGTCAAAAAAAGTAAGCTGCAGAGAAAGGACTAGGGGGAAGGTCGGTCCCTGGGACGAGGGAAGACATTCACACACGCAAAAATGGGGGAAGGGCGTCGACCCAAAAAACTCAGAGGTATAACCACAAAAAGGATGGAACGAGGTGATAAAGGAGAAACAATAAAAAAAAAATAGGGGAAGGGGGGGGGCCAAACCGAGCTTCTACGAAAAAAAACCAAATTGGAAAAACGTGAGACCAGCCTAGCTTAACCGTTCTGGAAATAGAAGCAGTCCGGGAACGCAAAAAAAAAAAAGGGGTGAGAAAAATTAAAACAAGACATACAGAATTGAGAAAGCATAGGTCATGAAAGGGGTGAAAGGTGGACAAAAAAAATGGTTTGGGTAAAAATATAAGCAGGAGTGGGGAGGAGATGAGGGCATAGGGAGGTTCCGGGGGGGACTTCCAAGACCTGACCCCGAAAGTAATTGACAAAATAAATGGGGAATGGATCAAACGACCAAGTTGAAAGGGAAAAAAACAAAAGGACTAGGTTCGGGGGGAATCAAAAGAGGATTATGACGGCGATCAAGAACAAAACACGAACAATCGCAGCAAGAGCCGAAAGAAAAAGGAGACGGTCCGGCCACCGCCAAAAAAAAGGCAGGAGAGTCCACGTTGAAGAAAGTCATAGGGGCACTTGGGTGGGCCCTGCAAGCGACAGAAGAATGGGGCCTGCAAAGGTCCTTCTGGAAAATTGGGAAGATAGCAAAAACGTGGATGGCAGAGGGTAGAACGAGAAAGCAGCGGCCAGGCACAAAGGTCCTTGAGTGAGGAACAAGGGGGCAGAAGGGAACAAGAAAAAAAAAACTTAAGAAAGGATTTTTTAATGGAAGAGGTACGGGGAAGGGAGGTGAGACATAGGAGAAGAGAAAGGGGGAAAGAGGAATCAGGACAAGCCATCGGGGGAAAAACGTCTCAAGAATGACCCGGAAACTCAGGTGCTGCTCATGGTAAAACCGGGAATGACCAATGCGAAAACCAAAAAGTGCCGGAAAGAAAGGCTGTGGAAGTGAAGTACAAAGGAAGAAAGGGTTCTCGAACCAAAGAGGGGAACGAAAGAAGAGCAGGGCCGCAACGGTGGTACAAAAACGGAAAATAGGGGGGGACATCAATCTGCCCAGGAAAAAGAATGACCACAACACAGAAGAGTAAATGTCGATCACCTACATGGAGGTCCTGAAGGCAAACGACAGGGAATGAGAGCGGTAAAAATCTAAGGTTGGTTACCACGCGGAAAAAAAGGAACCAAAAAACTAAAAAATGGGAAAAGGGGGGGCACCGAATACGTACGGGAAACTCACCGAGGACATCCTCGGAGGGGCCTTCTAAAGCAGTGGAAGTGGGGAGGTACGCGTAAGGGGAAAAAGGATTTTCGTCCTGCGGGGTTCTGCACCAAAAAAAGGCACCACAGGGTGCCCCATGAAAGAGGCCTAAGACATCAATGCTCACTTTCAGAGGTGACAAGGGGGAAGAAAGAGAGGAGGGAACAAAACATCAACTCTCAGCAGCTGGAAAGAAGGATAAAAAAAAAATATCGGATTACTTCTGGAGCCAAAGGGGGACTCCCAAAAATGGAAGGGGTACCAGTCTCGGGAACCTCGAGAGACGTCCCATGGCTGGATACTACAAAAAAAGACACCGCTAGTTTGGGGGGGTGAGGAAGAGAAAAGGGGGGGCACGAAAGGGGAGGCGAAAGACCGTTCATTTCATGACCCACTACATCCTCGGAGGACAAGCAGAGGAATGGGGAGGGTGAGACAGTTGGTTCCTGGCTTCGACATTCCCATCACCGACTATGCACCAGATCCATAAAAAGGTTGGGATCCAACTGTCCACGTGCCCATAACCTAGGGAAACACGAATTTACAAGTGGGAACCAGAGGGGGGAGAACGCGACTTACTGCCGAAGAGAAAATAGTCATTTAAAAGGGGCTACATAACGAATGGGAAAAAGAAGCAAAAGAAAGAGAAATCAGAGAGAAACCCAGAGGAAAGAATAGGAAAAAAAAACTTCCAAGGCAGGGATGCGCGAAAAAGACAAGCAACTGGAAAATCACTTACAAGGGGTCGCTTTAAACAAAAAGGGGAGTGATCTGTTCATCATGGGGGGAAAAATGTTAAAAGAAAAAACCAGGTATTGGGGAGAAATTCAAGTGGGAAAAAAAAAAACTGCCTTTAATGCACAAACCAGGGAAACTCCAAGATAGGTGAAAATGGGTTCTCACCAGGAAGTTCATCCGTAAAAAAAAAAAGGAGGGAATTTAAAAGAAGATATAAGCACGGACCAAGAACGACTGGGGTGGGGAAAAAAACCTGGTAACTTACCTTAAGAATTCCACAGGGCTCTAAAAAAGGAAGGGTTTACTGCCCCTCCAACGCTGAAAAACTACAGAGTAACTTAAGACAGGGTAACGAGTGGAAACAGGGCGGCAAATCTGGGGGCGAGGGAAATTCCCGCCAAATGGGCCTGGTTCTACAAAGTGACCCTATTTTATCTGGGAAGAAAAAGAAAGGTTCGAAAGACTCTGGTTTAATGGAGGTAAGTGGACAACAGGGAAAGGCTAAAGGTTCGCTGAAAAAGTAGTGGACGGTACCTATCAGGGGTAAAGAGGGTGACAAAGGGGGTGGAATAGTCGGTGCCGAAATAGTCAACAATGTTAATATACCCTGGGGGGAGAGTACCAGTCGGTAATAATGGGGAAGCAACTACAAGAAAAAAAACAGGGAAGACGTGCACCTGCAAGAGCTTCCGCCGCCATGTTCAAGGGGGGGTTTAAGAAGAAGGGAACATGGGGACCGGGGGCAATACTTCAAACAACACGAAAAGTTCTTCCTCACCGGGTTCGAGGGAAAGTCCGTGTCCCCGGGGTCAAGAGCAGACACAAGTAAGTTAGAGGGGGAAGGAAACGCAACTAAAAAGGGAAAAAACTTGGGCAAACGAGTGGTATTCAAAAAAGGAAGGAAGAGAAAGGCGTGCGAAGGGGGGGAATCCTGCTTGAAAAGAAAGCTAAAAGCCCCCAAAAAACAACTCTGGGTCCTACCAGGGGACCAGGACGGAAAGAACCGGTGCAATCATGGGCCGCCCCTTTGGGGGCACTGGGCCAACTTTTCTCACATCTATTGGGGGGGGGGAAGAAAGACACCGGCCGCCCACAGAGGGGGTCTTAGGTTCTTCGCTATCACACAAAAGGAAAAGCGTCGAAAACCGGCCCGGACAGATGATGGGCGGTGTTACGGGATTGATGGAGGGGGGTGGGAAACAGCAGGTGGGGGAGGGGTGTGGCCGAATCTGGTCGCTAAGGCAAAGGACCTCCACTAGTGTGGTGGGAAAAGATCCCAAAAGAGATTTCAAGAGTATTTCCTGCCTGGACAAGCGAGGATCGACAAGTGTCCAAAAGGTTTCTGGTGCACTTGGGAAACCAGGGTGTCGGTGGGAAAAAAAAAACAGAGGAAGAAAAGGCAGGGCGGGACAGGGGACAGGATTGGGGCTCTAACAAGAGTTAAATGGCAGTTGAGCCATCCCGGCAAAATGAAAAAAGCCCCAAAAGGGGAAAAACGGGGGAGGGTGTGGAGCAGAGGGTCAGCTTGAAAAACCCGAACGAAAAAGGCAGGGGACTATGGAAGCGCGGTGTACACTTATTCGGTTTCAGTATAAATGCGGCCCATAAAAGGGTATAGAAAAAGGGCCTTCCTGCCTTCTGCTGAAAAAAGCCAGGCCACAGGAAAGGGCAGGATCATCAAAAAAGGGGTGGTGGTGCACAAAAAGAGTGTCCGGGCGCCCCCAGTGGAACCGAAGTACGGGGGACGGGTGGGGGGGGGGGCCCGAATCAGTGAAGCGGGGAAAACAAAAAGTACCCTATGGCAAGAAAATGAAGTTGGGGGGGAAGAAAAAAAAAAAAAAAAAAAAAAAAAAAAAAAAGCTTTCACCTGGCACGAAAGCCAAGTTGGGCACAGGGCAACCATGCGAAAAAGGAAAAAAAAGAAAGGGGGCAGTCCAACAAAAAAAGCCAAAAAAAAATCAAGGAAGGTTAAAACGATCTCCAAAAAGACGGACGAGCTTCTTCTTATGAGGGATGCAGGCCGGCAGAAAAGCGGAGTACGCCTATCTTGGATCGAGCGGGAGCGAAAAGACCTCGTGAACCCTAAACACTTTGCGGGCACCAGTCCAGTTCGAAACCATGGAATTGCAGGGGGGAGTGAATGGAAGGGAACCCCCGAACAATTAAGTTACGAAAGGGGGTCAGACGTCAAAAAAAAGCCCTTCCCAGAACCTTTCAACAGGGTTGTGTGTCAAAAGGAAGACAGGGGAAAAGGAAACAGAGGACTTCGCAGGGAATGGACCGTGAAGTTGTCACCATTCTCTCTACCGGATTTGAAACAAGCTGGGAGAAAAAATCTCCGGGGAAACGATGCGGAACGGTCTCGGTTCGAGCCAACGGAACCTTTCCAAATAGGGTTGTGGCACTGTTTCTACAGGGCCTCCACCCAGAAGGGAAGATCCGTTGTGGCGTCTACCAAAGGTCAGAAAACCACTTGAATCAGGACCGGGTGGGTCAAGCAGGGTCACCACGCGACACTCTCCCCAAACTTCATAGGAAGAAACAACTCTCGGTAGACCAGGGGCTTCAAACTCCAAAGACCGGTTGAAGGAAGGGTGCAACCGCAACTGCCCTAGGTTGGCGGGTGGTCACTTCTGAAAAAGACGAAGCAACAGGACTGAAGGTGTGCCCCATACATGAAGCACACCACGCGATGAGAGGGGGCGTCCACGAAGCAGTACACCTTAGAATAAGAGAAGGAAAGAAGGGGAACACGGGAAAAGCCGGCCAAAAAAGGGTGGTCTTTAAGAGGCAAAAAGGTCCAAGGGAGGATGGCGGCAGAATGGGGTAACGAGTTGCACAAGGGTGCAACTTGGCGCGAGCGAATGCCGCCTAAAAAACCAACCAAAAACACGCACCTAAACGCCCACCCCTTCGAAAACGGGCCCCATTTCAGGGGGAACATCAGGAGGAGGTTTAAAGGGATTGGAACACGAGATCAAACCCAGAGGGGGGAACCTTCATAGGGAACGGCATTGTCAAGGAGGAAAAAAACAAGGGGAATTAGCGGGGAGCTCAACCTTGCTGCAAGGAAGAAGAAAATTCGGCACTGCTAACCTAGACCCATGCCCTCACCCGTTGAAACGACTTTTTCCATTTTTACACGGATAAGGTAAAGGTCAGAATACATAAAGGGATCGAGGAACACTATACTAATGAGTGCACTCCTCTGGACATAGAAACGGGAAAGAAGGGGACAGGGGAAAAGAGTTCGGGGCACCAGGAAATTTAAACGACCTTTTCGTTAAAAAAGCAGGGCCCCGGGACAAACAACAAAGAAATGAAGTGGTGAAATTGAAACGGACCTTTCCAACTCTCCGGGAAGCCTACGCCAGACAAACCAGCTCATCAATTGGAAGGAAGGTGCTGCTCGTTCAAAAAAAAAAAAGAAAGACAAAGTAAGAAGGGGGGGAGCTCTTGACAATGTGGAAGGGGACACTGAAACTAGAGTACGCAGTAAGGCATGAAGCACCTTCTTCAAAAAAAAAAAAAAGAATGCAAACTGGTCAGAAAAAAAAAAAACCAGCCGAAGGAAAAAACCGACGAGGCCTGGTTGGTGGAGCATCAAAACGGAACATGGGCGGGCCTAAAAAAACAAAACAAGCATTGTTTGGGGGGGGGGCAAAACAGACACCATGGGTGGGGGAAACTGAGCAAACTTCCAAAACGCCAAAAAATCCAATTTCGTTTCAAAAAAAGAGTGAATCACAACCTGGGGCACCTCAAGGTTACGGGAGGCAAGGGAAAAGTTTTTTTAAAAAAAGAGGATCGTGGGGGACGATTTTAGATTCAAAGCGGAAGAAACCCCCAGGGGGGGAAAAGAAGCAGGGACCGAGTATAGGAAAAAGAAAAGAATCCCCAAATAAACAGACCCTCGCTGGAGGGTCGAAATGGGGACACCACTCCCCACCCGGTCGCCGCAAAACGGGCTAACGGGCCCCGGTATCTGGGGGGAGGGGGAAAAACTCAAACTTCGTGGGATCAGAGGGCAAGGCCCCTCCTCAAGACGAAAAGGTGTCTTCCGCCGAACGGGGGATTGGGTTGGGGGGGGGGGGGGGGGTGGGGGGGGGGACTAAAGTTCCGCTTTGAAGACCAAGCCTCTGCGGAGGACCTCAAAGCATCAGCGGGGGAGGGGGACATTGTATAATCATGATCAAAAAAACGGCCCCGAAGGAAAGGCGGCGGTTACCGGGACTCTAAAAAGAAGATAAGAAGGGAGAAAAAAAGGCTTCCCGGTTAAACGCTGCTAAACGGGGCACAAAAGGCCCATCAAAAAAGGGAGAAATCTTCACGTAATTCAGAAGCACCGAGGGGAAAGGGGTTGGAAAGTAAAACAAGTTTGTGGAAGCCCCTTAAAATGAAGAGAACCCGTTGAGAAATGGCAATACGGCAATGGCTTTCGACCAAAATTCACTGCCCACACAAAAAACCAAGCTCCCGGGGCTGACCTGAGCTTGAGAAACGGTATACCGCACCTGGTCGTGCCTGACACGGGAAGCCATGAGAACGACGCTTAAACGTAAAAAAAACGCCCCACCGGGCGCTACCAGCCGCCCGGGACAGAGTGAAAGAAGATGAACTACGAAGAAAAAAAAATTGGCAGTGGAGCGGGGGCCCAACGGCATGAAGACTTGCAAAAGGAAAAAAAAGGGACCCCCGTCGGACGCAAAAAGGGGGGTTGGACCTTTTCATGGTGAAAGGGGGGACAGGATGTTATTTAGTGACCCAAATCATACCCAAAGAAAAGTCACAACAACAACGGAAAGAGTGGAAAGAGAGATGTAAGAAGGCCTGCACCGTACCTCACAAAGAAAAGTTGGGAGAGAGGGGGGGTTTTTCATGGGTCAAAAAAAAAGGGGTCAATGAAAGGGGGAAACATAAACTGCCCGTTCTCCCAGTACGATCAGGGGGAATCTGTCCTAGAGGGGGGGTAGCGGCCTGGGCAATATCGGCGCGTACGTGCAGAAAAAAGAGGGGGGGTAGGAAGGAAAAAAAAAAAAAAACCTCGGTCAGCCAAGCTTCTGTGGAAAAAACAAAAGGGGGGGGAAAATCCGAGGTACCAATAGGCCAGGGTCCCGGGTAGCTAAAACAGGCCGTGCATCAAACTGTGCACAAAAAAAAAAAAAAAAAGGTGCGGTCGAAAGTGCAGTATCAAAGAGGGTGGAGGTCTTAATGAAAAATAAAAAAAAAAAAAAAAAGGGGGGCTACAGAAAGGGAAGAGGGGGGAAGATACCTGGATACATCAAGTCGGAAGGTTACAGCGCAACGAAAAAAAAGAAAACGGGGTAAAAGTGGACTCGAAAATGATCAAACAGTCCGAAATGAGGTCAAATCGACCAAGGCGAGATGTCAACGCGGCAGAACGTTCCCAGCCGTCCAGACCTGCTTCAGGGAGGCAGGGCCGCGCTCCAAGCAGTAAAGAAAAAAAAGGAATGAAAGGAAAAAGGGAACTGCTAACGGTCAGTACGCTGGTGAGCAAAATGAAAACATGGCGAATCCATCTACAAGGCGTATGCGTGTGTCAGGAAAGACAGAGGTGCAAGCTAAGGCCTTGAAAGATAATCGTCAAACGGTATAGCAAAGTTTGAAAGGGTCCCCGGAGAAAAAAAAAAACAGGGTCAGCCAGGGAAGACACGTTGTTAGGAAAAGGGGAAGGGGGCAGGTATAAAGGAGAACATTTGATGTTTGCAAACAGGGTGACGGTGCCCCACTTTCTTCAAAAAAGCTGCTCAAAGCACGGCGACGCCGCCTTTGCCAACTCGTGCTGGTGCAGGCAATGAGGGTTGAAGAAGGTTGGGATGAAGAAAGGAACTTGGGAAAAAGTAACGCGCCTCACACACTTAACAAAACGACTTGACGGCTGCAAAAAATCAGTGGGCCATCGCTCGAAGAAAACTGAATTGGGGGAGCTCGCATGCGTCCGGAGAAGGCACGGTGTCAAGGACATATGAAAAAAAACAGGCAGGGCTTGTGGTCACGTTTAAAGGCAAACCCGATCCATCCACATGCAGGGCAGCCGGGGACTATCCTGGCCACATATCCCATTCGGGACCTCCATGAGGAGAGGGGAGAACCTTTAAAAAAAAAAGTACATGAATGTTCTGAAAAAAAGGGTCTCCGTGGGAAAAAAAAAACCGTCAGAACGGGGTCAGTGCAATGGTGCTAGATCCAAGAACGCTGTCTTCGGCCTGGGGGCGAGTGGCGAGAGCTCGCTCCAGGGAAAAACAGGCACAAAGGCGAGCCGGTGCACGAGGGGGGGGGGTCTCAGGGGGGGAATACCCTGTAAGCCGACAGAGGGTTAAGCGGGCACTCAAAATGTCGGGGGAGCCATGTTAACAGACCGGTGCAAAAAAAACTCGACAGCGCGACAAAAACCAAGACGCCTGCAAAGGGGGGGAAACAGCTCACAGACGGGCCTGACGAAGCAGGGAGGGAGAAAGGGATTCCGTGGGGCAGCCCATCCGGGTTACCTAAAGGAGAGGGCCGGAGGGGAAAAAAACAGAGTAGGGCAAAAACCGGAAGGAAGCCTCCGTCCTCAAAACAGGAAAGAACGGACAAAAAAAAAGAAGTGCAGGGGCGGGAAACCGGCAGTACGCGGGAAAAAAAGGCAGAAGGAGGTGATATGGAACAATGGAGATGGTAAGGACTTGGTGAAAGCCATTTGACCCCGGGGGGGCTGCTGCAAGCAGCAGGGGGGAAAGAAGCAAGGGGAGAGGGACAACTTCTTTTTGCTAAAGGGTGCAACATTTACAAAGTCTAAACCCATGCTAAACTGAAAAAAAACTGCTCGAACAGGCGACCCTGGGTGGGAAAGGAATTCTTCCAGGCTATCTCCTAAAAAAACCACACCACGCGTCATGTCTGAAGAGAACGGAAACGTCTGTATTAACACGTCATGGGCCATGCCCCATTGCACGAAAGAAAGAGGGTAAAACTCAAGGAGGACATTTGAAAACGACATCTGTTGGAAAAAGAGAAGGACTGGGAAGGAAATGTTTCTCGGGGGCATGGTATTGGGAACTTCCCATTACCGAACCCCACGCATTCCAGGGCGTAAAAACCCAGGGGGACTGGGAGGGGGGAAAAAAGTCGTCAGGGACCAGGGTCGATCCGCGGAAGATTACAAAAAATGCTAGTTCCGCAAACCAAATCGCGAAAAAAGGGAAGCACTAACCGATCGAGGGAATCCAACAGGCAAAAAGGAAAATCGTGAACGCTCTCGGGGCTGGGGGGGCCTGCCACCTAAGAAACCAGCCTGTGAAGGGAAAAGGGGACTCAGGGGGGGAAGGGAAGCCTCAGAAAGGAGACAATGGTAAGTGGGACGACTAAACCGCTTCCGCACAAAGAAAGTCTCAAACGGCTGCAAACAGGAAAGCCCGACCAGAGGGGGAAAATAATATATTCCATGGGGGGGGGGGAAAACGGGGAAAATTGGAAGGGGAAAGTACATAAGGCGGGAAGCTGCACTGGATCCTCGCTAACCAACCGCATCTTGTCACACCTGTGCACGTCCGATGAAAAAGGAAAGCAGGAAGTTCAAGGGGGAAAAACCAGCTGACAATGTGACGCCCACCCGCTTTGGCGAAGGCAAAAAACGTACGGCCTGGTATGGATCAACGGCAAGAGGGGTGGGGGGGGTCCGCGAACGCACAAGGAAGAAAGACATAAGGAAGCCGTTCACTCCTGAGGTGGGTGGCGGTCACCCGACCCGGCAGCCCTTCAAAAAAACGAAAGAAGGGGAATCCTCGTCGTCCCCGGAAAGCAATTCAAGGACCACCTCGAGATTCCCGTGGGCAACAAACTCCTGAGGTTGAAAAATAGAAACATAGCGCACCAAACACCCACCTGCCGGGGGGCAACAGACGCGCACTGGGGGTACACGCCGAAAATAAAAAGAAGATCGTTCCGACGGGGGGAAAACGTGATCCAGTGTTCAAGCAGGGGTGATGCGCAGGAACCGTCTCAGGAGAGGGGTTGAGAAAAAAAAAAAAACCACTATATGCGCCGCTTTTTCCATTGCCAAGGGGCGGCCTGGCGACTGAAATTTGCTTTCCCGGCGCGGTCAAGGTTGAGGAAAGGGGTTCGAGCATCTCGGCTAATCAGCAGCTCCAGTAGACGAGAGGAAACGGGACTGCTGGGAAAAAAGCAGACCTCCCGTGAGGGGACATGAGAGGGCCTCAAGAAACGGGGACGTGCTGGGGCGGGCGAGACCAGGGAACACGACGACAGCGAGTGGAGGAAATAAAATGGCCTGGGAAGGGGGAAAAAAAAAAAAAAGAGAAACACATGGAAAGAGTCCTTCAACCCACGAAATCGGGCGGTCTGTACCGCAGCAAGCAAGAGTTCATGGCCAAAAAAAAAAAAAAAAAGTGGTCCCTGTCGAGACAAAATTCCCCTCACCGACCGGGGGAGAAACCACAAGAAAAAGGGAGAAAGTCACTGCCCAAAAGGGAAAAAACGAAAAAAGTTACCAAGGAATGGCACCCGCTAGTTAAACTCCGCGGGAAATCGATAAAGACCAGGGACAGAAAGGAACGGTCACAAGGGGGGAAACCTACCTCCCAAAAGAAACAGGGAGCTATCACCTGCCCCCAAATAAAACTCTGCCCGAATGGGACCACCCGTTGGACAAGGAGGGGGACAGGAAGGGCAACAACAAAATATTCACTTCCAACAAGGCAGACTGTTCAAAAAAAAAGGGAAGGGTAACAAAATTCTTACCCTTTGTCCTGCGGGCAGCGGGAGTGCAGTCATAACAGAGGGGAGAAATGGCCGTGGAAAAGGCTCAAGTTAAGTCCCGGGGACACGTCAAACTCTTAACATTGGTAAGAACCGGACCCCGGTAATCTTCTCTGACAAACAAACAAAGAGGGAGGGAAGGAAATATACTGGCCAAACGGGGGACCCATGCCCGAACGGAAATGTGTTCCCGGTACCGGGACCGGAAAGCCAAGAAACCGGCCCCTAAGAAAAAAAAGGACAGGGAAAAAAATGCGCACTAAATTCTTGCCACGCGAAAAGGGCAGCCGGTAGAACGCCTTATACCAGCAAGGGGATGGCTATGTGGCAAAGAGTGGGGGGGGGGGGGGGGTCGGAAGGAAGGAAAAAAGTATGTGCCTTGGTTGTTCTAAAAGTTCAAGATTTTATCAGTCTAAGGGACTCAGCAATCCCGTTCCTGTCAGGGAAGTTACCAAAAGGGGAAAGGAAAGAGGGTCGTGAGGGAAAATACGTAGTCACGCGTGGCCCGAACGGCGTGTCCAATTGGTCAAAAAGGGGTGGACAACTCGGGGTCCGGAAGCGGAAAGGCCTAAACCACGGGAGGAGGGTGAGAAGAACCCTGAGTTGAAGTGTAGTGTAAAATTGATCCGAACAGAAAAAAGGGAGCCATTCCAAGAAAGAGGGGGGGGGACTGTAAGCCCGCGATTTGGGGTCAGTTCAGGAAATACTTCCAATGGTTCGCAGTGCAAAGTCGAAAGTGGTCTTCCTCAAAAGGAGGAAGGCGAGGGTAGGGGGGAGGGGGGGCCACCCTGTTCAGGAACTAGCAAAAAAAACGCCGTCTAAATACACAGTAACTGGGAAGGAAGCTGGAGAAAGACATAAGCGATCTTCGACAAATGACACCGCTTCTTGCGACAAAAGAAAGCCCAGAGACATCACAAAACTGGGTTTGTCTCCAAAGTTGACAAAGCTGTCCCGGGAAAAAACTCATGTCGAAGGCCCCAAAGGGGGGGGGGGGGAAGGGGCCAAAGGGGGGGGGGGGGGAATCGCGGTGGACAAAAACAAGAAAAGAGCAAAAGTGTTGATGAAGACGCGAGCCACGAACTCTTCGAAGGAGGACCAAACGGTGGGCCTCAGGCTCGGGTTGACCGAACGGCGGTGGAACAGCATTGGCGTGGGTTGAAAGCCCTTCAAGTCCGAAGGTGGAAAACCGTAAACGAGGTTGGGGAAACGGATCTAGATGCCCCGGATGGGTCAGGAAGGGGAGAAAAGGGGTACTAAAATGGGGAGGGGAGGGGGGCGGTGTGCTGCACCGTCAAAACCCGGTGTCTTGGGGACCGCCAAAAAAAAAAGAAAGGGAGAAAAAAGGGAGTATGCGGCCGCGGGGGGTAAACGAAACACTTTCTGAGCCTGGTTGAGGAAAATCCAAGCCGAGGAAGGCACCGTGAAACCTGCACTGTGGTGCGCAGTTTGTCAGAGGGCCGCCAAAACCCCGCAAATGCGGCTTATTCATACGGCGAAAGGGGGGGAAAAATGCTGGGGGGGGGGGATAAAGAAGCGGGGGACTTAACAGTTAATCAAGGGGAGAATGTATGCTGCGCAAGTCACGGAAAAAGGGAAAAAAGGGGGATAGAGGAAAAAAAAGGGGGGACGCCTGGCCGGGCAGAAAGACTGGCAAGCAGAAAAGGGGTTCAGGGCCGAAGCAGGGGGAGGGAGGGTGCACCAAATGAAAAACGGCGGGGCAAGAAGAGACATTCAACAGGGCCCCAGACTAAGGGGACAGGGAAACATGAAAAAAGGGATTCGATGGTGGCAAAAATGCAAGACCAAATCACGAGAACTGCTGTCAACGAAGTTTCTAAGGAAGGGGGGGGGGGGGACGAAAAAAAAGAAACCTATGGTCCGTAGCTCTGCATGTCACACGGCGAGGGGGTCGTTGCGGGGATAAAAAAAAAAGGTAATCGAGCTCAAAATCCAGCCCAGAGGGGGTCCACCCACTGACGAAATTGTAGAATCCAATGAACAGTGAGGGAACACAGGGGGGGATTCGGGGTGGGGATGTAAGGGACACAAAGGAAAAGGGACTAAAAAGAAAAGGTATCCGGTGCAATACCTTCATCGCCGACATCAAAAAAAGGGAACTCTTTCAACAAGAAAGGGGGGGGGGAAACCAAAAGGGATTCCTGATGAAAGGCCTTCACAAGCCATGGTACAAGCATGGAACGTGGATCAGCCAGAGGTACTGGGAGGGAGATGCCCTGAGTTGCCAAAAAATTGGCGGGAGGGGAAATAAGCGCGGCCACTCTTAAAAAAAAGGTTATGGATTTTTCGGGGGGGGGTGAACAACGGGCCCGGGCCGGGGGCCACGCGGGGGGGGGAGTAGGGAGAAAAGTTTGTTGGAAGCGTGGGGCGAAAAACGGGGGGGTAACACCCGCAAAATCTCAAGGAAAAAGTTTCTTGGGAGAAAACAGGGAGAAGGGGGAAAACGCCGGCCCGTTGTCAAGAATGGAAGGGGGGGACACAAACAGGGGACCTACTAGACCCGTTTCTACAAGAAACAATCGGAAAAGGGACTCGGAACGGCTGACTCAATTTTAAACCACTCCGAATTGGGGGGAGGGGGGGGGGACTGAGGAGGGAAGGGAAAAGCCTTGAGGGTTTCCCAAACACGCTAGAGCTACTACTTAGGGGGACGCAGAAGATGAAGTTCGTTAAATAAAGCTTGGAGGCCTTATACGATCGAAGGGCGTTGGTCTGAAAGAAGGAATTTTTGTAGGGACTGAAACCAAAACAATTCAGGACGAGGGGGGAAACGACGCCTGGTTCGGAGTGCAAAAGGGGGGAGGAAGCTGCGAAGCGCTGGGGAAAAGCCGAAAAACAACGAAAGAGGAGGGATTGAAACCAGGGAGTCTTTGGGAAAAACTAGATAAAAAAACCCAGGGGGCCCAGGGGCTCGCCTATTCTGGAAAAAAAAACTAGTTACCTGGTGAAAAGGCTGCTGCTAGGAGAAATCGGGGACAACGGAAGTCCGACAACAGAACGGGGAAGGGGGCTGCCAGCACGAGACAGATGCGAACCAGGGGGGAAACGTGGCCGTTTGTACACACGAGACAAAAAAAAAAAGTGGTCACAGAAACAAGAAAGGGGGGAAGAGCAGGGAAAAAAAAAGGGGGTGGAGCCTACTTCCGACAGCGGTATCAAAAGAAAATCACGTGGGGAGCGGGCTGATCGTTCACACACGAGGGGGAAAAGGCAGGGATGTGAATCCGCTGAAAACTTTAAACAAACGACAATACAACCCTGCCTGGGGGGGCCCTGTCCTAACAGGCCAAAAACCTTCCACCACCCGCCGCCTGTAGAAGTCACCGGGGGTCCACTGCCAGGTCCAATATCCTCAAGGGAACAAGTGGTACTAAAGTGAACAAAAGGGAAGGGGGAGAACTCCACTCATGACCACGAGAAACCGCACGCAGAAACTGGTTTTCTATTAGATGGCAAACTGTACAGGGACGCGGGGCATCACATCAACCCGGAGTTACAAACCTAAGTATTCAAAACTCCGCGGGAACGCTCATTTACACTACGAGGCCTTTGGGAGCAGCGGAATAACCAAAGGGGGGCGCACGGGAAAAAAAAAAGGGGGGTCACATCCATTTGTTGAGAGTGCACTAAACAACAGCAAGTTGGGGCAAAAAAATTTAATAACACGGTCTGGGGACAACGGTTTTCCGGGGCTGCAGGGACAAAAACAAAAAACACGGGTCAACAAAGAAGAAAAAAACAAAACATGGAATCAGGGGTTTGAAACAGATGCCGGCGCCCGTATCTTTGGAAACCCGTTAGTCCGAAAAGAAAGACCAAAATCATCGTTCCCATGAGCGCCAAATTTGAAGAGTGTGGCAGTCCGAGATTCCCGACAGTGAGCTCAACAGCCCGGGAAGGGGAAAAAAGGGGCTGCTCCAGCGAGAGACACAGGGAGTATCTTTCAAACTGACCCTTCCGGGAGCCGCAGGCCCCTCGTCCGCAAAAGCCTCCGTGAAGTTGCCACTGCACCTGGGGGGAACTTAATAATGCCGGGGGTACTATCTAAAAGCAGAGGAACTCAGGAAAAGGCATGAGTCATTGTACGAGCATTATAAGCAACCCGGCAAGCCCAGGGGCGGGCGGAGAAAAGGCGAGAAGGGTGGAAATCGGCTAGGCCCTATTAAGGGCCCTGTCCGCCCTGGTCTCTTGGGTGACGCCAAAAGGAGGGGAAGGAAAAAGCTTACAAAGGGGGCTACAGACATAACTTGGGGAAGGAACAAGTTGTGGGGGGACGCCCAGAAGAGAGATACCAAGAAAGTGCCTCAGGAAAAAGAGGGGGGGCTTCGAAAAGGTTAAGCACCAAAGGCCCCGAAGAAAAAAAATCGGGGGGGATGGAAAGGAGCTGACAGTCTCCGCAAGAGGCGTGTCAGACCGACAATCTGCCGCAAAAAACGGCTAAAAGGGCCCAGAAGGATAAACGACATAACTAAAGGGGGAATTATAGGAAGCCCCGGGCGGTTCGGGGGGGGGGGGGAAACGCAAAGGGGGGAAAGGGGGCATGGCACAGCAAAACGCCCCGCCGGACGACAACAGGTGTTGAAGGGGGAAGGGGAATGGGTCACAATGCACAATTGTTGAACAAGGCAAAA
>Ga0179593_1304690_pt1 | contig 23394 bp, 26 predicted proteins | sample CZODoug2_1_08_16_FD_185931 | JGI IMG/M metagenome (GOLD analysis project Ga0179593, IMG submission 185931) | Vadose zone soil fungal communities from Angelo Coast Range Reserve, California, USA - CZODoug2_1_08_16fungal (PacBio error correction) | ecosystem: Environmental > Terrestrial > Soil >...
TAACGAGGAGGGGAGGGGGAGAGGGGTTTTAAAAAACCTGGAGGGCAAGGCGGGAAAAGTACCGGAGCTCAGGGGACTTAACGACCCCTCAATAACACTTGACTCGAGAATGACAACCTGTCAGGCAACAAAACGAGGGGAGAAGGCTTGAACAAATAAAAAAAAGGAGAGTAATATAAAGCAGAAGCGACCCGATTGAAGTGTTCAAAAAAAAAAATCCAACCATCGATTGAGTTGTCACGGGGCGCCAAAAGAGGGAGGGGAGTGAAGCTTTTGCCTCAAAGAACATGGAAGCAAAAGGGGGGGGGGGGGAAAGCTCCCCGAAAAGGGTATGCTCTAAGGTATCCCAGGGACAACCAATCAGAGCTTGCGGGAATGAAGATGATAAGGGAATCGGAGGAATCGACAATGAAGAAGACCGAGGCAAAAAAATCCTTTCCTGTAAATCGCCGGGAAAAACTAAGCCTCAGAACGGTCTCCATGGACGGAAAATTTGGGGGGGGGTCTGAGGCTGGCTGCCCGGGAATGGCGACGAAACTCATGACAGTCCCATTACGAAGGGGGAGGTAAGCAGTACGAAAAGTTGACGGGTTGGGTGGGAGAAAGGGGGGAGGGACGGGTCGGAATCTTCTTCGAAACATCCACATAAGGAGTGATAAAAAAAACGAGGAGGGAAAGTTTCGGGAAAAAAGGCAAGGAACCTGAAGCATTTGCAACTTAAAACGGCGAAGGAAGGAAAACGGAAAAAGAAAAGACGCGGAGAAACTCAATCAGCGTGCTCACATACGTGATGATCATAAATTCCTGAAAAAAGAACCAAGAGAGGTAGTGCCTGTTCTCATATGTTAATAACGAGACAGACTAGAGAAAAAGGAATCCGTTCGGTGAGTATGCGCGGATCGCCTCATTGCCGACCTTGTCGGGGAAAGATGAGGGAAAAGTCGGTTCATTCGACGCAGGGCATCTAAAGGCGGTGCAGGGAAACGAGGAAGGGTAGTGCATGGACAACGGTTCAGAGTACAGATCAACGGCAATCACTCACTGTAAGGACTGCTGAAGTCGGTGGAAACAATAAAAGAGGAAGGAAAAGGACTTAAAAAACAAACGCGGCACGCGTGCGTGAACCACACAAAACTCGGAAGCGGCCGATGCACACGGTAAAAACGGGTTTTCAAAGGAGCAGCTGGCTTCGGAAGAACGACACCCTGTGGGAAGAAAGCGAACGATCGGAAAAAGGAGGAAATTGGAAAAAGAAAAGCCTTACAACCTGGCCAGTGACATAAAAAAGATGCGGGGAGGCAACCATCAAACTAACGCGGTGATACTGAGGAGGAACGGATGCAGGGACATTTGACGGCAGGACCTCAGAAAAGAACGCCCCCAAGAAGCCAAGGGGGTTGAAAAACGGCCTAGATGCCTACTAATACTACCAGGGGGTAACAGACGGGGACCGAAACAAAAAACAACTAAAGAATAGGGGTCGTAAGGCCAAAGATTGGGATTTGCTAATGGAGAGGGTCCTGGCAAGAACCGGGGTGGAGACAACATAGCATAGCCTAAGGATCTGGAAGAAGGTCTAATCTAAGAAACAGGAGGATTAAAGGCAATATAGGAAAAATTATATTGCTAGGGGGGGGGGGGTGGCTGCAAGGACCTAAATCCCGAAAGGATGCCCGTAAAATAGAGTTTGGGAAAAAAAAGAAGACCTCAAACGATAGGGAAACGCGGGCTCGTCGATGACACAGGTCGTGGTCCAAAAACGAGCTCAGGTTTCGTCCGGTGGGTGACACGCGGGGAGGGTGAGACGGGGAAGAAAAGACGTTGGAAGGGGAAAAAGACGAAGAGTGTCATGGCAAGAGGTTTACTTTCAGTCCTCCTCCTGGGCTGAAGGAGAAGAGGGAACAGTGAAAAAGGGGGGGGGGGGGTTTGGGATTGAAATCACCTACAACTTCCTGAACCAAAGATAGTCGAAGGCGGGAAAAAGGGAGTTTAAAACACGATTCCGGAAGAGAAACGGGGGCGGAATTGGCCAAACAACTCGGGTTAAGCAAAAGGGAATATCTTACACGAGTTAAAGGGGGGGGGGGGGTAAAGCTTGGGGGGAAAAAAAGAAACCCGGTGGGAAAACAGAATTCAAATAAGCAGGGGGGGGGGAAGGGAAAGGGAGAGACTCAAAGGGGCCCCTATGCAAACGGAAGGAATCGCGTGAAGCCCAGGCAAGTCAAGAATGCGTTCGAAGAACGAAGAAAGCAGTGGGTACAGGCGAAAAGGGCCGAGGAACGGTGGAAAAAACTAAGAATTTGGTGTCATAGACTCAATAGCAACAGCACATCAATGTGGAAAGGGGGGATAGGGGGAGGAAGGGGGGGTAACTTAAACCTCGATCCCGGAGGCCGGAATGGAATGGAAATAAAAATCAGCAAGGGAGACAAAGGTGCCGAGGGGGGAAGGCTCGCGAGGCACGGGGAGAAAGAACAAATGAGGAAAAGGAAAAGTTGGCTCGCGGCAAAGACGGCATAAACATGTCTACAAAAGTAAAAAAAAGGGCTTCGGGCAGAGGGAAAGTGTAAGAGAAGTAAAGCCCAGTCTCAGGGAGACGGGGGACATAAAATTAGGCGCTAACCCAAAAAGCTCCAAAAAAGGGCTGAAAAACCCAAATGGCAGGATGGGGTGACGAGTGGTGACAAGTATGAAAGTCGCTCTTTCGGTGTGATCGAAAAGCAGGGGAAAGACTTTTTCTGGGGAGAGGAAATGGGTGAGGAGGGACGCAAGATATAAACGAAAAAAGCGGAGGGTGGTTATGTTGTTACATGGCTCAGGGCGAGGCAGGCACAGACGGCAAAACGACAATGAACCACTGGGTCTAAGAATAAAAGCTCATTCCAGGGGAAATGCTAGGAACCCCACGGAAGGGGGGGGGGATAGGAAGGGGACAACGAAACGCCCGGAGGCGGGGAGGGCATTGTAGGGGCGGAAAGACCTTCAGGTTGCTGAAAAGACCACGAGAATTGCAAAAGAGTTCAGAATCTTCGGAAACATAAGAAGGAAATGCCTGAAACAATGCCAGGAAAACCGAAAAAACCGGAAAAAAAACCCCTAACGGTCTAAGGAGGCCAAACAACTCTCGATTAAACACTTGTACGGGAGAAAAGTCAGGATAAAAACATAAGCTCGGAAATAAAGGGGGGGGGGGGGGAGAAAGGGTCGAAGAAAAAAACGAGGGCGCGGCCGGCCAACGGAAATGTCTTGGGCTAAATCTTGAAAAAAAAGACTGGGGACACGACAAGCAACACGCGGGACAACGTGGGGAAATTAGAAAAGAAAAAGGAAGAAGAGCCCTCCAAGCAGGAATATCATTGAGAGGGAAAAGGTAGGCAAGGGGAGAGAGAGAAACAAGACAACCGGAGGAGGAGGGAAAAGTCATAAAAGTCTTCACATGGAATTTCGGGCGCAGCAGGGAGTTTGAAAAAAGATCAACAAAGGGGGATAAAGCAGGGGTGGAGACGGACGACAAACGTTGTTCGGTAACAAAAAAATTCACGAGAAGGCGAAATTTGGGTAGGGAAAAAACAGAAAAAGAGGCGAATGCGGCATCTATCTTTGGGGTGGGGAGAGTAAGGCAGACCTCCTGCCAGGCTTATCACTGAAAGAATACTCTAAGAAGGAGGATATTACTGGTCAAGGGGGGGGTCGCGTGGGGGGGGAAAAAATGCATGGGAAAAAAGCTCTGCAGGACTATTCAATAAACAGTTGGGGGAAAAAGCGAAAAGGAAAGGGACAACAAGACTGGGGGTGACTCGGGGGGGAAAAGGAACTTACTGGTCCGGGGGTCGAAGGACCGACAGATCACGGAACTTGAAAATAACCGTACGACATTTGGGGGTCCAAGCAACCTCTCAATGGTTGAAGGGGGAAAAGGAATTGGGTCTTAGAAAAGGGTTTCAGATCACTCATATCCAATGGTGAGGAAAAAAGGCCATAAAACCTCTCTCTGCATAGTCATAAAGAGGAGAGACTGCTGCATGAGGAAAGGAAGCTAAAAACATCCAGAAACCAGGGAACTTTTACATTAACGACGGAGGGAAAACGCAGAGAGGAACCGGTCCCCAGGAAATTTTGGGGAAGGGGAAGGGTGCTGGAGAAAAAAGACGGAAAAATTGACGCACGGGGGGGCCTGAACATTCTCCTGATAAAAAAAAGAACTGGCCCAGCGTATACGAATAGAGAAGAGGGGAACAGAAGGCAGCTTAAAAAAGAACAAGGGGAAAAAAAAAAGGTTTTTCATTGGAGGGTTAGCGAAAGCATGGGAGATGGACCAACCGCAGAGTCGCGGCAGCGAGGACCGCAAATGAAAAGCCAGAACCGACTCATGGAACTGGATGCACAGAAATAACATACTGAATCAAGAGATAATGTCTTAGGAGGGGGGAAAGGACAACATCCTCCAAAAGAGAACAGAAGGGGGGTCCGTTTCTAGGGGGGGGCCCGCGAGGAACATGAATTAGGGGGTTCGTGGGTAACAAAGAGAACTAAGGGAGGCGGTTGGCCGCCTGTCAACAAAAGGTAGCGTTCGGGAAGACAAGACGGTTCTCTCCTTTGATGCAAGAAGCGAAAGACGTCGATTAGGATGGGAAAGGTTTGCGTATAGGTATACAAACCAGGAACAAAAGTCACGCTGTGGGGGGAATTCAAATACAAATCAAGTGAGGCCAACGCGGCGGGCCCGAGGAAACAACAAGAAGGGAAAGTGAAGCACCCGAGGGTGGCCAATGCTCAAACACGGGGAGAGGGTCGCTGTCCTCTGAGGGAAGAACTACCCTTTGTCCAGACACTCTACTTCTATCGTCCAGGGGAAGAAGGAGAACCGTTGAAAAAAAGGCAAAGGTGAAAAAAAAAAAACGCCGGAGGGAGGGGCTAAGGCGGAGGAAAGGGGACCACCCTCAGTGTAAAAGAAAGAATGCAGGGTCGATTTCCGTCGGCTTGCCAGGGGAAGACAAGGCGCAAAAGATCGGACTCTCAAAGGGGGGGTCAATGAAGACGGGTTCAGCCACAAGAGGTCACCCTTGGGGGAAAACGCACCAGCCATTCTGTCGCTCTACGGAGAGATTGAGGAAGGGAGGGAAATGCCTGGGCGAGGGAACTGAACCAAAAAAAAAAAAAACTCGCATATCTCATATTCAATATGCCGATCGACAAAAAAAAGGTAGGAAAGAAGAAGGGGAATAGAGGGAAAAATCAGAGAAGAATTGTTTTAGAGGGGGAGGGGGGAAAACGAGAGAAAGGAAATGAGAAAGGGAACATCGAAAAAGGTTTTCAAATGAGAGGAGCGCCGGCAAGCCAATTGGGGCGCAGCTCTCGTGATGGAACACTTTAGAGAAATCTATCGCTAACCCAAAATCTTGGGAGGGAAAGGTGGGGGGGGGGGAAATCGCGGAGGGGAGTATTCCAAAAGTGGCAGAAGGAGAACGCAATAACTCGTTGTTTCAGGTGAATATTTGAGCGACACGGCCGAAAAGGCAAAAAAAGAATAAAAGGTTCCTGTGGGGGGGGAGGGAGAACGGAAAGAGGGACGCCAACCGTGAAAGGGAAAGATGAGGCCAAAAAGCTGCTGTGAATACTGCGCATTCAAGTGCGGAAAAGGGAAAACAGAGGGTGAGAAGACAAACCACATAGGAAGATCATTGGGTTGGGAAGGGGAAGCACGCGTGAAGAGGGGGGGGGGGTCCACTCATCTTCCTGGAGGGGGGTCAGAATTCACATTAAGGAACTGAAAACGTTGTGAGAATCGAAGCAAACTGGGGAAAAGAACGGGAATACGAAGAAAAACGAAAAAAGTGAGCATCAATGTAGAGAAAAACAACACCAAAAAAAAAAAACGAGGTCGAAAACTAATTGGTAAGGAGACAAAGGGGCATGGGGGAGAGTGTCGCGAGAAAGACCAGGGGATTACGGGACTAGCGGGCTCGATCCAGCACGGCAAAAGGGAGTGGGGGAGGGGGTTTCCAGGTCAAACCAGAGGGGGGCCAGAAAGGCTGATGCGCGCGAGGGTAGGTTATAGTATTCTAAAAAGAAAAACAGTGGACGGCCATGTCAAGAGGATGGAGAAGCCGCCGCGAGAATCATCGTGAAGCAAGGGGGGCTGACGAAGGCAAAAAAAAAGAAGGGGAAGAACGATGAGAACCAAACTGGTAGGGGGGGAGAGAATCGACGGACTAAGAATGAAAGGAAATGGGGGGGAAATGACATGGAGACGGGACGCTCCCAAAATAGGACTTTCAGCAGAAAAGGAAAAGGAGAAATACACCAAAGGGGGACAGATTGTGGCATGGATAAAGAGTTAAGGAAGGAACTGCCGTGAAAGAAACTAATTAAAGAAAAAATATTAGTTATGAATTGTCGATGCCCGCCGCGCAGGAGGCTCTCGAGAGTGAAAAAAGTATGTTCTGACGGGGAAGACAATTCGAGAAGACATGGACGGAGCAGTACCGTGTAGAAAACTTTTAGAATAATCGTTCACTTCAGTAAAGGGGGCCAAGGAAAGAGGAAACAAAAGTCAAAGAGGGTTAGGAACTGGGAACGTTCAGGGGAAGAAAAAGGGGCTGCAGGGAGGAGGGGGCACAAAACCGACGGGCTTCAGTAGGTTACTTCAAAAAAAAAGACACCGGGTCGGCAGATAATGAGCTGGGGGAGAGCCCTTAGAAAAAGGAAATGCCGTTACAATCTTCCCAATCTAGAAGCCGACTCAACGTTAAAAAGAAAAGAGTTACGAGGGGAGCTGAGGACGTGGAGCCGCTTGGAGTGAGGGGGACGATAGAAACTACCAATCGCCTCAGCCTCTGTGGTTGGCCAATCATCAAACGCTCGGAGGGGCCGGTCAAGAGGATCTTTGGGTAACGTAGAAGAAAGGAAGGAGGCGAAAAAATAAAAACGTGGTTGAGAGAAGTTAAACTTCAAATCTGCCATCAAAAAAAAATATCCTAAAAGGTGAATACTGACGGTAGTCCGATCTCTACAACACGAGGGAGGAGATGAGAAAAAAAAACCTCACGTCTTCCTGGAGTTCCTTCGGAAAAGGGGAGGAAAAATAAAGGGGAATTTCAACACGTTAACGTTGAGGGGAAGGAGAAATCGGCAAGGGAAAGACAATTGTTTCGTTTCAACGAATCACTACGGAGGGGACCGGGAATCGAGTTGGGCAATTAGAACATGGGAAGAGGGAGAGCGTGCGGGATAGCTGAGGGTAAAGGAGATGTCCCGACCGGGACCCTCAAGCGAAAAGCCGAATCTCCGAGAGGAGTAACTGAGAGCAATAGGGGGAGGGGGGGGGTTTAAGGGAATGGAAGGCCTAAAAAGGATCTCATAGGACTCGCCAGAAGAAAATTGGAAAGGAGATGCGTACAGGGGGTTCAAAAGATCGCTGAGTTTGGGAAAGTGTGGGGGGGGGGGGGGGAAAAAAACCGGAAATGGCAATAAATCAAAGAGACCGCGAAGGGTCCCAACGACATCGCTTGAGGGGAAACGGAGTTAGAGCCTGTCAAAGGTGGCCTTGTGGTGGGATTAAAAAAAAAGGTCAATCAAGGGTACTCCCCGAAAGGGGGGGGATACAACAAAAACTGAAAAGAGGTACAATAGAGGAGGCGGCAAGGCGGGACGAAGGCGTCGGAGATCTGGATTTCAATCCCATAGAAAAAAACAAAATCAAGGAAAGGTATTGAAGTTCTGGAAAATCAAAAGAAGAGCCGAAACTCTCAGAGGATCCGCCAAATCTTCAAGGGGTTGTCGAAAACAGTTGCACTGAGTTCAGGATTAGAGAATGCAGGAGTGAAAGTTCAAAAGGGAAAAAGGAAGAGGAGGCAAGTAACAGGGGAGGAACTCGAGATCTAAGGAGATCTGAACTTTCTTTGTTCGAAATTGATCGGGGGGAGGGCGGAAAAAAAGCCTGAACTGGTAAAGGAAAGTGAGGGGAAACTCCCCCTCGATAAAGCGAAACCTGCCACTGAAGTTGCTACGGGAGGGAAGGGGGGAAAGAAGACAGTAGAACTCCATCCTCGGAGACTCAGAAAAAAGGGAGGGGATCGCGAGGTCAACAAAGCCTCCCCAGGCCAGAAAATTGAGGGGCATGCGGGTATCCAGAAAACGCAAAAAGCGTACGGCAGCACGAAAAAAAAGACTCGGCGGGAGGAGGGGTGGCGAATTACAACAAAAGCTCCCCAAAAAAACCTCCGGAAAGGGGTAGGGAAGGACACCAGAAAATGAGTCGGAAAAGTTACTGCGAAACGGGGGCAAGATCGTGGAGGGCGACTGAGCGGGATTCAAAGGAGGGTCAGTGATGGCAGTTCTGTCTTGGGGGGGAAAGCAATAAAAAAAACGAGGGAGGGTTAAGGGAGAAGCTACTAAAGAAGGGACGCCCCTACTGTTCAGTGAAAAAAAAGGAACAACCCTAGTGTAAGCCTATCATTACACTGGAAAAAGAAGTTTTGTTCCAAAGTAGAGGATCGGCTCGTCGTACGTAAAAGAGAAAAAAGGGGCTCGCCTCAATCGATCGGGGCTTAGGGGGCCGAGATGAAAGGGATGGAAAAAACTTTCAGTTACCGGGAAGAGGAAATTCAGGAGGAGGAAGACCGTTCAAAGATCCCAAGGGTGAGACATACAACTTTCTGCGGAGGGATGTTGGCCGGTTCCATTTTCGGACCGACCGTCCAAACCTCGCGATGACCGCACTGGACCTGAAAAGAAGAGGTGTCGGGGAAGAGGGGGGATTGCATAAAACCTCAAGGGGGCCTGGGAGAAAGTTTTACAATAGGGGTAAAATCGCTAAAATAGGGAGGGCAAAAACTGGGCTGCCTCGTGGAGAGGGCATGCCATGGGGGGGGGCCTGGCAATGCGAATAAGAGCAAAATCATAGCATCTTCTATGAGCTAACTATGGGGAGAAGCGATGCAACCAACAAGAAATTATCATGAATGGTCCTTAGGGAAAAGCTTACTTGTGAAAAAAAGAGGTGGGAGGGTGGGAAAAATTGCCTCTTGCACAAAGGAAGGAAAACGTAATTATATCCGGGGGGCAACGTTAACAAAAAAGGGTAACCGAGGCGTGGCAGCAGGATTCTCGTGATTTACCTCACATGTTCGGGGAGGAAAAAGGGAGTCCGGGAAAAGGAAAGTCAGAGGACACGACAAGAAAGAGGGGGGAGGGAATTGGTAGCAGATGGACGATCGCATCTCCAGGGACATGGAAAAAGACAGGAAAACGTTTTCGCCGCTTGGATTGGGAAAAGGGATCCGGCAGTAAAATCGCCGGGAGAGGCGGTTCAAAGGAGGTGGGGGAAGTCAATGCACATGAAGAAAAACTTGCCAGAAGGGAAGGGGGGGGGACGGGGAGCGTCTGGCAACTTCGACTGGGGCGAAAGGGGCGGAAAAAAACACTAGGGCGGCACCACGAAAAGCAAAGAGTAAAGAAAGGGGTGCGACGGGGGGGGAAAATAGCCAGATTTGCAGAGGCAAATATTGTGTTTAAAGGAATATGGGGGGATTCAACAGAGGGAGTTTTCTCTTAAGAGTCAGCAAACGTGCAGAGGGGAAATTGAATGACATCAGGACGGGATAAATCACACAACCTAAAAACACCGCAGAGAAAAGTAAAAAAAAAGGGGAAGATTAATATTCTAATCGAAAAAAATAATCAATGCTTAGGAAAGGGGGGGAGGGAGTTAAAATCATGAGAAAAAGACCGGGTGACATGGGGCGTCTCGAGGAGGGGGGCAAAACTTAAAAGACTGACATAAAATTATGGATTGATTGGTTGGATTGAAACGAGGGGGGGCACGAAGGTTAGAGGGGGAGAGATGAGGAGGGAAGGGAAGAACACTTGAACTTTGCAGGATTCCATTGCAGGGTAAGGTTCTTTCATCTATTCCGTAGGGTAAAAGGAGTGAAACATCGTCAATTATGTAGGCTTCAAAGAAGAATCACCTCAGGGTCAGAAACAAAAAGTAAAAGTGGGAAGAGCTGCGGAATAGGGGGAGGGGGGAATACATTAACAAGTTGTTAAACCTCAAAAAGGTGGGAAACCAAGAGGAACTGTCCGCGTGGACCGTCGGTGAAATCCTTTAAAGGGGAATGCCAGCTAAGCCGGGCATCCCGTACTATACAAGGGTCATATGTGGGGAGAAATCAGAACTTCAAAAAAAAACAAAAACAACAAAAAAAAAAAAAACACACCAAAAACAAAAAAAGGGGGGGGGGGGGGTGGTGAGGATAGGGCGCCTAGGTGCGTGATCTAAACAAAATGGGAGGACGTTTGGGCGGACTTAGAATATAAAAAATCAGATCGCCGACGGTCAGGAAAAAGGCCAGAGCGATGTGATAGTTTGGGAGTGAGGGAAAGAAAAGGGCGGAGGGAAAAAAAGTGGGGTACCTTTGAAAAAAGTGGGTCACTTCACTGAGTGTGAAAGAAAAGACCGCTGACAACAACCTTGACAGGCAGGGGGGGAGCTTACTGGGGGGAACAAAAGCATTTGCGAGTGCATTCACTGTCAGAGGCCCGAAGGGCGTACAAAACTAAAGACGTTCTTCTGTGAAAGGGGGAGATTGGAAGGGGATATCGGCGGTAGGCAGAAAAACGCTACTAAAGGAAGGGAAAAAAAGGCAAAAACGTGGGCGCGCCCCCCTCGATACGGGAGAAACTAGAGTGGGGAAACAAATTCGCGGAGCAGACAGGCGTAAGGAAGGGGAATCTAAGAACAACACAGGGGGTCTAAACAACAAGAGCACCGAAGAACAAGCACCGCGAACGTGGCGCTGGTTGAAGTTGGGCAAGAAAACGCGCAGGAGGGCTTGTCCCATATGATCGTTTAACTAACCGGGGGGATGGAAAAAATAGGTCGCGGCGAAAAAGCAGGGAAACCCTTGGGGGAAGAGCATTTAACTTCAGGAGGGGTCGGATCAATCATGGGACATAGTGGAAAACAGTAGTCCTGATCCGCAACACTCAAAGGAGTATAGGAAGCCTTTCAGCGTCACATTTTGGATATGGAAGCGGAGCGGATGTAAAGAAGGAAATGTGGAAGGGGAGGGTCACATGGGGGGGGGGGGACGCAAGGAGGACTTTGGGTAGCCGACAACATTTGTCGGGGAACCGTACCAAGTGTTCGTGTGACACGAATCAAAGCAGAGAGTCGAGTGGGGGAAAGGACTAACATCCGTCGGGGCTCGGCGGGGAGAAAGTGCCTGGGTAGGGGAACGACCACAAAAACGCGTATCATTTCGTCGACTCTGAGATGAGGAACGACGTATCTGATTCAGAAAAGGGGGGGAGTTTGGGAGATTTCCCTTAGACGGGGAGAAGAGTAAAGATTCGATACTAATAGCATTGGATTAAGTCTAGCGTGGGGTGTGGAAAAGGGGAACAGTATCTCTAGCCGTGCAGGGGGTTTGGGAAGTAAAGAAAATTAGAGGAAATAAGCATCCCGTGGGGGTGGGAAAATAGGTCTTGCCTACCAAAAAACTAGGAAGGAGGGATTGAAGAAAAAAAAAACGCTCTCAAAGGGGGGAGCAAGGGGGGCAGATTAACGACTATTTGGGTACATTTCAAGACCTGCCTCGCGGGAAACAAGGTCTTTTGAAAACTGGTAGCCTGAACAGAGCTTCAAACTCTAGCGCGGTACAGGCAGGCTTAAAAGCGCGGGAGAGACACATCAGACCAAAAATTTGGGCTTAAGCGGGAACGGGAGGCTAAAAAGACGGGAAAGGGGGGAACGCGAAGGGAGAAAGAAACATCGAATTTGTTGTTCCTTAAAAAACCCGGTGGCTGGGTGCATGGCGCATGTGCTCTAGCGGGAAGTGAGAAAACTGTCACGAAGGTACGGGATAGCTGTTAAGCCACGTCGTCGCATGCAGCTTCCTTTGAAGGGGATATACGGCTGACGAGAATGGGAGAGACTTTAAAAGGGGGAATGTTAACGGAAAGCTGACTTACTCGTCTGAGGAGGCAGGGAGTATAGCAAGCACACAAAACCGAAGCAAAGACTGGTGATCAGTGGCCGTTAACGCGAACACGGGAGAAGGTAATAACTAGCAGCAGACCTTGGAAGGGGGTCCCTTGAAAAACAAAGAATCCCATATACAACAGCAAATTGATGTGCTGGTGGGCTAGGGGGGACTCGCGAGCACGCGCTGAAAAAAGGAAATAAAGTCTTCGCGAGGAAGGGCTTGGAAAACACCCTCACTAATAGGGGGGACAATTCTTGAGGAAGGACTGCGACAACGGGTCATCTCGGGGGGGGTCAGACTTGGTGCAGGGAAAAGCGACATTAGGGATGCCACAGTTGGCAAGGATCGACGGATCTCAAAGGGCCGAAAAATCAAGGAGGTGGAAATGCAAGGGGACTGACCCAGAAGGGGTATGACTGGCAAAAACGAAAATGAAAAGCGGGAAAAAAGCGGCACGGCCAGAGAAAAGTCTTCACGGGTGTACCCGATTTGGGGTCTCAGGACGGAAAAAAAAAAGCAGGGAGTCGTCACGCGTCGTGGATCATACCTGCGTCCCCAGAACGAAGGATGGCTGGAATAGGGGCTCGCGAAAGAAGGGATGGGAAACTTTCTACAAAGCACGGAGGGAACAACTTCCTAGTCGGGACGTTGGTGATAAGAAAATCACTGAAACAGAATATCGTAAAAAAGGCGCGTCTGAGGACGTAGTGGAAACTTCCGTTGCGGCGACACTTCGCAACGGCGGATGCATGGCTGGCGCGTAACAGCCCTGCAAGAGGGTGGAGTTCCTCGAGTGACGGACTAACTGGAAAGGCGAAAGAGCAAAGAAACTAAAAGCTAGGCGGCGCGCAAACGTCGAAGGCATCATAGGGGGTGACGTACGGCAGTACTTGCTCACGGGCACAAAAAATGGAGGAGAAGTGATAAGGAGACCAAACGACGACGAGGAAAAAAAAATAACAAGTCGTATTATTCAAAAGATTTTGCGTTCATGGAAATCTTAAAAGGGGGGATTAGGGGGGGGGGATTTGGGGGCCTAGGCCCTCAGCGCTGGTAAATGAAGAGGGAGGTCGTAGAAAGAGGGGGGGGGGGAGGGGGGGCAGGGATCTATCCTTGAAGAAAACAGATTCTTTCGCTCGGGCATTTGAAGGATCTTTTTCTCGCTCAATTAGAGGGCGGGTATTGAAACTCATTCAGGGTCAAAAAGAGGGGCGTTACCCGGGGGGAGAAGCTGCGAGTTTTCTAAGGTGAAGTTCAAATGGGAAAGCCAGAACGAAATAATCTTCCCTTCTTGGTGACGGTCCCGCTCCACCAGCCTTCGAAAAGCTAAAGTGATTTTGCCAGTCCAGGGAAGGAACCAGGCACAAGGGGCCGCAGATAAAGAACTGAGAGGCGCACCATCTATGACTTGTCAGAAACTAGATTCTGGGAGGGGAAATTCGCCGAATTGGCAACAACTCGGTGAAAAGCCAGTGGAAGGAACGGCAGTATAAGAGGTGGTGGGGCGCGGTGGTGCAGCGCATCGGGACGCGTTGGGGGGACTACGGTCCTGAGATGGACGGAGGCGTAATTCACTACGACAGCGTGTCAAAAAAGGTTTGCCAAAAAAGAAGGGAAGTCTTCGTGACAAAAGGCTCAGTCGCATCAAGGAAAGAGGGAAATCTTTGACGGAAGATAGACGGCACGAATCAGGGGGGGACATGTCGGCCACCAGATTGATGTATTTAGGGTGACCAGCATGCCGGTCAAAAGAACGGATCGTTTTCTAATTCGACAAGGAAAAAACTGGCAGAGGGATGGGAGTTGGGGAGGGGGGGCATGGGAAAAATCCTGAGTCACGAGACAGTCTTATGCAGGGTGGGGGGAAGGACGAGTATTCTTCAGTGGAAGGTATATTGACGGTCCAAAGTCATAAAGGAACCAAAACAGCGGAAGAAGCCATTTCGTTCAAGTGGAGGAACAGGAGGGAAAAAGAGACAGGGGGGAAAGGAATTTCTAACAATGGTAACAAAGGGAAGAGTTGATCTCGAGGAGGAGTTAAGTATAGAATCCTTCAGGGAAGGGGAGGTCATGGAGGAAAAAGGGTGGTCATTGGAGCGAGGCTTTCCCTGAGGGGAAAAAACTTTAAACGACAACAATGGCAGGGCGTGATGAAAAGCGCAGGAGGGGTATGTGAAGGGAGTGGGAGTATTGAGAACATGACTGGCGAGGGAGGATGATGGTCTATGGCAGTTCGCCGACGAAAGTCGGCCAGGGAAGGGGGGAAGAAGGGTTATATTTTAGGGCCTGGATAAAGTGAGGAAAACCAGGGGGGCGGGAGGAGGACGCGGTGTGAAAGGGGGGGGACTAAAAAGAGAAAGTTAAAGAAGTTTGCTCTCGCCCACACCGGAAGAGGGAATTGGGGGATGGCGAAAAATCAATGCGGGGGCGGCGAGGGAGAAAAAGTGCTGGTGGCTTCGTGCAAAACCGGGGAAGGGGGACTAAGTAAGGTTTAACGGCCATCGAACTGGCGGGGGGAGGACGTCTGCAGAGTTCATGTAGAGATATCGAGGAAATCACCACAAAAACAAAGAAAAAACACAACAAAGAAAAACCCTGAAAAAATCGTAGAAAAAAAGGGAACATGGACTAAACAACGGAAAAAGGGAGCGAAGTAACTAAGAGCTTCAAAGGGAACTAAACTGTGCTGCGCGTGGAAGGAAAAGAAGAATAGTCGAAAAACCTGACGATCGAGCCAGCGGGGGGGGGAAATGGGGGAGAAAAGAAACTCGCAGAGGAAGGGGGTCCGTAACTTCTTTCGCAGTCTTTAACGACTTGATAAGGGGAGAAACAGACGCGAGGGGGCCGGAACCGCGTACCCTTTAGCATAAGAATCAGGTCGGCAGTCCGCCGAAGAACTTCAGGATCATCAAAAATGTGTGGGGGGGGGGGGGGGGGGGGGGGAAAGGGGGCGCTGATGCAAAAAAACGGGGTAAGAGAGATAATGTAGCGGGATTCTTAGGAAATCGCGTTCTGGGAGAAAAAAAAGCATTGGAGGGGGAAATGAAACACGACAGGGGAGCCGAGGGAAATAGCCTAGTGAGCCTGGTCAGAACGGGGTTCGGTTCCTGCGAGGTAGACTGCGCGTTGGGAAAACCATGGGCGACAGCGGCGGAGAGGAGGCGCGTTGCGAGGAGAGGAGTCTTAGGGAAAGAAGGAAAAAGCGGGCTCTAACTCAAAACGGCGGGGAATACGCATGCTGCGGCAGAAAGGATTATTAGAAAGTGCTGCATTAGAGAAGAGTTGGGGCGTGGGTGGGAAATGAGGGGCAAGTAAACCGCCATGGGAACCGGAGCCAAGGGATTGGACGACAGGCGAACGTCAAGGGGGAGCGGGTAGAATTGACGCTGCTAATGCTGAAAAAGCGCGGGGGGCGGGGGGGTTGCAAAAAAGGATGGCAACAAACTCTCGTGGCGAAAAGTCGGTAGGGGAGTAGTACATCCAAAAAATAGGTTTAAGTGTCTAGGATTCGAAACATGTGGAAAATTTTCTGGGGGACAAACGCAGGGGAAATAAGGGGGGGGAGCGAAAAGGGAAAAGGTTAGGCTCGTAGACTATCCAGTTAACCTTCAAGATAGAGAGCATGCGAGGGGGAAGGGCGATCCTGATCTCCAATGAAAAAAAAAACCAAGGCTGGTAGTCCTCTCCTTGGAGTCTCTACAATCGCAGGCGAATGAGGGGAAGGAGGAACCTTGGAAAAAAAGATGGCAATTTTTGGACTGGGGCTGGGTTGATTAAAGAAAACGGTTTCTGATACTGAGGGAACCATGGGATTGGGGACTCGAAGGGCAGTACTGTAAAAAGATCGGGGGGGCTAGATGCAATATTGGGGGAAGGAATGATAGCATGTCAGAACAAGAGCTCAGAGAATATGTGCAAAAGGAACCTCTGCAAAGCCTCTATGACTATAAAGTCCTGCAAGAAATCATTGGCAAGGACGCGGAACGAAAGTAAAATCCTCGAGATGGAGGAGGGAGAAGAGAGTGTTCCCTATCAAAATATCAGAATGGAGGGTCCGTTTTGGGGGGGGGGGGTAACCGGAAAAAACTCTCGCTCAACCTATCAGTGACTTGCGAAGGAGTCTGTATCGAAGGGAAGTCCTTGCCGGTACCGGGGGGAGGAAAGGGGCCCGCAAATAGTGGGACGGTAACCGTCATCATCTTGGTGGAAATTGAAAGGTGCTTTCACGTGGGAATCAGGAGTGGTAAGTATGGGCTGTCAAAAGGGAGGGTCGGACAGTCACGCGTTCAAAGCACGCTCAAGGATGATTTTACCTTCATTACAAATACTAGAGAGGGCGGACTGGGACGGGGGAGTGGGGAAGGGGGAAAACAGCGCAACTCTCGTAGGGGCCGAGAAAAAAGTGCCGGAAGGGTGGGGGGGGCAACCTAGGCAAGGAGCAACTGGAGAGGGTTCTCGGACAAGAGTCAATGACAACAAAGGTTCTGCTCACACGAGACTTCCCAATGGAATTGAAGGGAAAACTCTCCTGGAAAAAACGGGTGAACGCTTGAGCGGATAAGTTAAAAAAGGAGACTCGTCAACTGCAAGAAAGGGAAAAGGATTGTGGTCAATCAGTTCAGCTGTCTGGGGGGATGGACTCAGTCGGGCAAAAAGCGAGGAGATCACCGGAAAAAGGATGTGGCGAAGACGAGGAGTACCAAAAGAGTAAAAAAATGGGTCGCGAAAAAAAAAGTGTTTCCAAGGACAAAGGATACCTGATCGACTGCCAACATAAATTCGGGGGGAAGGGACTGGAAAAACTCGATTTCAGTACGGAAAGTTCCATGGGGAGAGAGGGGGTTTCAATGGCCAAACCGCACAGACGAACGAAGAAGATCCTAGAAAGGTCGCAATTTCCGAACTCTTTTCTCGAGTTTCTGAAATGAGGGGTATACGTGACAGGTGAAATATATTTCGAGGGGGGAGGAGTGGAGGGGGGGGGGCAGGGAAAGGAGGGACGTCAGTAATGAAGTCATCGTAGGAAGGAAACGGGGGCCCTCCCGGGCGTGGCAATTGGCTCCTATGGTGGAAAAAATGTTCTTCAAAAAGGTCGCAGGAGGGGAAACAAGACGGGGAAAAAAGAATTGGCGGTGAAGGGGGGGGGGAAGTAAGGATAGGTTGTTCAATGTCTCTGACTAATGTGAAAAGGGGAACATGTCAGCGACGCGGAACGCGTTAGTTCAAGTTATTAGGGAGGACTTCCCAACGAATCTGAAAAAAGCGTTGCCAGGACATGTTTGTTAAGGTGTTCAAGCTGATCGGGAGGGGGGAGTAAAAAAAAGGGGAATTTAGGTAGCGGAAAAAATGTAGACTTTCCGGTCAATGCGCCAATAAAGAAGAAGGCGTCAGACAACACATCTGGGGGGATGCAAACTGTTAATACTCGAAAGCTACTAGGGGTTTCTGCGGGTCCAGAGGAAACACTGCAATAACCACGCACACGACAAACTTTGGGGGGAACCGAGATCCAGGGTTGTTCATAATATTCATTTGAAGTACAATGGGGGACAGAGGGAAAAAAGGGGGTGCCGGAAGAACATTGAAAAATAGGTTTTACATAGAAAGATCCAGTCAAAAAAATGAAAGAAGGTGGTCGAGGAGAAGAATGCGGGGACAAAAAAGGGGAAGGAAAGCTCGTAAATTACCAGAGGGGAAGAAACGGTGATTCAGGGTGCGCGCGGGGCGGAAAGGCACGCTGGCTCAATTGATGGATGGGGGGATGTTTGTTCAGGGGGGAAACCGTCGTGAATCCAAAAGGAGAAAAGAGTCGATGGGGGAGAAGTAGGAGAAGCGGCATCAAGGGTAAAGCGGGAATGGCTTTGAAGAGGGAAACCGCACAGGCAGAAAGGGAGTGCAAGAAGGGGTGACGTAAGAAAGAAGCACCCACAAAAGGTCGAAAAACAAAAGAAAGTTGGGTAGAAAGATCTAGCTGGGTTCTTCCCTTGAAGCAAGGCGGGGCCATTTCTTCAAACGGGAGTAAAGAGAGTTCGCAGGGCTATCCTGAAGGGGGAATCGCTAGCCACCACCCACCCCCACCAAAAAAAAACCAAACCCAAAACAAACCACAACCTTGGGTAAAAAAAAAAGGGGCAAGGGGGGGAGGTACAGCAGCAGCGTTCGAAGGCAGTTGCTGTATCATCCCATGAGATTTAAGAAATTGGGGGAGGCTGGAGGATGATGTGTCGAAATACGTCCGTCAAGGAAGATGACTCTCTATATGGGTGGAGGGGGCCCTGATCAGGGTCAAAAAAAAGAAAAGGGAACGGGGAGTGAATGGAATGTACGCTACTGGGAGAAAGAGAAACATTATGTGACAAATATCGCAAAAAACACACATCAATAGGAAGGGGTATGAGGAATTGGACACGGCGGGCGTCATTAGAAAGTTCCTTAAAAGGGGGGAGGCCATTAAGTGGACAGAAAGGGACCAGCGACAACGGAGGTCGCAATTCTCGAGGGAATTGCTGGTTGATGGCAAGGAAAAATGGCTCGCGGGGGCCTTAACGTAAGGAAACCGAAACCTAAACGGCTGAAACGAACGTCTCAGGGGATGAAAATCAATGCTTAGGGAGAGTAGGTCCGAGGGGCTTCCGAGTTAAGTTACATCTCTTAAATACCTACTAGGTACGTCAAAGTTCGATCTATCATAAGTCTACTTGGTAAGGAACACGAGCCGTCCCGACGGAGGGACGTTGGAAAACGAACAAAAAGGGACGGCGACACAGAAAAAGGTGGTTGGGGGGGGGGGGGGGGGGGGGGGGTGGGGGGGGGGGGGGGGGGGGGTGGGGGGGGGGGGGGGGGGGGTTGTGGTGGGGTGGTGGGGGGGGGGGGGGTGGGGGGGGGGGGGGTTGGTTTTGTGGGGTGGGGGGGGGGGGGGGGGGGGGGGGGGGGGGTGGGGGGGGGGTTGTGGGTGGTGTGGGGTGGGGGGGGGGGGGGGGGGGGGGTATTCAAGCTCTTGGGGGGGGGTATTAAACTTCAATGCGGCCATACTAGACGAACAAGAATCATTCAATAAATTTTAGAGAGGGAAGCGGTATTAAGCGAACAACATGAGGTAGAAAAGAGAGAGATAGACTACGTTCCGCATCTCGGTACGGGGGAAATATGAGTTATGTGGGGTTCAAGCCACGGGTAATTTGAGGCTCGAGAAGGGGAGGGAACGCCGGACAAAAAAGTTGAAGGTGCACTACTTCCAAAAAGGCCAAGAGACGTGGTGAATGACTATAACACGAGAGTAAAGAGGGAATTGGGAGGAACGAATCCGCCAGGAAAGGGGGGGAGACACGTCTAAAGGAGAATAAAAGAGGAAGGGAATATTCGGGAAAACTTTCTTTCTGTATCTCCTAGGGGGGCGCAGTTGGGGGAAGAATTGTCAGACGGGCTACTACCGAAAAACGGGAATCATAGGCAGAAAACTCGAGAAAGTGACTCGGGGGGGGGTCGCGGGGGGCACGTGAAAAGGAAGAGAAGGGTCTGAAAAAAACAGAAGGGAAATTCAATAACTCTACCCGACCGTAGGGTCCAGAAAACCCATCTATTGGGTGAGGGGGGGGGAAAACGATAAGGGGAAAAAAAGGAAGGGTAAGGTGTAACGGACGGGGATTGGAAGGGGTAAAAATTGTAAGCTGACCAAGACCCGGGAGGACGAAACTCGATCCGAACCGAATCTCAGTTCATTTCAAAATGCTTCTTCAAGACGCAGATTCAAGAGGGAAAAAAGCACAATAGAAGGGAGGAAAAATGAACGCCAGGGAACTACTGCCCGAGGAGGACGATGTCACAGCAATCAGCAGGAAATGTTTCTTTGGAAGGGGGGATGGCTGGGGAACTTTCCGGATGGGCGATACAGAAAAGGAGATGCCAGTTAGTAAGTATAAAATAGGGGGTTGATAGGGGAAATATTGCGGGAGAAGGGATTACCGCTGAGAAAGAGGCCAGCTAGTGAAATACTGGGGGGAAGGGGGTGCAAGGGGTCTCTTGCTCAGCCGGGGTTAAGGCCAACTAGTGATAAAGGGATATAGAACCACGCTGGGGATTAGACCCTCGACGCTATTCTCTATGGTGGCCTAATCACGGATGCAGCTGATAATAGCCTCTATGAAAAAAAAAAACAGTAAAAAAAAGGATCATCGAGTTGACCAAAAACATCCCGGAAAAGAAGGTGGGAGTGGGGGAGAAAAAAAAGGGAAAAAAGCAATATCCATCTGCGCCGCTGGGAAGAAGGGGATGGAGCTAAGGGGGGAAAAAACGGTCGCCTAAAAAGAACCTACGGTGCCCAAACAAAGGATGCGTTCGGTACGCGTTCTTCAGACAGAAGTTTAATGTGTGGACACTTTAATGTGAGGGTGAAACTCGATCTGTAGGGGTGGCTGGAGCGGATTCCGGGCAAAATCACGCGGGGTCGTTAGTGGGAGGAAGGCGTCTTCATTGACCAAAATCTGTACTTGCCCGCAACGGAGGGATCGGAAGGCACATAAAGGCCTCGGGGCTTGGAAAAAAAAGTCGGAGTGGGGGGGAGACACTAGGGGGGGGGGCATTGTAACTGTAAGATACGGGGAGCGAGTACAGAAAGAAGTGTCAGCCTCTGGGATCGTATGCATGCTTGAGGGTGGGAATCAGTTGGAAACTCCTTTCAAAAAACCTGGGCACCGGGGGGAACACTTCGCTGGAGAGGAAGGGAACTTAGAAACCATTAACTCCTCTAATGTTAAAAACACGTTGAAAGAAGGAGTAGATGACCGTCTTCACGGGCAAAAACCAGCATCTATGCCTAAAAAAAAACTTACCGGGGAGTCAAGAGGAAGGGGGGCAGCGACTATTGCAAACACATACAGGGGGAACAAAATCGTTTTACTGAGCTGATCTCAGGAAAAAGGAAGCTCGAAGAAGGGACTCGAAATGAAAAAGGAGATGTCTTTAAGGGGAAAATATCCTGACGAAAGGGGTCTCAAAAAAACCGATCCTTCACGTAGGGAGGAGCGAAAAGGAGGGAGGCAATTCAAAGAGAGAGAAAAAAACGGAGGGAAAGGGGAAAAAAGAAAGTTAGGTATCTTAGATGTATCAATTATAAGGACGCGATGGCTAGGGGGGGGAGTAGTTCGTGGCCCATTGAAACTGCTCCATTGGATAAAAAATATGATGGCTCGCTAAAGCCGGCCCCGGCGAGGGACGGGCGCAAGGGGGCGGGCAGAGTCAGAAATGGGAAAATAGGGACGTATCCACTATCATCGGATTAAGGGGGGGAAAATAACTTTGCGGTCAAGGGGTGCATCGGGAGTTGCAAGTTCGAAAAAATCTGGAAGGTTAAAGAAAAAGTCATCGACGCGATGAACCAGTATAGAAACGTGAGGAGATGGGGCGACTTCTTCAACTGTAAGCCGCTAAGGAGGGAAAGTGGACAATGGGGAAGGGTTCGGGCACATGACTCGCAAAGGCGTCAAGAAAGCGAAGGCAGGCCTCAAGACCATCATGTCAGGGAATCAAGACAGGGAAGCTCCAGGAGGGGGGCCACAAAAAGATGGGTTCCGGCACCGCGTGGGAGGAGGATCAAACGGTGGAAAAAAAATGAAAAAACGCGAAGCGGGGGGGAGGGAAACACATTCGGAAATTGGGGCAAAATTATCATTAAATTAAGACAGGAAAACAGGGGGGGGTGATTTGGGCCGGGGAGGTATCCGAAAACGGTGGCAAAAACCTGGGAGAATGAAAGCGACTGGAAAAAAAAAGCTCAAAGGAGGAATCGGAGATAAAAAGAGGGTAGGAAGAAAATTCTTCTGATTTGGGGTGGGGGGGAAGAGGGTAGTCAGGGGAAGCATCGAAAAAGAGCCGATTGTTGAAAGCGAGGGGGCTCGTGGATGCAAAAGTTCAAAAAACAGAATTGGAGAAAAGGGGGGTTAGGTAGGGGGAAAATTGGAACCGTAAAAGTCTGAGAAGAGATGGATGGAGGTCGGATGATGGTAGGGCGGGGGAAGAGTTCTGTTGTGTGTTTTCCTTGGTTGGTGGGGGGGGGGGGGGTTTGGGGTGAGGGTGTTGGGTTGGTGGTTGGGGTGGGTTTTGGTGGCTGTTTTGGGCTGTTTGGGTGTAGTGGGCGTTTGGGGTTGGTGGTTGTGTTTGTGGTGGGGGGAGTGGGGTTGGGGTTTGGTCTGGGTGTTTGTGGTCTAGTTGTGTTTGAAGGAGAGGAGGGGGTTTGGGTTGGGGGGGGGGGGGTGGGTTGGTGTGTTGTGTGGTATTTTGTGGTTGTGTTGTGTGTGGTGTGGGTGGGTGTTTTTGGGGTGGAGGGGTTGGGTAAAGGCCAAGGGGAAAAGGAAGGGAAGGGGGCGGTCATCGGAGAAGGCAAGACGTGGATAAAAGATCACAGATGTTGCTCGGTAAAAGACGAATATACAAGGAAACTTCAGGAGGGGGAAACAAAAGAAGTAATCGTCTTCTATCTGGAGCTGAAAAAGAAGAGATCCGTCGGAAAGGGGGATGCAGGGCTTTTAAAAGGGAAGCGTGCCAAAGGGCGGCGAAGGGGGGAGAAAGAACAACGTTAAGAAAGGAAAAAACAAAATGTGTCATGCAGTGAAGCATAGGGGGGGAGCAGGGACGTCGAAGGGTTAATCAAAAAAAGGAGAAAAAGATAATCAGTTTAAAAGCAGATGATGGCGGCAGCGATCCAGTGGAGGGGCCGCATGACAAACTAGAGGTGAAGGAGGGAAGGGGTGAGGGTATATATTTCACAAGGGAAAGGGAGGCTGTAAAAGGGGAGGGCAAAAGGGTCGAAAATTAAATTGAAGTAAGAAAGTTAGATGTGCGCGAAATATCAACTTACTTCGTTGGAAAAAAGGGATCGAGGTTGGATGGGTTCATACGGGACTACGCACAGTCTGCAGTATAAACGGAAGGAGGTATTCTGGCAAAAAAAAACGGTCTCAGCAGAGGTCAATGCACCGGAGTTCGTCAAAAAGGACTCGTCAATTGCTTATGGGGGAATATCGCGGAACAGGAAGAGTTCTGAACTCATAAAGAAAAAAAGAAACTCGGGGAGACAGACAAAGAAAATCGTTAGAAACGTTTCAAAGATTCCGCGGTCGCACGAAAGAGGAACAATACCCAGAAAAAGAGAGAAAAAAAGCTCAGATCGGGGGTGGAGGAAGGGTCAGAAAAACAGGAGTCTGCGTAAGTTCAGGAAATCACGAAAACTTAGTGACGGCTACGAAATTCTACAAGCTTACCCGGTTGAATTGAGTTACAAGCAAGGAGGGAAGAAGAAGAAGAAAAAAAAAAAAAAAACCACTCACACCACCCACCAACCACCCAAAAAGAAGCCCCTCCCACCCAACAAACAACGACCCAAAAAAAAGACCTGAGAAATCAAATTTCG
>Ga0179593_1523344_pt1 | contig 23394 bp, 20 predicted proteins | sample CZODoug2_1_08_16_FD_185931 | JGI IMG/M metagenome (GOLD analysis project Ga0179593, IMG submission 185931) | Vadose zone soil fungal communities from Angelo Coast Range Reserve, California, USA - CZODoug2_1_08_16fungal (PacBio error correction) | ecosystem: Environmental > Terrestrial > Soil >...
CTAGACGTGAACTTGAGGGAAACGCAAGCTGGTCTCAACGGCATGCTTCGTGGGTGGCCAAAAAACTGTCTGTTTTGCATATAGCGAGAAGAAGAAGAAAAGACGGCACATTGCCCCTTGAGGGAAAGAGAAGAAGACCAGCGGCCTGCCAGTCGGTGGGGGACTAGGGCTGACGAACCTAAAAAAAAAAAAGCTAGCGTATCGGAGGAAAGGATGAGCACGCTACCCTTCCGGGGGGGAGGGGTTGAAAGAACCTCGAAAGACCATGCAGCGGAGACGCCATAGGGCGAGTAAACGGCCATAAAAAACAGTAGGGAGGAAGAACATGGGCTTGGGAAAAAAAAGGAGGATTCTATTTCGATGGGGGGGGGAAATAGGGGGAGTCATGAAGCTCAGCTCAAAAAAAACGGCATGAGACGTCGCCCGTGGTAGATGTTAGTGTAAACAATTTACGGGTAGGCGTCTACAATCCGACTGAAGAAATCACAAAGGGGGGGGGAATCTTATGAAATTAAGAAAAATATGGGGCGCTTCCTGCGGGAGCATCATGCGAGAAGAGAGTAACGCCCGCCCCAGATCCACTCTGCTCCAAAGGCAGTAAAGGGGACGGGAAAGGGGATCATAAATTATAAAGACAGCAAAAAAAGAAAAAGATGGCACCGGGACGTCAGAAACGCAAAACTAAAAACAACCAGATCAATTCGAAAGACACTAGTACCGAAAGCGAAAAAGTTCCAAGGAAAACCAGTGAGTCAAAAAAGGGTTGATGAGAACAACTCAGTGCGTATCACTATCTTTAAAGGCGGAGGGATCCCAAAAAATTATTAAGATAACCACCACTTCCGAGGACAACAAAAAGGAAGAGAAAAAAAAAAGTTGAAAAAGAAATCAGCCTTGAAAGTCGCCATCCAATCAAGGAAAAAACACACTGGCTTCAGTCTCGGGTCCGCGCCGCCGTTCCTAGTCGAAACAAGTTGTCAGAACCTTCTGTGCCTGAAAGGAGTGCGGCACCGCTTTGCGAGAAAAAGGAAAAGGTCAAAACGCCCGCATACTTATCACCGCGGGCACGCGTCCGCGAAAGGGGGGAAATGTCCGAAAGCTGATAATCAAAGTAAAGAACCGGCCTCATTAAAAGAAGGGGGGAGACCCTCAGAACTTACCGGAATTCCAACGAAAAGGGAAGCACGGTGACACAAAAACCGCACCATGTTGAACCAGCGGGCTAAGGTTACGACGCACACATCGCATCAGTAAGCAAGGGAAGGCCGAGGAGGGGAAAAGGACGGCGTTCTCAGCTGTGAACGCGCACCAAAAACGTAAGTTTTTTGGGGCGGAAACAGTGCGTTTGGCAAAGGGAAGCGCTGCGCGCGTCGAAAAAAGAACTACAACTCTCCACTGTGAGTTGGAAGAAAAAAAAAAGGCGGGGATTTAAGGAATTTAAAAAAAGGCACGGGACATCCTCAAATGGGGGAGAGGCGCAACACCAGCCGCGACGAACAGCAGCGTGGGAAAGGAAGAGAAAGCGCCGTGCTCACTTCTAAAAAGGGAGAGGCAAGGGGTTGCAATTTTGGCCCGACAAACCTGAAAGGGAAAACAGCAAAGGAAGTACGTCCCAATACCTCAAAAGAGATCGTCGGGCACCTGATTGCGCACGCGGCAAGGATGAAATGAAAACAACCGCTAACCTTTGCAGGGAAAAGGATTACGGGGCGCGTGGCCACCACAAAGAATGACGGGAAGGATCCAGAAGGGGCAACGCTCATCAGAGAGGAATAGAATGAATAATCGATATCGGGCGCAAAGAGCGAAAAGGGGAGGGTTGTCTCTGAAAGTGAAGCAAAACTTCCTCACAACACGAAAGAAAGTAGGAACATATATATTATTGGCTGCCCTGGAGAAAACATGGTTCGACCTCTTGAGCTATGAATAAGGGGGAGGTGAGCTCCGCGCCCTTGGAATCGGAAAAAAAAAAAGGCCAGAACGCCACTGGTGGCGGACAAGAAGAAACTCACGACTGGTTGAGGCGGGAAGAAATTGGACCTATGCCGGTCAAAGTCTGGAGATGCTGTATGGGGTCAAAGGCTCGGATTAAAGTTCCGGTTTGTCGAAAAAAGGAAGCCGAAGAATCCTCGGTTGTGAGGCAAGCGCACTGCGAGAGACGCGAAAATGGACTCTCGCCAACGAACTGGGTTGGACAACGTAGCAGATGCCGACGTGCTTGTGCATCAAATGGTGGGAGTCCTGAAGCATCCAAACGCAAAAGTTGGGAAGGTTTTGAGGCGTCCGAAGACAGCGAGGTTGTTATGACCTGCTCAAAGAGGATTTCGTGGCCCAGCCAGGGAAAGACGCAAATCTTTGTTGGGAAAAAGCACGGGCTCAAATCCTGTAGGAAAGGGGGGGGAGGGTGATGCAAGAGGGGGGGGCTACCACAGACCGCGATTAAACAGCATTTGAGGTGGGCAACGCGCGGCAAAGAAAGCCTTGGGCTTAAGGGGCCGTCCATCTCGAAATGAGGGGAGGTTTGGACAGAGAAAAAAAAGGATCCACTTCGAGAAATATACAACGGGGGATCGCATGTTCGGATTAGTGGACCGTGTCCGGGCGGTGCGCAAATCTCAGAAATGGGCTGCAAAGAATGTGGCCCCTGATTTAAAAGAAAAGCAGACTAAAAGAACGGACCGAGCGGAGACTCTCAAAGGATGGGTCGCTTGGGCATGCGTCATCAGGAAGGTTTGTGTCCGGGCCAACTTGATGCGGGGCAAAGGGGAACATGCGGGGGTCACGATGAAATATGGGGCGGCCGGACAAAGAATTTTGAACAGGAGGAAAAGCTAAACGTGAGACAAGGACAGGCAGCGACGTTTAATGTCTTAATCGTTTTAAGGTGAATGACCGTTAATGTAATCTGAGGAAAGGAAGGAGACGGCACTGGGGGGATCTTTAATGGGGGTAGACTTTCGCCGAAAGCAACAACCAAAAAAAAAGCGAGCAGAGCGGGTGACCGTCAAAAAAGAAAAAAAGACCAAAACCCGTCCGCTTTCGGGGTATTTCGGGGCGGCGCGGTCTCTCTGAGGAAAAAAGGAAGGGGGGAGAAATGCAAGAAAGTTGACGCAAGGAAATTGCGGAATTCACAAGACGGAGGAGATTTAGCGAAGAAAAAGAGTGGAAGAGGGGAAGTAAACCAGAAATCTACGACGGCGGATTAAGAAGAGAGAAGGAAACAAACCTTCGTGGGGAGAAAAAAAAAAGATAACAAGCTTACGTCCATGCAAATCGTTAGACTGGGACAGAAAGTGGCTCCGCCGCCAGATTGGTCAAATGGGGGGAAGAGAGGCGGGGACGAGCCATCTGACGGAGCGCCGGGATGGGAAGGGAGGAGTGGGGAGTGAGAGGTGTGGGAAAAACGTCTGGATGGGAGCCAGCGAATTTCCTACTGAACTTGAGGGAAGTGCGAAGTCGTACATCACGAGGTTCCGGGAACTTCGGAACCCAGGCAAGAAATTCTCCAAATTTCAGCGGAAAAGGAAGGGGACTTTGTCTGCGCACGGGACGAGAATTCCTCATGAGGGGGTGGGTGAACAGAAAGGCATTCCGGGAACAAGGATTAGCACGTAAAAAAGGTTAGAGCAATTCTGGAGGGTCTAAGAAAGAAAAGAAGACGAGAACGGAACTATTAAAAGAGGGAAAGGCCAGAATATAGGAGCAAAGAGGGAGTGAAATTTCTTTACCAGAGGTAGGAAAAGAACTCATCTCTCGAAGATGGGTCCAAAAACATCCTCTGGCCTGGGATTTCCGATAAACATAAATAAAGTCCACCGTCCATTTCCAGGGAAAGGGAAGGGGAAGCGAGCCGCCCATGAGGCCTGCGCAGGCCGGGGGAGCCTTCGAACCTAGGGGGGAACTCAGAGGGAAAGTCGGTTAAAGTTCGTAGTAGGAACGAGCCTAGAGAGGACCTCAAAGAAATCCATGTTGTGTTCGGGGAGAGAATACCATTGAAAGAAGAGCAGGAGAGCTCCGCCAATGGATTAAACCAGAAAAGAGAAAAAGAGTCTTTTCGGGGGGCTGGGAACCACACAGGGGGGGGGATGGGGCCGAACGCCTGAATCGATTTCGCATGTGGGGAGAGAATGAACTCCTCCACTAAGGTAAAAATGTTCTGCAAGAAGCCAGTCGAAGAGGGCCACGTAAGAGAAAAAAAAATACAGCTTGGCTTCGTCAGCAAAGAAAAAAATCCATCCATAAAAAGTCCAGTGAAAAAAGCGGAGGAAGGGGGTCGTTCAGTCAGAAGAAAAAAATCGGGATAAGGGGCTTCGCGAAAAGACAAAGCAGAATATAATAGGGAAGCGGATTGCGCGGGAGATAGAAACTTGAATAAGGTCACCAGAAGCAGAACGCTGCGCAGCCGTTTTTTCTGGAGGGAAGAACAGAAACACTAAAAAAGGAAAAAAAAAAAAAGTAGAACGAAAGCGCTCCGGCAACATTCAGGATTAAAGGAGACTCTCGGAACCCGATAGGAAAAACACGGAGGTCCAGCTAGGGGGATCTATTAGCTTGGGAAGGGTACTCTCTGAGACTAGAAGAAAAAAACGGAAATCGCACGCTTAACAACAAGCAAATTGCAAAACTGAAAAAAAAGAAGAATTCCCAAAAATGCGCAGACCAGCACTGGTTGGCTTTCTCGTCCGAATAGACCGTCCTTGAGGGAGATAGAGGGAAGGGTGCCGAAAAAGGGTGTGCCGAATTCCTGGAATATGGCTGACGGTTCTGGATCCAATTGAAGCCCATAAAATCAGAAGTCACAGGCGAGTGGGCAGGTCCTGCCCTTATGAATAGGGGGGGATGATCGTGAACCGCCTCATTCAAAAGCTGGGAGAGGGGCCAAAAGGACGAATGACAAAAGGGAGGACCTTCTTCGCTGACCGGCGTGAGGGTCAAAATGATGTTTCCATAAGATTCCCGGGAGAGGAAGGCATCAGCAATCGGAATCAATTGAGTAAACATGGTGAAGGATCTTCTGCGGGGAACTGTGCAACGCGAAACAAAAGGAAACGGAAAGCTCCCTCGATGGCCACAAACAGAGGGGAAGACAGCAAGTCATAACAACGAAAAAAGTACTGCCCTTCAGAGCTAAAAGAAGAATTGCGTGGGTGGGATGTGAACCATTTTAAGCAAGAACTGAGTCAGCAAAAGGATGAGGCCCACCAGTTCGGGCGAGACGCCTAAGGTAGGATTTTTTAGCGGGATGGCAGTGCTCTGAAACTCTACGGAAAGAGGAGTATTCTTTACAGGGGGGGGGATTACAAGACCGAAAGAAGTCAATAGTGAAGTCCCATACAGATCGAATGGGGCACTGACGGGCAATATTCGGCAGGCAGGGCATCATCAAAGAAAAACTTCGGGAAAGGGGCACGGAACTGGCGCAAGCGTGGGGGGAAAAGAGAGGCGACGCGGGAGAGGTGCGCAGCAAGCAGTGCTGCAGAGCTCAAGAAGAGGGGAGTGAGGCTGAAGTGAGAGGGTGCGTGTCTAAAGGGAACTCATATCGAGAAACAAACGGTTAGGGAAGTTTATGGGAAGTGGTAAACCCACGCAGGGGGGAGAGGTGCGGATATCGATTCTCTGGGCGGAGAACTGAGACGTTAAAGAAAAAGGAAGGACGCAGAGCACGGTGGCCTGGAACAGCTTGAGGTTGAGTCTGGAACGAACGGGTGGGGGGGTGGCTGAGACACCGTGCGCAATCAGGTAGGGGATGGAGGGGTAAGTCAAGGGGTGGAGCTTCAAGTCCGGTTTTGAATCAGAGGAGACATCTTTTTGATGGAAAGCATGCGAGAAGCTCGAACGCCGGAAGGGCGCGAGCCAAAAGGGGATCCAAAGAAAGGGCAGGAAACGTGCTGTGATCAATGATGAGGGGCAAGAAAAAGAAGAGGGAGGTGTTTCGACTTCGACGCAAGAGAAAAAAGAGGGTGTGTTAGCTTCACTAAGAAGTCTCAGTGGCCTCGCCAAGGAGAAAAAACAAGCAAGCTGGTGTGAGTTGGGGATCTGGGCGCAAGGGACCATAGCTTCAAGCTAAAGCACATGTTTGAACTGTCTGGGGAGGAGAAAAGGAATCTGCGTTAAAAAAGAGGTGGAGTTTGGTGGTGGCAAAAGAAGCCTGGAATTCCTGCATGTGAGTCCAGAGGTTCGAGAAGGGGCGACGGAAGATGAAAGAAAAAAGGGAATCGTAAGGGGTGCGCTGGCAAGACAAGAAGATTGGCCAATCGCCGACTTAAGGTCCAGGTTTAGAAGGGAAGGTTGCACTTTAAAGGGGGAGGGCCACCCGCCAAGCTTTTCAACCTGCAAAGAAATCAGGCACAGCCAGGGGGGGTGGACCCCACGTTAGACACGCCTAAAAGGGACAAGGTCGCGGAGAAGCTCACATTGCGCATCCTCAAAAGCAATGAGGTTGGTTGTCAAATTGTCAAAAGGGGAGGAGCCGGGGGTCCATCGTGGTCAACGAGGGGATTGGGGGCTTCAGAGGGGGAAAGCGCAAGAATAACTAGTGAAGACAGGGGGGCAAAGCGGGGAACGACGAATGGGGATGTCTTAGATCGTGAGATTGGCGGGTGGAATGGTTAGGCTGAACGATTCGCGCTTCAAGGGCTGGGGATCGTTTTAGTTTTTACTTGTGAGGAAGGAAGGGGGAAGGAAAAACCACGGATGACCGCAAGAGATAGAGGACGTGTAACGTGGAGAGGGGACAAGCGCAAGAAATGGCCGTTCTTAGCAGATGGAAAAGGTAGGGGGCGTGCGTTTATGAGGGGGAGCGATTCGAGCGGTAAGAAACGAAAGGGGAGGGAGGACATAACCTGGACGGAATTTGGTAGAGGATTGTGCGCGAACCAATGATGGGCAACCATGTGGAGGATTGGACCAGATCTACTACGGGCGGGTGAGAGGAAGGGAGGACAGGCTGCAATGAAGGCCTAACGCGGGGAAAGGGGAGGAGAAGAGCACGCAGGCGTTCTGTACAACCAAATGTGAAGAGGAAATTGAATAGGTTAATCATCAGGAAGGCGAGTATAGCTACGTTATTTTTTGAGAAGAAAGGGGGGAGGGCGTGGGGGTAACGACACAGTGGGATGGGCGAGAGCGGGTACTACTATCTTTACGATCGGAGTGAGACGTTGGAGGTCAGCAACGGGTTCGCCGCGGGGAAAAAAAGAGAATCATGAAGCGGAGAAAAGGGGGGAACTAAAAAATGAAATGGGGCCGGGACTTTTAAAGATGGAACTAACAATTCCAGGGTAGTGGGGGAAAAAACAGTCATCCAGAGACACAGAAATGCCTCTGGTGGGAAGCACGCTCTGGGTCGTTCTAAGACAACTGTCAGATTAAACGAGATCGAGATACGGCAAGATCATGGGTAAGTTTTCAAACGCGCGTGAAAGAAAGGACAAAAAAAAGCATAGGTCTCGCAATAAGAAGGAAAACAAAAAACTCGGAATTCGGGAGAACAAACTCATAAATAATTCAAAAAGGCGACTTCAATGGCCGTACAATCTAGCCAGGGAAGGGGTGGGGACTAGGATGCGAACCTCGGGCTGACGCCCTTCAAAACGCTCCTGTCGATAAAGGAGGAGGAAGCGCGCGCTCGGGGCCCCTCCAATCCAAGTGGGGGATTAAACCAGAGATTGAGCCTCGTCAACCCGTAGGCTCCGCCAAGAAGAGTAAAAGCTTCCCATGTCCAAAGGCTAAACATTTGGGCTTGTACTCAGACAAGGGGGGGGTAATGGGGTCCGTAAGCAAGGAGAGGGAGAAAAAGGAAGAAAATTCAGCACGTTGAAGCCCGTAGGAGGAAAAAGTAAATGTAGAAGGAAGAAGTTTCTCGGCATAAGCGCGCAAATAAACAAAAGCGGCAATTCGGAATTGTGTCGATCGGCTCAGGGAGGATCTATAGGAAGGAGAAAAATATAGTAAAGTCCACCCACCATAAAAATCGGAATTGGTCCATTATCCGTTGGGAATAACGGCGGGCATAAGTCGTGAAGACTTCTGCAGCAGTGGGGGTTTGGAGGAAAGTCAAGATACCCTCAAAGGAAAAATAAACGAGCAAAAAAGAAGGATAGAAAAGAAGCTAATCAGAAGGTCACTTAACATTAGCCTCATCAAGTACGCAACAGATTAAATACAATAAAAATGAGAAGGAGAAGGTATCACAATGGTAGGAGGTGCAGAAAAATGCTGGTCCTGGGAAGGATAGGCTTCACAAAAGAGAGAAAAAAGAACAGCGGAGAAAAGGGGAGTGTTGAAACTTACAAAACTAGAGGGAAAGGAATGCCAACCACCACGTAGGATATAGAAGACGAGAGAATCTTAAGTCCTTCATCTGTTTTCCACCCAGTCCGGTCTTTATATTTAGAACCGATGGGAGGTGTCAAGAACCAGTATTCAACCTGAGGGGGTAGTCCGTAGGGATGGACAGAAGAATAGATAATCGTGTGCTGAGCTCATTCCCGGAGCGAGAGAGACCGCTAAGAAGGTCCCCTGCAAGAAAAGGATTCTCTAAAAAGGAGTGGAGACAAAAACCCCCCAGTTTTTCCATCCTGGAATCCACATCATTTATCAGGGAAACATTTGCCTGGGAGGTACAAATGCTGCTTTTTATATCCATTTTGCACGATCAAAGGAATTGGTGTTGAGGAAAGATCTCCCTGGCGAGGAGAAAACGAGATCTCAAGGAGGAAGACAGCTAACCCTCGCCAGCGGTTGATGTGGAGTGAGGGAAGGTCTAAACCGAAAGAAAGATTCGTGTTGTAGTAAAGGGGGGAAAAGTGGAGAAGACACGAACCGCGGGGTGGCGTCCCAGCCAGGGCGTTTGGGGGAACCTGGAGGGGCGTCGCGTTATCGACATGAGAGATGTCCAAAAAGAGTAAAAGGGGCTTCAGGAGAGTTTTGCAGAGGAAGAACAAACCGAAAAATGGAAAGCCATTGAACGTCAAAAAACGGAAAAGGAGAAGGGAAAAAAATGGCGCACGTAGGGGAGGTTCCGGGCAGAAGAAGCCGCGATTTTTCGTGAAGATCGCGTCGCACGGATGGGAAGGAAGAAGTGAAGGAGAGGCGTGCTTTTCTCAGAAAAGCAGAAAGAGTTACAAGATAGCGATATCCCAAAAGGCGGGATCGCAAAGGGCAGCTTTCAGGAACATGATTATTAAATAGAGAGAGAAAAGGGGAGGGGGCGGAAGAGAACTCACCATGGTCGCCATTTGAGACGAGTATAGGTTTGGCAAGAACTTGCTGAGCAGTGAAAGATTCCAAAGAGAAGAGCGCAGGGCTTGGGCCATTATCATCTTAAGAAAAACTGGGTGACTAGGGAAGAAAACCGGATCCTAGTGCAGCAAGAAGGGAAATGTAGGACGTCCTAGGGAAAAGGAAAGGGAAGAGGTCCTGTTTGTCGAAAATTGCAAAACTCGAAGGGGGAGTACACGGCGATTGGGAGGCGAAAGCCTGCCTGGGAGAGTGGTTCGTTCAGCGAAAGAAATAACAGCAAAGATCTCAAGGGGAACGGGTGCATAAATGTATTCAATATGCCACTCAAAATGGTTTGTCAGTAATTTTTCAGGGGAAGGAAACGACAGGAAGAATTTGAGAGGAGAGCGGGAGAAGTCGCAAAAGCTAAGGTGTCTTCTTTGCCAGGACAAAGCTGGTTAACAGTTTGGGGAGGGAAAGCGCGAAAACGCAGCTTCTGCAGCCCGGAGGTTGGAAAAGTCCGATGCGGAAGTAAAGGAGACGCGTGGGTGGGAAAGGGGGACGGTTTTTGTGGGGTGGAAGAGGGGATCGGGAGAAAAATTGGAATCGGGGACAAGGGTTGGAAGGAAGAGATTGGGGCAATTACATTATCAAATCCTTCAGATGATAAGGCCGGAGTCTGGAAGAACTTTGACAAGGGGGGAAGGAAGAGGCGTCGTCCTGGTCATGACTTTCGGTGGCATCTCCAGGAAATGCAGACGAAGTGGGGCACCAGGGGATTGGACCGGCAGACGGAGCTCTGAAACTAGAGAAGTAAGTTGAAGGGCCTCAAGGGAAGGAGTTTTTGTCCGTTCCAAAAGAAGAGGGAGGAAGTTTTGGAACAAAGGTTGTTCCACGAGGAGTGGGGGAGGAGGAGAAGGCCTGAGAGGAAAGATCGACCAAGGGGAAAACCGCCGATCTGGGAAGCGAAAAGGGGTCGAAAAGGAAATTAATCGGTTGTTTCCTTGGGGAAGTAGAGGATGAAAGGGTAAAGAATGAGGGGCGAGGAGGAGGATGAGGAGGAGGTGGTAGGTTTTCTGTTAGATCGTCATCGAAAGGGAAAGATTCGACGTCCTTACGCTTAGAGAGGGTGAAGGTTAAAAAGGGGCTCAATTCTACACCACAAATGAGGGGGGAAGGTATGGTCTGGGAGGAACTTTTCGAAAGCTATCGCGAGGAAGCTCTCAAAGAAGAGACAAAGGTCCGATTACATCCGCAAAGGAATGGGTGAGGGAGGAAGCAGAGGGGGACGAATACAATTGTCAAGTGCTTACGTGAACCAGAGAAGAAGCGGTGTGTTGGGTTGTGTTTTCTTGAGAATCAGCGGAAAGAAAATGCGGGGCCGAACATACGTCCAATGCAAATCGGGGAGAAGCCAAAGTGCTGCCGAAGAGATTGGGGACGATTACTCAGCATCGGTCTGAGGCGAAAAGGGGAGAGGCGAAAGGTGTCATTGAGGGGTGGACAGAAAACCCTTAGAGAGGCGCAGAGGGGTCCAGGGAGGGGGAAGAAGGAGAAAGATCGTGTTAGCCATTCCGCATCGCCTGCAACGAGAGCCATGGGCGTATCTATTGGGCCCAAATTGATCAAGTGACAGGAAGTTATGCAACGAGCGGGGAGTGAAACGAAGTCATTCCGGGTAAAAGGGAACCGCAGTGAAAAGAAATAACGTTCACTAGAGAAAGAAATGGCGGGGAGATCGAAAAACGATAGGGAAAGGAAAGTAGAAGGAGCTCGTAGAGGCTGTACCGAGACATACCACGGCTTCGTTTGCCAAAACCTAAGGAAGGCAAGGGCTGGAAGGTTTCCAACTGGAATAAATACAAGGAAAGCGTTTAATGCCGAAGGACAAGCAGTCTGCAGTCAAAGGGACGCCGGGAGTAAACTTGGAGGACGACCGGCGATCGTAAGTTCGTAATACCAAAAGAGAGGGGAAAAAAAGTCAGATTGGGGGATTAACATAGAATAGTGAGACCAAGAGGGGTCTCCGCGATTGGGGGGGGAGGACTAGATAACGAGTATTGCAATCTTCGGAGGAAAGGTTAGGTACCAGAAAGAACGCTTAAAGATTTAGGCGGGGACTTCAGGGAAAGAGGAGGCATCCCAAGGGGGGGCGAGTAGAAGAGGACCGTCTGTAGAATATGTACCCACGGTGGGCATTCTTGGCCATCATTTCTGGAGGGACCTTTCATCCATAAAAAATTACTTGGAACGGGATTCAGAAGAAAAATCTCAGTCACATAGGAGACTAATTTCTCGCAAAAAGTACCCCCGCCAACCGATAAACATCTTCTCCCAAAGAACCAGAAAAAAAAAGAAGAAAATGGGAAAAAGAATTATAACAAAACCCAGATAGAGGAACGCACCAGTGGTTGCTTAGGAAACAGATAAAAAAGAAAGAAAAAAACTAAACAGGAAAACATCAAGTGAGGTCCCCAGCTTCACATTCAGGGAGAAGCTCTGAGATGAAACACGATTAGATACTCCTCGTCCGAAAAATGCTCGGGCTGAACACTAAAGAGGAGGGGGAGGATGGACCTACAAAATTAGGGAATCCACCAGGACTCTAGGAGAGGAATGGAGGGAATCTAAATTAAGGGCAAGACAACAAACAGCACGGTGATACTAAAGAACGGGGGAAAAAAGCATGATGGATCTTCTCGTCGGAGAAGACGGCATAGTAGTCGGCAGATCAAAGAAAGAACCAAACTTCTTTTCTGAGGCCCTGTAGCACCGCATTTCAGGAAAGGGAAGAAGGACTAAGCATACGGATTTAATCAAAAAAGGCTCGGGCAAGTCCGTCGTTTGAAGCCCTGAGGCAAGGACAGGGTTGAAGAAAAAGAAAGGAACTCTTGACACACGGATCAAGGAATTCCCCCCCAAGAGAGGAAAAGCGCGTAAAAAAAACAAGAAGATTGGGTGGAAGCAGTTCAAGGACCGACGCCTGACACTCCACAGCAAAGAGGGAGGGGTCAAGAATGGTTCCTTTCCATTAGTGCATAATGCACCACGGGCGGGTTTCACGAGGAATTAAAACTTTGTTGGCCAAGGAAAAAACGGGGCAGGAAAAAAGAGACGCCCAATAGGAATCAATGAAAAGAAAAAGAGTTAGGACGTGCTACGAGGAAAGCCGACCATTTTTGCGTGTTACTGGGGAGGAAGCCATTGTATTCACAAGCGTCGGCATAAAGTTTGCAGCAGAAACACCTTTACGGATAAGGGGAGCTGAAAGCGTGGAGTCACGCAGTGGCGCCTTGAAAAAGAAGAAAGCCAGAGAGGGGGAAATTCTTCGCGCGGTGTGTGCAAATGTTCACAAAGTTCAGGCAAAGCCCACAGAAGGAAAGGCGAGGAAGGATTGAGAGGGAGATATTCCTAGCCCACCATTTGCGTGAAGATCGCGAGGTAGAAAGGAAACCAAACTCCGGCGCGGGGCTCGATCAACAGCGAGCGTAACTCATGAAATCCTAGAAGAAGAAAGGGAGAGGAAACAAAGGTGCCGTGGGAGGTCAGCATCCTCTCAAACAACAACATGATGGAGATAGGGGCCCTTTGGGAAAAAAAGCCCAGGGGAAAGATGGAGCATATGGGGAATCTCTTGTAAGAGAGTGAGGGAGAAAGTAGATCTAGCCATCCCAGAGTCCGACGGGGGCTGCCAAGGGTCGCCAGTATTCGCGATCTTCACTGGTGAAGAAAAAAAAATGGATGCAATATGCCGCCGTGCAAAGACGGGAGAGAAGTGAGGTCAAGAAGTGGGCTAGCTTCATTAATCCAGGGGGAAAAAGGGGAAGAGAGAAATACTCTTGTTGAGGAGCACGAGAACGCCCCTCAGTTTGGCGTCGCGCGCAACTAACTGGGGGAGAAAGAAAAAGAAGAAGAGAAAGTCTTGTTAGAGGGGGTTAACTGCCACTTTATCCCAAATTGGCGGTCGGTGTTCGGGGGGATAAAAAGGGATATTGTGATCGGCTCCGACGCGAATGCAGAAGAGAGAAATCTCAGGGAGATAGTCCAAAAGTGGTTGGAAGAGTTGTGGCAAGTGACCTCACGGAAAGAGCATTCTGCACTTTACCGGAAGGGGTAATCGGGAAGTGCTGTGAGTAACCTTAAAACGGGAGGAGGGAAAACAAGCAGGGGGCGTTGGTGGCGGATGGCATCGTAAGAAAAGGCATTGGGCAATTTCGATGAAAAGGCTCGGAATGAGGCGGCGAAAGAAAAACTCTCGTATCCTGTCGCTCAACGGACTTGCCCGCGAAGGGGACGCCGTGTCAGGAGGCGCACATTGGATTACCGAGGAGAGAAGGGGGAAAACAATCTCAAGGAATGCAGTCCCAGAAGGGGCCCTGGCGTTGAGAAACGGAAAGTGCGAGCGCGCGAAAGAAGGGGTGTTCAAGGGGGGGGGGAGAAGAGGGCTAGTTTTTGTCAGACTTCGGATTCCGTTTGGGAGGTCCTAGTTCATGGGCTGAAGAGGGAAAAGATTTGGGGAGAGTAAAACGAAAGCCGAGCTGGGCAAAGAGGAAGGGCTTCCTAGTGTTTCCCAAGGCGTGCTGCCGACAAAAATGATGACGTTCCATTGCCTCCTTGTCGAAGGGGGGAGGTTTGGGACGGTCCTCTTCGGGACGGGGGCGACAGACAAAACAGGAAGAGCCGACATTTAGGCAGATAGGGGGGAAGGGGTGGAAAGCTCCAAAACCCATTTACGCTTGGGGGGGAGGACAGAAGGTTTTCGGAATGACTCGGTGGGAGCGGAGAGATGGGGAGATGGTGAATGCGCTAGAAATAGAAATACGCTTTCACGATGGGGATTATTCCTGGATTACAGGATGGAAGAGAAAAAGGGTCGCGTGGACCAGATCTAAAAGACCTTGGGAGGGAGAGAAAAGGGGCCATTCGTGACTGAAAAAAAGCAAATCAGATGCGAAATCTGGAAGGCGTTCGAAAGCCAAATGGTGCGAAGAAAGGGGGGAATGGGGAAGAGTAAATGGGGATCGCCATCGGCGGAGCGTACGGAGGGAAAACGCGTGATTGAGGTGGGTGGAACAACACTTTGGGGTCAAGCCACGCGAGAGACCAGATAAACTTTAAGAAAATCGGCACTGCGCGGGTGAATGGGAAAGCAAACCCGACTTCTCAGGCCGCCCTGGGCTATCGTTCCTCAAAATTGCAAGTGAAAGGGGGAGGGGGGGGGGAGGAAACGGATGGGGGCAACATGCAGTATGGGGAAAAAGTTCATTCCGCGAGACCAGAGGTCAGGTAAAAAAAGAAGTGGTCACAGATCGATTCTGAGGGATCTCTCTCGAATAGGAAATAGTAGATACCCAGAAGAGAAGGAGGGGAGTCGACCACGCAGCAAGGAGTTTCAGGGGAGAGGAAAGTTATCCAAACATCCTCGCTTGTCCCGAAAAAATGCAGAAGCCTCCCCCTTCACAGGGTCCACCTTGCAATGCCGGCCGCCCAGGCGCCCTTAGAGAGGGGCCGCCGATGGAACCACACCCCTCGCCAGTGCCGGAAGGGGAAAAAAGAGCTTCTCTCCCAATAAAGAAAGCAGGTCGTCACGAGAGAAAATACCATAAAACTTAGAAGACCTTGGCGCTACCAAAAACATATTGAGAGTAAGAGGGGCCCATGCCCAATCTGTCGGCGGAGCCCACAGGGGTACCCAAAGCACTGATTAGGAGGGGGGGGACGGCTTGGGAGGCAGGAAGAGGAGCCGAATGGACGCAACGTAATCAGCCCGTCTTATCGTAAAAAATAAGAATGGGGGTTGGAAAAAACAGAAAAAGGGGAACAAAACTTCAAGAACTTACTATCCGACCTAAGGAAAAACTTCCGGGGAATGAGAAATTGTAACACAGTCGCGCCTGAGCATAGCTATAGAGCAGTACCGCCGCCAACAGGAAAGAAAAAAAACGAAACCATGTCGACATTGTTGGGAGAATGGATCCACGTTTTATCAGCTCTGGCAGCGTAAGGAACCAGGGTTGTGCTGGCGCCGGCAGAGAACGAGCACAACCAGATGAAATTTAAAAGAGAAGAGGGTCTCATCGTTCAAGCAAACCAGGCTGCACAGAGACTCTCTAAAGGAAGAAGAAGAAAAAAAAAGTCGTCGCTGCCAGCGGAAAAACAAGAGATGAAGGGGGGGGGGTGATGCTGGGGGAGGAAGAAGGATTTCCTTAGCAAAAATAACTGACTACGTGGAAAAAAACTTTAAAGTTGTCAACGGGGGGACACCCAAATCTTCGCGCTCCAAGGAATCAAGTGGCTTGAGGCTTCAATTCCACCCTGGAAAAAGTTCCACGTACTGAAAAGAGGAGAAGCCCAGGGTAACGTGCCTGCCATTTGCCTGGGACACTTTTCGGGGACTCATGGCCATGAAGGTAAGACAGGCGCGGGTGGACAGAGGAGTCCGCGCCCGTTCCGAAGGGGTAATCGGGCCAAATCATTCTAGAGGGAAAGAAACTAAAAACGAAAGAAAGAAAATCCACAGATCTCCGATGGAGAGAGTCAGAAAAAACCACCGCCCCCGGTGGAAAAAGGGGTTCAAACAATCGTCTCGGGTACAGGAACATCAAGAGGAAGGTATTCAAACGTTTAGTGCTGCGTTTTCAAACTTGACGAAAAGACGGAAACAGAACTTTTTTGGGGGACGGAATATAAAGTGCCCCGAAGAGCGCTTGAGACGTCGGAAGGAGGAGAAAGACAGCTGCGTGTGCGTTCCAGCACAACATTTTGCGTTTGGATAAGGAGGGAAAGGTGGGGACACAGATCGAAAAGAAGGCAAGATTAAGTACACGTAGGGGGCTCAGGAAGAAAGAAAATTGAGAGGATCTCTTCGAGCCGCAGGAAGCCAAAGAGTATTCTTCGAGAATGGGAAAGGGGAAAACACAAATAATGTCCTGAGCGTAAAGCCCACATTACGTCCAGACGACCGATGATTGCGCAGGGCGAGAACATCATTTCAGGAGCACCTAAACAAGAGGGCGAATAGCGCACGCTGTGGCCAGCCCGCGCTAAACGAGGCGCGATTCAATCAGGCAATAGTATTGGATGAAAAAGAGGAGGGAAGAAGCGCTCAAGGTTAGAGGCAGCCCTTCTCTCTCTCCCCCAAAACAAATTAGAGAAGTTTCTGCACGCAGAAACAAGAGGAAGAGGGGCGAGATCGAAAATCGAGGAGAGAACTCAAGAGGAAGCTTTGAATCGAAAAAGCCTCAGGATGTCTGCACAGCTTGTCCCGTATTTCGCGTTCACGAAGGAAAGAGATGCGGCGGACATACAGCCGCAAGGAAAAGGAAACTAGTTAGTATGGACTTAATGCTGGAACGTAAGGAAATTTCCGGGTGTGGGTTCAAAAAGCTCGAAGACTCGGAAGGAAAACACGGCTCACTGCGAAGAAGTATACGCAAAGCCTGCCGAGGTGGTGTCGTCGCGAGGGGGAAATAGCACAAATCGAGCACAGGAGCCTACTTGTTTCAAACCTTTACATCCAACTCAAGGTGGTGGTCGACTTCGCAAAACGAGCAGCTAGTTTTGTGATTGGCTTCGAAGAAGGAGAAAGGGCAACATAGGCCCAGGGATATAGTCCGAGAAAAGTTGGGTTGGGGGCCAGTGCACACTCACTTGGATCAACAACAGAAATAAGAAGCAAGGCACCAGTTCTTAGATGAAAGGGGGGAGGTAGCCGAAGTAATGAAACAGAAGGGAAGTTTTGAGGGGGGGGTCGCTGTTTTCATCGAAATCTTGTCCTTGAAGTTAAGTTGAGAAAAAATGGGAAGTCATTATTCGGGGGCATAAGGAAGATCAAGAAGATAAGTGGCGCTTCAAGACGCGTTTGAAAAGACTGACTAAATTAGAGCGTTAGAATGGGACCGGCAAAATCCGTCGGATCAACATGAAGGCCCAGAAGTGGGTTGAAAAAACAAAAAAAAATGGTTTTCGGAACCGACGCAAAAATGACGGGAAAAGGCGGAAGGAACCCTCAAGACAGTGTTTTGGATGGCGCCATCATCAAGCGAGTGGGGGTACGTTGAAAATCCAGTTCGGGATTCATTTTCAAGCGTTTGCACCAGGAAAGTGTGGAGAGAAAAATGGGCATTCCTCAAAAAATTCTACGAATAGTGAATACCGCCGAAACTCAGAAGAAAAAGGGGGGGGTCGTGGTGACTGATGGAGTAGCTGGAAAAAAGGGGGGGGTTGGAAGCTGAGACGATTCCGAGAGAATTGAAAAATGTGGTTTTTAGTTTGCGGGGGTGAGTCTGCCGTCTAAATTCACACCACGGGCTGCCCGGAAGGGTGACCGTATAAGAAAGCAAGACACCCCCTGATTTACGAAGCGGGGCAATGTAGGGTCCGGGGGGGGAGGAATCTTTGCGAAATCTAGCGCGTGAAGCGCGCTACTAAAAAGGGAAATAACCGAGTGAACGGGAATTTGGTGGGGCGGAATTCGCAGTGGGGAAGTCGGGGAAATTGCAGAATTGGGCTAACGTGGACCATTCTACGAAAAGAATTGTAAGTCACTTTCCTTCCAGATGAATGAGCAGGGTCGTAAACAATCGACAATGCGAATATGAGAGGAGGTAAGCCAATTTGGGATCAAAGAAAGATGGAAGGTTATCGAGGCGTTTAAAGCCATCAAAAAAAGTGAGGTCTAATGTTCTTGTTGGAGAGTGTGAAAAACCCGTCGTATTGGGTCAGGGGATAAGAAACGTTACGAGCGCAACGAGAGTCCGGTTCAGCATCGGCCAAAAGAAAATCCGCCTGGATAGAGTTCCTGGGCTTAAGGAGAAAAGGGGGAGGGGAGGTTATTTAGAGGGGGAGATAAAGTGAAGGATGTTTTTGGACCCACTCAAGCGATATGTCTTGCCGCGCGGGATTTCAAGAAAAGAAAAAAAGAAGAAGGAGTATGAGGACCGATAGCACAGAAGCGGCCTTTGAATGTTGACCACGGATAACAGCGGGGGAGGATGAAAAACCATCCTTGTCGTTGCTAACGTCGCAGAACCACCAAATTTCAACGCAAGTTCAATTGCCAGACGAGCGCCAGGCCGCAGTCGTGGGGGAAGAATAGAGGAACCTCGCCGAACACTTCACCGCCCGCAGTTCTATCGGAGAACTCGGCTCGCCATAAAATAGGTTGGGGAGAGAAAGGCGAAATACCAAGCGAAAACATCGCAAATGGACCGCAAATTAGGAGTAAAAACTGAGAAGAAAAAAAGAGGGTCGGCGAAACAGGGTGCGTAACCTCGAACGCCTAATCGATTTCGCTGGAAGAAAAGGGGGGGAAAGCCTCTCCAGAATGAAGCAGGTGTTCTCAGAAAAAGTAGAGAGGGCCATAAGAAAATTGGTAAAAAGAGGAAGGGGGAGCTAAAAAAGAGTACTGTCAAAAGAAAATTCGCGGAATGATTAGAAATGGGCGAAAAGAAAAAAAATCAACTCATCGAGAGAGTTCGCGAAGCCAAACGACCATACATGCTAACAAGATGGGGGGGTGGTGCTTGGATCAGGAGAACACTGGGCTCTGCAGAGCGTCCGCGGCATCCTTGTTGGAAATAAGCAGACATATACCCAGAAACTAAAACGACAGAGGAGATCGGGCGAATCGCTCAAGGAAACGTCTCAAGCATTCAAACAAACGGAAGAAAAGGACAATACCGTCGCTGCCCAGCTTCGGCGGTAAAAGGGGGAAGTCGAAAGGCTTAAGAAAGGCAAGAAGAAAGAAAAAACCATGTCCTCGTAACAAACGAAAGGGTGGGGAAGGACAACCAACTCATGACGTGGACCACTTGGCCCACCACTGGCTTGGCTTAAAAAAAAATCCAAACGCCGTAAGGAGTCGGGAAAAAATTAAAAAGGGGGGAAAGAAACTGAGGGAAGGGCAAAATTGCAGCAAAAGAATGGGTCGCGGGTCTTCAGGAACAAAGCTGAGACCAGGAAGTGAACGGCCGTTGGGAGTGCCAACGACCAATTAAGAGTCGGGAGAAAGGGATGGACCCGGCCTCATTAGTAAAAACCGGAAATGCCCCCAAGGAATTCGCGGGAGGAGAAGCAATTTGCACAAAACCACCAAAAACGAGCTTTTCCACACGATCCGGGCTAGGAGGAGAAAGGATTCAAAAGCGCCTGGGGCCAGGAGGGGGCTACGGTTTATCAATGCGTGAAAGGACGCAACAACTTAAACTCTGGGGGGATGAGAACCTTGGGCTATGGCCACAAAACCTCGGATCTTTCAGCAATTCATAACACCCTCCGCGTAAGGGGGAGAGGAGAGGAAACCTAACAGACAACATGACGGGGAGTGGGGAAGAAAGCCATTTGAAGCAAGCCACGAAGAAAGAAAGGAGTGGGGGGGGGGAGAGGCTTATAAAACCGGGGGAGGCTCGCGACGAACAACTATTCTAACAAGGAGACAGGACTAAGTTTCTCTTGTCTTCCGTCAAAAAGAGTATTAAGAAGCAGTTTTTGCAATTTTCAACGACAAGGGGAAATTAGACATACCCTAAGGAATTAACCATAGGGACCGGGTGATGCGCACGCAATTCAAAAACGGGTCAGAAGCAAACCATTTTCTTAAAAAAGAAATCGAGAAGCGATTCACTAACCTGCGCGGACGGGGGGAGGGTGAACCAGCAATGGAAGGAAGGGGAGTCCAAAGATTCATCGCTAGCGCAAAGAAAAACCAGGTGCTTTTTTCTCTAAGAGGGGCAGCAACGTATCAAAAACGGGGAGAAAAAAGATATGAATTGTGGGAAGGCAACCCGCACCATGGGGCGGCCGCTTGAAACTAAATTGTCTACTTTGAAGTATCACCGAGCACTCTGGATCATGGAATCTCCAGAAAGAAGGGCTATGGGTTTGCTGAAAACAGAAAGCAGCTAAAGTGGAAATCTTCACGACTGTGACACGGCTGATCTGGATTCTGCCGGAGGCAGGGCTCAATCAGTAGTTCGAGGAAAAGGGGCGTCATGTGCTACGCTTCAGGAAATGGTTTTGAAAGGAAACATGAGAGATCGATCTTTTTGGACGGACAAACGAGGGCGATATCTACAACAGGAGTGTGGAGCTCTAGCCAAACTTTAGAAAAGAAAGCACAAAGAATGCCGACTGCTTGTGCATAAATGATAGTAGGTAAAATCCAAAAACAAATACTGGGCTACTTATCAAAAGAAAAAGGAAGGGGTGGAGGGGGATACTTGCTTGCGAGAGCTACGAGCGAGATATATTCCGCAAACAAGTTTTGTGGGAGGGGGCAAAAAACAGTGGATAAACTCATCATTCTGAGCCGGGACCGGCACCATGGTTTAAGGTTGGGGCGATGTATGCCTACAGGAAAAGGGAGAAATAGGGTTTTTTTTGTGGAAAGAGCTTAACATAAGGGATGACTTGGCTTTCGGAGGAAAGGGAGGAGCTAAATATTGCGGAAGTACGAATCACGCCTTCTCGGCAGATGAACCAACAATAAAACAGGGGGGAAAGTAAGGAAGTATCGGTCGGTTGAAGTGAATGCCGCGTGCTGGGGAGCCATCTCAAAAGGACAGCTTTTTGACCCAGGGCTTTTAAATCTGAGGGAGAAGAAGGAGAGGGAGATAAGCTCAAGAGAGGTTTTGTGAAGGGGGAGGGCTTCCTCAAGCATGATTTGTTGCCGTTGCAACTGGCTTCGAAAACCGTTTTCAAGGGGTTCCAAAAGAATATGTGTCAAGTACGGAAAGAGTGGGGAAAAAGTCGGGGAAAACGACTAGTGATCGGAGAGCTGGCAGGATTTCTCTGGTTTCCTTGGAATAAATGAATTTTCTGAGGAACTATCGCCGGATTGGGGGTTGCGCAGTTTAGTTGTGGAGAGGTCGACAAAAAGCCAAACACGACGCCGAAGCGGCAGTACAACGTGGATCTCAATGAATCCCGAAGAAAAAGAAAAAAAACATAGAAGATGTAGTTCGGGTAGAGAACTGAGCCGCCTAATATGCGTGACGCGCTACCAATTTGAGGGAAGGGGGTATGGGAGGATTTGTCATGACTAAAGATTTAGGGGAGGTTTTTTACGTGGACCAATCACGGCGGCCATGCGGCCATTCTTGGAAGACTAACTCTAAGGGCCAATGCGAAATCGGAGGGGAAGAACGAAAAGAAAATTGTGGCTCCGGGAGGAAGATAGTCAAGAGGCGGTTTACTCGCATGCGGAGAGATAGAGGGAAGGTTAAAAGGGATTGAGTGAAAACCCACCGGGCAACTAGGGAAGGTCCTACTACCTTGACGAGCGAAATGAAAAGAGTCAGCCCGAGTTCCTCATAGGGAGGCCCAAAAAGGCTGGGACGATTCCGGCAGCAAAAAGGTGGGGGAGCGCACGTTTATGGCAAAGAAAAGGCCGAGGGTTTTGGAACACGAGTCTCTCACCATAGGGGAGACTCAGCAAAAAAATGGGGAGGGATCATCAAAAACCAACACCGGATGAGGGGGTCAACTAGAAAGAAAATCTGGAACTTTCTTTACCGCGCGAGACCCTAAAAAAGTCAGTGCCAAAACATCCTCTGTCGTGACCAATTCCAAATACCAAAGGGCAACATTCCTCCGAGGGAGAAAAACAGACAAGTCCGTGGGGAAGCCTCTAGCCCTTCGCGCAGTGCGATCGTAAAGTGGTAAGAGGAAAAAAAGCGGAAAAAACCCTCAGAGAAGAAGGGTGGTTCGTTCCACAAAGAGTAACAGGGCGAAACCTCGGAAGGGGGAAATCTAAAGGGGGGAGAGTAAACGCCCTCGAGGAAATCTTCCCCAGGCCAATTTGGCTTGTAAGAACGCCGGAGAGGGGGAAAGAAACGTAAGCTTGTTCGTTAGCTTCCTTCAACGAATGCCTCGAGTTGGCTTCAACCGAAAGGGGAGCGAAGAAAGATTGAAACAGGCTGGGAAAGCCATGGGTCTTAAACAATCCCGACTGAACTCAAAAAATTCCGGAAGGGGAGGCGAATTAGCGGAGCGAGACGCAGCTCATCGCGATAGCTTTCGGGGTCAAGAGATGAAACGACAAAACGAAACAAACATACACGACCATTCTTGATGGTTTGAAAGAAAATGAGTCCAAACTTGGGAGAAGTTCACCCGCTCTGCCGAATCCGGCGAAGGGGATTTCACGCAGACAGATGCCGCCAAACAAAAACATACATTCTGAATCGCGATCGGTCCCTCACTCAACAATAGCCTCAAGCTAATAAAGACGAGGAGAGACGAAAAAGGGGCAAGGCTTCGAAGGCTTGCGCTCATGGAGGAGGGAAGTGACACCGGAGAAGACGTGGAACAACCGCTGCGGGAAGAAATTAAGTTGCAAGACGGAAGGAAAGATAAAAAGGGACCACCACTTCGGCACCAAGAGCGTTTCTCCGCGCTCGGGTCCTAGAGGAGGGGGCGACCACTTCTGAAGGCATTTTCCCTTAAGTAGAAATCACCGTTTTGGAGAGAAGTGTTCCAGAAAGCCTCAGATCGGGGCCACTGTACCGTCTTGTGCAAACGGAAGGCCCTTTATAATCAGCCAAGAGACGAACGCTCAGGCGAACAGAGGCCAGCTTCTCGATACAGGCTGTGGAAAAACCGCACCCCTGCTGTGGGTCCACCTAATCCAAAGCATAAATTAACACTGTGGCGGAAAGACGGGGATAGGTTGGTATCCACGTGCGTGTAAAGCTCCAAGAGGACCTGTTTTGGCGGTGGTCGAGCTGACACGACGAAAGAATTACGCGCCGGAACCATCAGCAACATCCAGCGGTGAAGTAGAAGACAGTCTAAACGTAAAAAAGAGTTTGGTGTTTTGGAGTGTGGGATTAATCAAGGTGATGAAAGGCCCTGCGAAGGCGTGAACCCCCAGGTCAGGTTGTCTGACAAAGCGCCAGGGTCAAGGGCTAAAACAAGTGGAAAAATGGGCAGTACAAAGAGTATTCTAGGGAGCGGTTGGTCAATGGGTTCGGAAATCCTTAAGGAAGCCACTAGTGATTCCCCGCGCCTAAGGATTGCGCACGGAAGGAAAGAGCAAAAATCAAACCGCTACCAGTTCGTGACGATCGAAGATAAGCCAAAGGGGGAAATCACAAGTTCGTGAAGTCGGGAAGGACAAGTGCTCGGAAGAGACACCAGACGCAAAGCGACCCATGGTAGGGAAATGCAGGC
>Ga0179593_1686350_pt1 | contig 23393 bp, 36 predicted proteins | sample CZODoug2_1_08_16_FD_185931 | JGI IMG/M metagenome (GOLD analysis project Ga0179593, IMG submission 185931) | Vadose zone soil fungal communities from Angelo Coast Range Reserve, California, USA - CZODoug2_1_08_16fungal (PacBio error correction) | ecosystem: Environmental > Terrestrial > Soil >...
ATTTTCAAATCACTTCTTCATAAAAATTCCCCTTCCTTCTTCCTAATTCTGGTCCCTTCTCTTTCCCCCTGTCTTCTGGTGTCAATTCCATAACACACATTCAACAATATACAAAAGTTTTCATCACTCACACATTCAACAATCAAATTCAACAATCAACACCACATTCATCCATCAATTTCCATTTTTATTTCTCCCATTTCTTCTTTTCCCCGTTCCCCCTGAAATTCCTAAATAATTCCTTTCTCTCTTTCTCATCTCCCCTATGTCCCCTAATGAAAAGATAGAATTCGCCCCCTAAATGCTCTTCCCCTAATTCCCTTTCCCTGAAAATATTCTGCTCCCTCCTCTGGGTTCCCTCCCCCCTCCCAAAAATTCTGTCCCCTTTCGGTTATCATCAACACTCAAAAACACATCACAACAACCTCCACATAAATTCTATCAAACAACGCTAGGTTTCATCATAAATCATCATTGTTCATCACAAAATCATCATCACAACACACATCATCCAATCAGGTTTTTTTTCATTCATTCATCATCACAATCATAAATTCATTTCATCACAATCATGATCATTCATCCACTCAGCCTCATGCAGCAATCAATTCAGCCAAGCAACACAACCCAACAACAACAGTCATCAGGCAGAAAAGCCACACAAGCCCGAAGCACAAGCAAGGCACAGCAGTTGGTCACAAGCAGCATAATGTCATCAATCAATCATCCCACAAAACATACCCAATCATCATTCATCATGTTCATTCAATAACATCAAAACATTCACATTTTTCATTCAACCCATCAACATCTCATCTCACATTCACACATTCATATCATCATACATCAATCAAATGTCACATACATCACAAGCAAAGCAAAAATCATCAATGCAATCATTTCACCATATCACGTCAATAATCATTTCAGGCACATCATGCATCAACACACAACCATTCCAATCTCACAAAAACCATCAATGCATCAAGTAACAATCATTCAAAATCACAAAAATCTCCTTCCTCCTGTTGCCCCCCCTGCTAAATTTTCTGGTTTTTCTCATGGCATGGCACAAATCATGGCAGCAAGGCAGCAAACACACAAGCATGGGCACACCGCAACAGTTCAGCAGTGCAGCATGCAAGCAGCACAAACATATCACATCACATCAACACAACAATCACACTAGCAAAATCCATCAGTCATTATGCCGATCCCCATTTCCGTCTTTCCTTGCTCCTCTTCCCCTAATTCCCCCTAATTCAATCTGTATCCGTCCTTTTCCCATTCCTATTTCCTCTGGGGCCGGAAAAGTCCGCCGTAGGTTCTGCTGTATTTCGGCGGGGTGCAGTCCCACAAGCAGCACAATCATCACAGCACAGACACAAGCAGCAACACCGCAGCACAATCAGTCGACACAACAATCATCCGAAAGCACACCAATCAATGCATTCATCAAACATCATCAACATCAATCACATTTTCAGTCCAATTTTCAAATCAGCATATTTCTTCCAATCAGATATATCCACAAAATTATAATTTTTCAGCAAATCACATTCATCCACACAAAAATCACAAACAATCAACAACACATTTCAACAAACAACACACATCATTCATCCAACTTCAACACTCATATCATCCCATCATCCCAATTTCACTTCACTCACATCATCATCATTCTATCAATATCACACATCACAATTTCAATGATTCCAAGTCATTTTACATCAATCAACAAACATTCATCCATCCACATCATGTTTTCAATCATCAAAATCAATACAATTTCAGTCAATTTCAAACAACAAATTTTCATCATCCACCATTTTCAACTCACATCAAACCAATTTCATCATAATATCATCCACATCATTTTCACAAAACACACACATTCTATCATCACATTCACACAATCAATTTTCAATCATCAATTCATTAAATCCACCATCACCAATCATTTCCAACATCAAGTGTTCAAACATATCACATCCACATCATCATTTCATTCAAATTCCTCTTCCTTCTGGTTTCATCAATCATCAATATCAGTCATCAAAAAACACCCTTCAAATTCAATTTCATTTTCAATTCAAATTTTCCCACCCGTTTCAATCTTACAAAATTTCACACAACATCACATTCTCCATCAATTCAAAACCCAAATATTCAAACAAAAATCATATTAATCATCATTCACAAATCATCCCCTCAATTCACATTCAACACCATTGCAACACATCCATCACACAACATCAAATCAACATCCCCTTCCTTCCTTCCTTCTTCATCTGGTTTCAAATTCAACATCATCAGTTCATCACAATTTTTTCATTCATTCATCAATTTCAATCATTTCAATCCAAATTTCAAACACAATAATTTTTTCCACATCATCACTATCACTCACTCCAAGGTTTTTTTTCATAAATTCATTTCACATCTATAAATTCCTTTCTGGCTTCTTCTTCTTTCTTTTCTCTAAAAAATTTTCTCTTTTCTTCTATTTATGTCTGTCTCCTTCTCTGTCCTTATTCCTTTTCCCTTCTAAAATTTCTGTTTTCAAAATCAACAATATCCCATCATCATATCAAACATATCAATCAATATGTTCATTTTCATATTTCCAAATTCATCATTCAAAAATTCTAACTTAATAATTAGAATTTCTCTCTTTCCTTTTCCCTTTCCTCTTCCTTTTCATTCTTAAAATTCTTCCTAAGTGACGGAATTAATTCTTCCTCCTCCTTCTATTCCTTTCTTCCCTTCTTTCTGGTTCCCTAAATTCACATTCCCTAAAAAATTTCTCTCCTCCCTTCTGGAAATTCTGTTCCCCGGTTTTCAATTCTAATTCCCCTTTCCTCCTTTCCCTCCCTTTTCTCTTCCCCCTGCTCTTCTATTTTCCTTTTCCTTTCTATTCATTCCTAATTCTAGTTCCTTTCCTCCCTGATTCTATTCTTCTTTGCCCTTCCCCCTTCTCCTTCGCTGATTTCTCCTTCCCCCTGGTTTTCAACAAACCTCAAAAAAGCAATTCAAATTTCATCATAATTCCCCCCTTTCTCTCTAAATTCTTTCCTCAAAAAATTCTTCTTTCCCTAATTTCAAAAATTTCTTCCCTTTCTTCCCTTCTTCCCTAAATTCCTGTTTCTCCTTCTTTCCCTCTTGGGTTTCATCAACATCATTCTCACATTTCACAATTTTTTCAACAATCCATCAAAAACTAATCAAACATATTCTCACAATTCATCATCATGTCAATTTTCAACACATCATTCATCATCAATCACACCATCATCATATCAAATACATCATCCAAAATCAATTTCATCAATAATCAATATTTCATCATTCATACACACAATCACATTCAATCAAACATCCATCCAAAATACCAAACCAACAAAATTCATCACACTCAATCCATTCACTCATTCAAGTCCAATTCAATCACAACATTAAACACAACTCATAATTCCCAAATTTTCCAATTCAATCATTTTTTCAATCCAATCATCCAACATCATCATTTCATTTCAATCATCACAAATAATTCATCGCCATACACATCATTCATTTTCATCACAAAATCACACCCACATTCATTTTCATTCACAATTCAAAACATGTTGTTCATTTCAATCCTGTTCAATTCCTTTCATCTCCATCATCAATTCAATCACTTTTCACTCAATCATTCAAAATCATCATGTAAAATTCTTTCCCTTCTTCCTTTTCTCTTTCCCACCTTTCCTTTCCCTCCTTTCCCCTTCATTTTCGAATTTATCTTTTCTATTTCTCCCTATTTCCTTCTAAAAGTTCCCAATTCTTCTTCCTTTCTTTCCTCTTCATATTCTTTTCTGGGGTTTCAACACAAACATCACATCAACAATCACACATCATATCATTTCCACTAACACAATTTTTCATTCATCATTCACACAACATTCTTCTTTCATTTTCTTTATTCTTTAATTCCTTTCCCCTCTTTTCCTTTTTATAAGGAAATTCTCCCATCTTTCTTCCCATCTGCTTCTTCCCTTAAATTCCTCTCCCTTCCCTGGGTTTCATAATTCAATAGTTCAACAAATCAAATCACAATCAACATTCACACACAACGACATCATTCAATCATAATCATCAACCACAATTCCCCCATTCAATTCAATATCATTATCACAACAATCAATCCACAATCATCGACACAAACAAATTTCAAAAACACAAATCATTTCCTCGACACCATTCAAATCAAATCACATATCCAGCATCACTCATCAATCCTCATTATTTTTTCATCATCACACATCATGTTATCATCTTTCAATTCAATTCACTTCAACACATTTTTTTCCAAATCATAAAATCAATGACAGGTGAGAGGTCGAGTCAGACAGGGGGGAGTAGTTTCCTTTCGTTCCCTATTCTCCCTTTCCTATAATCCCTGTTTCTGTTGTCAATCAATTCATTCTAATTCCCTTATTCCCCCTATTCCTGCTTCACACACAACATCATCAATTCCCTTTCTTCCTTCCCTATTTCTCCCTTTAAATTTCCCCTTTCCTAAATTTCTATTCTGGTTTCACATCCCATCATTTCATAAATCAATCATCAAACACAACAATCCTCATTCAAACAATCACACCAATTTCATCATCATATGCATTCAACACAACTTCATCAAATCATCAATTTCAACAATCATCATTCTCACATATCAATCATCAATCATTTCCCCCCTCACAAAATCAATCACAAAAATTCCCTCACAAATTCAAATTCATTTTCATCAAACCCACACACACATCATTAAGTTTCACAGCTAATTCTATAAAAAAATTCTAAAATTCCTCCCTATTTTCTTCTTTCTATTCCTCTTCCTGGTTTTCCCCTTCCTTCTCCTGGTTTCACATCACATTCAATCCCCTTTTCTTTTCTTTCTTCCTATTCCTTTCTCCCCTTCCTCTTCTTTCCTTTCTTTCTATTCTTCTCTAAATGCAGGAGTTTTATAGAATTCTGTTTCCCTAACAATTCCTTTCTCTTCCCCTATTTCTCTCCCTTTCCCCAATTCCTAAATAATTCCTTCTTTCCCTTTTTCCCCCCCTGTTCGTTTCTCTTTCTGGCTGGTTCTCACATTTCATCACCAATCAAACAAAAAAATCAACAGACAACATTTCAATTTCATCAAACATCACCATCAACATTCATCATCCATCAATTTCAAATCACCAATACAAATCAACAACATCATCATTTTCAATAAAACAATTCACATCATTCCAATCTGAAATGCTTCTTCAAAATTCCCACTCTAAAAATTCTCTTTTCCTTATTCTTTCTAATTTTTTCCCTATTTCCCTATTCTTTCTCTATATGATAGAAAATTTCTATTTTATTAATTTAGAAATCCTTTGCCCTCTTTCCCCGTCTAATAGAAAATTCTTTTCCTCTTTCCCCCCTTCTCCTTTCCTGGTTTCATTTTTGCATAAATTCAAACAAATTTCAACATCAACAACATCCATATCATCTTTCCCTCCTTTCCTCCCTAAATTCCCCTGTTCCCCCCCTCCCTTCTTCAAAAATTCATTCATAAAAAGAATAATTCCTCCCTAATTCCTAAAAAAAAATTTCCAGAAATTCCCTTCCTAATTCTCTTCCCCCCTCCTCCTCCTTTCTCTCTATTCATTCCCTCTTAAAATTTTCTTTGAAAGAATTAGAATTCCTATTTCCCCATTTATAGGAAAAAATTCCTTTTCCTTTCTTCCCCCTCCTGAATCCGCCATTTTCTAAAAATTTCCTTCTATTCCTAAATTTCAATCTATCCCCCTCCTTTCTTCTATTACCCTTCTTCCCCCTGTCAGGTCCCTTCTTTTTCCCCTTCCCCTAGAGAATTTCCTGGTTTTCATCCTCATCAAGTCACCATCATCACAAAATCACCACATCAAACATTCCCACAAATTCAATCAAGACACAACACATCACACACACACAATTCATTCAATTTCATCAAATTCCAATCATCAACAATTCACAATCCATCATTCCATTTCAATCACACATTTTCACATTCATTCATACAAATCACAAAACCAATCATCAACATCATTCACAAACATTATCACATCACAACACAAAATTCAACACATTCCAACAAATCATTTCCCACAACATCAAAACCATTCCTCAAACATCCATCATATTCAAATTCCCAAAATTTCTTGATTCTTCCTTTCCTAATTCCCCTTTCTTCCCCTTTTTCTCCTGAAAAAATTCCTGTTCTTCCCTTTCCCTTTTTCTATAATCATGTCCGCTAAAATATTTCTCCCCTTCCATTCTAGAATTCTCCGCTGTTTCCTTCCTCCATTCTATTCTTTCCCCCCTTTCTTCCTTTTCTTTTCTTTCTAAATATAGAATTCCCTTCATCTTTCTTTCTCTGGTTTCAAATCAACAAAATTTCAGTCAAATCTGTCAAACCATTCAAATTCACATCATCACACAACTCAAGCATCATCACACATTCAATCATCATCACATCAAAATCATTTCCTCCTCTCGCCCTGGGGTTTCCACACAATCATCACATTCACTCACACACTCATCATCATCAATCATCAAAAAATCAATTCATTATTTCACAAATATCACACAACCCAATCCATCAATCTCAATCAACAATCATCATTCCTTTTCATTCAAAACAACAACACAATTCATTCCCAACAAAACCATGATCATTCAAAACACCACCAATCATTCACCATTTCACTTAATCATCATCATCATTCACAATAATCCTCACTACAACACAAATCACATATTCAGGTGTTTCCTTCCCTCCTTTTCTTCCCTATTCTTCTTTCTGGATTTAGTCATCACACATTCACACATCAATAATCAAAAAACATCAACAAAGTCCATCATTTTCAACCAACCCACTCAGTCACAATTGTTTTTCATCAAACAATCATACACATCATCCAACATTCACACATCTTCATTATCCCCCACAATTCAATATTCATCAAATCACAATCATCAATCACCAATGCAACCCATCCATTCATTCTTATTCAAACATGGTTTTTCTATTAAATTCTTTCTCCAAATTCCTAAAATTTCTTAAAATTTCTTTTCCCCCTTCCCTTAAAAAAAATAAATCTATTCTTTCTATTTCTCTCCTCCAGATTTCTGTTCCCTGTCCTTCCCGGGTTTCACACAATTTCCAATACTTCCACACATCACACAAACACATATCAACCATAAATTTCATCCACATTCACATTTTTCATCAATCATTCACAAACACACATATTCATTTATTCAACACACACCACAAATCATTCCCTTTTTCTAAAATGTCCTTTTCCCTCCCTAATCTTTCTATTTCTCCTGGTTTCACCAATTTATTCATAAACCATTCATTCATCAACAAAACAAATCCAATCAATAACATTTTTTTTCATTCACCAAAACCAATTTCAAAACATCAAATTTTTTCATCAATAAACATCATAATCATCATCATTCAATCAACAATTTCATCCATCAACAACATCACACTTCACATATCAATTCATAAAATACCACATTCCGCATTTCCTCAATCAGTTTCTTCATCCTAACCTCATCACAATTTCATCATCCAATCAACCCCATTACAATCATTTCAATCCAATTCATTTCAAAATTCCCCCAACACCAACCCCCCCCAAAACAACATTCTTTTGTTTTTTCATTTATTCCTTTTTCTTCTCCCAATATTATATCTTTCTTTCCCCGCCCCTTTTCTCCTTCTCGATTTTCTCACTTATTTTCTTTCCTTCCTCTTCTCTATTCTTCCTCCCTTATTTTCCTTAATTCTTTTACTATTTTCTTGTCTCCCCCCTTGCCTGCTGCTTCCCCCCTCCTTATAAAAGAATTTCCTATTAAGAATTCTAATTCCTTCCTCTCCTTCCTCATTTCTGGTTTCACATTTTCCCATCACATCACTCACAATACATTCACAAATTATCAATACATCAATTTTCAAAAAAATCAAATCAAAAACAACAATCTCAACCTACTTCAATCATCAATATTCATGCATTCATCATCAATTTTCATCATTCATTTTCAAATCATCTCAATCAACACAAAACAAAAAAATTTATCTCACATTCAATTCATAAAAAATTCAATCATCACACACACATCATTAAATCATAAAATCACAATACAAAATTCATTCATATCAATCACATTTTTTTCATCATACAACATTCACACATCAATCCTCATACATATCATATCAATCAGTATATTTCAAACAACTCACAATCACAATCATCCATACAGTCAACATCATCACATCCACATCACATCCATCTCATCATCACATTCCCTTTCTAATTTTCCTTTCCCTCTTCTTCTTTCTGTTCTAAATATCCCCATTCCCGTAAATTCCTTCCTTCCCCTTCCTCTTCCCCCGGGTTTTTCAATTTCAAATAAATCACACAAAAATTTATCAAACAAAATTCCCAATTCATTCCACAAATTCACAATCATCATTCAATTTCCATTCATCACAGTCCAATCATACCAACATTTCACAAATCACGTCATATCATCCATTTCAATCAATTTTCATCATCATTTCGTCACCAAATACCACACACAACTTCAACTAAGACATTCACACACACCATCATCAATGTCATACAAAAATTCAAAACAATCATTATCACAATCACCATTCTTCCATTCATTCCCCCCTTAATCTCAGTACACAACACAACACCATCATTCAATCCATCACATTCCATTATATTCAACCATCTCAAAATCATCATCAATCAAACAATTATCATCAATATCAAATTCACATCAATCCCATCAAATCATCACACAAACACATCACCATCACAATTCCATCCACATCATTCCCCCACCACACATCATCCAAATCACAATCACAACACAATTTCCACATCAAACACATCACCAACCACCATCAACATTTCCCATAAAGTTGTCATTTTTTTCACATCACCACAATCTCAATCATTTTCACCAGCAATTCACACCATTCAATTTTCCATTCATCCAATCATCAATCATCAAATCACATCATCCACAATCATAATTCTCAATCATTTCATCATAATTACAATCATTCATCATTCATCATCTCACATAATCAATCACAATACAATCCATATCAAATACATTCAATCATCACACAAAATTTCATTTTCATAGACATTTGCAAAAACTTTCGTCCTTTCCTTAATTCTGGTTTTCTTTCCCTTTATTCTCTGAAATTTTCTTTCTTATTCCCTTTCCTCCCTTCCCCCTCCCCTTTCCCTTCTCTTTGAATTCTTCCTTAATTGAATTCCTTCTATCTTCTCTCTTCCCCCCCCCTTCCCTCCCTCTTATAGAAAATTCCCCCCCCCCCTTTCTTTCTCCTTTTCCCTCCTTTCCAGGGAATTTCCACCTTTCCAAATTGCTTTCTTCCTTTCTTCCTTTTAGGGATATAGAGTAGGCATTATAACAGCACACACGGCGGATAATTAATGGGAATTCTCTTTCCCATTTTCCTGAAAAATGCCTTCCCTGGTTCCCTTTCCCCTGCCTTTCTCCTCTTCCTCTAATCTTCCTTCCTCATTCTATTAATTTTTCCTTTCCTATTTTTCCTTTTTCTTTTATAGAAATGCCCTTCTGGTTTTCCTTTCCCCAATCCAGTTTCACACACCATTATCATCACTCATTCCCCCTTTCTTTTTTTCTGGTTTTCATACCAAATTTCACACAGTCATCATGTTCACACACTAAACATTTCAACACATTTCCACTCAATCACACATCTTCACACATCATCAATCGATCAAATCAATTAATTCACACATTCATTCACACAATCATCCATCACATATCACAATCATCAACACTTCAATCAGCAAGGTTTCACAAATCAACATTCAGAAAAAATTCTTCCCTCTGCATGCCTCTAATTCTCCCACTATTTCTTCCCCCTATTCTGGTTTTTCACAATCATCTCAAAAACATACACATTCAATTATTATTATTTATCCCTTTTTCCTTCCCTTGATATTTAGAATCTCCCTTTTTCTCCCTAATTCTTCCATTTCCTTCCTGCCCCTAAATTCCTCTGTTCAAAATTCCTTTCGTTCCTCCCTAATCCCTCTTATAAAAATTTATTGGGAGTTTAACTTATTGTAGATTCCTTTCTTCCTTCTTTCTTTCCCTACCATTCTTTTCCTTCTTTTTTTTTCTTCTTCTTTTCCCTAAATTCCCTTCCCCGCCATTCCTTTCTGAATTCTCCCTAAAAAAGTTCCCCCTGTTATTTCCTATTCTGGGTTCTCCACCCCTCAATTTCTCCCTTTCCCTTTCCCCTTAGAATTCCCCTCTTCTATTTCTCTCTGTTCCTTAAATTTCCGTTCCTCAATTCTCTCTTATTCAGAGGAATTCCTTTCCTTCTTTCTTTCTCCCCCTGTCTATTTCTTTGTCTTCTTTATTTCTAATTTTCCGTGGTTTTCCTTAATCTTTCTCCCCATCTTTTCCTTTTTTCCTTATTCTTTCCACGTTCTCTCCTTTTCTCTCCCAAAATTCCTGGGGTCCCTCCTGTCTAGAAATTCTTCTCCCCATTCCTTCCTTCCCTTTCTAATTCTTCTTTCCTATTCCTGCCCTCATTTTCCTCCTTTCTAAATTGCCTTTCTTTCCACTTTCCCCTTCTGTCCTTGCACTTCCTATTATATATAGAAATTCTTCCCATATTCTCCCTTCCTATCTTTCCCCCCCTCTTTTCTCCTTAATGCCGTCCTTTTTTCCTGGTTTCCCACATCACAACAAATCTCCAATCATTAATCAATAATCACTACAACATCACATCCATTCCATCACACCTCAACCATCCAAACATCAATTTCAATTCCATCATTTCATTCACATCATCACAGTCATATTATCACACACAATGTCTCTCTTTTCCTATTCTTCTGGAATTCCTTTCTTTCCCGTTCGTGCTTTCTATCTTTCCCAATTTCGATTAAATTCCTCTTTTCTTCTCCCCTTTCTTTCTGTTCAATTCCCATATTCCCCCTTCTTCCTGTTTCCCTTTCCCCCTGGTTTTTCATCATATAACACAGTTCCTCTTCTCCTTCGAAAATTGTTTCCGAGAAAATTCAAAATTTCCCATCTTCTTTGCTCTGTTTTTCCATCTAAAATTCCTGGTTTTCACTCATTTTTTTTCATCATTCCCTCAGTTTCCGCACAATCACATCAAAAATCAATCCAAAAAATTCAAAACACACATATCCAAAAATTATCATTCATTCATGAACCATCATTCAATTCAATTAATCACAATCAATTCAAAAAAAAAATTTTTTTCTTCTGTTATCCACATCATTTCTCATTATCCAATTCACATCCCATTCAAATCAAATCAACATTCATAATCATCACAAGTCGATCAATCAAAATCACAGTCACAATCAATCATTTTCAATTTCTGAAAAATTTTTCCTTAATTTCTTGCCTCTTTCTTCCCCCGTTTTTCTCCCTGGTTTTTCATTCAACAACCCATCACCATATCACAAATTCATCCACACTCTTCTTTTCCTTTTCTCTAAAATTTTCTATTTGCCTTTCTTCTTTTCCTCCTCCCTGTTTATTCTTTCTCCCTTCTTTCTTCTCCTGGTTTTCAACACAATTTCACACAGTCATTCACTCCAATATTTTCAACAACCAACATACATCACATCTCAACACATCATTCATAACATCAACATCACAATTTTTTTTTTTTTTCCACATTCATTAATCATTCATATCATATCACAATTCACAATCACCCTCTTCAAATCACACCATCATACACATTCACAAACAAAACATCACATTCCAAAAATTCCACATTTTTCTTTAATTCCTCCCTTTTTCGGTTCCTCTTCCTGAATTAGAAACAATCTTTTTTAAAATTTCTTTCCTCTCTTTTTCCCCCCTATCCCTTTCCCCCCCCTTTCCTCTTCTGTTCTATTATTCATTTCTATTCTTCTGCTTAATTTAAAATTCTTGGCTTTCCATTCACATAACTGTCTTTCAAACAATTCTCACACATCAATCACATCAAATATTTCATTCATTTCATTTTTCAGTCACAATTCACAAAAATTTTCAACAGTCATATCTCAAAATTCACATTCACTGAGGATATTAATAGAAATCTAATTTTTTCTTTCCTGGTTCTGTCCTCTTTTCTTTCCCCTATCCTTCCTTCTTTCCCAATTTTCCTCCCTCTGCCTATCTCTCCTCCTTTCTGGTTTCACAAATCTTAATCACACAATATCCCATTCCATTCAAACAAGTCATCCATTCACATCATAATAACAATCAATCAACATTCATCACAATCAAATCACATCAATTCAAAATCCATAACAAACACACATCCAAATCATCATTCAATCAAACGCTCAAATCACAATCACAATATGCATTTCAAACAACAACATTTCATTCACAACCATTCATCACACATTCAATCAATCAAATCATCATTCAAGCATTCACCAACATCATCACACAACACAACATAATTCAATACACAAAAAAAAAATATTTCACCAATCAATATTTTCATCAAAAATCACATTTCACGACAATTCAATCATTCACATCATCACTTTCATTTCTTCCCATTCTCCCTTTTTAATTCGTAGACAATTCCCTTTCTCTAGAAATTCTGTCCTCCTTCCCTTCTCTTTCTGGTTTTTTTCATCAGTTCTTTTCAAATTCACTTCCTCAACATCATCACACAATCATCAATCACTTCATCATCATCAATTCACACAAAACATCACATCATTTTCCATCATTCCATCCATTCCATCAATCAATTTCTGAAATTCCCCCCCCCCTTCTGTATTCTCTCCTTTCTCTTTCTCTTTTCCTCTTTCATTTCTCTTCTTCATTTATAGACTTCCTATTCTTGCCCTCAAAACTTCCCTCCTTCCCTTCCTAATTTATTTCCCCTGTTCTTTCCTCTCCCTTTCTTTCTCCTATATTCCTCCTCCCTAATTTTTCTGTCCCCTTTCCCTCCTGGAATTCGTCTTCCTGAATTTCTCCCCTATTCCCCTCCTTTCTTTTTCTTTGCTTTCTGTCTTTATTCCCTTGCTTCCCCCTCTCCTTTCCTTCTTCCATTTCTCTCCTTTCCTATTTCTCTTTTCCCCTATTTCCGTTTTCTAAAGAAATTCGAATGTCTTTTTCCTACCTTTCTCTTCTCCGCTCTCCCCACCTCCCCTCCTGGCTCCTTTTTCTTTTGTCCCTTCTTGAAATTCCCCTTTTTCCCCCCTGTTCATTCTGGTTCTCCCCTTCTTCCCTTCCTCCTTGTCCCCTCCCCCTCTCCCCTTCCTTTCTTTCCCCTGGTTTTCCATCGAACAACCATTTCCCCCATCACCTTCATTCAAAAACCACATCATCACAACAATCCTCAATCAACTCAATTCCCATTCATATTCTCTTGTTGCCCCCCCTTCTTCTCTTTCTTTCCCCCCTTTTGAAATTCCTGGTTTTCACATCATCATATTCATTCCATCACATCACAAACCATCAACATTCATCCATTTGTTTTCAATCATCACCAATATCATTCATTCCCCTATAACATTTATTCACTCATCTTCTAATTTCTTTAATTCATCTTTAATCTTTCCTTCGGTCTTCAACATTCATCATCACAATTTGCCCCCTATTCCCCGCCCCCATGATTCTCCCTTTTCTCTGTTGCGAGTTCCGTTGTGCCCTTTCTTTCTCGTCCCTTTCTTCTCCCTTCCGGTTCCGTTTCCTCGTGTTCAGGTGATATTTATTTAGAAATTCCCTAAAATTCTATAGAATCTGGGCCCCCCTGCGTCCCCCCCGTTCGCTCTCTCCCCTCCTGAGCCCTTTCTTCCCCTTCCTGAATTTTTCTGGTGCCCGCTTCTTTCAATTACTTCCTCTAACGGTGTCTCCTGCTCTGTCCCTCCCCCCCGGTTGCAAAAATCAGGCACAAAAAAATAATTCTTCGTTCTATAATTCCAGAATTTGTCTCCTGATTTCGGAGAATTCGTTATCCTGTTCTGGTTTTGTCACTAGGAAGTAAAAAGTCCTCTGCCCCTATTCCTGGGTGTTCAAATCACAAGTCACATCAATTACAATCCATCATGACACAATTTGAAATCAACCAACAGTGCCAGAGTCCACAGAACAGACATTAAATCAACACATGTCCATCTCACTCACGTAAACAAGCAATATATCATTCAATCAGCCAGATCATCACACATCACCTCAATCTTCAATCATTTCAAGTGCTGTCCGATACTCATCATGCAGTCATCCAACTAAGTCAAATCAGTATTGTCGAATTCGGTCTTTCCACATCACAACCGGTGGGGGATTAGTATATTGGTTGATAATAGAATTCTTTCTTAGTCTTCAATTCTGGGTCCTATGCCCCCTTTCTCTTCCCCCCTCTAAATATTCTTCCAATTCTGGGCCGTTCTTAATTCAGAAATTCCTCTATTCCCTAATATTTATAATATATTAATATAGGGAATGAATTTCCCCGCTCCTGGTTTCATTCAATCATCTCTCTAATTCCCTATTTTTCTGTTTCCCTAATTCCTTCTTTCCCCTTCATTCCCCCCTCCCGAAAATAATTTCCCTAAAGAAATTCTTCCGTCCCAAATTTCGTCTCTTAATTTCGTCTTCTTCCCTAAAAAAATTCCCTCCTTTCCCCTTTCTTCTTTTCTCTTTCCCCCCCTTCTTTTTCTGTTCTCCTTCTAATTCCTCTTTTGCCCCCTTTCCTAAAATTCCTTGGGAAATTCCCTCTCCCCCTTCTCCCTTATTTTCCTGTCCTTTCTTTTTTCAATTGCTTTCCCTTCTTATTCTCTTCTTTCTTCCCTCCTGTTTTCCCCCGTTTCCCTGTCTTCTCCTGAAATAATTCTTCTGTTTCAATTCTAGTCGCAAAATTCCTCATTCTGTCTTTCCCCTTTCCATCCCTTCTGGTAATTCTATGCTTTCTGGTTTCAATCATCAACTTCCTTTCATCATTCATTTCATTCAATCAACATTTTCATCAACATCACACACCCAGCATTCTCATCAAATCAAAATCAATCCAGATCACAAATCAAACATCAAAAACATCCATCATATCCATACAACACATCATTCATTTCAATTCAAATACTCACGACAACATCACTCAATCAACCTCACTCAAACTCCATCCACGAACAAAAAAAAAGAAAAAAAAAAAAAAAAACATCAATCATCACATCATTTCATCTTTCCCCTATCCCCTGGTTTCATCAATTCACCACAATTAACCAAAATATTCATATCTCCCCTCATTCAAACAACACACAAATCACATACAACACATTCAATTTCTATTCATCATCACAATCATAAAACATCCATCAATATATCAGGTTTCTTCTTCTTCTTTCCCTCTAGAAAAATTTTAATTCGCCTCTTTTCCCCCCAAGTTCTTCCCCCTAATTGCCCCCCCTCCTGGGATTTTCTGTTTTCAATTTCAATCAAATTCAAAAATCACATATTCATAATTTCAATTTTCAGCATATCCACATCATTTCCACCCCCCCCCCCCCCCCCAATTCCTCATTTTTCCAAATCACATAATACAATCAAAACATTTTCATCCATCATCAATTCATATCATCATACCATTCAATCATTTCAAAATCACCAAATTCCATCAATTCATTCACACAATCACAACAACAAAATCAATTCAAAACAAAAAAAACAAAAAACACAAAATAACACATTCATCCAATCACAACACAATCACATCACATTCAGCAATCATGCATTCATTTCAAATTCATTCTTCATTCCTCATTCAATCACACAATCAATAATTTCATCACACCACATTCCCAAAACAATTCATTCATCACATTCTCACATCAATATCACATCATATGTCAAACATCACACACAACAAACATTCCAGTCATTTTCATTCAATCCATAATCAACACATTAACATCATCATCAATATTGCAAATTCATAAATTTCAAAACACTCATCACAACATCATCAACAAACACAACAATCAATCATCAAAATCAACATCAATCAATTCATTTCACATTCCTAACATCACCCAGCAAAATTTCCATATAAATCACATAATTCCAACAAAAATTTTCACACATCCATCATTTCCTCCAAATAAAATCTTCATTCCATCATCCATCATTCATTGCCTATTCCCTTACTCAAATCAATCATCAAAATTCCACATTCACAACAACCAACATCACAATTTTCAAACATCACCATCAAAATTCATCAACAATCAATATCATTTTCATATTCATTTCAAGTCACATCATCACATCATTCCCCCCCTCCACATATTAATCACATAATCAACATCAAACACAACATTCATCAATCAATCATCATCACACATTCCACTCCTTCACAATCCATTTCCATTCTTCCATAATCATCATCAAATATACAAACATCATTCATACATCCACAAAATCAACAATTTCACACAATAACAATTCCACATCTAAGCTTGTCCTAATTATTCCGCCCCCTTTTTTCTTTTCTCTTTCCTGCTCATAATTTCCCCCTTTCGTTTCTCATTTTCCCCCTAATTTTTCCCTTCCACTGGTTTCATTCACATCATAAATTCTCCTCTTCCTGTGATTCCCTCTGCCCCCCTCCTTTCCCCTCATTTCTTCCTTCTGTCCCCTTCACTCTCTTTCCCCTTTCTTTTCCTGTTCTTCCCTATTCCCCTTTCTAATAAATTCTTATTCTTTAATTCTCCCTGGTTGTTCACTCCACATCTTTTTCAATTCAACAATTTCTCTGTCATCAATTCATTCACATTCATTTCAAAAATCAGTCAATCATCATTCCAATTCAACAACTCATTCATTCAATTCTTATTGTCCTTCCATCCCCCTTCAATTTAATTAGGAATTTATTTTCCTCTTCCTTCCTGGTTTCAAGTCACATTCACATCATCAACAAAATCCAACACTCATAAATCAAAATAAAATTCATCAATCAATACATCATCAATACACCCATCAAAACATCATCATATATTATTAGATTCCGTCCTCTTCCCTTTGTTCTTCTATTCCTTCCTTTCTCTAATTATTCCCTGTTTCAATAATTTCATCATTTCACAAACACAAATCATTTCAAATTCATCCACAAACCATCAATTTCCCCTCCTCTAGAATTCTGTTCCCTTTCGTCTCAATTCTATTCCATTCTTCCGCTTCCTATAGAAATTTTTCCTGGTTTCATTCTTTCTTCTCCCTCTAAATTCCTGGTTTTCAATATGCACAAGTTCCATCAACATCATCAAATTCAACAACCATTGTCACACATCAACTACATCATTTCATCACATCACAACAAATCCTTCAATTCACAATCATAAATTTTAGGTGTTTTCATCAATTTTCAACCATCACCAACACCACAAAATCCTCAATAAACATCATTTCATCACACATCCATCAATCACATCATTCATCAAATTCATCACAATCATTTCATACCACATCCACACAATCAAAACACACAAAATCACAATCTTTTTCCCTCCTCCTTCCTTTCTTCTTTCTTCCTTTTCCTTCTCTTTCCTGGTTTTCAATCATCACATCAATTCATCATCCATCAAATCATGCAATCTCATCAATCAAAATTTCATATTTTCAATTTAATTCTCTTTCTTCCTGTCTGGTTTTTTCTTTTTTTCTCTCCCCTGGTTCTCAAACACATCATTCAATTCCAAATCATCATATTCCAAAATCTTCACTCAATTTCAATCGAAATTCACAACTTTCCATCAACATCCCAATCTCATAAAATCACACATCACATCAATGCCAAATTCATCATTCCACATCATTTCTAAATTTCTTCCGGTTTCACGTTCACATTTCTCTCTGCCGTGCTAAAATTTCTTTTGCTTTCATTCCCTGGCTTTTCGTCCTGGTTTCACAAATCAATCAACACATTCACAATCAATATCATATTCATCCTTCATCCCACACATATTCTCCTTCAAATCATCTCCAAATGCCAATCACACATTCCCCCCTTCAAATTCAGCAACTATCATCACCATCAATTCATATCATACCACATCACCATCAACAAAAATTTCCATCTTTTCCCTTCTTTCCCTGGTTTTTTCATAAAATCCTCATTCCATTTATCCTCACATTTCATTCAAATTCACATCCCTTCATACACTCATCAATCATCACAACGATTCAAAAACAATCATTTTCAAAATTTCAACAACAACTTCAAATCAAACCAATTCAATTCATTCACAACATTCATTGCAAATTCAACATCATTCACATAACAATCCCATACATCACTCCAATCACACACAATCCACATCCATTGTTTCATCATTCATTAAAATCCATCATCAATCATCAACATTTCAGGTTTCATTCAGAATCACATCATTCATAAATCATATTTCCTATTCTTCCTTTCCCTTTCCTTTCTTCTTTATTCTGTCTTCTCCCCTTATATTATTAAATATTTCCTTTCCTGTTCTTTCCCTTTCTAAATCCCCTAAATTTATATTGGGATATTATATAATTTCCCCTTTCCTTTCTTCTTCGTCTTCCCATTCTTCTCCTTTTCTTCCCCCCTTCCTATCCCCCTATTCCTCTCCTCTTTCTATAGAATTCCCCTCTCCTTCTGTTTTTCATTCCACACTTCAATTCATCATCATCACACATTCATCACTCCATACATCATCACACATCACATCAAAAAAATTTTTCAATTTCCCCAAATCACATTCAACACATTCCCATTCATTCTATCAATTTCATCCATCACACAAAATTCCCAAAATCACTTTCATCAAATTCATCCAATTCACACCACATCACAGACAAAACCCAAACATATTTCACAACATTCATTTCATTCACTCCATTTTCATCCAACATTTCCTTTCTAATTCCATTCTGTTCTCTCTGCTTCCCTTCTTTCCTTCGCTCCCTTTATCTTCCTTCCCCCCCTTAGAAAATGCCTTCTGCCCTAATTCCTTTCCTTCCTGGTTTCATTCAACACATCCATTTTCCACACGTCCCAAAATTCCATCACAATTCAATTCATCTACAGCACAATTTCAAAGATTCCCTTTCCCTCCTTTCTAAAATTCTTCTTTCCTTTCCTTCCTCCCCATTCTCCTTCCCTGTCCTTCTGGTTTTCATAATATCACACACAATCAACTCAACACATTTCCCCCCCACATCCATTCATCAGTCTTTCCTTTTAATATTTTCCCTCCTCTTCTATGCCCTGCCTCTTTATTCCTTTCTATTCCCTCTTGTTCCTCCCTCCAAAATTTCTTTCCTTCTTTTTATCTGTTCGTCCCTGGTTTCATTCATTCATACATCATCAACATCAACATCAAACATATTTCAAACACATATTCATCACATAATTTCACAATCATCCAAATTCCTCATTCCATTTCATCAATCATCACCAATTCAATTCATCAAATCACAAAATCAACAATCATTAACATTCATCATCAGCATCACACAACTCATCATCAAACAACAAATCATTTCATCCCCCTCTCCCTGTCGTCTCTTCCCCCACCCTTTCTTTCGTCTTTCTCTCTAAATTACCCCCTTCCTGTTCTCCTATTCCACCCTTTCTCCTTTCTTCTTTCTTTTCCCTGAAAATTTCCCCTTTCTTTCCTTTTAAATTCCCCCTTTCTTTCTGTTTCTCTCCATCTCTTCTATTCATTTTTCCTTTCCTAATTCCTGGTTTCAATTTCAACAAACATCATTTCCACCAATCACACAACCACATCATTTCCATCATCATCATTGCGCATACTCATAATCATCAGAAAAATTGTCGTCCTGAAATTCTTCCTTCTTTCTCTCATTTTTCTAATATTTCTCTTCTATTTCTTATTCCAGAAAAATAAATTTTTCTCATAATTAATATAATTCTAATGATAATTTTAATATAGCATAATTCCCTTCCCATCTTCCCTCTATTATCGAATGTTCCTTTCTAATTCTCTTCTTCTCTGGTTTACCTTTCCTTTCCTTCTTCCCTTCCTGGTTTTCAAGATCATCAAGTCACAATCAAACCCACACATTTCAATCAATCCAACAATTCTCCACATTATCAATACATTCAAACATATCCATCATTCATCCACACCACAATCACTCCATCAACCACACCATAATTCTTTCATCACATATTTCTTCTCCCTTTATTCCTTCTTCTTCCGCCACCCTCCTGAAAAAAAATTCCTTTCTTTCCTGTTTCACCATCATACCATCCACATCAATCAAAATCATCCCTTCTCTTATTCTTCTGCCCAAATTTCCCCCCTCCCTAAAAAATGTCTTCTCCTTATAGGAAATTCCTGTCTTCTTATCTCCTTCCCTAATTTTCCTTCAAATTTCCCCCTCCTTCCTTTCTTTCGCCTCATGTCACCCTTTCTTTCCTTTCCTCCCAATATTTCTTCCTCTCTGTTCTTCCCTTTCCTTCTCTTTTCCATCTTTTACCTTCTACATAATCCAGATCAAGCCCCACAAGCGGATATTATTTTATTTATATTTTAGTTAATGTATTTTTAGTATTAAGAAATCCTTTCTATTCCCTTTTCCCCCTTTCTAATTTCTTCCTCTTCTTCCAATTCGCTTTCCCAAATTTCCTCCTTAAATTTTCTTTCCTCCTGGTTTCAATTTTCACATATTCATCCATCATCTCATAAACAACTCAATACACAATCATTACAATAACAACTTTTCAAACATCAAAAAACATTTCATTCACATCATCCTATCGTCCATTCATCAATATCACATAATTTTCCTAAATTCTCCTTATTCTTTCTTTCTCCCTATTCCTTCTTCCCCTCCTTCCTGAGTTTCATCCATGGGTTTCACACAATCAATCCCATCAATCATCAACATCCAGACACATTCCACACATCAACTCTCATTTCACAAGTCATCATCATCACAAGCATTCCATTATCAAAAAACATATCATTTCTTCGCCTTTCTAATTTCCCTAATTCCCTTCCCCCTTCCCCCTTTCCCTTCCCCCTGAATTCCCCTCGCTGGTCCTGTCCTCTTTCTTCATTCTTTTTTAAAATTAATTAGAATTCTATTCCCCTTCAACAAAAGGTATTCTTCTGTCTCCCTTCTCTCTAATTCTTTCTGAAATTCCCTTCCCTTCCTATTTTCTATTCCTCTTCCCCCCTATTCCTGTTACCCTTTTTTCTTCTCCTGGTTTCACATCACAATTCCATCCATAATCCCAATCTTCTTCTTCTCTCCCCCCTTTCTCCTCTTAAAATTTTCTTAATTCTGGCTCTTCTTCCCCCCTTGGTTTCCCCTCCTTCTTCCTTTTTCCTTTCCTTCAATTTCCCCTTTCCTTTCCATAAAAATTCTATTCTTTCTTTTTCCTATTCTTTTCCCCTTTCTCCTATTCCTTCTTCCTTTCCGGGTTATTTCCCAACATTTTTTCACATCAACATTCACATCAATACATCATTCAGTTCATCCATCATAACACACAATTTCATCAATCATTCAATCAAATGCAATCATATCAATCATTCAAATCATTCACAAACATACACCAACATTTTCATTTCATAATTCCCACATAAAAATCAATCATTCATTTAATCAAATCCATCAACATATCCAACAACCATCAATCAACAACATCATCACAATCAATTCACATTTCCTCATTCCACATAATCTCCCACCAATCAACAACAACATTTCACCATTTTCACATTGCCTCAATTATCAACACATTCACACTCACATCACAACAAACACATCAACAACATTCAATCCCATTCATCAAATTCCCCTCATATCATATCACAAACATACATTCACCATCAATCAATCAATTCATAAATTCATTTATTTCTTTCCCTAATTTCTATTCCCTTCCTTCTCTGAATTCCTTTCTGAGAAAAAATTCCCTATTCCCTTTCCCTGGTTCAATTCCCTCTGTTCCCCCTCCTTTCTTTTCTCTTTGCTTCCTGGTTTTCAATCACATTCCCCTTCCTTTTTCACAACTCCATCATCATCAATGCATCACATCATCATCATCATAAATTCATCATATCACCTCAAATAAAATTCATAACATCATCATAAACATCATCAATTTCATCACATCAAACTCCCCAATCACATCATAACACAAAACAATTTATTTGCATAATCATTTCACATAAATTCAATTACCCATCATACATCACCATTTTCCATTTCATCAACATCAACACCACACAACCAAATTCAAATTCATCAAATCACAACCACAAAATTTTTCAATCCACATCACATTCAATTACACACACTCATCAACAATATCAATCAATCATTTTCACCACCAATTCCGGGTTTTTCACATCCATACAACACCTCACATTCATTCATCATAAATCAATCACATTAATATCAACCAACAGAACACCAATTTCATCATCCATACATCATCACAATCATCACCATCAATTCTTCATCAATACCACATTTATGTACAAAATCATCAAAATTCATTTTTCAATCCTCAATCAATCAATCAATCATCATCAATCCAGGTTTCACATTTCAACAAAAAAAAATTCTTTCTTTCCCGGAGGACCTCAAATTCTTCTGGAAATTCCTTTCCCTTCCCGTTCTCTTTCCTTTTTTCCTAATTCTTCCCCCTTAATTCTGGGTTTTCACAATCATTCACAAAATTCAACACAATCCCATTTCATTTCAATTTTTCCACATCATCAAAAAACATCAAATCATTTCCAATATTCCATTCAACAAATTCATTTCAATTTTCATTCAATCATTCATCACATCATCCATCACATTCAACTCAATTCAATTCAACACAATCATCAACAAAACATCATCCATTACCTTCATCATTCATCACAAATTTTGTTTTTCATTCACATTCCACATTTCATCACATCATCACATCTCTGGTTGGTGTCATCACAATATCACAATCCCATTTTCATCATCATAAATCATACACATCCAAACAATCAATCAATCAACACATCAAATTAAAATTCAAACTTTTTCAAACACCAGCACAATTCCAGCAAACCATCACAACATCACACATTTCACAAGTCAATCAAAATTCCCTTATAAAATGTTTCAATTTTCCATTCAACATTCATCATCATATCACCATCCAATTCCATCACAATCACATATCAAACAATATTCTCAATTCCTCAATTCAACAAATTCACCACCATTTCAACAACAAATTCATTCACAAT
>Ga0179593_1384917_pt1 | contig 23390 bp, 18 predicted proteins | sample CZODoug2_1_08_16_FD_185931 | JGI IMG/M metagenome (GOLD analysis project Ga0179593, IMG submission 185931) | Vadose zone soil fungal communities from Angelo Coast Range Reserve, California, USA - CZODoug2_1_08_16fungal (PacBio error correction) | ecosystem: Environmental > Terrestrial > Soil >...
GTCATCGGATATCGACGTGACGCAGAGCACGATCTAGAGAAGCCCGGTGCCACGATGCAGTAGAAAAGCGGGGGGGGGTGGGGGGTCCCCCGACAACGTACTGAGTGCGTCACAGTCACGGAGCAGGCATACTCCTACATAACTTTTGGTACTTTTGACGCTCGGAAAATGGTTAGGTCAGGCCCATCAAAGGAGTGGAATCTCCTGACGAGGACATGGACAGACTTGTTGGTCAAGGGGTAAGAAGGAATGAAAACAGTACCACTGAAGTGAAAACTGACTGGGGGGATCAGTGTCGAAACTGGGGTGGACTCTCACCTGTTCAGGACTCAGTAATTGGTGGACTACGTGGGCCCGTCTAAAAGGTCGATCTGCGGCGCTAGCCATTTACCGAAAACCCTAGGGAGCCGGAGGTAGGGGAAAAAAATCACAAAGATTTTCAAACCGCTGTCCTGAATGGCGGGAGGCGGGTCAGTGGAAACTAAGGCTAGAGTACAAGTGGGGTAGCATATATACGTTCACGATATCTGAAGAGGTAACCATAGCCGCCAAAAGCCTCCTGTTCTCCAGGAACATAAAATGCACACCACGCCTGAACTCGAAGCGACACACCCATTTGGAGAAAATGATTCAGAGGGAGTCCTTACAGATCAGCAGTTCACAACAACCTGGGGTCAAGCGCCGTCCAGCCGTAGTTAGAGAAAACCTAACCGTCTACTGGGACAAACATCGAACCTGTGCAAATCTACTGAAGAGCTGATAGGCAATTACTCAACATCGTCAGCGTGCAGCAGGGGGACCACTGGAATAGACTAGTGTCCTCTAAGACCTATTGGTGATCAGAAAGGGTCGGCGACCATATCCAAATCTAGCGAAAATACACTCATCAGATGCAAATGGCAAGACAGTGTTCGGAAGAGAGGGGGCACAAAAAAGGGGGATCTTAGAAACTGGCGCAATGATTGTCGAGCAATTGTCCGGGAACTCTCCTACATAACGCAGCTTGGCGGGGGGATTGCTTCAATGGGCATGGAACCGACGAGAAACGGACAGAAGAATTATGAGGGCGGTGTGAATTTGAATAGTGTAAAACAATAAACGTTAGGACGTGGGGCTGCTCTGGGCAGTCCAAAACTGTGGTAGAGAAAACCGCTATGGGGGCGCAAGACTACACATGCAGAAGGTTACACAAGAGGGTGGTAATGCAACGTTTCAAAGTCAGGTTCAGGTTGGGCGTAACAAGCAAGGCGCCTAAGGGGAGCTCCAAAGGGTCAGACACAAGATCAACTGTAAGGTACCTTTGGTTGGGCTGGACACGTAAGCAGACGGGGCCTGGTCGTGGAGCGATAACTAAAATCTATGGCCGAAAAGGCTAGTAAGATAAAAGCCGGGACGCATCGCATCGGAAGCAGTGCCACTGTTTACAGCGGTAAGAAAAGGGCCCGACCAACGCACTGATGGTCGTCAGGCAAAGTTAATGGCCCGGCGAGTAAACGAGTGGAAAAAATAGCGTGCCTGGGCATCTCATATATGGGCGGGAGAAAAGTTCGACAGCAGGGGGGGTCAGATATGTGAGATCCGGAAACCAACAGATTGGTGGTTGACTGAAGGGAGAAATTTGCCTAAAACTAGACCTTCAGGCGAGAGGGGGAATGCATGCCCAAGTATAAATGAACGAGGGTATCACATTGTCATGGCGGAGTTGTTCCTGGAACCTCATGGGATTGCACGCTTCCTGTGAAGTGGTGTTGTGTTGGGGGACTCGGAAACTCCTCCAAGAAATACCGAATACGGTGGGGATACTGGGGGAAGCAGCCGATCATAGGACGCGCAACAACTGTCATTTCGCGCCATTCAAACGTTTAAAGGAAACAGGAAAACAGGAGAGAGTCAGAAAGGATGACCGGAGCCGAGTGGAGAAACCGTCTGCCTGGGACTGGGTCGATGCTGTAAGAGACGGATAGGGGGTTTATTCGCGAAAAAAAGGCGCGCGAGTCTAAAACAAGCGAAGTATTGCGGGGGGGTTCGGGGAACAGGCATGCGATAGTTCAGAAATACGAACGTGGGAATATGCGGACTCACGCCATTTTAATTTCCGTGGACTCAAAAATGAGTGTATCGCCGGGAAGAAGGGGGATTAGGGTAGACGGTCTCAGTCTGATAGGTAAGGAGTCTGGGTGGCGGGCGACAGCATTGGGGTTGATCTTGGTCTTGCGAAAAAAAAATCCTTCCTTAATGAGAGGTGTAGGATTGCCGTCTCTAGTCTTACTCCCGCGTCACGTAAAATGGCAGATGCTGGGGGGTGGCCACAGCAACGCTGCCCAGGTTGATGGGGTCGTCTAGCACTCTGTCGGGGGCTGGGGTTGGACGAAAGGGGGGAAAAAAAAACCTAGCCATACCCAAACTATGAAGTCGGTAAAACAGCAGGAAACCGTGGAGGGGGATAACCGCTCGAGTGGGGGGGTAGGGTTGGACGCAAGCGAAGACACTACGACTGACCATCGTTGGGGGGTTTAAAAACGCCGATTACGGTTGGGGGGAAGGGGGGGGAAACGCACGAAGGCTCAGGCTGAGTGTCAAGTCCTTTTGTCTCGCAAGGTGGGGTTTCACAGGGCTTACTCAAAGAGTCAAGAGTGGAAGAATGGTGGTGTAGGACCTCGAGCACTAGTGCACCAAACCAAAACCCAAGAAAACGAAAAATACAAAACAAAAACCCAAAAGGAAGTATCGGGGGGCATTTGCACCTCGAATAACACGTTTCTTACGGACCGCCAAAGCATATCTGGGTGCGGTCAGAATGGTGAGGAAAGCGAGTATGAAGTTCTTCAAGTTGGTCTAAAATGGCGCCCTTTAAGGTGACGGATACGGGACATGGACTTGTGAAAAGGGAAAAGGGAATAAAGGAGAGGGGGAGGAGATACTGCTTGCTGCAAGGCTGCTCACTGGATTGAGAGGAGCGAAGGGACGCTACAATTGAGAGCGTGATAAGTGGCAGGAGGGGGTATGGGGGGGTTCAGTCGGGTCAGGTCGGGTTAGGGGGACGGCTCATCGCTACACGACGGAAGTATTGAAAGGCAGGGGGGGGATTGAACACCGTCTCCGTCTCTAGGCTCTCCATTAACACAAAAAAAGGGCAGAGGCAGGGCCCTGCGTATTCCTCGTGGTGTAGTCAGGCTGGAGACAGAGCAGAAGGACGTCATTGGCAGAGGAGAGAAGCTTAAGGCAATTCCGAAAAGGGCGATACTAGAAAAAAGGCCGAGATTAAAATGAGTTCGGGCAAGACGGGGCGCGGGGGTGCACTGTGAAGGGGTGCCTTATCTGCACAACCTGAAAAAAGGTCAGGGGGGAGCAAGTCGGCTCGGGACAAACTAAATGAATATCCGCCAGGAATGTTCTAGGAAAATGGGCGAAGAAGCCGCGGTCGCACGACCGAAGTGTTTGAAAAGCAAAAGACATTGGTATAGTTAAAAGGACCAAAGTGGCTTACTGATCGATCAATTGGGTGGGGGGGGGATGGCGATGCAAGATCGGGCATCGGGTCTAATATCAAGAAGCCGAGGAGAGGACTTAACTACAAAGAGTTATCATGAATATGGACATCTCAAAAAAAATAGCGCAAGAGTGGCGAGAGATGAGGTCGGAAATCCACCGCGGTCTAGCATATGAGTTGGGGGGGCCGTGAGCGGAAAGGGAAGCTGGGCCACAAAGTGCGAACGTATCATAATCGAACGTGGGGGGACGGTGTTGGGCGAAGAATGCGCCGAAACAGGGGAAGCAAGCGACCTGTGGTTCACACCAGGCGGGTAAAAGAGTTGTAAAACAGAAAGGGAAGTTATGGGGGGTTGGTGTGGGATCGGCCCGGGGGGGACTCAGAGAAGCATTTCCCCAAAGCGCCAAGTGGGGGACTTGAGCGAGAAGTAGGAAGGCCTGAGGATGCCTGCCATTCTCGGAATGATGGCGTCAGGCGGACCAGAGAGCGGGGGGGGGCAGCGATCCATGGGGCGGTTCCTTTTGGTTCGTGGTTGACAGAGTAATTCAGTTCGTGGAACCTTTCAGGACGGAAGTGAATTTGGTCGTGGCAAGGCGGGACGATAGCGCTGGCAATCAAAAGCTCGGTGGGGGAATAAAGATTGACAGAAAAGGTAGCGGCAAGCTGCCAGAATTGTTTGACTTACTGTAACATAAGCGGTATCCATTCTGAAGAGTCATCGTTATCACCGCAGCCCTACCTTCGCTCTAATACCCATTCTGGAAACCCGGCTCGATGCTCCGTATAAGCCCAGTTTTTGGCTCCTCTCACGAATTCGCCACCACAGCCCAGCCGTTCATCAGGTCTACGTTCATGGTTCCTGTGGTGCGACTCAGGAGGTAACCAGGCGTTCGATTCTGCTCCCCAGTAGTGCCGGACTAAGGGCGGTACCCTGGTCTGGCTCCACGTCACGTCGAGTCTTGGCATGAATCGGAGCCTAGGTTCGCGCACCGCGTGTTATTCGAAGAATCATACAAATCCTGGGTATGTCCAAGCCTCCCATCTTCAAAGTTTCAGTGCCTCTGGGGGTCTTAGGTTCCTTTTTTCCTGGTCTTGTCCGGATCATGCAAAAATAGTGGCTTCTCTCGCCGCAAGGGGTTCACGATCAGATCCGGGGATTCCAGCAAGATAGCGGGGGAGGGCCTTGAGATGAAAATGCAAGACCTGAAGGTCTGCGGTCGCTCCGGGGACAAACGCGATGAAGGGAGACAGATGCCATTGAAAAAACAAAAACTGCGGGGGGGCTTTCTGAGTGGGAGCTACTGACATCACAGAAAGCCTAGAGGTCAAAAAAACGGGATCAAGAGGAGAAAGCTCAGGGTAGAATGATTGGCAGGAATCGTGATTTCTAAAAGCTGTTATAGCCCCGGGAACTTACCCGAGTGGGGAAAGTGAAGAAACGGGGGGAGCGATTTAACAAGAATCCTATTGGGGGGGGAGAAACGAGCCATCCTTTGGGGGGGAATAGGGATCTAACAGGCGTGAGGGGCAAAATGCAGGGTTCACTTCGACGGTCGCTACATGGGCTATAGGGGACCCTGTTGTCGATGGGTAAAGAGAAAATTGCAAAGGAGACTAGAAGGACATAGGGCGATTTGGTTTACCAGTCAAAGAAGAAATGCACGAAAAAGTAGAGGCTGAAGGGGGCTGGGTGGAAAACTCTATTAATGTTCCAGTTTCGGGTCTGTAGGGTGACTGGTAAAAAAAAATTAGCGTTACCCAGCCTTGGGCTGTGGGACAACCTATCGCTCTCGCAAAAAATAAAATGGTAGGAGGGAAGGGAGTAAGAGCGTCTCTAGTGGGACAACCTCCATCTTGTGGAGGTATCTTGATGGGTGGAGGTATGCCACGGAACAAACTGCAGCTTGGGGAAAGGCACAAGGTCAAACCGGGGGTCCCATCACCCCCTTAGAGAGTGATTTGGAAAATTAAGGTTGAAAAAACATAGCGGGGGGGGTACCGCTCAGGTCCAAAAGGACTAATTACAGAGTCTATTGATGCTGCTCGCCCTACCGGGCCAGTGGGGTCCAAAGTCAAAAACAGTGAACGGCGCGAATGTGGCCCGTGGGACAAAGAGGAAAGCTGCAAACAGGACACGAAACAACGACATAGGCGGGGGCAAAGAAGCGTGAACTGCTCGCTAAAAGGGAAAGGGCGGTCGCAACTTCAGGGGGCCGGGGATGAGGGCAAAAAAAGCGTGTCTTCGAACAGTAAGTTGGGCCGTGTTCGGGACCTTGTAGATCAAAAGGATGTTAAAATCCAAGGAGCGCCAAGTCCTTAAGATTCAAATGAGGGAAAATTGCTCTGTTTTCGAAAAGGACTATTTCACTTTCTGGGGAAAAAGTTGGGAAAACGTCTCACCCTCTCCACCCCCGGGGACCCATGTGTGTAGGACCGGGGTCGATCAACCTATATCACTGGATCTGATTTGTTTTAGAATGGCGGCCAAGAAAGCGGAGTCTGGTATTGTCAACATTTAATTGATCATCCAGGAGGCGGACTATGGGCGGAAATAAAAAATGGACCTGGATAGGCTGCTACGAATACTCCGGGACGGGAAAATGCAAAAAAAAGCAAACCACAAGCGAAGGGGACCTGAGATATCTTAGATAGTGGGGTACTCTCTCAGGCATAGGTTCACTATTCCTGGGGTGGAGGGGTTGCTTGATCCCTTTTATCGCCCGCAAATAAGCCCGGATCAGAGTGCGCAAACCTCCGAGAGGGTGCGTAAGGAAAAAACGACGAATCAGTCTAGAACAGCTAAACAAAAAGGGACAGGGCTGGTGCTGAGGCGTTCTTGGCTGGGGGTGCTGGCTCGCACACCAAAAAATGGGCGTGATATAACTCGCTTGTGCAGGTGATCTGTAGTCTTCGATGTGTCGTGTGTGTCATCACGTACTTGACTGAGCGCTATAGATGCTGGATTATTGTCATAAGGTCACAATATAGTTGCAGCTGGAACTAGAGGTGACTGGCAAGAGGGAGAAGCCTTCTGAAGGCAACTAGAATCGTAATCCTTGAATAGAGGAAGAAGCGAAACATCGGGGCATGGGACACACAAAGGGATATCATGCTGCACGAACAAAGAATTCACACGAGCAGTCAGTCAAGGGGGGGGAAAAAAAGTTAACGAGGGGGACTCGGCAGGCATTCGATGATCCCTCCATCTTGTTGCACGACTATGCAGGCCATCAAAAAGTAAGTGACGGGGAAAGGGAAGCAGGGGGAAATGTAAAGGGCAAAAGAAACGCAAAAAAAAAATACCGGAATCGCTTTGCATCATGAATCGAAAACGGGGGCACACAATAACAGGAGGAAAGCAAAGTCGACGAGGGGTGGTAAGGCGGAACTTAGTAGGCTGTGGGTAAAGAGGGGAGACGAATATTCTTTGTTTCGAGTTACTCGTTGCGAGCTGGAAAAACCTATGCAGGATGCAAAATAATGACAACAAGCGGTGGTCTGTCCGAACTCACTATAAGACGACGTAAAGACGAGGGTATAAAGACATGAAAAACAGCATAGGAGTATTAATGTCACTCTGGGGTTAATTATATCTGGGAAAGGGTGTGATCTTCCGGAATCACCGCAAGATCAGCAATAGAGCAACGCGGGTGAATGGGCGAGGTAAGTGGTGCAAGAGTAAATGAGATGGACCCTCCTGCCAAGAACTGGGAGTGGGACTTGAAGGTGAAAACCCGAGGTTGCATAAAACGAACTATCGCTCAAGGTTGTCATTGCGCACAATTGAGACAACGGAAGAAACAGGAAGGACGCATGGGAAAAAAGAAATGTCGAGACATGCAGGGCGAGACTTTGTGCTATAAGGGGGGGAATAGTAAAACAGGCTAGACGCCGCTACCGGTTTTGATCGTCGGTGCAACCCTGAACTTGCCCCAGCTATGCTCTTACCTCAGATTCGTGGGGGTTACCGCCCGGCGCGGGGGACTGTGAGTGGCTACAAATTGGGAATACTCGGCGTAGAGTATAAAGACGGCCTGTGCTATTGGCCGTAAGCCTCGGAGCAAGAGGAAACAAAGAAGAGGTAAAAAGACCAAGGGGTAATACATCGATCCGGGCAGAGTGTAAAGCAGGGCGGAGGCCAAAAGGGGGAAGAGAAGCGACTGGCGAAGAATGCTACGGGTAGCGCGATAGCAACCGCCAAAAAAAATCCTGAGGCCGAAAGCAACTGGATGGGATCCATTCGACCCACAACCGATCGGTAGCGGCGAAAACGGGGAAATCAGGGGGGATCATTTTGTAATTGCGGTCTAAACTGAGATGCGCAAAAGAAACACAAGAATGGGATAACCCGAGCTTGCCTACGATGCGTAGGTTCAGCAAATATGCGGGACCAGTGCACCTCCTATACAATTGAACGGGCGCAAAGTACCGTGCATCTAAGCGCAGAGAAAAAAAGTGCAGAACTGCCCAATATGAGAAATAAAAGATTCAAAAATTAAAAAGCTTCGACAGTAGTCGTCGGGGGGAAAACGCATAGGGCACAAATGGAGGCCATGTAGAATGGTCTGAATGGTGTATGGACGGGAAGAGGTCGCACTAACTCAGAAAGACTTACCTTTGGGGGGGGGATTTATTCAAATGCAGTGCAAACGGAAATGAGTCGGCACAGCAAGAAATTGCTTTGGTTTAGGGAAGCAACCTTATTGGCAGCAAAAGAAAAAACCAGCTGAGGGGCGAGGTAGGAAAAAAAGGGGAAACAAAGGAGAACTGAGCTGCTGCGGGGGTCTCAAATAATAGCGCTCGTTGAAGGCGTTTTAAAAGGGGCCGGTGGTGGAACCAGTGAACAAAAGGGAAAGGAAAGCCAAACACGCCGAGCCCGCGATCTTCTCGGGGGACGTCAGTCAAGAACACGCAAGGTTTTTGAACAGTCTCTCAGAACAGTCGGAAGCGTTTCGTATTGTTGCTCTCTAAAAACAAAACAAAAAAGCGCCGGAAAAAGAGACAAAGCACATGTCGCATAGTAATAGCACTGCCATTTGAAAATGTCGGCAGTACCGACGCAGAAGCTTCGAATAGGAGCAAAAGGATGTGGGGAAAACGGAGATAATTGGTAGGTGAAATTTCAAATTAAACATGCCGCTTCCGTTCGAGGATGAGAATCGGACAGTAAGGCTCAAGCTCCTGGGGGTTTTGAACCACAATCAGGAAGAATGGGGTTTGTCCTTTGAAGAAATATAAAAGAAGCGCTGCGGGTCGGCAAAAACAACCTCGTCCAATACATAGCCAGAACTGGGTGTACATGGTCTCCGAAGGGAAAAGGAGGTAGTTGGCGGAATCAATTTGGAATAGATGTGAATGGGGGAGTGGGGGTTTTTTGCCGTGCTCTGCAACACCCAAGCTTCTAGGGAAATGAGTGACTACTTCAAAATAAGAATATCTCACTCTATGCAACGCATTTCCATAATCCTGGATTAGACCTATCGCGCTCGCAAAGGGGGACTAGTAAATTATAAGGGTCGAAAGAGTCTTCGATAGCACTGGTTACCGAAAATGAGGCCTTCTGCCCAATCAAAATTGGGGGGGGATAGGAAGGGGAGATCTCGCCTTCCTGAGAAGGGTGGGATCTACGTTAAATGTGGTCGAACTCAAAAATTCCAATGAAGAAACATAAAAACGTAGGCCGGGAATCAAAGTTCCATTTTGGGGTCAGGGCGGACAGAGGGAATGGAAGAGTTGGGCTAAGCAAGGGTTCTTCGGGGAGGGCTCTTTGGGGGGTGTTTCGAAACGGCGACCAGCTGCGGAGTAGGGGTGGAAAAAACAATTCAGCTATTTTGCTGGCTGGGGAATCGAAGCGAAAATGGGGGGGGGGGGGGGGGGGGGGGGGGGGGGGGGGGGGGGGGGGGGGGGGGGGGGGGGGGGGGGGGGGGGGGGGGGGGGGGGGGGGGGGGGGGGGAAGGGGGGGGGGGGGGGGGGGGGGGGGGTGGGGGGGGGGGGGGGGTTGGGTAGGTGCGGGCCCTCGCTTCCTCCCCCTCCCCCTCCCCCCCCTCCCCTAGTCCCGACCCTGAAGGAAAACTCCTCTCTTCTCCCGCTCTCTGTCCCCGGGGTACACTTATCGAAAAAGTACTCGCCCTTCTGGCGGGGGGCGGAATCCATGAGTGCTATTTGTGGGGGAATCCCATTCCCTACCACTTGCAAAGAAAAGCTCACAGTGTGGGGGCGGTGGAAGAATCTGAAGCCCTGAGACACAACGCACAACGAGGAGTCGCAGTGCCCAGTCTCAAGTCAGGTTCTCCCAGTCATCTTGCTTCATTAGTCATCATTACCCATGATTGCCTCTGGGTGTATGGCGTGGGGGAGGTTCCGAACAGCAGGAAGCAAATGTTCATAAATTTGCTACAACAAAAACCAACCAAACATGGAGTCTCAAAGCCTCCCACAGTTTTTTGGGGTATATCGGGTCAAAGAAAAAAGATTACTTAAAAAGTGTACGAAGCTTATGACCTCGCTTCACCCAGGAGGGGGAGGGGGGAATCTATTTCTTGCAAGCTTGCTTCGTCCTAGCAAGGGGTCCAGAGTCACAGGGAAGTGACGCGCCCCCTCCCTGCTTAATCACTTTCCCCCAATAGACCTCGCTCTACGCAGTGCACCCCGCCCGATACAAACAGCTCTAATCGTGCTTTGGGCTTGGGTGTGGTGACACATCCCAGTCTTTTTCCCCCTTTGAAGGAACTGGCTACAGCCGCGAAGCGTGAGAAAAACAACGGCAGTGTGGGCATCAGCAGGAGACTTACCAGACCTTAGTGGACACTCGTCACGAATAAACCGGTTACGGGACGGCGGGCAGCCAGTTCGGGGAATTGGTGCTCGGGGTCTGGAGAATGCTGAAAAGGGGTTTTGTCACAGTTCTACAACCTTCCTTTAAGTAACATTACAAGATAGCAAGTATGGGGGGAGGGGAGAGAGGAACGAATCTGCCCCGACGGGCTAGGCTATCAGCTACCCCTCACGACATAGCCGACGGCTACGTATACGTCAAAGACACATGTTCTTTACTGAAAGACAAAGATCTGAGCTGCGGTTGGGCGAGCCGGCCCTGGACTGAGGGACATTTCTCCGCTCCGTGTATTACAATGGCACTCTATGCAGACGGAATACCACTCCACGGCAGCCGACATTTAGCCGGAATAAAGTGCCGTCAGAGTTGCAAACGTGGGGAGTGACACGTAATTTTGGAAATGGAACCCAACGCAACCAACCCCAAACCCCCACAAGTTCCCCCCAAAAAAAAAAAACTTCAAAAAACCCACACTCCGCGGGGACTGTCTGTCGGTGGAAGAGTGAGATCCCCCCAGCACCCCCGTGTCACTGGTTTTCATTCATCTTAGGATTGGCCCCACTGAGTGGACAGGCCCTAACATCTGCGAAGTCGCGTCCCTATGTGGAGAACAACCTCTCTCCTCAACACCGGCTCGGGGTCATCACCTATGCGCCGACTTGGAAAAAAGTTACGGGCTGTTTCACTAGCTGTCACAGAGGAGGGGAAGTGGTGGAAGAACCGGTGTCGGTATAGATGTCGAGACGAAAAGTCAAAAAAAAAAAAATAAAAAACAAACAAAACGCACTACACCCCCGCTGCATAGCGAACACTGGGGAAGGGAAACTCTTTCCTTGTGAGCGGCCACCAAAAGGTTACCCTGCACAACGATCACCTCTCTGTGGGGGGGGGGGGGCGGACCAAAAAAGGGGCGGGGGGGCTTCTGAACGGGCATGGAGTAATAATAAAAAAGAGACCGCCTCCTCGACAGTAAGCAAAACACAAAAAAAAAGAATAAAAAAAAAAAAAGAAAAAAGGCCTCAATGCTACCCATCTCAGATATCAACAGAAAATCAAACCACATGCTTTGACCAGTATTCAAAGCGGGGGGTTTCTCAAAAGAAATTTAAAAGAAAAAAAAAAATTTCTTCTCCTCTTCCAGCAAGGGAACGCTATAGGAACATTCGCGATCGTCGAATACATGTCAGCCCTTCTGCAACCTGTGGCGACTGCCTCGATGGGGGGGGGACAAACAATATGCCCTTACGGGGGGGGGAGCAAACGTATGTAGGCAGACATAATGCTACTGGCGTGACGTGCCGGACCTCTCTTCTCACAGACAAAATGCCGGAGGCCTTGAGAACTTGAATCATCCCGAGGAAGTATACAGGCCCACACTGCTTTAGTAGTTCAGTATGGAGCATTACGAAGGTCCATCTGAGGCATAAAGGATCGCGAGCACACGGGGGGCGGGCCTTTAAAGGGGGCGGGAACCATGCCACCTTACTCCCCTTGAGTATGACCTCCGCATCGAAACGGGGGGAGTATAGAGATAGATAGACGTGCATCGGAGCATTATATTGATGGAGTCGACGGGTGAGCCGCAAACAAATCTAATATTACTGCTAGTAAATATGAGAGAGGACCTCTCCTACTGGACCGACACTGGGCAGGTTCCCGCCCTCGGCCTCACTCTGCGACACTGATGAGGAACTGAGGTCAAGGACAAGGCGAGGGCAGAAAGGGGGGGGGAGAAAATTCATAAGATGGTTGACTGCAGAAGTATCTGCATGGAGCCACGGACGCGAACCGTGGCCAGGTAGTGATCCTCATGACGCAATCTGGGATTATGTCCACCCAGTATTGTGGGGTCCCTGTCCCAGCCTAGAACAGGGGGGAAAAGAGAGTTAAAAATACAGCCATCTACCTTTTTAAGAGGTGCCATGCTTCGAGGAAACCAGAAAATCAATAGGGGCAGGGGGGTAACTCTGCCTCATACGGAAGTTGCATTTCCATTAAAAAAGAAAAGGGGTTTACTTAGAGTAACTGCAGACCCTTATGCAAGTAAAGCCTGGACTCCCGCTGAGGCACAGCCCAAAAATAATCACGTTAACTTCCATTGATCACCCATCTCCTCTCACTGGCAAGACAAAGCGGAGCATGTCCACAGTCTCACCTGCTCAGAACTACCATCTTCGTGCTATGCAACAGCCGGGGGGAGAATAATTACAAAAAAAAAGAAAGGAGACTCAGGGCGGTCGTTTCATAATCCCGTCCCCGTGCCATAGTCTACATGGACTAGTCCCACGCACTAACCAACTCACAGATGATTGTTCTATGAGGGCCAACAGCCAGGAGATCGCTAGCGGGGGGGGCAAAGAGAATACACAAAAGTTGGCAAGGAACTTTCGATCCTCCCGACCGGAGGAAACTATGGGGAGGGCCGGGGCCTTGGGGCAGGGGGGGGGGGGGGGGTGGGGGGAGGGGGGGGGGGGGGGGGGGGGGTGGGGGGGGGGGGGCCGGGGGGGGGGGGGGGGGGGCGGGGCGGGGGGGGGGGGGGGGGGGGGGGGGGGGTGGGGGGGGGGGGGGGTGGGGGGAGGGGGGGGGTGGGGGGGGGGGGTTGGAAGGGAGGACATCATGGAAGAGACACACTACGACTCTCCAGCAAATGCTTTCAGAAAGAGAAGCAAGGATCTCCTATGGATTGGCAGTCGTTTGGGGGGAAAAAACACAAGAACATCATCATATTGGGGCTATTGCCTAATTTCATTCTTAAACGCCCCCTATATAGGTGTTGGGATGGATCCCCCGATCACTTAGACGGGTTGCAGGGAGAGAGGAGAGGTTCCTGGGTCTAGGGGGGTGCGATAACTTAAAAAGAAAGAAATATCCCCATTTGGGGCCCTCGGACCGCCAGGCACAATGGCCAAACTGAGATTACCGCATCATACAATCCAACCTCGAACCAACAGGAGAAGCGCGCGTATGCAAGGGGGGGTGTGGCTCTCGCACCGCGCCTTAGTGCAAAGCGACCTAGTAAGTCGGGAGGCTTCGGCTTATATTCCGAGCCAAAGGGATGCCACCCTCGAACGGGAGTCTTATTCCTATTTACACTTGGTATCACCGGCGGCTCTCTATTCAGGTGAGAACGCCATAACTGTCCGGTAAGCAAATGCCGGCCGTCCTCTTCACTAGGCTAGTCCCAAATTTCACGGTCAAACTAATGCACAGACATGTTCTAACTGGACGTAAGCCCTTTATCGATCTGACACTGGAAAAAAAAGACAACGGTGCACTTCTTGCGTACAATCGGTGATAGTCCAGGGGGGAGAAGGCTGGGGACTCCCTAGAGGTGGGCGGGAAAAAGGGGGTATGTAATCAGGCCACCGCGCCCGCAACGGCGGACATGCAAGATAACGATTTTTTACTTAGCATGCAAGCAAAATGTTCTTAGGAGAAGCTCAGCGGATTGAAAGTCATATAGTCGCGAAACAGCTACTGCTTAAGACCAATCCGCCATTGACATCTAAAGTGAAGTACTGGGCAAAAGTAGGTCTATACAGGCCAAACTATGCCAGTCAGCTAACAGGGGGGGAGTTCAGCAGATCTTGTGTGAAAGGGTCACACGGAAATGAGCGACGCTCACGCAAACTTTAGCAAGAGGTTAGGAAGGAAAAATCTACGACAATACAAGGTGCCGGTGAACATTCTCAAACAGACTTATAAGGTAATGGGAACTAGGGGCATGCTTCTCCCCCGGGGGGAGAATAAAAAAAAACCGTAAGAGTCTATTCAAAGGGAGAGAACACTTTCAGACTTCCAACGGTATCACTAATCAGGAATACGAGCAAAAAAGAAATGGCAACAGGCTGCCGGTGGCCTTGCACGACTTGCGGTATCCATTAATACCAAGAGAGCACATAGAAGCTGAATCCAAGCCTCAAGATGCTCATAGTGTCTTTACGAGACCTATAAAGAGCCTACCTCTTACCAATAGCTTGTTATCTAATAGCATTCCCGTAAAAAGTATCGGCTCCTCGGTGACACTCCCATTGCTAGCAGTGGAACGCGATTGCCCGCTCATAACGGGGGGAAAAAAACTTGAGCAAAATGGTCCGCTTCCTCCGCCCAACAAGGCTAATCCTAATCGTACCATTGGATCGACACTACTCCCACAGGCCTCTATTGGATCCAACAATTGGCTATCTCGGATGGTCCGACCGAAACAAAGACCAACTGCGATCTAGTGAACAAGTGACACCAGACCGAACCCACTGTGACACAGTCTACCTTTCCCCACCAAAAAGGGGGGGTGAGGTCGCGCAAGGGCTTCGAGAACACCGGGTTGGAAGCCAACCAGGGGGAAAGCATACTCGGAGGGAAAACCGTATACAAGGGGGGGGGGGGGGGGGGGGGGGGGGGGGGGGGGGGGGGGGGGGGGGGGGGGGGGGGGGGGGGGCGGGGGGGGGGGGGGGGGGGGGGGGGGGCGGGGGGGGGGTGGGGGGGGGGGGGGGGGGGGGGGGGGGGGGGGGGGGGGGGCCCTGCGTTCAGGACACTCTTAGTTGCATTCTTTCTGATAGGCTGTGGATGAAAATGCAAAACATTGTCCATAAATTCCAAAAAAATCTTTATCGACTGTTGTTCATAACCACATCACAATTTGCTCATTACGCATTTTCTTTCTCACTTTTTCTGTCTTCCTATGTAAGGGAGGGGAAGGAAGAAGTGGACGGATGCGATGGAGGTCGAGGGAAAATGAAAGGGGCGATGAGAAAGAAACTCGCCTAGGGGCGGACCTCCTGTCCGTATGGGAGGACGCGACCTTGTCCGCTATGGCGTGTAAACGACAAACTTGAATGCCAAAGGGGAGCCCGCTCACCACGAGGAGGACGAGGGGAGGAGATATAGCAAGAATTGTCAATGGTCAGTGACAAGTGGGGGGGAGGACAAATGGTTCGCATAAGAGTAATTAATTAAAGAATAAGCTATCTTAGAGCACCACAATCGACGCGGATAACGAAGCTTATAATGACGTACCCGAAATTTATTGGGCCCATCTGGGCACCCCCTGTTCTGGGGAAACGATGTTAGGAGCTCTGTGTTAACTACCTCGTGTGGCAAGGGCCACCACTTTCGGATGACTCACGAGAGGCCTGCCGCGTTAGTTGAGTCAGGGACCCTGGGGATCCCCTTATAAGGGACAGGGTGAGGGCGAATCAACCTGAGGCCACAATGAGGTAAGTCTATGACTTTCTTGCCTAGATGGGTTCTTAGTTGCTGCAAATTGCGGCAAAGTCTGGAGGATAGGCAGCCTCTAGCTGGAAAAAAGGGTGATGCTAGGGGACGAAGAGACAATCACGAGTTCAAGGGAGCTAAGCACATAGCGCAAGAGTAAAAAAAAATGCGAGATCAATATAGTACTCTGGCTTCAAGAATCTAAGTGCAATGTGAGGGGGTTATCTGCTCAGGGGCCTTCTCGGCTATAGGGTGGTCAAATGGACATCTTAGAAAAGGAATGGAAGAGCCAGTAATAGAAAAATGCTCGTAGGCCGGTGGGCTAAAGGTCTAGACTATTGAATGTCGACATATCACAAATTCAGGGGTCTGTGGGAACGTTGTCTCACATTTGTCCGAGATACTGAGGTGGGTATGGATCACTCAAAAGGGGTTGGGGCAATCGCGGAAAGTAAGGTTGGGACCTCTTGGAGTGATTTTCCAGGTATTAGATTACCCCCCTTTAACTGCCGTGATCGGCATCAAGTCTCAATATTTGAGTACTCGGACTCACTCAGTCCTCGACTTCATCTCTCAGATCATACGGTGTGATGAACAAGAAGAGCCCTGCGGAGGTTTCCCAACCTCTGCGTGCTTCACTATCACGACTGGCAAATAGTCCGTTGTCTAACACCTAGAAGGCGCAACTGGACTTAAAGGTAAAAAACCCTGGAAAGGAAGTTATGGATAGGGTAATTACTATCATGATTGTAGGTAATAAGACGGGTGGGGGCGGACGTTGCCTACAAAATCTGTCCATACACTAAAACTCGGTGTAAGCGATGCAAGCTAGACAGCTGGGTGATCGCGAGGCATGAGTTTTAAAAAGTCCTCTATACCGCCCGCTGCAAGGGGCGTGTTTTTGTCAGATAACCGTTTGCCATGTACCTTGTCGCCTTGCAAAAGAAGAGAAGATCTTTGACTGTTGGCGAACTGTCATATCGAACGAGGGGAGTATGGTCGCGACAAAAGGAAAAGATGAAAGATTTACTAAACGAAAGAGGGTTACGTCGGGACTTCTTTTCTCATGATCGCCTCTCTCTATTAAACCAGAAAAGGTACCGGGGCTTTAGTGCGGGGACTAAATTCTCGGTTTTGGAACCTAGCCCCTTGCGCTGAATGTAAATTCTCTGGCAATAAGAGGTTCAGTGTCAGGCAGGGGGATTTCCTGCGCCCTAGGTTCCCTCTGACTGCCGATTGGGCTCGGTAAAGTCAATGGTTCAAGGATAAAGCATAAAATATTGCTTTCAATGAATGCGAATCGTCGGAGCTTTCAGCATCTTGATATGGGTGGCAGTGCTGTGTCCATGTGTAGTTTAATATATGAAACCGTTGCCAGAGACTCGTTGTCTTCACTCTGGGTCACAAAACCTTTGTCTAACGCAAGGGCACCGTCGTTTATAAGCTGAGTGGTTCTTTATCTCTTTTCTTGGGAGATTCCATGGTGGGTCACTGTATTCTGAGGACACTCTATATAGGGTTGCCCTACAGGGGGTCAGAAAAAGCCTCAACGCAAGGAGGTCTCTGCAAGAAAACCCCGAAAAATTATCAGTAATCTGAAAAATGGAATTCGGGGCAGATTGCCGGGGGTGAGAAATGCGGAGGAAATGCGTTAACTATCCAGGGTGGTAAACCGGCTTACCCTGGGATGCCCGTATACTGAGTTGAGGAACCGCACAATACACCGAAGGTCTCTGCTTCCGGAGCGAAAAAAGACCATACACTAAATCTTAGAAGACCCATAGGGATAACGTTCTCGGCCGGATTCTGGGAAACAGGACTATAAAAAGTAACTCGCGGTCACGGTCAAATAAGATTGATGCAAATCTACGGAAAAAGTGCAGTAGGGGGAGCATCTCGAACTGGTTCGAAAGGTGCGCATACTCAGCGGCCAGCTAAAAGGAGATCGAGCTAAGTAGTCGACCTAATCGCGTCAGGGAGGTAGTCACAAGATGAAGAAGTCGCCGACATCAGGGCAACTAAGCTCGCGCATCGTACAGCGAGGAGCCGTGAGGAGGAGACTGCAAGTTGCAACCTGCTGGCGCTTGACATTGGAAGAGCCGGACAACGAAGCATGATCACTACAAAAAGCCATTCAGGGGGGTTATGTATACAAGTGAGTCTAAATCTCTGCTTCGCCCCGCCAAATAAAGCGGGGTCTCTCGGCGGCAGCGAATCTGGGGAAGACCTACAAAGAACTTAGAGGGTGCTTTCCGTGCTTCGTTCCTTTAACACTCTGTAGTAATATTGGTAGTAAAGGAAATTTCACACGGAGGGAGGTCTGTTCACTTTCCGGGCTTATTCGGTTGTCACAAGGGTGGGAGGAACATCAACGATTAGACAAGGACAGCCAGTGGCACGAAGACTGGGCAGCGGGGGGGCCAGAGGAACATGGCTGCAGCACTTGCATTTCTGTGTCAGTTGCAGGCTGCATCTATAAAAATAAATAAAAAATTCTGACCTAACTAGGCAACACAAAAAATTTCCGCTCCTCACCAAAAAGACCAACTTACCCCATCAGTTTAGATTCCTACACTATACCCCTTCTAATAGGATATCATGGTTCCGATTTGCCGTGCTACGGTCTAGGGGTCTTTAGTAAGTAAAAAGGTCATGCTGTCGAGCTTGAGAATATGAAAGACCCTTATTGGACACCCATGAATTTGTTGGGTGGTGAGCTTCTGGGAGGAGAAGTCGACACGCGGTCGCGCCCGGGAGAGGGGGGTTGAGCAACTACTTAAGGAAAGTTCGGGGACATCGTGGGGGCTCATGACTCATCGGGAGTGGGGATGTGGTGATGTGGGAGGGTGGTTTTGGGTAGCTAAGCACAACCAAAACGGTAAAGCACAGGAAATACGAGTGACGGGTACCAACCAGATCACATTTTGGGGGGGGTTATTGGGTCCTTCACTCTCGGGCAAGGGTAGACTCGAGTGCAAGATGCAAAAACGCCCTCAACACATGGGGGAAGTACGACATGTTAAGTTGGGGAAATGCCGACGCGCGCGGGGTGGAACGCGAGTCGGGCGCGAAAATAAACATCCAAACGCTGGTGTCCCGTCGGTAATGATGACACAACCATACTACCTGGCAGACTAAAATTGTGCGCATCACGACCTCATGGGGACCGTCTTCAAATAGGGAGCCGGTAAAGAGACAGGTATGGGGTTCTCTCACTCCCGTCTCTGGTACATCGGGGGTGGGCTGAGTGAAGGGGGGCGGCGGCCGTGGCTGGCGACTTCTGTGGACGGGTGTTCTTTGTAGATGATGAGTTGGAGATATAGATACCTGAAAGTCTCTTGCGCCGTCGTCGTTATCTGACAAAAAAAAAAATAACTCACCTGGGACTGGTATGCAGAGGTGCCCGCTCTGACCATCTAAAACTAAGTTGTGGCTGATTAAAGAACATTTTTTAGGCCTCAGGAAATCATCTCTGGAAACGGGAACAATACGACTGAGGCTACAGCTCCTAAGGGGTGCGGATTTTGGCTCCTTTTACTTATACACGTATGCGTGAAAAAGAAAGTCGTTTCCTGGGGGGGGTTTTTGTAATCCATAGGCCATGGCGCCTGCAAAAAAAGAAATAAGTCTGGATGCTTACCTAGCATTCCCGTTTTGACCTGAAAAGGGGGCGCGCACTAAAAGCCACCAAGTTGCCAGGGGTCTGGATGCATGATCGAAGGACTTCTTGCTAATCATACAGGGCAGGGTCTGGACAGAAGTCCCACTTGGCACCCGCACGGCAGACAGGGCCAGGATTAGGGGAGTTCAGTAAGGTTTTCTGGCATTTTGTACCAAAAGTGCAGGAACAGGAGCGGGAAAAAAAAAACCCTAGGCAGGCCAGGCGCGGCAACGTGAAAAAGCAGGGTTTCATGTTTCTCGTCGGCCTGGAGGTAGCCGACAAAGCTAATGTGCGGGGGTCAGTTGGGTGGGGGGCATTCGTAAAAAAAAACAGTTACATTTTTGAAAGACATGAAAAAACGCAGAGTCTACTATTCGCGCAAGCAGGGGGGGGCCTGTTCCGAAGGGTTTTTGAATGAAAGCAAGGGACGTGATGCGCCGGGTCCCGTCTATAGACACTACGGACGAAGCAGAGCTGTAATTCTTGGGAAAGACCTGATATCCCGCAAGGAAAGGGGGTCAGTACTGACCGGGACCAGCGTTCAAAACAGGGGTCCGGGGAAAAAACCGACGCGTTTTCTGTCTAGGGGGTATGAGAATAGGGAAAGTCAGGGGGGTCAAAGGGAGCCGCGATAATCTATGAAATCAAGGAACCAACTATGAATTCTCCTAGAAAATGTATCTCTAATTACCAATATGGTCAGGGGGAATCTGGGGGGGTAGGCAACTCTTCCTTTTCAGCTTTCCACGTCGGACCTGTGGAGGAGAGGGGAAGCGATTACCGTTGCGAGAAAAACTTCAAGGGGGGTTGGCTTTACGAGGGGTGTCGTGCGAAAAAAAATTTTGGGGGACAGAGGGTCGGGATAAACAGAACCTGTGAAATTTGAACGTTTCAGCCCGCAGAGGTGGGGGGGGGACCTGAAAAGACAAGTGGTCGCTGCGCCAACTAGGGCTACAAAGGGGGCTGGAAAGGAATGCGGTTGATCGCGTTCGATACAACCAATAATGTGGGGGCTATCAAGCTGATATAACTGTTCAAACCCTCCAAGAGGGTATTAGACTGCGGACGGCGGGAGAATCCAATCGGGGGCGGGGGGGGGGGGGGGGGGGGAAGTCCGTCCTGTCAGGGTTAGGGGGGGTCAATCTGGTAAAGCGTCTGGCACACGAGCGGCTAATAGAATAAGAGTGCAGTGGGGGGGGCACCCTTCGGGAAAAGCCCTTGTACAGCCTACGGTTTGGAAGGGCCGGGGGAGAAACCGTGGGGGGACTCAGGAGAAGGGCTCTGTCAGGGGGTCACACTTGAGTCGCTCGTCGCGGCACGGTCCACTCCAACCCGCGCATCGGGACCTTGCCTCTTCTACAGCGGCTAGCCCGTTCTTGATCCCCGCCTGAAATATGAAGGCGTCGAAGGCGCGGGGAACTTTCGTTCCTACTCTCTGGCGGTCAGACAAAACCGGGCATCATCTTCTCTTCGAAAAGTTATATCATGGAAAGTTGTATCATCTCAACACCGCGTAATCGGCTCTGGACGCGTTCAGGCAATTGCTACAACCCTTATCGGAGCGAAGAGAGGTTGGAAACTGAGACCAGGGCCAGCTCTGCAATTGTTGTTTTGCAGGAATTCCTGGGGATGGGGGGTTATTCTCTCCGAGTTGACAGTGCGACCTCATGGCAAGTAGGACCACGGAAGAGAGACATAGGATACTGGACTCATGGAACCGAGAGTGCACTAGCAGGGGAAATCCGAGTTTGAAGGAGACTAGAGACAGAAGAGGGAAAAAACCCCCTTTACACATGACCCATCGGAAATTAACGTTCCCTAAGTAGTGGGCCGCGGGGTAATTTCCTTCACTCGTGGGTTTTTGATTCTCAGGTCTGATAAAAGATGACAGCCGTAAAGTCCACTTCGTTGACGTCGGCCGAGCAAAACATTATAAACAGTTTAGTTGGCTTGGGCGTGATATGCTGGAAAGCTAAAGAGGACCGGGACTCACGTCCAGCGTCGGCTTTCTTCATATCAGAGCAACCACCGTCGGACAAAATAATGCTTGCACTGGGTAACGCAGAGACACCGGCTAGAGGGAGAGAGAGAGAGCGAGCGGGGGGCGTGCCTCCTTGTCTTGCATAAGGCGGAGAGTGGGTCTCTCGTTTTCTCCCCGGGGAGATGCTGGATCAGGACGGCAAAAGGGAGGGGGCGACTCGGGCACGTGCACTTAAGAAAACGCAAAATTTCTTGCTGATTCTTCGTCGGCGTTAACAAAAATCGGACGTGTACTCGTTTCGACTGCAGGTGACGGGTGTTCAACGCGTACAAACGAAAAGAAAAAAAGCGCTCTGCGCGCTTTATTTTTTCGTGAAATAAAAAACATTATAACGGCGAGAAAGGTGAAAAGATCCAATCAAAAGACCAGAGGCACTCCTAAGTATTGCTCATGCAGGGGAAATTAGAATCCCTTCCCTGGGGGATTGGTCCGAGGTCTAACGTGTATTTGCTTCAACAAGGAGCTCACAATAAGGAGAGGCACTTCTAGATGGGATTCCCTCGATCAAAGTTTCACGTAAAAGGGGTGGGAGTCTACAATCTAAGCATTGGGGAGTGTGCACAAGGGCGCCAAAAGGCGGTGATGACGAAAAGCCTCATTAACAAAGGTTTGACTAAAAAATCTGTCCGGGAAACAGGCGAGCCGTTCTGAGAGGGGCTCTTGGACACCTGGTGAGGAGGGAGCTTTCTCAATAGGGACGGGAGGAAAAAAAACAGGATATGTCTCTTACTTATCAGTTGCACTAGGGCTACCCACCGTAGGGAGCAGAGCGGAGTCTGATTGACGGCAGGGGAGAGCGCAAACGCTAGTGAGCGGGGCGGTGTCGTGGACTATCTGGAACGGTCTCCTCTGCGAGATAGTGCCACTTAATCGGCTGAGAGGTGGAGTGCTTTCTTGGAATACATATAGCTGGAGGACGCTAAACAGATGTAGGAAGAGGGCCGAGTGGCTACTTCAGAAGTGGACGGAGGGTGAAAGGGGGGGTATCTTGTCACAAGACACGGATAAAAATGCGGACATGAGCGGGAAGAGTGAATTCGTTCAGGACTTATATAAACTTAGGGAACAAGACTGCTGTCCCGGATGGGCTTTGGACAAATTCGAGGGAAGGTCAGGTAGTTTTTAGAGCGCGATAATATTCCGAGGGAGCTAATAACGCCAGGGTCAAAAAAGGACTCTATTTAATGAAAGTTAGGGAGATTTGGGGTGAAGACAGAAGGGCTCGCAGGACATTGGGGGCAATTTGTACCCGGGTAAAATGAGTATGGTGCGGGTCCGACTCCTGACTCTTTCGAGGACCCCCGGTACATGACCACACTGCGGGGGGGGGGCAAAGGAGCGCTCTGTTATCAAAGACCAATTGAATAGTATCCACTCGGTTGTAATCCCGTACGTAGCCATGGAAATGCGCTCTCCTAGTTCGCGTGATTACGGGCTAAAGGAGGCAGGGTGCTCGGCGAAGGCATGATTCACAATCTCCTGCCATCCCCGTCCGGACAGTTTCGGTGTCAACTCTTGATCCGCGTGGGGCCGGTTTCATCAAGCAGCTAGGATGAGTGTATATTATAGAGTATAATCCTAGACTTAGGGGGACGTACACTATTTTCCGTGCGTTTCCGAAAACTCGCGGTGGGAGTAGAGAACTGCCCCGTGGAAATGGTAAAACGTATTTCCCGCACCACTTCTCTCACCAGTTGGCATACTACCATTCCGTCTCTAGTGATACTCCATACCGCCCTAGCGGACGTTTCAGGACTACTTTCCCTGCATGAGGGCCAACTCCGCCCACGCCTCTTTTCCCATCTTCAACGAAATATCTCTCACGGCAAGATTGCACAATGGGCATGGGTTGTTTTTCTGTATGGGTGTGCGGTCCCACTTGCTGATTGAGATCGAACAGAGTCCGAATACCCTCAAGGGCCAGTGGTCATATTGCTCGGCGGGACTGCAGAGAGGTATGCGGGCATAAGAACTGTTTGGCGCTAAGGGAAAATCCAACTGGGGGGGACATGGTTGCGTGGCGCACTCGTCATCTTTGCTGACATGGGGTCGCGCACATGGCCGTGTTAGCCGAACTCGGGTCAGGGTAGACCCGGCTGGGCTCTCAACCCCATAGACTTCTAGGGTCCCAGCTTTACACCATCTTGAA
>Ga0179593_1367161_pt1 | contig 23389 bp, 32 predicted proteins | sample CZODoug2_1_08_16_FD_185931 | JGI IMG/M metagenome (GOLD analysis project Ga0179593, IMG submission 185931) | Vadose zone soil fungal communities from Angelo Coast Range Reserve, California, USA - CZODoug2_1_08_16fungal (PacBio error correction) | ecosystem: Environmental > Terrestrial > Soil >...
ACTGGGTCACAGCGGGTAAATTTCCAAAAAAAACTAAGCGCAGCCTCTGGGTCTCTTATTCATGTGGAAAATTCCTAAAAGAAATTCTCGCCATGCAACGGCGCAGCAAGAGAAATGGGGTACGGAAAAATAAATGCAAAAAGGGGTTAGTCACAATAGTTTTGAAAAAAATCGAAGTCTTCGGTTTGAAATATTCATCAGGTACTAAGAGGAACGGGGAATCAGAAGGAAAATAATCGGTCGCTTCTTCAATGAGGACAGAAGGTTTAGGCTTTGAAAAACGAAGGGTGGGGACAACTGCATCATGTCGGTTGTCTATAGGACACAGTGGAAGTATTTTATATAAAGGGGGGTACGGACAGGGGGGCATCTAAAGAAGGGGGGCTCTTCTTTTCAGAGGGGGGGGGGAGGAGGGGGGGGAACGGAAATAAACCCGGGGGTCGTCTCACAGTGGTCAGGGGTCCAATGAAGTCGCTCATTTTAGACCGGCATACAACTCAGATACGGTTTCCCCAAAAAAAAACCAAAACGTCCGGCTGCATGTGAACGGGGAAAAGTTACAGTTTCAAGACTTCTCATGATAAGTCCGCCTCTGGTGGAAAGAGTATGTTTCTACTTATTTGGGAAAAGCCGGGTTGCTAACAAAAATCTGAAGCATCAATCACCTTCTTATACCGAGCAAAAGCCCTTTTAGAACTGCAGAAGACCGGGAGAACGTCGCTTGCAAAAAGACGCACCAGGAAGTAAAAAAAAAGGGTCAACAAAGGGTGCCAATACTAAAGTTTTAGGAAACCGAGCTTCGGGGGAACTCAAAGTTATCAAATGGGGAAAAAAGTTACAAAGGATTCAGGGGAAAGGAGGGGCTTGACGAAAAAAGCACTGGGAAAGCATCAGGAACAAAACTCAAAGAACCGAAAGACAAGGTGTCCAGCTTTGAAAAAAAACTCAATACACGGGTGAATAGCACATTCCAGTCGATTTAGTCTCGGGGGCCGATCAATGGTAAGTTTGGGGTGCCAAAAACGAAAAACGCAAGGCCAGGACTCGGGGAGCTCCATACCGAAAAAATAAAGTTTCGGTTGAAATTCTGCTAATCGCATCCGGCACTGTCCCGGTTCTACTCCGGATGTCGCTTTAACCTCATGTAGCAGTAAAAGGTTTTTAAACCAAAAAACTTCGCAAGAATTTCGCCGCGAGGGGGGGGGGAAAAGTGAACGGCAGGTTTTGTAAAGGGAAAATCTTACAGATGGGGTGCCCTTCCTCCGCACCCTCCAGGCTAAGGCCCAATTCAGGAAGGCAGCGGTCCTTCCCAAAAAAAAGGGCCTGAAAGAAGAATATGAGAGTTTTCTATCATCCCTAAAATCTAGAATCATGGAGCTTTCAAAGTGGGTGTGGACCTGATGTGAGGGGGGGGGGTCGAGGGTACCTACGGTCTCTAAAAGCAAAGTCAACTGAAGGGGTACAACGCAAAACACACCAACACCAAGGGTCGGGGGGGGTCACGATTCTTCAAGCCCCACATCCTGAAGAAGCGCCTTTCTCGACTCCAGGGGGGCCCATGTAAGGTCAATAATCCATTTGGGGCCACTGACCTCAGTGGGAGGGGATAACTCTTATGGTCGCTTCCGGAGGACTTCGACGGTGAAAAAAAAGACCAATACTACTATCAACAGCAAAATCTCGACAAAAGCAAAATCCAGCCGAAACCCCCTCAGGACAGGGGTTTGACTGCTGGAATGGAGGTCAGTCGGTGGTTTATCTGAGTCATGATACATTAGAATAATAAAAAAAAATAAAGCCCGTCTTTGGATGGACAAGATGTGCAAAACCGGGATTCAGTGGGCCAACAGGCACTATCCGGATGTTCATGGAAGGGAAAAGGTTGTGGTGTTTAAAACTCTGTATCAAACGTAGAATGGTTGGGTTGAGGGGGGAACATGAAAGGGGAGTCCCCGAGAATGTGAGTTGCACAGCCGGAAAAAGAAGGTGCAGGTGGCAAAGTAGGACTTTCGCAAAGGGAATCCTTTCACTATTCTGCGGAGGTAAGAAAAAGAAGAAACCTGGGGAAAAATTTGAGGAAAAAGGGCCACTGCTCGAGGGAGATTTGAAAGGTGACAATGAGAGAGGGGGGTGGGAGAAGTTTACGTAATCCGGAAAAGTCATTTCCAAATTCCTTCGAAAAAGCGCACCCGCTGTGAACCAAGACCTGAGGACATAGGGTATACAATGGGATTGTCCGATGCCAAAAAAGGTATCGGAAAAAAAACGGTATTTTGAAGAGGTTTGGTCGCGTCATCACACCCACACCCAAAAAAAAAAAAACACAAAAACAAAAGTTGTCGATGACAAGTAACCCAGCAAACGGCCATTCGGGAAGTTGCAAAAGGTGACCATGATGGTGGGGGCAGCACCGTTGCGATCACATACAAAAAAATTATAGTTAAGGGAATCGGGGGGAGGGGGCCAGATGGCAAGACCGTTCCATGAAGGAAAAACAGCAAAAGATATGCCTGTGATGGACAAATGAAAAGGACTGTACAGGTAGAAAACAACTAAGGAGGGAATTGAAAGGGAGGATTAAGGTTTGGAATAAAGACTAAATATCCAAAATAGGGACCAAATTGGGGACCAACTTAAGGTATCTGTGGGTTGGAAAAGGGGCTACAACCAAATTAAAGGGGGGGGTTATTCTTCCGTGAATAGCGGTTTTACCGCAAGGACGGGGGGGGGTGGTGGTAATTGGGATGTTTTGTTTGGGAATATTGAAAAGTTTCAGACCTCATCGAAGGTTGACAACTTCTCATAAAACTTTGTACAGCAATTGGACTGGGGGGAACACTCAAGCTTCGATGGGGAGACCAGACGAAGGAAATAATGAACGCTGAACGTGACATCGTGGCCTTTAAAGACCAACCAGAAGGTGTACGGGCAAAGAGAAACACAGAAAGAAAAAAACATAGAGAGGGGTTAAATGAAGGACTTTAATAAACAGGGTGCCTGGCGATGACAATTAAATTGCTTAACACTGATTCCCGTTGACAAAAAATAGGGGGGGAAAAAAGAACCGTTTTTTTAAGAGTCATTGGACCGAAGGAGACAGTGGTGAAGAAAAAAACCAGCTGGAAGGAAGTCGAAACAAAAAAGTGGTGCCGAGAAGCGGGGACATGCAGGAATGGGGGGTGGGGATATTTGAAATCGGGGGTGGGGAATCAACTTCCGAAGTAATATCCCTTTAACTGGGCGAGAAAAAATCCGAGGGGGGGAGCAAGCTAAAAAAGGAAACTATGCCTCAATTTAGATGTTACACGAAATTTTCCACAAAGGGGATCTCGGGAGTCGAAATGTGTTGAGTTAGGGAAAAGGTTTACATGGGTGTGTGACCGAAAAAAAACACCAAAAAACAAAACCCATGCGGTTAATCCGTTAAGCTGAAGACGTAGTTGACAATATCTAAAAAAAAGGAAGGACTCCGTGCCGAAGCGCTATGCTGAAGAGAGGAAAATCTCAAAGACTGGAGCGGGTTTTGGGGGAAGGGACCAGAGGGAGGTGGGCCCGGGAAAAAGAGGATGCGGGTCGCAAAGAGGGGAGGGGTAAGATGGGCTTCAAAGAAAAAGAAGGGGGCGGGATCGGTTACAAAGGGTTGGGAAAAGTGTCGCGTAAGAAAAGGTGAGAATCACAATGATCAGGAGATTTATCTAACCATGGGAAAAGGCAAATCTGAAGGCAGAACTAGAAGGGTGTAAGTGCGATCAATTCTGTGGGAGTCCCGCGATGGAGTTTTGGGGTCTTGCCTGGCGGTTTCTTCAGGGGAAAGACCGTTAGCAAAGTTGGAGGTAATGGGAACTCTCAAGGTCATTGAAGAATGTAGGGGGAAAGGACTGTACGGGTCAATAGTTTGGGAATTCGCCATGGCTTGATAATTTCTTTGGACTTTCTTTTTCAACGGTATGTGCGGGAAAGTTCCTGGGGGGGGAGGGGCAAGCCGCAAAGTTGATTTTCACGGGTACTTAATGAGGGGTAGAAACTAGAGCAAGGGGGTTGAAGCGAACGGGAGTGAATTGGAAACAGAGGTTGCAGTTGGGGCGCTTGCAGGAGAGACCTGGGTTCTGATGCAGGGACGCAAATTGCTTGCCGAGAAAGAAAGGTCATTGGAAAGGGACCGAGAATCGAGCAAACAGGGGGAGAAGACTTAAATTGGGACATTGGAACTTGGTTGGGCCAAATGGAACGGGGTAAAAGTCAGGGCCTTAATGAGTAAAGAAAGGGGGGGACTAGGAAAAGGAGAACAAATACAGGGTGGCGGTTTTTGATGTGTTCATAAGGGCGATGGATGGTGAGTTCTGGAGTCCAAAAGGAGTGAAGAAAATCAAAGGAAGGGAAAGTGACATGGAGACGAAACAACTGTTATTTTGTTCGGGGAAACTAGAAGGGCAGAGAGAACAAGGGGTCTCAAAATGGAAAGGAGGAACCCTGAGAGATAGAAAGAAAAGGACCTTCCTGGGACACTGCTGGAACAAGTGTACCGGACTTGAAAGCAGGTCTTCTGAACCTAAGAGAGGCAAGAGAATTTTTTGGTCAAAGGGGGGGCAGGGATCTTATGCCTGACCGGGAAGCGTAGAGACGGAAAGCAGATTCTCCTAGAAAAGGAGTGTCCAAAAAAAAATCCGGCGGGAGGGGGTTGAACCCGGATGACCATGAGTTCCGAGTGACTGTGAGGTCGGGCGGGTACGTGTTGAAATTAATGACCCCTTTTAGGATCTTGAAAATGGCAGAACCCGAACCATGGTGGTGAAGGGCTGGGCCGGATCGGCAAAAGATTGTTGGCAAAGAATATTCAAACACAAGGGGGGGAAAAGAGGATCTTATGGGGGACGACCATGATCCTGAATAGGACTGGAATACCGTAATAGATGGGTGGAAAAAGAAATTCATGAAACCGCCTGGGGTAGAGGACACGTCACCCCAGCCAAGGTACATTCACCCAGGCCACGAACCGCCCAGGATGGGGTGCAAAAATCGGAAGCGGTCAAGTGAACGAGGGTTGCAAGCCGAGGCTTTAGGGGTGGGGGAGATTCATGACCGAATCTGGGGACGCTGACTCTGTGCGGGAAATATATAAGGCACTTATGCGAAGTTTTTGGAAAGTTGGGGGCCAGATAAGTCTGGAAGAAAAATGGGAAAAGGGAAAAAATTTTCGGAGGATTTGAGAATATCGACAATTGGGGGCAGAACTCAGCACGGATGAAAGAGGCTTAAGTAGTGTTAAGGGAAAAGAAAAAAAAATTGGGAATCCAGTTGGCGTCATGCTAAAGGAAAAGTAGTGATCTCTTAAACGAAAAAACCTCCGGCACTCCACAAGGGGAGCAGGAACGAGTCTGGGGTACCCCAAAAAAAAAATACCGCAAAGATACTGGTGACGGGACATGAACGGAGCCCAAACAATGAATTCCGAAAGGGCAAAAGGTGTCCGTTCCTAGCCCTGGCACTTTTTGTGAAGATACGGTAGGAAAAAGGGGGTAAAAATCGGAAGCCAACCTACCTTGAGGACCAACAGAAGGGTGACAGGCCGAGTCGGGTCATTACAAAAACACCAAGGTCAAAAGAATCAGGGTATGAGTTAAAAACCAGCCGGAGCGGAGGGCCGACAAGGGGAGGAAAAATAGTTACGTACCGGAAGAAAGCTACAGCAAAATAAGGGGGGGAGGGTAATTGAGATAGGGGTCCCTGACCCGTCATAGCATTACCCAACATCAACAGCGACTCCATCAGCCTTCCATGGATGGGAACCCTCATCAACGGGCTTGAAGAAAAAAAAGGCACACTGAGGACGCCATTCCATTCGGCTATAGGAGGCAATCAACATGGGTTGAAACTTGGTAAAAGAAATAACTCAGGCATACATCGAAGAAAAGGAAGCTAACATCCTTAATACAAGGGAAAAAAGAAGTGAAACAGGGAAGTACCAGCCTGTTCAGTCCAAGTGTTAGAGAAAGAGCATGGTGTCCGATTTGAAAAGGCTAGAAGACTCGGTGGCCAACCTTTTGAGAAAATGCAGAAGGGCCGTAAAAGTCGAACAGGCCGACCCAGATCCATCAGTGGGGTTGGAAGGACACAGCATACAAACGGCCAAGCACCGGGGCCCAAACATACCACACAAAAGGGGGGGGACCAGCAAAAAATATGGAGAGGGATGAGTTTGAAGACTAAAAGAGAAAGAAGCGCGTTCCGGGGAAAAAGGTAAAGATGTAGGGAAGAGCGGGCATAACATGCCAATTCAAAGCATGAGAAACTCAACTGAACTGAAGTTGGAAAAGATCCCCTCCAGGAGAACAACACAGCGGCCCTCCTTTCCGGAACTCGATCCCTTGTGGGGGGAAAACGGGGAGGGGGAAAACTGTGAAAGATAGAGATTGGTTATTGAGGTGACCAGGAAATGGGAATTCGCTGCCCGGGTAGGAATGAAGAAACGTGTAACACAACCATGAGACCTACGAAGGAAAAAGAAATAAGAATTCAGCCGTCTCCGGGGGAAGAAAAAAGGAGTACCGGTTGGGGGCGGTTGGATCAGGTGTGGGGAGGGTATCATATGGAAAGGGAGGATGAATAAGAGAAAAAAAGCTCCCCTGAGGGGGGAAGTGTCAACCCAAGAGGTGGGACACCCAATGGCCAGTGCCCAGCAGGCCTGGGAGGTAATGACAATTGACCAGGTGTTTTTTAAAGGTAAGAAGAGGAAAGGGTACTATGGGTTCGGGGGACTGCTGATTCCAGGTCAGAAAATTACCTGGATGGAACACAATCCTGACAGTAAGGCAGTGTCAGCAGATAAATATGGCGGGGAGGGGCTAGCAGAGTCACGATACAGGGGAGTTTGCCAATAAGAAAAAAAATGTTCCAAAAGGGGGTGAACAGTGGACCGGCAGGTCATTATTGGGTTTCAAGGGGAGGGAGGACTTAAATTGGATAAGTTCAGTAGCAAAACATTCCTATGAGCCAAGGGGAGGAAGCGTAAAAGCCATGGAAGTACTGACCTTTGGGAAAACCTGGAGAACATGGTGAATGTACGGGGTGAGGTTCCCACAAAATTGAGAACAATTAAATCCAGCACATAGGGTATCTCCGACGTCAGTGCCAGAGAAACAGTGAGAGCGTGGCTTGCGACGGGGGAAAAAAGATTGTCCCATAAATTGGGATTAGACAAAAACGTCTCGCGAAAAAACCAAACCCGGGATGATGAAGATCGGCCGGGGTGCTTGCAAAGCCGTAAGAAAAGATACCTAAAGAATATGACACCAAAGTTTGCAAGAAAACGAAAAAAATGACCACAATAGAAAACAGGGAAGGGTAATCACCTGTTGCCGGGGGGGGGGGGGGGGGTCCTCCTTAAATCGCACTGGTAAAGCAAGGTACAGAGTCAAACGGGTTTGACAGCGAAACATGCCTCTAAGGGAGGGGGGTTGATTTGAAGAAGCCGTGACGGACAAGGGGGAAAAATTTCCTTGAAAAAAAAAGAACAAGCATCAGGTCAAACGGCAGGTAATCTATCCCTTGCTGCTCGGGGGGGAAGCAAAGAGAAGGCGGAGAAGAGGGAAAAGACAGCAATATAAAGCCTGCTGGACCAAACCTGGCACCATTCAAACGTGTGCAGGCAGGAAAAGGGACGGGATAATAAGGAAAGGTAACCGACAACAGGAAAAAAATTATACGTGAAAGACAAAGTTGGAAAAGGGGGGAAAAAGGGATGACCACGATAGGTCGGGGGATGGAAACCCAACGAATTCAAGGGTGAAATGGGTTCCAAAGCCGCGGCGATTTGGCTCTGAGGGGGGGGTGCTACCGGTACGGAACACATCCTAGGAAAAAGACTTCCCAAGCAAATCCAAAGGGGGGGACGAAGTTGAGGGATTGAGGGGCTGCACTGGGTTAGGAAGGGGAGGTTAGTTGTTTTGGGGGGGGGGGGGTGTCAATTTTCAGAAAGAGAAAACTCGCGCGGGGAAAAAAAAGGACCGATTCATAACAAGGGGACGTGCACGATATGGAATCAGGGGAAAAGCCGGACCTTGGCAACACACACGGGGGGAGAAAGGTTTGTCGGGAGGAGCTTGAAAGAATGCATATGGGGGGTGGTTGTGAGAATGAATGGGCACTTTGTAGACTAAAGGAAGGGTAAAAACGGGAATCCGTAAGCACAGCAGGCAGAAAGCTCTGGGTTCCTTGAGAGGAAAGAAGGAAGACTCCATATTACTTCTGAAGGGGACACTTGGGGGGAAAACTTAAAGCCCATTTTCTCAAAGGACAGGAAGTGAAATTCTCCACCATTTAAGGGAGGGCGCATGGCACACTGGAGCAAGCTACAAAGCGGTGCTTGTAAAGAGGTGGGGGGTTGTAAAATTGCGGGAGAAGAGACCTTGGAAAATAGCCTTGGGCGAAAAAACAGTGGAAGGGTCATTGATATGAAACAGGGGAGCATCAAATGGTGAGTCGGTGATGGGGGTTACCCTTGAGTGGGGGGAAATGGTCTGCGGCGGTAATTTAATGTGTTGAAAGCTCTCAAGATGGGGGACTGACAGTGTATGAGTAACCAAAAAGTAACAGGGGCTAGACTTTTGTGCGGATTCAGGTTATTTTCAGGTGTATAAAGGGAAAAGAGGGTGGCCAACACCACCTAATTTAGGGGGGAAGGTACAATTTTTGAAGGAAAAACGGGGAGCAGGAAAAGGGTCACTCTAAAAAAGAAGTATTTGAAAAGAGGAAGGGGTTGGAAGGGAAAAAGGGGCGAGGTCCTTCAATCCTCGAAGGTTCGGGAACCTGGCTTTGGGAACGCCGTGAAGAAAGGAACTGATTGTGATAGAGCTTAGGAGCAAAAAGGCGGTCCAGGAACCTACGTAGACATTGCATGTTCCGGGGGGAAGGCGCCGAAGAGGGAAAGTTGGGGTCCTACGTTCACAAGATGGCCCTAAGAAAAAGAAAGGGGGGGTCGGGTTTGTTGTGGAAGACAGAAGCGGCTATGGAGGGTGGCAAGGCGTACAAAGTGAGGGGAAAAATGAAGTTGAAACGGTCAGACTAAGACGACCAAAGGGGGGGCCGTTCGGTCGAACAAGAAAAGACAAACAAAACAGGGGTGTCTTCCGTCTTCCAGGAAATCAGACAAAATCCCTTACCATGGTAACCAGATGAAGAATAACGTGGGGAACGCGTTACGCAGGGGAAATCCCAAGTCTGAAAACTAATACTCAGAGCAGAGTGTGAGATGGGATGAGGGAACAGCACGTCGTGGAAGAGGTAGGTCAAGTGAAGTCAGTAGTTTAAAAAAAAGAATGTTAAAGCGGGCCATGGGAAAACAAGACTGCTGCGAGGGGAGTCTATTGGCCCTTTGAGAAATTGCGCGCCTTTGCGGGAGTCTAAAAAAGGGAAGAAAAGATCAAGGCGCAGAGATCATCCTCAATTGCCGGAAAGGGGTTGCCATAAGAGATCGGGCTCAACAAAAGGGATGGACAAGAGAATCTGAGTGTGCACACACACCTGAACAGTCCGGGTGCGCTCAATACTGAGCGCGGACGGCAAAGTAATCCGCAAAGGGGGGGGCACTGCCATCGAAGCAAGGGACAAAAGGACCTCAATACGTTCAAAGAAAAGGACCGGCAGGCCATCACTGTACAGATGGGGAACCCTCCTCGGCGGGGAGGGGGAAAGAAACTAGGGAACTAGGATCTTCAGTCCCTCGAAAGGGTGGAAGGTAATCAAAATAATTGAAAATGTATGAAGGAGTTAGGATTTTGACAGAAAGGGTGGTAACTCAGCGAGGGGTGGTCGCTCATGATTAAAGGGACAACAAGGATGCGGAAGAAGAGATAAGAAACGACCGTTGCAGGGTAGCAATCAAAAGGGAGCCAGATTCGGTCGCAGATTATTGCACGGAAAGGGAAAGGATCCAAAAAAAAGGGGGACTACTCAGAGATCGTCACAGAAGATGGGCTACCTCACCTCAAAAAAGGAATCGCCGCTTAAAGGGGAAAAAAAAGAACAAACATCTGAGTACCATGAAGTGTAACAATGGGACGAAAAGACTGACCCTGATCGACTTCCAATGGAGAAAAAGTAGTGACCAGCCTGCTCAGGGGGAGGAGAGACAGAAACCTTGCTGGAAGCACGCGAAAAGACCAGGGGGAAAAGCCAGGCAGAGTGGGATCGAAAAAAAGGACAGGGAAATTTAACGCTAATGTGGTGGAAGACACAGTACACATAGGGATCCGACTTCAGGAGAAAAAATTTGGCATCTTGAAAGGACACCAAACCAGAAACGTGGCTGGAGAAAAAAAGGCCCTGGACACGTAAACCAACATCAAAAAACCGGGGGAAAATTGTAGTAGTAAAAGGGGAGGTCATCCCTAAAGTGATAAGAAAAGTCCATGACATGGGAAAATCCCAAAAGAAGGTTGAACTTGTGTACCCCAGAAGATAAAGAAACCACAATCAAATAATGAAATAAGAACCGAAAAAAAAAGCAGCAACGGTCATCGAGCATGAGCGATACTGAAGGGTGGAGTACAGAGAAGCTGACATTTTCGATGTCCCAAGGAGCGTACGGAAAGAGTTGGACCCCTCTGCAAAAAGGATGGGGGGAGCGTTCCGCCAGTTCGCCGTCAACCGGAAGGAAATAAAAAAAAAAAAAAAAAAAAAAAAAAAAAAAAAAAAAAAAAAAAAAAAAAAAAAAAAAAAAAAAAAAAAAAAAAAAAAAAAAAAAAAAAAAAAAAAAAAAAAAAAAAAAAAAGAAAAAAAAAAAAAAAAAAAAAACGACATCTGGGGGGGCCAGACGGTCCCGGTCTACAAATTCCCGGCATTCATTAACACCCAGCCTTTTCTTTAGAGAGTTGGGGAGGGCAGGTGATAACTGTCCTACTTCCGAAAGTCGGGGTTGCAAAACGGGAGAGGGATGTTTAAACTTACCTGAAGGATCACTCAGTCAATTCAACAACCGGGGACATGCACATCAAAATCGTCTCATTTTAAAGAGAACTCCGCCTTCGACCGCAAAAGAGGGGGACTACCATAAAAGTGCCGTCCCACTACAAGTGAGGGAAGAAGTCGAAGACGTGAAAATTGCGCTAAAAATCTGTGGGGGGAGGGGCGTAGACAGATGAAAATAAAGGAGGACTCGTTGGTTGTAAAAAAAAATCACCAATACGAATATCAAATAGAGCAAAAAAAATCCAGGTATGCAGAACAAAGGGCAAAAGAAAACGACACAATGGAAAACTGTGTTGAGCCATGATGGGGATCAGTCAGGCTGGGGTAGCATGAGATAAGAAGAATTAAAAGAGAGACAAAAACACAGAGCGACGCTTGGATTATAAAACAGCGGGGCACCAAATGGAGGTGGCCAGCAAAGATAGGGACCTCTTCCTGGTCTGCCAGTGCACAACAAAATTGTGGGAGAAAAAAAACGAACGTCGGGGGAGTTCTAAGGTTCCAAAGGGGGGGAGGGGAAATTTCTATTCAAAGGGAAAAAGGAAGGGTCTCTTGCAGACTGAAAGTGAGGTGGCGAAGACGCTGAGGAGAAAGTGTCGAGCGAACAGCATCTTCAGAGGCAGATGGGAGAGAAGCAAACAAAGAATGGGAAACCTGGGGAGAAGGGTTCCCGCTCTGAATAGGTGGAGGAGAGGTGATTCGGTTGCCTGTTCAGCGATGCACATGCAAAAAAAGTTTCGAAAAAAATGACTTCGCAAAGGAGGCCAAAGCAAACCAGAAAAGGAGTTGGTAAAATGGGAATATACTAGGTTGGACCGGATGGATGCCCACACCTATCGGGAAAAAGGGGAGGTTTAGGACCGCAGGGTAAAGTAAGGGACATGAATTAGGCTGCCCCCTAAGGCCTATTGCGTTTCAGGGGGGGAGAGGGTTACGTATTTGGGGCACACCGGGGGGAAAAAGAAAAACGAATTCTCACCAAAGGAGGATTAAAGAGAGAGGGGGGGGGGGGAGAGACACAGGGTGTGCTGCAAAAATACCATTAAACGGAAATTAGAAAACCGAGTGCATGTAAGGTGGTCAAGACTCGGATTTCAAGGACAATCGACGAGCACTGGGGAAAATCCAATTGCCGTAAGGGGGGCATCCAGCCAAAAACTAACTCATAGGCAGCACGTGGAACAATTATTGCGGGGGGGTTGTCAAAAGAGGGAGACCTGGTCACGTAATGGGGGGACGAAACTGCACGTGTAGGAGAACAAAAAAAGAGCCAATCCGACGTCGTTCTTAACAGCATGAAGGAAGCTCATGGGAACTTCTCTCCCCGGTTTGACCATAGTGGGGTGAAAGAAAACAAAAAACGCAAGCGTGGAGAAGGGAAGTTAGAAAAAAGATTAGAAAAAAAAGGGCTCATCAGGGGGAGAAAGGACGTGGAACGGGCAGAATCCTGCAAGGGCAACCGATAACCGAACCGTGGAAAAGTACCGAGGAGGGTTGGGAAAACAACCGGCAAGAAAAACATAAGTCCGAGAAAATTGAGAAACCGCATTCAACGTTGGGGAAAAGAAGGGTGAAATCAAACGGCGGGTGTGTCCTCGGAGTGAATCCTTCTATAGATAAAGAACACGGGCAGGGAATCATCATGATCCAAAGAAGAAAAAGTTACAGAGGGAGATCTTGTATGGATGGAGCGAGGCGGGTGGCTATGATGTGTGAGACGGGATGTTTGGTTGTGGGGTGAATCAACCAGGTAACGGTAAAATCCTGACTGCATCCGATGGGGAGCAGACATCCCAAAGGACTAGGCGCAAAGGTAGGCGGATTTAAACACGGGAATACCGTGTTCCACGGGAGAGGGGAACGGGGTAGAGATAAATGTGGAGTGGGGTCAAGAAAAGGGAACGACTTTTGGAGGTGGGAACTTCATGCAAAGGGTGGAAAGTGCCGGGTAGGACCAGGAACGTCCGGGAACTAGACCGGATTCCGCAACTGCAATGACGAAGCGATTAGGTAAGGAGGGCCTAAGTAAGCTCAAAGGTGATGAGGGACAGGCCCCGGTTGGTGGTTAAGTAAGAGGTCGAGTAGTGGTTCCTTTCGAGGGGGATTCAGGAATCTTCGACAAAAAATATGGGAAGACTGCGGGAAGTAAAGGCGGGGGGGAGCTAAAAGCGGGCTGTTCTGGGCAAAAAGAAAAAGGGTTGTTCAAAGGAAGCTAAGCAGGGTTATCAATGGCCAGGTTCGAACCAAGGTTGCAGTTTAGGGAAAAGTAAAAAACGAAAGTTAAGGTGAAAGAGGGAAAGGAAGATTCAGGGAGAGGAGGGTTATGCCTTTCGGGGCGGGCGGGACCAATTTCAAATTGCGACAAGAAAAAAAGGCAAGGGAAGGCGGGAGCCCGTTCGGAAATGGCCTTAAAGACCATTTATGGCAAAGCAGGGGCCTGCATGGATTTCACTTTAGGAGTGAGCAAGGCCGGGTTCCAAACAACACCCGTTGGGGAAGGTGGGGCGAGGTCTCTAGGGGAAAAAAAGGTTATTGAAGAGCAAGGATTGACTAAGGACGAAACGTTACACACAGAGGGTTTGACTCATTGGTGAATCTGGAAGGAAGCGAAAAGAGCAGTGCAGTTCTTAACCCTGCGTTGGGGAATCCGCAAGGGTCACCAAACCACTGGGGAGGCGGAAACGCAAACGGCGGAACAACCTACAAAGGGCAAATGGACCTTTTCAAATGGCAAGGAAATCAAGTGAAAGATGGACGACAGTGGTGGACTACAGGAAATGGCCGAAAAGGGATGGGCGGGTGGGGGGGGATTGTTCCCGAAGGAGAGGGAGGTGGGATTGCAGGTAGTAATTGTGGGATAGAAGGGGGGGGGAGGTGACTAAGAACACAAAGGGGTTAAAAATGAAAAAAGTCGTCGAAGAAGATAGAACTTGTGTCGAAAGGAAAGGTCCATCTCAAATCATCAAAGGGGTTACACCACTTAAGAGTCTACAAAACCATGGGTGAAAACGGGGGATGGCCAGGAAATCCTCGTCGAGAAAAAAATAAAAGTCAAAGAAGGCGAAGTTCAGAGTGCTTAACATTCAATCTGGAGGACTTGGGAAAAAATTATTTAATATGAAGTTTATTAACCTCTACAGACGATTTCAACACACACGAATGACTTAAGGGGGACAATCACTCGTATCGTGGAGGTTGGGGGTAATTACCCTTGGAATCGGGGCTTCTCTTTAAATCAGAAAAACAAAACGTAGTAAAAAAGGGCAGAGTCCCTGGGCCGGGTTACCAGATCTAGCACAACAACAAATGGAATAGTAAAAGGAGATCTATATTGGTCCAGCCGCAAGCCTGAATAGCGCAAGACCGTATCTCTTCTCTATTAAACATCCGCAAGGGCAAGCCAAAGGGGAATTCCGGACAGCACACGCATACATACGTGAAAGGCGCAACCGGAAGAAACGCGTGTGGGAACACTCTGCGACAGGGAATACGAATTCAGACCTCGAGGGAGGGACCACGTCTACGACGGGCAGAAATCAGGAAACGAATCGGAAAAGAAAAGAAAGGCGTTCATCGTGGGGTAATGTCGGGAAAAGGAAGGGAAAAGGGTCAAAATCTTCACAGGGTAACTTGTGAAAAGAGGGAGGTGGATGCAGTGGACGTCTACAATCAAAAGGGGCAGAGAGACTGGGGTATAGTTTTCACGGGGATACAAGGGGGAGGAAGCTTTGTCGAAAGGAGGTAGGATCGAAATTTGGAAAACGAACTTAAAATACACAAGTGGGACACGCAGGTGAGTGGGGGCAAAACACATCGCCGGGGGGTGTCAGGACATTGAACGTAGAAGGGAAAGGGAAAAAAGTTCAGGAAAAATCCGGCCGGGAAGGTGAAATTGTGAAATGTGGACGTATGTCTTGACCGCCTGTTGCTCAGGAGAGAACAAATGAGACCGAAAGTAAAATAGAAAAAGCCCGGGTGAAATGAAGAAGAAAGCCTTAGGCGATGGAAGGGGACCGAGCAAGGAAAAAGGAATTTCCAGTGGCAAGACGAATTTTGAGGAAGGGAAAGTGTGAAGGAAGATCAGAGACTAAAAGGAGAAAAATAGTTATCCCGCGACCAAAAAAGGGGCGAGGTCCGTTAAACTTGGGAAGAAAGGAAACGTGAAACTAAAGCATAAAAATTAAGGGAGGGAACCCAAACAGCGGTCTCCCGACGGTGTAGGACCTCGAGTCCGAACATTAAAGGGAGGGGGGAAGTAACTTTGCCTTGGGGTGTTCCCCCCCACGCATAGAACACAAGTAATCCCACGTGGAACCCCGCTAAAAGGGAAGCAAAGGCGTTGCACAAGGGGAGGAGAACGAGCCATCGCATTGGAAAGGGTGGAAAGCACTGCACTTCACATTGGGGTCATTCCCACTAAACTGAAAGGATCCGGGAGTTTCCCCTGGAATAGAATTCGAGAGGATTGGGGAGGTCCGCCAGTGACCCTGCAACCAGCCGAAGATCTTGTTTGGAGAGAAGTGAACCCTAGACGGAAATCCGGATGTGAAAGATGGAAACCAAAAAGGGGCCGGTCAGGAAGTGACTTTTCCATCAGGGCCGAGATACTGTATCGAAAGAGGGAAAGGATTCCTTGGAAAAAAGTTGAAAAGGAAAGCCTTTATGGGGGAAAAGGGGGAAACCAATGTAAGAGCAAAACCAATCGGGGGAAAATTGCGGTTTTCGGCATGAAACCAAGGAGAAAAAAGGGGGCCAACAATAGGGCACTCCCTTTAAAGTAAAACCCCGTTTTGTCCCAGGACTGAAATCCTGATGTTCAGAGGTCCTCTCTTGGGGGGAAGTTTTAGACGGATGGAGCGCGGAGGAGGGACTGTCAACGTGTGAAAAAAAACAAACACTAATATATCAGACTTGGGGGGGGGGGGGGGGGGGGGACATGCAAATGAGCCCAGGCAATAACTGACAATCACGAAATGTTGGGGGGGACGGGGTCAGGATGAGGAGGACATAGTTGGTTTGAGGGGAGAGGAAATCAATAAGGAAACAAGGAAACGCCGATTTTGCTTCACATGGGAAAGGGGGGAAAGTGTCCACATGCAAGGCTTCAGGATGATGGGCCAGAAGGACTTTGGCTAACGCCTGACTGCTCACGTTGAGGAGGGGGGGTGGGCGGGGGAAAAGGGAAGCAAGGGAGAAGGAACTGGGCGATATTGCGAAAAATTTATGGTGCAGGGTGGAAAGAGGATTGCGAAAATATTGCGATTCATGAGAAAAAAGCTTCAATAACGGGGAGGGGGCTTCAAGACACTGTGAAAAACAATATTCCATACAGCGCGGACTGCCTGGTTGTGATGGAAGTCGAGCTTTCTGTCGAAAACTGTGCCAGGTTCCGTGACGCAGTCAACTGAGTTCGCCCACCAATTTTCGTCAATTGCAGAAGAGGGAAAAACCAAGAATGGGGGGGAATGCCGAAGGGGTGGAACGGGAGGGAATAAATGTCAAGTATGGGACACAAAAAAGTGAGTTACAAGCTATAGGGGGACTCTTCCGAAGTTGTCTGATGATTCCAACATGGACCACATCATCACAGGACATAATCGTCTTGTCATCAAGGGTGATTGTAATGACACCGGGGCTTCTACAAAAAAGAGCAAAAAAACAAACAATGGGGGAAAAGGATAAATAGAGCTGGTATAAAAATTTAGAAAAGGTTCAGTGACGAAGCATATAGTTAAGGGGGGGCATCAACGAAAAGGAGAACGGTAGTATCACTACTGCAAGGGAATTCCCCAAGTGGGGGATCTCCTTAGCAAAGGATATTCCGCACGTTTACCACCAATTAATCCCGGTGTTTTGGAACTCGAAAGGGGGAAGACTGGGTTCACGATGCACGTGCATCGCGACTGAAAAACAGAATTGTCGATTAGGAAAACTAAGGACAAGGAAAGGTGTGCAAGGACACTCTGCAAATTTTAACATTCGGGGGGGGCGTGGGGGCCAACTCCAAGAAAAAAGGAGGTCGCCCCAGCACCTCAATAGTGGCACTGCCAACAGAAAAAGTGTTGATCGCACGATACCTCCAAAAGGGAAGGGGACATGGAAGTCACCCGGAACGAGAAAGACGCGCGTGGAAAACGGTTGAATAACAAGGAAGGGAGAGGGGGGGAAGGGTAAAAGCATTCACTGGGGGTGAAAATATGTGATCCAAAGCAAAAGGGTTTGATCTGGGTGGAAACTTCGAAATGAAAGGGAAGACAAACAACCATGATTGAGACACAGGGAAAGAAAAGACGCCGTCCGAAGGGGATGAGAGAGGTGCCAAAAAAGAAAGCGGAGGTTCTGGATCGTAGTGATCGGTATTTGTTGTGTGGGGGGGGGTTGCCAAGGGGAAGAAGTAAGATAAGACTTAAGGCTCGAGATAGCATCCCGATGGATATGCTCAAGGGGAAAAAGGACGAGGGGGAGAGCCTCCTGGGGCAAACTGGGAGATTTGGAAGGGAAAGATGGTTTCACAGGGGGAGAGATATAGGGAAAAGGAAGTGTTTTTCTTGGGGGACAAGTCGCTTATTTAGCTGAGATCACTAGTAAGGTGAAATCGACTAGCTCGCCAAACTGCCTGGAAAGTCGAGGACTTGGAAATTCCAATACATCGGAAAGAGCAGGGGAAACCAGTTGGTGTGTGACAAGGGCTGAGTTTGGGGGGCCGGGAAGATTATGGGGGGTAGGCTACAATTAAATTGATTCAAAACTAATCCGGGCGGAAAATTCAGGAGAAGGGAACAGTGGGAAGGTACAGAAAGCGATGTTGAAATCGACAATTAAACAAGGTGAAAAGATTGGGAAAATGAGGCAGAATGATGAAAAGGAAGTGGAGAGGGATCAGATTAAAGGAGATGAATGGGTGGCTAGGGCTTGGGCTAGGGGAAACAAAAATAAAAGGGGGGGATTGGTGCCGCTCGTCAGGCAAAAAAAGGGGAGGATCGGATCGTGAGAATACCTTAGAAAAAGGTCCGTGGGGGAAGGGATTTGAACGGGGGATGGAGACAATTTCAACGCCACAACAGGGCGATGGAAGGAAGGTACGGGGAACTGGAAAGAATCGACTCCGGAGGGTATACGAGAGAAAAAAGTTTACGTATAACAAAGAGGAATGGGTGAAGTCATGGGGTGAACTTCGTGAAAAGCCGCCTGGCGTCAGTTTCTTCACCGGGGATGTGAGAAGCAGGGGGAGATGCAAGGCCGATCTCGAAACGGGAAGAAAGACGCGAATGCAAGGAAATTTGAAAGTGAACGGTAGTCAGAGTAAGACATTTGGGGGCAGACGAAAGACAAAAGCAATACGGGGGGAGTGGTGGGATGGGTTGGGCAAGCACACGAAAAGGGAGCGAAGTTCAAGTGGAGGTTCCAAGGTCGTCAATGGGGACGAGAAGAAGTTTGAAGGGGGAGAAAGAAAACTAAGTTGAGTGGCCTGAGTCGCGTACAAAAGGGCTAACAACGTTGATTGATAGCCAAAAAAGGAGGAACTTATATAAGACACAAAACCTGGAAACGGGGGGGGAACAGCGAAAAACAATGGGGACCGGCCGGTCACCCAAAGGAACTTTCTGAAAAAGATTGAGAAATAAGGGCAGACTTTGACATAAATGTGGGAGGAACTTCACGCGCGGGACCGATTCTAGAGGGGTTTTCAAAGCGGACCGTCAAGAGGGGAGGGGTTGTGCTTGAAATGCGGGCCAGGTTGAGCCGCCAAGGGGCCGAGGGCGTCATCGGAAGGTGGGCCCGGGGAATCTTGAACGCATTGTAGGGAGTACAGAAGAAGCCCAGTGTAAAATAAATGGGGCTCGAGCATAGGGGGGCAAGAGAAAGGAGGGAACCGCAGATCTATCCTCCAAACAAAACACTTTGGGGAGGATATCTGCTGGTCACACATGTGGCAAGCCAGACTGTCTACGGCAATACAAGGCGCTCGAGTGAAAAACTCCCAAGAGAGAGACTCATTCAAACGGAACGAAAAAGGGCAGAAAGATGAAGTTCAAATATGCAAGGGAATGGCTACTTCCCTAGTGTGAAACGCCGATAGGGAGGGGGGTTGAAGGTAGAATTCCACTCTACAGGGGGGGGGCCTGTAGGAAATCATATATGTCAATGATGGAACTGAGAGCTATTAGGCTGGGACAAAAGGGTGGCTTGCAACTTGTGACTTCCAGCAAGTGGAATTCGAGGGGAGACTAGGACGGACAGTGGGGGAAACTGGGGAGGGGGCCATATTCTTGTCAACGAATTTGAAAAAGAAAAAATAAAAGTTGGTGGCTAAAAGTCAACTGCTAAAAAAAAGTGGCAAGAAAGTCCACCCAGCATGGGAACCGGCACCTAAAAGGACATCGAAGAGGGCCGGGTAGGAAACACAAAATAAAAAAACCAAAATCTAACGTATTACGGGCCTCCATGTGAGCTTGGGACAAAAGGGAAAAAGCTAAAAAAAAGGACAACTCCGGTGTCAAACCAGGGGTTGGGTCATACAGGGTTCAATAGTCTTGCAGTCAGGGGGATAGAGATCTAACAAAGACGGGCAAGGGGAAAACCGAAAAAGCTGTGACAGAAGAGGCTCTTCTAAGAAAGTGGGGAAAAAAAGCTCAAAGTCACCTGATGTGCCCATACTCGTTGAAGAGCGGAGTTGATGTCATATGGGGCAGCCAGGTGGAGGACTTGAAAGTAACCCCACGTGACGGCAAACCTTCCAGCAAAAGAAAAGGCTTGGGAGGGTTCCTGTCACGGTCCAACATTCATTAAAACGAACAAAATACCCACAGGACGGGCCGCATTCTGAAGGCGTTTCAGTTTCACAAGAACCTGAACAAACGGGTGGGCCGCAATACCAATTCTGGAATATCATGCGCAGTGGAGGGGGTGCCCAAAAAAAGAAAAAGAAGGCATAACAACAGTGAAAGGGAATCCTAAACATCATAAAGAACATATCAAACGGTTCGGGGAAAGTTTCAATATAAGACCGTCCCATGGGGGAATCGAAAGAGGGAAGTGGGCAAAGGCTAGGTGGCAGGAGGGAAACAACCTGAAGTCGGCGGTAAAAAAAGTTCAGAGTGGAAAAGGGATGCCCAAACTCCGAAAAGCATCATAAAGGTGGGGGGTTTTAGGACGAATTCAAGCCTCAACCTGAGGAAGAAAATAAAAAGGGGGGAAAAAGCAAACAAGTGGACCTCATGAATAAGGGGCTTATGTTTGGAGAAAGACTCTACTAGAAAGGGAAGACGAGAGCGGTACCGTCATTGGAGGAATTCAGGTCGGGTCACCGTCGGAGCGAGGAACCAATAAAGGGAGAACCCCAGGCTCTGGGAGGGGTCAAGATCCTAAAGAAAGGAAAACCAATCGAGACGATTTAAAGGGAACAGCACGGGAACCGTAAGCGAGTCAAAGAAGCAAAATCGCATAAGGGGTGGTCGGTAAAGAGGTATTGGGGGCTCGAGCCGTGGGAGATAGTGCACCTTGGTGGAAATATCAAAAGAAGAAGAGCAAACCTCAGGAACATAGGAACCAGCCATAACTCAGGAAGCCAACTTCGAAAATTTTGGAAAGGGGGGGCTTTGGTGGGTGGAAATTAAAAAGAGGGGGGGTTGATACGGGGCATGAGAATGGCAAGAAAAAAACAGGGAAAGGAAATGGTTTTGGGTGCGTACACAAAATAAGTGGGGGAAACACCTTTGAGGGGGACAGGAATAGCGGGGCAGGAGTCTCGTGTAAAAAAACGGGGGGTTCGTTAACCCAAGAAAGGAGTTTTTCAGCTACGGTTATCGGGGTTGGAGGGGGAAATGGACTATGCCCCGGGCCAACGGACGTCCAGTCTCGCGGAAGAAAACAGATTTTTCAGTGTAGGAGAGGTTAGGGGGAAATTTCGGCGAAGCTCTTCAAAGATGCGGATTGGAGACAGAAAAAAAAGTGTGGCACGTGGGAAAGGAAAAATGTGCCCAAAGGCTCGAGGGAACATTCTGTGTGGAATGCCAAACAAAGGAATGGGGTGATGGCTAGTGGGGGTTAAAGTCGCTATGTCATTGAGGCGCCAATAAGTATCGTCAAGTGCAGCGCCATTTGAACACCAATAGTTCAGGTCCTGGTTTGAACAGTTGAGTAATAGAAGGGGTGGACCGGGAACCATGATCGGCCACGGTGATTTTACAGTGAAAGAGTAGTGGATACGGCAGGGTACAAAAGTTGGAAAAGGATGCAAATCATCAGTCAAACAGGGAGAGGGATTGCAGGAGGCGGGGGGTAACCAGTTTGAAGGCACTTGTTAGTGAGAAAGATCTCGAAACGGACAAAAAAGAGGAGGGGAGTAAAATATATAGAGTGGGAATCACAATGTTCATTGCGCTGGGAAAAAACTGATGCCGCAACGCAGATATCCTGTGAAGGATGGGGGGCATCTCGGAAAAGGAAAAGAAGAGTATAAAAACACGAGGAAGGATAAATAAAGTGGAGAATAATTGTTGGATACTAACGGAAATGAGACACCGGAAGAGGCAGCAGTTTACCACAATTAACGGAAAGGGATTTTGGGGGGGAACATAGGGCACAGGGGAAGCTTGGACGGGAAATGCACTTTCATAGCGACGCAAGGGAACTGGAAGCACAGAAGACGGAAAACAACAGGCAGTCCCGAATCCGTAAGTGAGAGCCCCGGGTAATGAGATGTTTGGATTTGAGCCACACTCGGAGTATATCTGGAGCACTATTTTTCAAAGTAGGAGCTCTGCCAAAAAAAGGAAGTTTAGGCGCCTGAAAGAACGACATGAAAAGGGGGACAATTAGGGAGAATGGGGGGGGGTGACACCGCAGGGAAAAGAACACAAATACTAGGAATCGGAAAACCCGGTGAAAATGGAAGGAAAAACACCGCGCTGAAGGGGAAAGGCAATTACAACCGTGAACTGGGGGGACATAAAAGCCGCGTGTTTGTGGGTCAGGGGTATTTGATTCAAAGGGAATAGATAGATGAACAACAGACAAGGAAATGGACTAAGGAGGAAGCAAAAAAGTCAACCGGGTCACATTTGGGAGAAATCTTTCACGATAATGGGTAGTTGCTGTTCTTCTAGGGGTAGGAGGGGTAAGTAGGGGGTTTGTTGAAAAACCAACCTAAAAAAAAACCATAAGGGATCCGCATCCCAAGAGGGAAAAAAAAGAATGGATCGGAGACGATGGGGGAGCGACTTACCGGGTACCGGGACGGGAAAAGTCTCTAGTTGGTGGGCACGAAAGGGGATGGACAAGAGTAAATGGGGGGTTTCTTTGTAAAAAGGAAATACTGAGATGGGGGAATGGGGGATCTAGAGGGCCTTTTACCGGCGAGTGGACTCACAAAAGGGATGAGCTCGATTCACATTACGAGGAGAGAACCACCAAAAAAAATAAATGCCAAGACTTTTTGGGGGAAAGACTAGAACTCATGAATGCTAGGGGATGCGGGAAAGTATGGAGACAACAAGAGGGTGCTCTAAGGTTTGGTTAAATGGATTGACTCAAGAAAAAAAAGCCGGGAGGATGAGGGGACGAACAGTTTGGGGGGGTACATGTAAGATACCAGGATAAAGGAGAGGGGGTATAAACCGACTGTAGGGAAGGCTTTGAGACTTCAGATTCTAGAGGGTTTAGGGAGTATCATGATTGAGTACACTACGATTCGTCTTGCATGTTCGAAGAACACGGGGGAAAGGGGGAAGGGGTCCGGCGCAGAAGACCCATGGAAGGTCTTGGCAACTTGTATGAAGGAAAAAATCGGTTCCTTACATGGGATGTATGCGTGGGTATTGTAGGAAGGCTGGAAGTTACGGGAGGGAAAAAAAAACGCACTGGGTCTCGTGGGGGAAGGAGGAAGTTCATTTGTGATTTAGTAAATCCGAATCTCCGATTTCCCTAGAGCGAAAAAGGATGGGAACACGAGGGAAATTGTGACTGAAATGGGGGGGGTGGCCGGAAGGGACTCGCAGAACCAGTTCTCACCGAAGGGGAAAAAGCCGGGATCAGCAGGTCTGAGTGGGGATATAGTCCGGAAGATAAATCAAAATAAAAGAAGCGACATAATGAATTGGTTAATGGGGAACGGATCAGCCGTGAAATCGTGAACGAGGGGGGAAAAAAGAATTGCACAAGGGGGGGGGGGGGGGCCATCCGTGGGTGGTTGTCAGAAAAAGAGGGGGGGGTCTGAAGGGTGGCCGGTCAGTACAAAATATTGATGATCAATGAAGTGACGGTTATACGAACTGTACACGTTTAGGGGAAGGGTAACGACAAGCAGATGGGGCCGTATATTTTTGGATATAAAAAACCTGTCAAAGAAAAAATAGAGAGAAATCCCCTTCCCTTTTCCCACGGAAGGAGTCTACACTGGGCAAAGGGGGGGGGGCCCCCAGAA
>Ga0179593_1404575_pt1 | contig 23388 bp, 24 predicted proteins | sample CZODoug2_1_08_16_FD_185931 | JGI IMG/M metagenome (GOLD analysis project Ga0179593, IMG submission 185931) | Vadose zone soil fungal communities from Angelo Coast Range Reserve, California, USA - CZODoug2_1_08_16fungal (PacBio error correction) | ecosystem: Environmental > Terrestrial > Soil >...
CCAAATCTGAGCCCTCAAGCATCCCTGGGAAAGGATCAGTAGGGTAGCTGTTAGGCTTCTAAAAGACAGCGAGAACTGCCCCGGGCAGTCAAGGTGTTGGTTCAGCCGGGAAGGGAAAACTCGGGGGGAGTAAAGGTGGTCGCTTGGTCCTTGAAAGCTAAGAGTACCTCAGCTTGTTGTAATGTCATCGAGTACTGTATGAAAGGGGGGTCTCTTTATCGGGAATTCCTAAAAGAAGGAAAAGGATGTGGGAACGTCAGTTTGATTTCTCGAAAAATTACCGCTATCGAAGCGGTCACGAAAAACTACAAGGAAGATAAAGGGAGGCCAACTTAACTTAAAGGTAGATTGGGAGCGATGCCAGAATAAAATAAGAGAATTCTCCGAAGACAAAAGGGGAGAGAAACATTGGCTTCACCGGGAGGTGGGAAAAAGGTTGTCAAATTCCGGGTCCAGACGAACACAAACCATGGAAGAAGGAGGATGCGAGGACCGCCCCTTGAACTACTGAGTCTGGTCAGTTAAGGGGACTGTGGAAACCGCAGCCAGAGCAACAAAAAACGCATTGGGGCCGGGGGATAGTCCATGGGAAGTTTCAGGTTTTGTGGTAAATTAGGCCGGGGACTATGGAGATTAGGGGGGGGGGGGGACTCGTCCTGGAGGGATTGAGGGAAAAAAATCCTAACCTGTATGTGATTGAGGGACCGAGGATCCCGATGGGAATGCAACAGTAGGGGTGGGTGGACGAAGTCGGCGTTTTGGGAAGAGGATCTTGGGGGAAAATGACAATCTCGCTGGGGCGTAGGAATGGCAGTCAAATCTACTGAGAAGGGAAAAAAAGGTGGGAGGGGAGCGATGATCAAAGCGGGGAAACGTAGGGGAGGTAAGGGGTGCTACTGGGAAAAAAGTGAGCAATAAATTAGTTAAAAGCAGATTCAGTTCCCTTTTCCAACACAAAGGAAGAAAATTATCAACAGGGGGTGTATACAAAGCCGAAAAGAAAGGCCGGATTACCTCTTGGACTGGGAGGGGCGAAGGATTTTGAGGGAAGCTAGTGACTTTCAAAGCAGCAAATACGAGGGAGAGGAGTGTCCTAAAGGAAAGAAAACAAAACAGTCAATCTCTGAGAAGGGCAGTGGACTGGCAGAAACTTTTGGAAGGTGACTGGAATCTAAGGGCTAGGGGAATTAAAGGGTTGAAAGAAGGGAATAGTTTTTAGGCAAGCCGATTCCAAAGGGGTCAAAAAAGGAAGAGAGGCTAGAGGAATCGATGGAAGGCTGAAGGTTCCTAAACAAAAAAGTAAGATAAAAAATAGGAAGGGAACTTTTCGGGTTGGGACAAAATGGAGGGTCTAAAAACTCAAAACTACGAATACCAGAATTTGGGTCCGAGAGAGGCAGGGCTGGGAATCTCCTCTGCCAAAAAAGCTAGGGAAGGATTAACTGGAGGGCCATCTGGCTGATACCGGCAGGCCTCAAAGTCTTCATGTTCTGCCGGCAATATAAAGAAAGAGCAAGCCTTCGTCAAAGGGGTTCGATTCCAAAATTCACTGCTGAAAAAGAGAGGCGTGGGATGAGACACAGTCAAGTTAAACTGGGACTAAACAAGAAGGACGATGATGTCAAAGGGGGAGAATAGAATAAAGAAGGAATGGAGGGTGCACTAGAAAGGAGGGTCTGGCTGCGGCTTTCGACCTGCACGAGTCCGGAAAAAAGAGATGCCGGGAGCACAAGGGAAGAAAAAAGGGGCGGAGTTTCTGGGTAATGGGGGGGGGTGCTCTTAACGCGCCGAAATAGGGAAGAAGAGCCGCGAGAACGCAGGGAGCCATTCCTCGTTGGAGGGGAAGGATTCGGGGGGTCCAAGGGGCCAACGAAAAGTACATTAAACTGAACACATGTTTGCGCGGAAGTCATGGACGAAGTATGGAGGGAAAAAAACCAGCTACGACTGCAAAGTGAAAGGGCAAGGCAATACGGAAAGATTGGTTGAATACTCTGGCAAGGAAAATAAATTGTCGAGAAAAAAAAATATCCTAGATGCAACAACAACGCGAATTGGATCGCGGATGAACTCGAGTAAAAGAATAAATAGTCTGAGTCCTCCTAGACTATAATTCTACTCAGGGAAGAAGCAAAGATGATCCTTCCGGTCAAGGCGAACAACGACAATTTTGGAAGGGATAGGTGAAAGAAAAAGACTTGTTGCGGCATGTTGGAAGTAGAAAAGATCGCGACGAATAGATACGGTCGACAAAAAAACCGAAACCGCATCGAAAAAGGGAAACTTGGGAACGTGAAAAACCTTCGCTCTTACAGCAAGAATCGCGATTCTGGTCGGAACTGTTAAATAAGATTTCAGGCGGCTCTCTAAGACCTCCAGGAAGGGAATTAAGTCGGAAGAGGGATCTGCACTCTGCCATGTCTGTAAAACGGGGAAGGTCCGAAGGAGAGCTCAAGAGGTAAACGCGGGGTGATGCACAGGACGCCTATAAGGCCGGGGGAGGGGGCACTAAGGCTAAAATTTAGAGGGGGAGCGTCCATGAATTGCTACCCGGAAACGGGGCATAGGTTGGAGTCGGGGGAAGAAACTTCTCGGACAAAAAGAACAAAACGAGTGACACTGCTCTTTACCCAAATTACCCAGGGAGTAAAAACGGGGAAGGAAGAACTGTGCGAATTTGTTCGAAATACCTTTTTCGGTTGAAGCTGAAGACAGGGAGGAGACCCGTATTGGGCGAGGGGAGGGGGCTCTGTACCTAAAGGGAAAAAGGGAATAGAAGAAGTTTAGTTAGCAGAGGTCAGAAAAACACACGATATCGGGAAAGAGTGTGCTAAATAGTAAGGAACTGTAAATACTATCTGAGAATTTCGAAAGGAGTCCTGGCGACCTCGTGGAACAGTAAAGGGCCGTGAACAAGGAACACCCAGCTCGTTACGCAAGTGAGGTCCCTAATCTATAGGCAGGGTTTAAATGCAAGCCTGCTTGCAACGCCATTCTACACAGGAAGGACAATCATTACAGGGATTTACTAGAGTGGGAGAGGAGAACACACCTTCCCTTCAGCTGCAAGGGAGGAAGAGGGAATGATTTTGCAGGGAAACAAAAAAAAAAAAAAAAGATCGCAGACGGACGGACTCGCGATTCACATCATGGCGAGGAAGGGGAGTAAACGGGAACTGAAGCTAACCCACGAAAATTGAAACTCGAAGATTCCACTGCTTTAAGACCTATCAGAGAAGGAATACAAGGCCAGAAAAGCCGAAAAAAGAAAAAAATTTCTGAGTGACGAAGAACCGGGTAGATTCAGAAAGAACGACGGGGAATCAGGGGGGTTGTGGGTGTTGAAATTGAAGAAGAGAAGGGGGAAAAGGGTGTATTTGAAAGGAGGCTGTTTGACGGACGGTCATCGAGATAAGACCTTAACAAAAAAGTCCCAATTCAGAAAAAATAAGAGGGGTCAAAACATTTGCCAATAGGAAAGGGTTAAACGGGCCTACGGCTACCCGGTCAAGAAGTATCAACAAAACGGAGGGGAGGATAGAAAAAAAGAAAGGGGTGTCGAAGGAAAGGACTTTTACATGGGGAGCGGCAATGTCCCAAGTTGTCCGGTTAGGAAGGTGGGACGCAAGGATCTCAGAAGTTAGGGAGGGGTAACGATAAAGTCCACACGGCAATAAACCGTACCTTTTCATCAAAAAGGGCCAAGCCGAAGGGAAAAAAGACCGGGGAAAAGGAAAGGGGAGGAAACCTGTCAAAACAGGACGTTATTGCTGATCTCCAGATCTTACAATGGTATGTAGAGACGACTAGGGGGGGACTTCTAGGGGCCTGTGGGTAAGAAATAAATTAATCTCGTGGACCTTTTCTCGGTGGGACGTTCCTTGAGATTAAAGACAGTAATAGAATTGCACTATGTGAATCTGCGTAGTTCCGTAATTATTCTCTCGTTGAGGCAAGTGTTGGGAGTGGACCCAAAAATCTTGGGTAGGGGAAAACGCGCCTTTGATTTGGTAATTTATGATCAATCTCGTCCAGGATCGTGAGGTTTGGGGAAGGGGGGTAGCCTTGCTTTTGTAAGCAGCCTGGAGGCCCATTCCAAAACTGGACGGTCTGCAAAGAACATTGCAATGACTGATCTCTCCAATTCTAACGGAGTGGGTCTGAAGAAGGGAACAGGGAAATTCTCCAGGTCCCTATGATCCCTGTCGGAGAATGTTGTCGACTCGCAACTGTTAAGCAAAGGTGCAGGGAGCCAGAAAGCGATGAAACGCGCCTGAGTGCGGGTTCGCTAAGAATGTCGCGAAGGGGGACTCAAGAATTAGATAGAGTCCTTTGGGGTATCCAGACAGAGGAAAGAAAGGGGGGGGGGGAAACGAAAGGCTTGCTGCTCTCAACCACATAACCAGGGGAGTTGAGGGGGGGACAAGAACTGGAAGCCAATGTTTCTTAAAAACTGACAAGAAAACTGTTCACTATTCGAGGTAAAGGGATCCCCCAGGGGGGCCGGAACGTTGTTCTCTTAGCGGGGAGCGGGTTTAAGACAGGAAAACAATGATCCAGGTTCCGTAGACAGCTATATTGGGCCGATGCACATGACATGTTTAACGGGTGACGCTTGTAATAAATCAGTAGTAAGAAGGCCTTGCGGGAAGGGGGGGTTGCATACTCGAAAGTCCGCGGGCCAATAGCCTTTCGCAAACCGGACGGGGAACTATAGGGTCGGAAGGGAGTTTGCGCTTTTGGCGCGAAGTCGACAGTCAGGGGAAGGGATGACCCCAGAAGACTCAGGTACAATCTTTTCACAAGGATCGGTCCACAAACGGCACGAGGAGGGTGATCAGCGGGGTCACGGGTAGCATTAAAGATGGTGGGATGCGAGGGCGGGCTAGGCGCAGATGGGAGCGAATCGGGGGGCCAGTCAAAAGTAGGGAGAAAACTTAAGAAAACATCTTGATCATCTTAGAAAACACCAGTCCGGAGGGAAGAGCATATAGGGGAAAGCAGGCGGCGGGTCATGAACAGGTGACTTTGAGTTCGCGTACATCGCTGGGTAGGAGACGTTCTCAAGTTTCAAGGGGGGCACAAGCAGCGGGCCGTCGACGACTTTGTGGGCATAAACGAGCCTAATTTGACAAGGAAGGGGGGGGTTCCGAGGTGCTAACCGAGGTGATACACGCAATAGAAGACACTGACGGAGAAAAAGCTTCAAATCGCCTGCGGGCGTGTGACTGGAAGAAAAAGCAGCCGGAGGCGTCCATTGGCTCTGGATATTGGCCCGAACTTTTTTCTGAGAGAGATAAGTGGATGGGCAGGTGGAGCAGCTTCCCCTTTACCCCCGTTTCCCTTTTCAAGGCTCGATGCCGGTCGTTTCTGATCGAAAAAGAAGGCGGTCCGTCGCTGTCGCCCAAAGTTCAATTCGGGATTACAATCAGAAAAACAAAAGACCTCATAATAAGTAAGAGGGGAGATTCCTTTCCCTTTTATCAGAATTTTGTGTCCCAAAGGGGATAAAGGACACAAAAACAGGGAGGACTGCCTGACACCGCCTCCGAATAGTCCATGGAATTAATCTTTCGGGAAAAAGCGACAAAGGAGAAAAGCAAAAGCATTCTCTCTGAACTTTCCGGGGGGGGGGGGGGGGGGGGGGGGGGGGGGGGGGGAGGTTGGTCCGAACACAGAACTTACTCAGCGGGAAGACTATGAAAATTATCTAAGGGGATAATGATTCATCGTTTCCAGTCGTGGTTATGTCTGGAAACTGGAAAAGAAACTGCGAATTGCTGAAGATGCCAGAACCTGGCGACGAATGAAAGTAAGGGATCGGTTGAGTGAGAGTAAATACCCATTCTCATCTGGTCTTACCTTCAGAATTGGACCTTCGCGAAGGAGTAGGCCATAATGCCCGGGTCAAAGTCAAGAAAGACTAGAAAACGGCTGGCCACAACTTGGGTAAATGAAGCAAGAAGGGAAAAGTTCAGAGTATAGACCCGAAGACCGCGACGCTTTTATATCCAACACAGGGGGGTGAAACGTCGGATTCAAATCTTACTCGCAACCTTGAGACATCACTTGCAGTAATTAGCCAACCATTTCAAATCCGCACGAGTGGACACTGTGGAGAAATAGTGAAGGGGATCCTTCTTCGCCATCTCTGTAAATCTAGTGGTGAAAGGGAAATCAGAAAGACGGATGGTTAAACCATCAAGAAAGTCCTCTAAAACTATTAATAAAAATTGGTCAAGACGATTGGGTTTAGAAAAAAAGGGGGTGAACAATTAAAATGTTTTCGTTTTCCTTTTGGCAATAAGGAAAGGGGGGTCTCCTCAAGGTTTCTCATAAAATGGTCAATTTGAACGGAGAAACCTTAAGTCGAGCAAAAAGGGGGGGTGGCTCAACGGATCAATGGGACATCATTCGACAAAGCTTCACACAAAGGTCTTCTCAATATGTCCGAAAACAATCGATGAAAAGTGGGTCTTACTAATCTCAACATAATCTGATTAAACCACATGGAGAACCCACACGGTTTACTTTTTAAAGAGGGAAAAGAGTGACGGCATAAACCTCAAAAGAAATTGAAAACCTACTTATTGTCTTCTAAACATCCCTCCTAAAGAATGGCTCGGACAAGAAAGAAGAAAGAGTCAAACCAAGAATCTCAAACACAAAAAAGAAAGGGGGCAGCATGGAATAGAAACAGACGGCTAAATGCGTGATGACAGTCTGGGCTAGGGATCCAAAGGCAGAAACTGACACCGGAATACAAGGGGGGAGGGATCTCCGTCCGCCTTCTCCATAGACCATGGGGAGGTCAGGACGTACTGGTACAGTGAACCCAAAGGTGAAAAAGAAAAGGGGAATCAATGGTTCGTCTTTTGTTCATTAATGAATACAGAAAGTGAGTTAGGGAGTGGAAGGGGGCCAGATGACCCAATCAAGAATCCAGTCCACCAGTGAGGTGAACGAAGGAGATTTTTCGGGGTGGGGGGAAATGAAAACACTCTTTGGGCGAGAGGAAGGAAGTGATACCTGGGACGCACCGAGTTCCATTACAGGAATCGGGGGGAGGACGGAATGCAAAAAACAAAAAAACCAAAAGTGAGAAAGGGGAACGGACTGAATGACAAGCTGATGAGCAAAGACCTCTTAACAGGAAAAAAGAAGGACACGTCTCGCACTCCAAAAAAAAAAGAAAGGGGTAAAGCTGGGCCACCCTTTGATGTGCCGGGGACGTTAATATGACCGAATTAGGCCTGAGCAAAAAGAAATGACGCGGGCAAGGTGGGGAGGGTAAGGGGATACAGTCGAATCCGAAAGTGTAAAAAAGAGGGCCCGGAAATCCGCTTAACCGTGTCGAGTGGTTAGGGAAGACTCGGAAGCATGTACGGAGGGGGGGGCCTCAATTGGTGTTAAGGAATAGCTGTCCTCCGGGCTGGACAATGAGGGAGGGTGGCCTTGCACTTAGAGGGAATCGCGATAAACCCAAACTTAGAGGATGAAAATAGAAGAGAGTTCCATTTTAAACGCCGGAAAAAAGGGAATTTCCCCAACGGAATATGAGGAAAAAAATGAACAGAGGAGCTTCTTGCCAGAGCGGGCGACATCGAAAGAGGGTGCAAATTTTGATAATACCGCTGGAATACAATTCAAAAGAGGGGACGATAGGGAGGCCATGGAAAAAACGAAAGAAACCCTTTCCCCACGTAAGAGGGAGGGTCCTGAAAATCAGGCTTAGATTGAAGATGAAAGTCCCGTCACAGGGGGTAAGTGGGCAAAGTGGGACCTTGGGGGGTTACCGGGATCCGTGTCACTGAGGGGGTACGGAATAAGAAAAAGGATTTTCACAGAATGGTCCAGGAAAGAGCTGAAGGGTTCAGGTGGAGCTTTATATTGACCGTAAGAAGAAAGCGTCAATCTGGGAAAGCACTGATTGGAATATTCTATCCACCATGCTTTCACGAAAAACGTAACCGAGCTAAAGGAGGCAGCAATCGTGGAAAAGGAAAAAAAGGAGTATTTGAAATGGGAGGGCAGATGGTCAAGGGCAACATAACTAAGAAGGGATTCCTCCCGGAAGAACCAATCACCGCAGCCTTGCATCAAAAGAGGGGTGCCATGGGGAAGAATTCAAGATATTGGGGAAAAAAAGACCAAGAAGCACCACATCTATGGAGACGCGCCCGGCTATCACGAAAAGGGGTTAGGGGACTTTCTGTAGGGGAAGGGGAGTCACAGCAGAATCACACGAAAAGGGCCTTGGGGGAAGGGGAATGCTGCTTTCATGGGTTTGTGAATGATCCGTTGACAGATTATGTGAGGGAGGGGGAGGACAGGTCTGGTTCAGAGGGGTTCAGAGCCGAATAATGTATTTTGCAATTGAGTGGAGTATAAAACTGGGACCTAACTGTAAACAAGAAAGGGGTTTTTTTGGACATCACTTTTTTTAATCATCATTATCGGGAGCTGCGTATGAAAAAAGGTAACGCTGGGGGGATCTGTAGATCGCCTGAGAACGTTTAGCTTTGTCGAGGAGTGGAGGCGCAGAGGGCGCTGGGAAGAGAATAAAGGGCTATTGCGAAGAAAGTGAGCTCGTCTGCTCATTAAGAGGTGCAGAGGGAATTAAACTATTGCAAAAAAAAAGAAGGAAAGAAGTCAACGCTGTTCAATCTCCTGTAATAAGTGTCCTCTTCAAAAACTTGAAGGGAAAAAGGGGATTGTGGTTTCTAAGGTACTTTCACGACATCCCATCCTCTTATTCGAGAGTGCAACTACTAAAAATCTCAATAAAAATGGCGAAGGGGAGAGGTTACCGACCTATTTGGAACTGGTGAAAAAGAAAAGTTAAGGCGGATTTTCAGAGGGGAAACTTCCGACGAAAAAGGTGAATTCTGATATAAGTAGTTCTCAGCGGAAGGGAAAGATGAAATGATATGGAATGACTTTTACGAAAAAACAGCCAGTAATATGCGCCATATCCAGGAAGGATTTCGATGGGAAAAAGGGAGATTGTGCAGAGCCTGGTGGGGGGTAATCTCATTTGCCGAGTATGGGGGACGATAAGAGAAAGGGCCAAAAACTCGAATTAGGAAGTAGCCCTATATTGGGTTTCGTCAGGAAGGGCCCGTCCCGGTGGGACTACCTTCCAAGACCACAACTATCATGAGGGTACTGAGAGTGCTATATAAGGGATCCTTACTCTCTCGTATCGTCGTTGGGTACGAGGGGGAGAGTGCAATCGCCTAAATAAAAAGGGCCGCGTATTCTATTGAAGTTCGTACGGGAGGAAGAACTATCAGTCATTGACTAGGAAGGAGGGGGTCGTGCTGCTCGCTAGGGGAAGACTGCAACGGATGGTAAAAAACTCTGATACGACAGGACAAAGGAGCATTGGGCCACGTTTGAAGAGGGGGGGGGGAGGGAGGTGGGTGGATCCCGGGAAAAGTGAAGATAGTGGCTTCATGGTTCCTAAATAACTCAATTAGAAACACGGGGAACGAGGGGGGCCTCCTCGCATAGGGCATCCACACGGGGGCATTCATGATTAAAGTTAAATGCTTTGCCAGAGAAAGCAGAAGAAGGTCCAGATTTGACGAAACTACGCCGCGGCAGGGGAAGATCCATTCCAAATACGGAAAAAGGAATCTGGGTTGACGCACCAGAGGGGAACCCTGCGCATGAACCTACAGAGAATGAATTGCGAGAGCTTCTTCAGGGCCAACAACACCTGGGCAATACTTGCGAGCAGAGGAAGGAAAAAGTCAAGAGGTAAGGAGCCAAATAATACAACTCGTGGAGTGACCTCCTTGACGCAAGACTTAGACATGGGCTGGCGACTTTGAGAGAGGCTCTTAACAAAGAGTGGAAAATACGGTTTTTTCCGTCTGAGAATAGAAGGTTTGGTCAGGAGGAGGGGGGGGGCTCAGATTCCGCAACTCGAGCTGGTCGTAAGCCAAACTCCCTCAAGAACCAAACATCTGAAAAATCAGGGAACGTCAGAACTTCCCCCAAATCCTATCGGGTGACCCTTACTTTTTTCCAAATAATTTCTCCAGGCTCATTGAAAAATCGAATCCTTCGAGGGGGCGTACGTCGTCTCCAAACGACTCAATCAGAAGGGAAGAAAGGTGAGTAACTAGGGACTGGCCGAGATCAGAGAAGCGACCTTCTTTATGCCAAATCCAAAAAACTTCTAAAAACTACTGTAAGGGGGACTTACATTCGCATCCCGGGGGGGGGCAGGTCATGGCATCGACAATCTCTGGTTGCTACCGGACAGTCTGAACGGTTGAGGAGGAACATACTGGGGCTTGAAGGGTCATTCTACGGGGCCCTCTTTCCACAAGGCGGGCCTTTGCCTGCGCTGACACTGGGAGTCAGTTTGAAGAAGAAGGAAGGAGAGAGCGCTTGGGTCGGGTCATATAGGTCCGGAGGGGGCTGCTGAAGAAAACAGGATTTAGGGGCTTCGGGGAAGAGCGATGTCACCTACATCGAAGTGTTAGTAAATCGAATTCGTATAGAAAAAGAAAACACGCACGTCGGCATAATTGCATCGATGGAGGGCATCGAGTTCGGAAATTTGGAAGGGAAAAGGGGCAAAGGCGCACACGAGGTAACACGGGATAAGTTCCGGGTAATTACGTCAACAGTGAAAAGACATCGAGCACAAGAGCGAGGGCCAGGGAGGCGAACAATCCGTATATTACGGGGGAAAGACCTGGGTCCAAAGGAAAAGGGGCTATCCCAACTACAGAAAGAGACGGATCATGGAACGAGGTCCTGATCCAAGACACCCAGGCAAAAGTCTTCATGGCAAGAGGATGGGATGGGGTCATACAGGGGGAATGCAAACCTATCTCATACGACTTGAAAGCTAGAGAAGATTAAGTAGTGAGTGAGGAAAAAAGGAGGTTAAATAGGAAAAAGATTCCCAAAAAGAGAAAAGGACGCGAGGGACATGTCTTACGACAAGACTATCCTCGTCAGTACAAAGATACGAAAAGGGGAGCAGACAAAAAGCAAAAAGGTCTGAAGACAAGGGAGTCACCTCAAGACGAGACGAAGAAGCGTTGAATGTAAGGGGGGGGGTCTTCATGGGATCAAAAAAAAAGAGGAAGGGGGAAGGTGCCGGGAACGGGGGGGGATGTGCAGCCGGTAGAGTTTCTCCTCCTAGATCCATGAGTAAGGAGCAAAAGGAAAGTACGACGGTAAAAAAAAGGGGGAAACCGGGGGGGAAAAGTAAACAGAGGTATTCCACCACGGGGGGATAGAGCACGTAAAGAGCAATCACAAAAAAAAAATTTAAAATGAGTTGGAATAGCTATGCCGGGGAGTTGACGAAAAAGAAATGTACGACGCTGTGCGTGCAATGTCGTCCCAAGTATGGATTGTGGCCCGTCGTAAAGATGATCGCTGAACAGGGGAAGGGGAGAAAGGAAAGAGAAAACGACGCTTCACACGGGTCACCGCAGGCAAATAACAGGTTTTCATCACAAGAAGTAAAAATCGAAGTTTCATGAAAGGAAAGGAAAATACTCCATTCGCGTATATCGTGAGGTCAGCAGTCCTTCTTCAAGCAAGGTGTTTGCGGGGCGTTCTTAGGCAAAACATGAATGAAGGGAGGAAAGGCCCCCTCGATCAAGTCGTGAAAAGTGACCTTTTGGTCACTGATTTTTTTAGAAGGAATGAGGTAAGAGGAAAGTACCCTTCGCGACGTTCACGCGATTTTCAATCTTAAGGCGGCACGTCTCTTGCGTGGGAGGAAAAGAGAGAAAGCATAACTCAAAATTTAATCGACTACGGCTTGGTAGTTGTTACTGAAACACAAGAAACTGGAGCGGAAGGATAGCAGAAGGGATTCAGGGGATGACAAGTGAGTGGGGACCAAGGCTGGGGGGAGGAACCAGATCTCTCCTTACATGGGAGGTCATAGACAAGACTGTCTAAAGCTATGAAAGAGGTTCGGGCGTTTCAGAAGATTTGCCGTCCTATCCCGAAGGAGAACGGGTGTAGGGAATGGGACAAATAGGAAGAACAGTTCTGAATAGAAATCCATCTATGAATCGATGATTTACGGGAATGGTGGTGACGAAGCAATCGATTTCTAACTCGAGGTATTCCTTTTCGCCGCGTCCATATCCTCACTAGGGGGCTTAAAAAAAAGACAAAGGGTCTCCTGAGCAACCCAGAGTCTTGGGCGAACAAATTGACGAAAAGGGGTAGTCGTAGACAGGCGAAAGAGAAGGTATTCGGTAAAATAGATTCCTCATGAGCCCTGTATTGGAAGGGGCCTAGACAATGGCGCCGAAAAAATCTTGCCGATTGTATGTATCCTGGCTCTATTTTGTGGGCAGGGAAAGGTAACAAGGTGTTCAGGGATTTGCTCTTGAACCATTCCTAGAAAGATTTTCCTAGGGTTAAACTGGGTCGGGAGAAAGGGGCGTCGCTCGGATAGAGGAAGGAACTCACGTTTACAGATGAACAATGGAGTTCCTTCTATGGTCAGTACATCGTTCTACTAATGAAAAGTCTCGAGGAACAAAAGAGTCATCGGGGGTCGAGAGGAAGAAGAATATGCTTTCAATAGGGACGATCACGTTCGAGATGGGGTCAAAAAAAACAGAAAGTGTGGCCGGAAAAGCGACAATTGTGGGAGCGGGGGAAGGGCGGGGAAAGGAGGGAAGAGGGGGATGCCGGCGATAACGAAATCAAACTGCAGCCCTGCGCAAACGGCGATTGAACATCGAGAAAAAAAAAAGGGCGTGGTTTTGGTTCGCTCCAGAAAGAAGAAGGCGGGGAGGAAAACAGTGAAGGGAGGGAGGCAGCGGCCCGCCGAGGTAGGTTCTCCCGGGGTGACTCGGTCGGGGAAGAAGAAGATCAGCCGTCGCTCCCGTTGTTTGTACGAAACAGTCGAGAAATTTCGGCCATTATCGGTGCTTAAGGAGGGAAAGAGGGGGGGAGAAAAAAACGAGCCTCCGGTGTGGGACTGTAGAAGGGAAAACTAGCGGGGAGGAGGTTTTTTATGAGGAAAAGTCAAAGAGGAATGGGAAAAAAATGGAAGGCGTTGGCAGCTGAATTGATTCCCATGAGATCTTGGGACGTTTAAGCCCAGAGGTCGAAAGGGCAGGACGCAGTGTGGTCTCCTGGTCGTGTATGTCTTGCCCATGCGCACGGCGCTTCACACTTGCAGGGAAAAGGGGGAGAAAAGCCAACTCAATCGAGAAAGAGTGTGAGATGTCCTGGCCAATGGTGAAGACAAAATGTTGGGGGAACCGAATAGTGGGGATCGAAAGCAGAAGGACGCCGCACGAAACATTGGAAGGACATTAAGGAAAGGGGCCTGCTACTGGGGAGAAACAGGGGGGCTCGAATCAGAGGGGGAGAACTGGGGCGAAAGAATTTCCATGTTTTTCAATCAACTAAGTAAGACGCAATACAGAAAGGGCTGGAGCAGAATGTGCGGGATGATTTAGATGGGACGTTGGGGGATTGCAGTCAAATGCGCGCATTGGTCGAGACAGGAACTAAGAAAGAGCTTGCGGCGTAATCCGGAATAAGTACGGCTAAAGGAGATGTTGCCAGAGGAAAGTCGGCAAACGGAGCCCCAGAATAGTGCACGGGCTTCTTGGAGGGTTAAAGAGAGCGTTGAAAGTACCGACCATTACACGAGGTACAAACCGTGCTGTTCGTAAGAAGGAAGAATGGGACAGCGTTTCCCCTATAAAAAAAGGGAAACTAAAAGCTAAAGGTGTTATCGAAGAATGAAAGACTTGGGGGGGAGGAGAGGAAAAAGGACCAGGGACCGTGTAAGAAGAAGGGCATAGAGGCGCCACCAGGGGACGCCAAACATGCACAGGAAACAAGGAAGAACAGGCGAAAAATGGAGAACGAAAAATCTTAGGGGGGAGGGGGGCCACTAAAGTACTAAATCGAGGGGAGGGACTGGGAGAGAAGTCAGACCCACGAGAGATCCATCAGGGAAGGGACGCTCACACGAGGGTATGAAAGAGGATTGCCGGGGATTGGTCAATGGGAAAGGAGGTGAAGGTTGGGCGGGGGGTTGGGGAAAGATTTCCTGAATGAGAAATGCTCCTCCCCAAGCGACAGTGCCTATGCAAGTGACTTGGCCTGCTGGAGAGAGGCCACAGTTCCTCGCTACTCTTCTAACAAAGGAAAGAGCCTGAGAGGGAAAGCATTTACGGGGAGAGGACTTACATACGGACAGCAAACAGAGATGAAAAAAAAAAAAAAAAGGGGGAAGAAAAAAAAGAGAAAAAACGCATAAAAGGAAACTACAAGAGAGAGAAAAACACCGTGAATTTGACATTCCAAGGAAGACAGCGGGGAAAAGAGAGCTACCATCAATTGGCAAACCGCATGATTATTCGGGATCGAAAATCCGCTACAGCGGTCAGAAGGAAAAAACTCCCATGAAAACGTCAACCTGATCAAAATGACCCACAAAAAAAAACTGCAAGGAAAATAGAGAAACAAAAAAATATGAGGGATGCGGGGGGGAGGGTGCGGCGTCAAGTCCCCTAAAGGGGAAAAAACGAAAAGTCTAAATGGAGAGAGGACGAGGTGAAGTGAAAGGAGATCCAGGGAGATGGTGTCTACAAGGGGTATGACTGTTACTTCTGGACTAGTAATCGGGGGGGGGGGAAAAAGGTGGGAAACCTCGGTGAACGCAAGTGGGCCGGTCTTTGTATTACAGGGAAGAATCATGGCGAGGATGGAGTCTGTGGGGAAGAGGAAAGAATCGCCCTTGGGCAAAATCTCCATAAGAAAGGTCAAGGTTGTCAAAAGGGTGAACGAAGTTTGAAGGGGAGGGGAAGCGGTTAAGGGATGAGAATCGGTGGGGGGGGGGAGAATTTAATAGGGGAAAGAAATGGGGAACAAACCCGGAAGGGGGGCAGAGAATGGGCGTCTCTGGACAGTTCAGCGACCACCATAATAAAGAATCGGGAATGACGGGGGAACCAAAAAGGAGGGAGAGCAAAGCGGGATACGTCAATGGAAACAGAGATTTCATCACGCAAAAAAGATTGAAAGAGGGTCCAAAACGGGGGAGGGGACGGGAAGGAAGGTCAGAGGGAGGAGCTAATTGAGAAGCGCACTGCTGGGTACTTGCAAGTGGGGAAAGGTATGGGCTATGCAGGGGGGGGAAAGGACTTCTAGTCTGGGTAATTGGGCGTCCCAGGGGGTAGGCAATAAAAAAAAAAAGAGTCTGCCGTCCTAGGTGGGGTACCTTCTCGATGAAAGGACTAATAGGCTTTGCAAGGATTGGGGGTTTAAGGTATGTCCGCCTAGGGGGCCTTACTTGGGAAGGGGGGTTCACGAAAACTTTGAAAAAGAGGGGGATTGAGAGAACAAACCAAACGGAGGAGAAGTAATAGATATAAGGAAAAGCAGGCCAGCTAAGGGGTAAACGGGAAAGGACTTTACGGGCGAACAGCTAATGGGAATAAAAACTCATGGGGGGCCGCTGGAAATTTCAAAGGGTCAAGGAAAAGGAGGTACCAACTAGACAGGCGATTGGATGGGGGGATGGAAATCTTTCATGCAAAAATGCCTTAATCAGAGAGAAGGCAAAGAAAAAATTTAACCCCAACGTCCCTGACGGTAATGCTTAAGGGGAGGACAGTCTAATGATTCTATTCAAAGGAAAGAGGTAACGTAAAAAGCAAGACAATTGGGCCCAGGATGCTGGGGGGAAGGAAACTTGGACAGGGTCCTGATGCGAGGGTAGTGGGCGATAAGCTTGGGACTTCCATTCGCTTATTCCAAGGTGGTCGCGGTGAGCGGGGAAAGGACAGAACAAAAAAGTCACGTCTGTATAGGGAAAAGGGAGGGGGTTGAGGAGTAAGAGTTACAGAAAATCGAACCGATGCTTCACCTTACCGGAGTCTAATAGGACAACAATAGTGAAAACTGGAACTTAGATTAGAGGGGGAAGGGGGAAAGGGGAGAAGAAGAGAAAAATACGCATTAATCACTGAATGCACCTACGTCAGGATGACAAAGGGGGTGGTCCACCGTGGGGGGGCAAAGAAAAGGCTAAATCATTACGGAACACCCACAGCAATGGAAGGACTGTTCTTCCTACGAAAAAAGAAAAGGCTATTTAGTGAAGTTGAGGGGAAAGTGGAGGCCGCAGCCAGAGTGCACAAACGCCAAATTTTTTTGTCTAAAGGCCAGCGGGGGGGGGGTGGGGAAGGATAGGGAGTGGATGGGTGTATTCCGGGGTTATAATGGCTTCCTAGGGGGTATTGTTAGGAAGCCCTGGAAGGGGCATTGATTGGAGTGTAGAAAAAAGGGGGTATCCTGTCTTGAAATGTTAAAAAAAAAGGTTGGTGGAAAAATAAAGCGAGCTTTTGTTAATAAAATTTCGGGGCGTAAATGATGTAATCGACTTTGGGGGAGGGGGGAGGAATGTAGGAATGACGCTGAGACTTCTTTGGCGCAGAATGGATCAAGATCCTGAGAGGAGGGCAACGGTTTCTTTAACTGCGATAAAGGGTGGGGGGAGAGGAAAATTGACCATGGGGGGGAGCATTACTGGTGGAGTTCTGAGGACATATCCGTCAATCAGGGGAACAAGGAAGAAGGAAGAGATGCAGTCCGTTAGCAGTCCTCCACAGACTCTTGAGAGTTTGAATGGAGAGAAGGAATAGGAAGGAGGGGGGAAGGGAGTCTGAATTGCAGGCAAAGAATGTAAGAGAGAGTTAAGAAGAGAAAGGATAAATTCTCAAAGTCTCTGAGGGGGGGAGTCAGGGGAAAGCTGCGAACGGGCGCAGAAGTGACAATTGAAAAGTTTCTATTGGGGGGAAAGACTGTTTTAATCCACAAAAGTAGGGGGGGGGAGAGGGGGGAGATAAAAAAGAGGGAAGAGAAGGCTGTAAGAACGAAGGAGACATGGGCGTTTTAAGAACATGGAAAGGAAGAAAAGGAGAATGTCAGTCAGGGGCGGGGGGGGGAAAAATAAGGTAACGTAGAGAAAGGGGTCAGACAATTTTGAAGCGGATAGAGGAAGATATGGACGTAATCAGCGGAGGATGGAATAGCAGCAGTAGAGTGAAAAAAAATTGATTACACATGCCCAAGCATACATAGTATCAAAGGACAATAGCAAATACACGAGAAATCATACTTAGGGGGAGGGGCTGCCAAAAGTGAGACGTGCTCAGCAGCGGACAGATGGGAAGTAGAACACCTGGGTAAGTCAGCGCCATCCGGGCCGGGAATTCGAGTGCAATGTGTCGACGTCCAGATAGTCATTAAGGTACTCTTAGAGAGGGGAGGTGGCAGCAAAAACATCGTTGTCCAAGTGTGAGGAACTTGGTCGAAAATGAACAGGACGCACATCTGAGGACCCCTTTAAATTCGTGGGGAGGGAGGCATAGTTTTGTTGTATCGTACTTTGAACCTCCGAGGAAAAAGGGAAGAAGGAGACGGGTCGAGTCAGAGTGTCGGTAAAGAAGATTCCAGCCCCCACATTAAGAGTGGAAGGCGCTATGTATCACTCCCGGCGGGGGGAAGAGAATTCAGGAATCCCCTTCATGAGGAAGGAAGAGAGATATAGTTGATAAATAGAATACTCCATCCAAACAACCGTCTAGTCCCTTCGCAAGAAAAAGGGTGACGGGACTATTTTTGGAGAATAAATGGAGGCCACCTATTAAACCTAAATTTTCACGCTTCTTCGTCGACGTAGGGTCAAAAGGAAAACTGGAGAATACGTAGTCTCGCTACCACGGGAAGACGTAGAAATATCCCCTGGGAGGAGAAAGTGAGCGGAAAGGGAAGAAAAATAGAAGAAATCACCGAGCTTGAGGGGGAGTTGTTCATAGTGGGCGAAGGAAAAAAACTGAAGGGGCGAAGGGGGGTGTGAGCGCGTGAACGGCATTCGGGGAGCGAATTTAGACTTCAGAAGTCAAGCCTCAGCTAGTGGTGAGGACTCGCCTCAGACTCACGAGACAGAACACCGCGGACAAGTTTCAACGACCAAAGAGACCAAGCATAGACGGGATCGGAAACTTCGAAATAATGGTTAAAGAAGGGGATTCCGAGGGCAGCCGGAGAGTTGAACTTAGAAAATGTCTTTAAGAAGGCGGGGGGGAGACCAACGAAGACATGAAACACAGTAGGTCGTCCATTCCTTTTCCTCGAGATCCGATCCGAACAGGATGAGACATGCCATCAAACTTGACGTATACTAAAGCTGGTACGTCCAGAGGAAAACACAATAACATGGTCAGTGCACGCTCTAAATGGTAGGAAACATTTCAGAGAGGGTGAAGTCGGGACACGCTGGAAGGGGACATAAAACGTGAAGCTGCTAGTGTCTCTTTGGGCCCTAGGGTAAAAATTTCGTCAAGTGTAAAAAAAAAGAAAACTAAATCGTTTCGAAACACTGGGGGGGGCAGATCTGGGAAAGGTATGGCCCCCATATTTGGGGGAGAGATGCGAGAGTCAAAAAAATAAATAGAAGTGAGACATCGCGTCAGGGAGACCTACAAAGAGTAAAGGAAGACTTTAATGTGGAGCAAAGACTTAGGTGTCCTTAAAGAGGGCTAAAAGGGAAGTCGAAAAAAGGAAAAAGAAGGGCTAAGCGTTGGAATGGGACAGGGCAATTCAAAGGCCCTAACGAAGGGGACGAGACTGTCAGAGTGGGGGGGGGGGAGTATAAAAAATTCCGTCAGGTGCTGGACGGGAAATCACATCGGAGTTCCACTCAATTTTAGGTTAAAAGAGAAAAAGTAATGCCATCATGACGGATTACTAAAAGCCACACCTTCAACCAGTCAGCTTCACAAAGGAGTGGGGGGGAAAAAAAGAAGGCGAACGCGGAAGGGAAAGAAGACGTGCACGCAGAATTCTGGGGGGAAAAGAGGGAAAGGGGAGACCTCGTAGCGGAAGAACAAAAAGAAAGGAAACAAAGAGAGATCAAGTTGGTATGACAAAAGGGGACCAGTAGCCTCATTCATTAAAAGGGGGGGCTCTCAGAGCGCCGCACCAACAATGTCTGGCCGAAAGGAAGGGCAAAAGCAACCACCGATGAAAATCGGTGAAGGTGATTGGTCGTACATTGAAAAAAAAATAGCCGGTGAAAGAACGGTAAACGGGGGGGGCATAAATCCAGGGATTGTGAAATAAGACCTGAACACGTCCCTGGAAGGACGGGAAATTCAGTACGGGAAAACACTGGGGGCAACGGTTGAAACCGAGTACAGGGAAAAGGGGGAAGGTACCCCGGTCGCTCTTCTCAAAACGGGGGAGAGGAAAAAATAGAATTACTTGAAAGGAACGGAGAAGGTAGAAAGGACGTGTAGACGTCGACGGTCGTCGTAATGGGAATTTACCTGACTCATTTAATTGGAGGAGTATAAAACTCACTGAGCGCAGGACGCGCGCAGGTTCACAGATCATTCAGGGAAACAAACCGGCTAGGATTTCAATGGGGGGGAAAAGGGGGGAAACCATAAACGTCAGAAAAACGACGCGGGCAAATCGGGGAAGGGAGTAATCGCCAGCCGTAGTTCAAACTGAAAAAGGGGGTGGGCTGACGGGATTCTCGAACAGTGTCCGGGAGAATAACTGACTGTCTACTAATCCAAGGGGGGATACAGAGGAACCTTGTAAGGGGAGGGGGGGGCGGAAGGGGGATAGGACCTCCCACAACGCAAAGGAGGCCGCTTAAAGTCTTCTGAAGGGGTGGCCGATGGGCGATTCGTTGGCACCCACTGGAATGACACCTCGTCAAAGAGGAGCTGAAACAAGGATTTTCGGGAGGACCAGATCAACTACCATGAGGACTAAGGGGGGGGGAGAGGGGTCATGGGCCAGGCGGTGTGATATCCTCTTTTGGGGGAAATAATCCTCAGCCTACGGGGGAGGACCTGCCAAGAGCGAAAAGGGCGGGGCGTTACGTTGTGTACATGGAAGTCCTTCTCAAAGGAAAACCGGTAATAGGTAAATGAAAAACCGTTCGAACTAAGAAACGAGGAAAGAGAGGAAATCATCGTCCGGGAAGTGCTTTGGCGGAAACTGAGAGAATAACGAACAAATTCTGGGGATGTGACATCTCCGAATAGCTCAACATCTTGAATTCTGTGCGAAACCGTTCTCTAGTAAATCCAAGCACTATTGGGGGCGAACATGACACGAGGGGCTCTTACACTTGACAGAAACTTGGCTCTTCGGTAATGGCCCATGCGCAAGGGGGTGGGCTTCACTTGGGGGAGGGAATCGAGTAGGGGGGGTAGATCCTACAGGAGCGGCAATTGAGAGGGACCATGACATTGGGGGAAGACCAATGACCAGGTTGAGAAGAAATGGCTGGGGTCTGTAAGGAACACGAAGGGACGGACGGGCAGGTCCGAAAAGGAAAGGGCCGCTGAAAACCTCGGAGGGGAGGAGGAACGAGGAAAAAAGAACAGTGGACGCAGGCGAGGGCAGGTTCTTGGTGTAGACGAAGGAAATCCACGTACGAAGGAGGGAAGACCTAGCAGAGGGAAAGGGCAACGAAATCGAATTTCAGGGTCGGTCAACACATTCCGGTCGGGGGGGAGAAGATCACGTGCTGCGTTGAGAGGGACGACGTTGTGCCCGGGGATTCAGGGGATGCGGGGATGGTCGGGGTCGACAAATCTCGTCATGCTGAGAGGGGACATAAAAGAAGAGTACCGTACCAACTCGCGCGATTCTCACAAAACGAGTACCTTAGTTTTGGGGAGGGGAGGGAAGGGAAGGACTGAGAGGATCCTTCGGGGGGAGGGGTATGACCGGTCACGTAAGCTCTTCATGGGCAAAGAGAAAAGGCCGAGGGGATTGAGTGATAGGTACCTGTAGGTGAAGGGGTTATACTCTCTCTAAAGACTGGTGGTTGGGTTTTTTTGTAAGTAAGAAGTTCGGGGATCAGCGGGCTTACCCATGTATTTTCGTTTTCCCCAGAGGATTTGTTGCACATAGGGGCGACTTTGAACGGGGGAGTTGACTTGAACCAGGATAGAGGAACAGGGGAGAGTTCTTGGTGGCACTTATCGGTATGGGATCCAGGGCGAGCCTGAGGGAAAATTGGAGTCCTTCCAGAGATGCGGAAAAATGGATGATGATCTTGCCACATGGCTTAAAGCTGAAGGTGGGAGTGCAGAAAACGTTGTGAGAAGGAACGAGTGGTTGATGAATTTCTTGTGTGGAACCTGGGAGCACCATACGGTCTTCAATATAGGAAGAAAAAGCAGGACGCGAAAGAGAGCTACGAGAGGCCCATCCGAGATAACTCAAACGGGTATACGAGGGGGGTTCTCTGGAGGTTCCCAGTTCGTAAGGGGGAGTTTTGGGGAGAAGAATCAAAGCAGAATGAAGGCTCTGTTCCCGCTTACCAGTGACGTCGACTCCTTGCTCCTCACAAAAGCAGTTATGAAAGATGAACGGTGATGGAAAAAACCTTTATCGGAATACTCCTCGGCCCTTTAATGGGGGGGATCGAGGGGGTTTCCCGTTTGGAAAATCCACAGAATCAAAAAGGAAGACTATTCAATTTGGGGGAAGAGGGGGGAATGAAGTACATGGGGGGGGATAGATGTCTGAGGGGAGTGGGCCCAAAAGAAATGGGATAATCCGAAGTATCCAAATGATGGAAGAGATCTAACTCGCGGGAGAGACTTAATGATGGTCATGATCAAGGAGGGGGGGGTAAGAATGAATCGGAACTAAGAAGATGGGAGGTCACTAAGCGAGTCTATATCTCAAAAAATCTAAATAAATGAAGAAGAGGGAGAAAATGAGGGTCTACTTTTTCTTGAAAAGGAAAAAAAAAACATGGTTCTCAGGAACGTAAGATCTCAGCTTGGATCTTCATCATGAAACAAGAAACTTTTTGCAGTCGTTCAAAATCTTCAACTAGAAAGGTTCAAGGAATATAGGCAAAAAATTATCCACTCATGCACATCCACTGGGAATACACGTTATTGAAAGGAGAAAAAAATCGTGAAACCAATGCTCAATCGAGTATTTCCAAGGGGAGAAAGTCGAGATGATCGGACCCTATAGAAATAAAGGGAAAGAAAGACACTATACGGAAAAGAGGGGGGGACGTCTATTGTGGGAATCCCTGTTTTTACAAGGAATTTGAGGTTGGTGCAATTGCACGGGTAATAAGTAGGAATCCAACTGAAAAGTAATCTGTCAGAAGAGGAAACATTGACAGCAAACCGAGAGGAGGACGAAATTGTAACTAGGGAAAAGGTAAAGGTGAAGAGCTACAGCAAGAACGCAGCACTTTTCTAAAAAAAAGGAAACGGACAGTCAGCCAACAAGAAATGGGTAACCTTGTGGGGCATTGAAAGGGAGAGTAACCAGGAAGGTATAAACAAACAAACTTTGTGGAAAATAGCCTCCTCTTGATAAACCTCAATATTGGGGCCAAAGGAGGAGCGAAACAACCGACCTCGAGAAAGGGGAAGAATGCTCGACAATCAGAGAGGAGGGAAAGAAGACAACCCGGAGAAATCTTGTGTCCCACAAACATGAACTCAGTATAAACAAACGGCATGCGGTCTTACCTGAGGGGGCGTCTGGAAGGTCCCAAACTGAAATGACAAACCTGAAAAGAAAAAAAAGATCGGCCGAGACTTCCGTGCACTGGGGGTCACATTAGCTTTTACTGATGACAATAGAGGGGGGGACAAATGTGGGGATCGGTGGGAGAGCAGGTCGGACTTTCTGGGGGGGTAGCAACAGGAGGGAGAAAAAGGGCTTTTTTATTCTTATCTTAGGGACTCACCGAAGAGAAAAAAACATCATCAAAGAGGGAAAGTTTTCACGTTTCCCGAAGTGTGCGAAAGGTGTAGTGGATTAAGGATCAGGCTATATAGTAGGCTACTACACAGGTGGCGCCACCCCTTACTTGCCTCCTACAATACGTGAGAGTCGGGAGTTAGGACTTCAGAAGCGGAACACCGTGATACAGGACGGGGGTAATGGGAAAACAGCTGATTATCAAAGAAAAAGGAGTCGAGCATGTGTCCCGCGAGAAAAACACGTTTTCATCACTCCACCTAGGGGCCATGGGGCCCAACGTTTAGTGCGTTGGGACGATGGAAAAAAAAATATTAAAGCGGATATCGAAGCGACGCGTGAGCAAGGGACGCAGTACTGCATTTCAACTTTTCAAGGGGGAGGGGCGGGACCAGTGTTCTGGCCGTAGAAGAATTGCCGGTTGGATAACACGGAATGAAACTTAATCCACTCTCGGGGGTGTCACCCGTTGTCGGGTTTGAAAAATCGCGAGATGGTAAAGAATTAAAAAAGAAGGGGGCCTTGAGTGGTTGGGTGAAGGAAACGTGCGCCTTCTGGGGGGATGATCTCCTCAGGCTTCAGACGTAAATT
>Ga0179593_1690844_pt1 | contig 23385 bp, 25 predicted proteins | sample CZODoug2_1_08_16_FD_185931 | JGI IMG/M metagenome (GOLD analysis project Ga0179593, IMG submission 185931) | Vadose zone soil fungal communities from Angelo Coast Range Reserve, California, USA - CZODoug2_1_08_16fungal (PacBio error correction) | ecosystem: Environmental > Terrestrial > Soil >...
AGGATCAAGAAAAACTATCGAACGTGGGAGCCATTTCAATCCAACGTGGGGACAGAAAACCGTCAAGGGAAAAGACTAGGCACAGGGACTGGCCTCTTCGGGCATCTTCCGGAATTGCCCAAACCGATGAAGTTCGGCAGAAAGGAGGGAGTATTCTGCAGAGGACTGGAAGGGGGACGTAGGAGGGAACAAAGAATGTCTGAGAGACATATTCCCACTAATGCCAACGAGAACACGGGATGGCGCCGGGATGACGAAAAAAAAAATGCACCACAAAAACATCAGTTGAGGAGAGAATGGGACACGGACGTTCTCGAAAAGTGACAGCAGCGACGGGAGCACTCCTAAAAGGCCCTGCCGCAGGAAAAAGAGGTCGAGCTGGAAAAAAGGTTCCACGAACGTCCTGATGAAGAACCCGAAGTGGGGGGGCCGCGACTAGATGAAGTAATCGACCGAATTGACGAAGCGAAATTAATTCGCAAGGGACGTTGGGGAGGAGAGCTTAAAACGAAAGAACACATATAAACACTCGCCTCGATCAGAAGGCGGGCCGAATGATCGTCCAACAGATAAAAACAATCCGCCGTTTCACGACAGGGACCCGGATTGGAAAAGCGGGCTAAACAAAACAAACCCCTTTCGTCGCGAACTACGAATACACGGACGGGCGAGAAAAGGAAAAAAGGAGGGGCGCAAACCAGAAGGTTAAATTTAGACACAAAAAAGCCCCGGATGCCTTGCGGGAGTTTGCTTTTCGAGAAAGGCAAAGGGGGGGAAAAAACCCCAACCGAATCTTTGTTAATCCGGGCCATCCCAAAGGCGCCACCAGTGTTTGTAAAGGGGCAGCAGCCACAAAAACGCGTAAGCAACCTGGAAGAGGGGGGAGGAAAAAACACCAAACGACCATGTCGCGAAGCCTAATAGCAGAATGCCACAGTCGGTGACTAAGAGGGTTGTCGTCGAAAGGACGCTGATGTATTTGAACGGAAGACGGTAGAAGCCGCCGAGCCACATAGAGCAATAACTTTTAAAATCGTAAGACCGAGGAACAGAACCCGGTCAAGGGTGTGGTGGGGGAGGTGCGTTTTGGGGGGGGCCTCTGAATGAGGGGGCAGTCACCTGGAGAAAAGAAAAACCCGAGCAGAACGACCCAACAGACCAAAATCTGAGACATAAACATCACGGAAACAAAAGAAAAAAGAAAGGGAACAAAACTTTTGGGAAGGAAACGAGGAGGGGCCCCCCCGTCCCACAACCATATAAAAGTAACTGAAAGTTACATCGGGTCAGACTAAGCGTCGCGGACGTTGGGGACTAAAAAAGACCGAGAACTCACAATGAAACCCGGGAAAAAAAGATTCAAAAGAAAGTCCCCAGTTCAGAAAAAGGAGTAGAATAAACAAGGAGGGGCGGTTTTGGGGGGGGCTGTTCCTAGATAAGCCAATATAGAGCAAAAAAAGGCTCTGAAACGGGGGGGGCAAAAACCGTCGACGGGGAGAAGATTGCGCTGTCATGTCCGTAACTATCGAGAACCAAGAAAAGGAAGGCCGATGGGAAAATTTATTAGACGCTGTGTGTTGCTCACGACGGGACGGCTTGTTGTGGAAAAAACCCGTTAGAGTACGAAACCTTCCCTCCAAACCAAAGACAAAAACAACACAAAGAAACACACACACAGAAGAAACAACACCACAAAAAAAAAAAAAAACAAACAAACAACGGTTTCATGTCTAGTCTATTTCCTTTTTGACGCGACTGAAAATTTATCGGTATGGAAGTTGCTCTAAAACCTAAGAGGGGTCGCAGAAAAGAATGGGAGGCATCAGGCGACTACCTCTAAAGTCGAGGGCAGAGGGAGATCGTAAGAAGCGGGTAGAGTTCAAAGTTGTCCATTGGGAAAGCCCAATACTAGTTGTGTAATCAATCTCAAGAAACAAAGGCCTACTGGAACAAAAAAACCAAAAAAGGCTGACAAAAGTGAAAGGGATCAGATAAAGTTCCCAAAGAATTGCTGCGCTCAAAAGTCAGGTTTGGAAAAAAGGACATGTCGAGTTTGTGGGGATGAGGGGAACTTACAGAGAAAACGGACGAGACTCAAGGGGAGTTGAAAAGAAAAAAAATGTTGGGGGGTGGGAAAGGGTGTTGTTTTCCAGGAACAAAGAACTAAAGTAACGGAGACTATCCGCGTCACCGAAGGGTTGAGAGGGGGGCTGTAATAAAGGGTCAATCTGGAACGATCTAAGGGGAAATCCGACAGCAGTACGGCACTCTTCAGGGAAAGTGAGCAGGAGCGGCGATGCGACGAGGGGAAAGTACTGGTAGGAACTCAAGGGCATACAGGGGGGGCAACCGCTTGGGGTGAGAAAAGTGTGTCGCACCACATCGATCAAAGTGAAGTAGATCGAATTTAGAAAATCTCAAAGAGGGGAGAAAGGGAACGGAAGTAACCTTCAGCGTTCGCCACGCTGATAGGAGGATGGGTGAAAAACGTGAAAGTAAAAAGCTTTAAAAAAGAAGCGAAAAGTTGCAGAGAAAAGAACTAAAAAAGGACATCTTCGTTAAAGGAAGATCCTGTCTTAAAGAATGGCCTGAAGATTGTGAGTCATGCGGCTTTTGACCGTTCGCGCTCTGCGGGTGCCCAAGAATTGCCAAAAAGAAAAAGGAAGGAAAAAATTGCTCAACCGAAAAAGTCTGAAAAGGGGGAGGTCGGAAAGAAATTGGGGACACAGTGAAGGGCAGCAACATACAACTTGGTTCGTCAGAGAGGGCCGTTGTCCTCCCGCACACGGCAAAGGCGGCGGGTGACAAAAACAAAAACAGGGTGAGCCTGTCAGCAACTCATCTGAATGGAGATCACCAGAGGGAACGGCGAAGGGGTAAGGGCACGTTGAGGGGGACAAGTTGCATTGGAGAGTGATAACGAATCGTTACTTGGGCTAGAAAAAAAAGGGAAGAAAAAGGAATTTAGACATCCGGAGACAGCAGGAAAACGAATCGATCGAGGGGAAGTCATGGAGCAAGTCTCGCCTGAGTCGATCAGAGGGAACGCGGAAAGAAGATTAAAAGGAGATCTAGGGGACTGATCTACTGAGAATCCGTAATGCGGCAACACAAAACGGCAAATCGCCATAGAAAAGGAACTATGAGATGAGTTTGGCTGGGGCGATAGCCGTCGGGTTGGTCATATCCGCCGTCTTGTGGGGGAGCAAAAAAAACTCACTTAAGGGGGGAGCGGTAAAAAAGGGTGGGGAGGGGACGGGTCAGATAGGGCCGGGGGGACCGCCATAAGACAACGACGGTGGCACTGTGAGAGATTAGAAATGTCATTGGGTGGTTGAAGAAAGAGGGAAATTTTAGAGGATTGAAAAAAAGTGAGTGGGAAGTATTTGGTGGGGAAGTGGGGACGAAAAAAATTTTTTGATGGGTAACGCGGCAAGGGGGGTTGAGGCATAGTAGCACCTGCAGAACGAAATGCGGGATGAAAAAAAAAGGGTAGAGGTCAGCTGTTATATGTGTTACCTGGGTGGGGGGGACATCCGGTATTGAGTCAAAGGGAAGAGTCAGAAAAAAGAAAGGAACGTGGCTGGGTCAATGGATACCGTTGGGGAACTAAGGAGGGGGGGGGGGTTCGGTCGTGAGCTCAAAGGGACTGGGTGGAAGAGAGCGGACAGCAAGGAAACATAAACAACATTCACTCTAAACGCCTTCGGATGTCACCGTCCGGTCGTGTTCACTTGAGAAAAACGTTGCTCTATGTGAAAGTCGCGGAGGGGAAAAATCACATAAAAAAAGGGCTTGCGATCTAACTTAAAAAGAACGCGGGGCCGGGGGGCGTCGTCCTTTGAACTCTGCAGGGAGAGATGTCGGTTGGCGGAAGTCGAAAACAAAAGTCGCAAAAGCGTTAAGGTGATGGCTGAACTTACACCCTGGTGGGGAGAAACGACCTTGTGATTCAGATTAAATAAGGGAGTCGGTGGGGAATTGGTCCAAGTCGATGTAGAGGTCTAAACAAAAATCAGGAAGACGGGGAGTTGGTCGAATGGCATTGGGCCTTCACAGATGAAATTCCTACTCGAGCGTGCGCTTCTAAGGAGTGTATGAAAGTCCGAAAGTTGGGGAGGACAGCTGACGCACAGAAACCGGGAAAGAGCCGGGCATGTATGAATCAAAGAGAGGGATTTTTCCTGTTGGAAGATCATGGGGAAGAAGATCGCGGAAGGGGACTAGAGCGCCGAGGGAGAATCCACACCATCTCTTAGCTGGGTCAGGGCCTGTGGAAAGATATGAAGAAAAAGCGTCGTCGAGCCTGGAGACATCTCTCTAGCGAATCGTCCGCTGACATCATTAAGTGCCGACGAGACCCATACGAATATGGAGTTCCTAAACGTAATGAGAGGAGAGCCACTTTCCCGCTGCGAACTTTTTAGGTAAAACAAATGCTCTCCAGATGCTGGAGTCAAGTTGTGGGCATAAGGGGGAATTTGAGGGAAAAAAGATTTCGTCCGGGAGATCTTCTGCCATGCTCGTTTTCATAAAGTTTGACGAAGGAACCAGCGGGGGAAAGAGACCATAAGAAGAACGAAAAACTAGAATGAATGGGAGGCTAAAGAAGGACGTTTGAAGAAAAGGTTCACGCGAGCCGGACTGCTATCAGGAGATCGGAAGGGACTCGTTCTTCTACGTGAGGAGTGATTTTAATCAGAAAGGGAAGGAAGGCTTTTAGAAAAAAAGTTCTCTAGGGATGGAACCAAAACACAAAGAGGAGGGAGGAGAAAAGGGATGGCTCGGATCGCTCAAAACTACTGGGAACGGGCGAAAAAAGGCCGTGCTGCAATTCGTATAAAGACTAAGCAGGAGAAGAAAGCGGCAGACGACATAAAAAGTCAGGTCACGAAAAGGGAGGGGGCCCAAACAGGATGAAAAGACTTGTGAAAGTAAAAATGACAATGCAGGACTTCGTTTAAGATGCTATGAGGTAGGTGATAGCGTGCCAAAAAGCATCTTAAATGGATGAAGAGGGAATAAGATGCCTCGTTATGTACTAACGCATGCAACCGTGGAAGGGCAGGACAATTTTCACCTTCAAGAAGAAGCAATCTAGAGGGAAAGAGCACATAAGGCGGGCTCCTCAGGCCATGACGCAGGCCCTTATACGGAATAAAGAGGACAAACTATGCGGATTTTCTCGAAACTTCGAGGAAGAAGCTCGGGAAAGGGGATAGAAATCAGGTCTCGGAGATCTCGTGGTTGGAGTGCAACGATCATAGCGTGAGTGTGCACCAGAGAACGGCAAAGCTCAAAAAGGGATCCAAAGTCCGACAAAGCTTCCCGAAAACAGAAAAAATTCAAGAAGCTTCAAAGAGAAATCGTGACGTCTCGGGAACATCGAGGATAAGACCATTTTCAAAAAAATCTGCAGAAAATGAGAACATTGAAGTCTAAGAACGTCCAAGCCCTCGTATAGATTGCTAGGCTCAAGAGAAAAAAAGGTTAAACGCCCCGAAAGGGATTGAGGTAAGATAGATTAACCGCTAGCGAAACCGGGAAAACCGAAGAGAAAAGAATCATGCCATAGGCCACCCGGGTGGGAAAGGTGCCCTGGAGAGGAACCCCCGAAAAAAGACTAACTATACTGCGAAAGATGGTCAAGCGACGCCAAACCTGAACATTTGGGCTCGCAGTACCCGAAGGCCACGGCCGAACCAAAAGAAAAGGTGCGGAAGAAGAATAGAGTAAAGGAAGTCTGCATGGGTGTTGCTTTGACAAAAAGTAATAACTGTTGTCATGGGGTGCAGACATCGAACGCGTTGGGCAAAAACAAGCGGTACACCTGGACCGTAAAAAAAGGTCCATTTTAGAGAATTGTTCGCGGTGGGGAAAAAAGTGGGTGAAAAAGGGAGACCATGCACCTTGAAGGAACAACCTAACATCCAACGCTCAGCCCGTCTGAATAGCGGAAAAACAAGGGAACAAACAATCCTAGGGAGACAGCTTTTAAATTTGAAAAGGCAATAGGAGGGACCCAACCAACCGTTCCCAACAATATAAAGGAAAAGAAGGAATACATGGAATTGGATGGTACGAGAGACGTCTGTGAAAAAGGGTGATACTATTCCTAGCGAACAAAAGCAAAGGCCAAAACAAATTTATTTGGACTTCCCATCAAAAAAGAATAAAAATTGGGGTCGGTTGGTAAAGGATCCACACTCACACTGAAAGAAACCACCCAAGTCACTCGTAACGGGGGGATACCGGCCGTACCTTAGTAATATGGAAAAATTTCCGAAAGAGAAAAAGATCAAGAAAAAGTTCGGGGAAGACTCCAAAAAGTACGCGGTTTGGGAAACAAGGAGATAAGGTGACAAAAGCAACTAACGATCCCGAGCCTAAGAAAAAGAAGAATATGGGAAGGAATAGAAGAAGGGTTGCCGACGATAGGCTATGCGAAAGGGCAATTCGAGCCAAAAGACAGAAGGATTCTTTCAATTGAGGAGGATCAGCAATCAGGCAGAGAAAGGTGCCCTAAGTATGAGATCAGGGAGCGGGTGAAAAAGGCGCAAGCGCCGGGTGGGCATTTGTGGGCTCCAAGAAGCAGGGGCACTCTCAAAAAAAGGGAAACGCTACAACAACACTAACTCGCCCAGACGACGAGGGTGAATCGAATGGTAGGGCGCGAGTAAAATTGTTTTTAAAAAACGAACCGAGCAGTCGAAGCCATGTCCGTTGTTAGTGGAGGAACGGCCGAAACGAGAAATCGGGCCCATGTGTAAACGTTTTTCAACCTACCAAGGGTCAACGTCACCGGAGACGAGCGTCGACAAGAAAAAAGGTTTGAGCATGGGATGTATAAAAGGTAATCTGAACGAGGAGACTAGTCACACGATGCTAGGAAAAGGAAGAGAAAAAAATCAAGATGAACAGCGGCTTGATGCCACGATGTTAATAGGAAGGGTTGGTAAAGGGGGTTTCAGAAAGGAATCGCGAGGGGAAAACAGATTGTGTAAAGGTTTTACTAACAAGAATCTTCAGCTGGCGAACGATCGAACGGATCTCAAAAAACTGAAAGGGAATAGGAGCATCAGGGTTCTCCAAAACTGAGTAAGGGGCGACACACTTTCTAACGAGTTGCCCAGGGAAAAGGAAATAAGAAAAGGGGCTTACTCGCAAAAGCGCAGTACGAGCGGAAAAAATAGGGGAGACCTGAGGCATCCTGCCTGAAGAATAGGGGGCCGGTCATTCGGACGGGGTACAAAAGCGCTCGTCGTTGCAGAACCATATTGGACACAAAGAGCATAAAAAGGAAAATTTCGACAGGAAAGGTCCAAAAAGTGCAGGTACTTCGGGAAAAACGGGGTTTACACATAGGGTCAATAAACAAACTTGAACTCGAAAGTATAAGGGGGAAAAAAAAGAGCACACAACTTATTCTTCAATTCGGCGGAATGGAGTGGGTTTAACCTTAGACGTGAAAGACTGCAGCAAGCTCTATTCTATCACAAGTCGTCGATCGGGGGGAGGGCGAATGTATAGTATGGGGCCGAGCTAGTTTCGTCTTTGAAAAATTTGAGGAATCGTACTGGAAAGTCCCCCAAGACGAGAAGGTCCTAAAAAAGGGGGGACCGCAATTCTGAGGAAGTCATTTTTTATAGCACTCGTCGGAGTAGGCTCGGGCAGAAAGAAGAAGTCGAAAGATTGAAGCTCTAAGCAGCTCATCGTAAAAGAAATCAGTCGCTGCACACCACGTGGGAGCCATGACTGAGAAGGAACAATGAAAAGGGGTCGGTGAGGCGAGGGAGGAAAAAAGCGTTTTGGCCAAAAAAGGAACTCCTCTTGGCAAACAGAGCCTTCATTGCGCAGTCATCCGGAAGGCCATAGACTTGGGAAAAAATCGGGAAGAAAGCTGGAGGAGAAAGGTTCTAAGGAAAGGCTACTCGAAAGGGGCGGCTCTTTCATTGGTATGGGGAGGATAGGGAAAGCCAGAAAAGGGGTTTTTTGAAGAAATGTGGGGGGGAATGAGGGGACCTAAACCAAAGGGGGAAGGTGGGTGCACTATTCACGTGGGGTGGAGAAGTCACAGATAACGCATCAATTCCAGAGATTTACAGAAAGAAGATCGCTTAGAAAAAACGATCTAATGGTCAGATTTTATATGGGGGGGGGGGGATTTGGGGGGGGGGAAACGTGGGGGAGGGAAAAACCGATGGGAAAGGTCTAAGGGTTAGGATTTTGCCTTTTCTGTGGTAAGGGGATAACCGAGGAAAAGGCGGGTTCGGAAAGGTGGGGCACAGCGCAGCGGAAAAAAAATGCTGGGCCAACTAAAACATTCACTCTAAAATGGACCTTAGGGGAGGTCACAGTAGGGGGGGGGTTCAAAATATTGCGGAAAGGAAAAAGCACCAGCCAGCTATTACTTTCTTGGAATAAAGAGGAAGAGTCTAGGGGAAACGCAGCTGGAGACATGTGGGATGCGAAGTTAAAGATTTCTCCAAGGTCTTTTTCGTGGGGGAAAATTGGTGTCAACGGGGAAGTTAGGAAAAGCTTGGGGTGTGAGGAAGGAAACACTGTTGGGAAATGGAGCCCTCCCTCTTCTTTTGGTAGCGGGGGACCCGTAAAAAGGAACTGAGAACTCCGCCACAGACGGGATTTTGGTGGAAAGTACAATGCCTTGTGGGGGGAATATGAAATGAAATTTATCAAAGGAGCTCTCGTGCAGCGACGCAGCAAAGAAAGGAATAAAAAAGGGTGAAGTGATAAACTATACGAGAGGGCCACGATCCCTTCAAGGTCGTGGAAAAGGGGAATCTGATAGGGGAAGTGGGAAGAGGGGGAGCGAGTACAGGGGGAGGACGAGTGGCTGTAGAGGTTCGAGAAGCACTCTAAAATAAGCTCACGATCTAGAGCCAGCAACGCCCTTGGAGCGAGGGAAGGCGAGGAGTCAGATTGGGGAAAAATCTGGGAAAGAGAGCTAGAGTCTGGAAAGGGGAGGCGTCTCTCCCGAACAGAGGGAGCGTGCCTGATGTATGAGAGAAACGATCCGGCGGAGCATCTTAGGATCTGGGAAAAAGAAAAACTCTGGGGCAAAAGGGGAACATAGTGCTCAGAGGGATGACTGGGAAAGTTCTTGCCTGTGGTGAAGGTTAGGGCTCAGTCTTAATGCGTCGTCTCAGTCGTCGCTCTTATTTTAAAAGGGGGGGGGTGAGATCCAAGACGATAGACATCAAAAAGACGATATAAACGAATGCGGGCCGAAGTCGCTTCGACTGGCGACCCTGGATCGGTGGGGTTTGAAACAGGAAAAAAATTCACAAGGGAGGCCATGAAGGCCGGGGAAGAAGAACGGACTGAGGGGTGGAAGACGGCAACCTAGGGAGTCGGCGCCACTTTCGCTAGTGTGATCGATCCGAGCCATAATCTCAAAAAAAAAGGTAGGGGAAAGATGCTCCAGTAGAGAAATTTAAAAAGGGAAATGCTAAGAAATATAACAACCCCAAACCACGCTACCGCGTCTAATCAACGGCCAAGGGAGAAGGACTAGAAAGAGGATTGACGGAAAGATTAGGAATAAGGAAGGCCCTGGAAGACAGATTACAGGGGTTATTCCGGTTTATTAGGATAATCGCTGCCCCAAAAAAAAAATAAAACAAAAGGAGAAGACATCTTCCCTAAAAAAGAGGAAACGTTAGAACCAGAAACCTTCAAGAAAGGAGAAGCAGTTCACCAAAAGAACAGGTAAAGAGGAGGTGGAATCATGAAAAAGGAAGGTGGGGGGGGGGGAAGAATGCATGCGCCAGGCGCAAGACGTTCTAGCATCCCTTCACAGAAGAAAGGACTTCAATTGGAAAAAAAAACTTATGAATAAATTCGAGATGGATCGGAAGAGAATAAAGAAAGAAACGCAGCTCAATTACGTTAAGGGTCTTTTCTGGCAGAATCAGATCAGGTTGAGTGTGGTCCCCATGGGCGGTCCGAGTGGATTCAACGCCGCTATAAGAGGCGGCCCCTGATAGGAAAGAGAAGAGAACGCCTTGTCATACTACAGTTACCGTTTGTACTGTCGCGGGGAGATCAGCGAGGAAAAAAAAAGAAAAGGGAAATAGATAGGAACCGAAAATTGAAAGAGAGAAGGGACCACGAGGAAAAGAGTATTGAAATCTCCACGCATTTGAAAGAGAAACCCTTGAGAAAGAGGATTTCGAGGGAAGGAAGGAAGAAGGAAATAGGCAGAAAAAGGAAAAAGACCGGGGGGAGGGAGTTAATCCGGGAATCAAAAACAAGGTCCAGGTTCACCGGGGTTACTGAAAAAGCACCACGGAGTGAATCAAGGGGAAAAGGCAAATGCTGCCGGCCTGCAGTAATGGTCGTAAGACCAAACGAAAAGGGGGGCCGAGAAGCCGAAAGAAAGGGGAAGGCTCAAGAGTTTGGGAGAGGAAGACTGGGAACGGTGGATTTGCGTTTGACCATAAGGAATAGCTTGGTGAGGGGTATGGCAAAGGAGTCCGAAAGAGAACTTTTTAAGAGAGCCAGGGAACAGACCGAAGAGAAAGAATTTAGAGTAAGGAATTTGTTGACGTTTCCTATTTTGGTGCTTGCAGCGAAATTAAAACAGACAAAAAAGAACGATGAAAAAAGTCGGACCAACCGCACGCAAAGATTCGTCATAACAGAAAAGAAAGAGAAAAGTGACATTTTAAAGGAAGAAAAGGCTAGGAAAAAAAAAAACCCACTAAGAATGACCAGTGAGAAGGGTTCGGAGATTAGCCGGAGGAACGATCTGCGTCGGGAAAGAGGAAAGGCTAGCAAAAAGGGCCAGAAGGGAAAAAAAGGGGCAATAGGTGGAAAGTCAAAGCTAGAAATAAACAGGAAGGGGAGTTTTTTGTCTGTCACTAAAGCCACACGCACATGAAAGAGCAAAGGCCACCCAGGAGGGGGGGGGAGTCCGCAGGCGAAAAGAAAATGGGGACGAAACTGGAACAAGAGGGAATACCTAGATCACCCGACGCGGCTGACATTTCTCATGAATGAACTCGTTTGTTGAGAACGCTGCTGGGGGGAAGAGGAAAGTCAGGAGGAGAGGTCAGGAACCTCAAATCATAGCGACTGTGGAAGCCTTTTTGGCCGCGACGACGTCGAAGTGAGACGGAGAGGCAATCAGAGGAAGTTCTTGAGTAGATCTGGAAAGGTCATAAGAATAAACGAACCGAAAACGGCGAGTAAAGCGATTCGGAGCTGCTGAAGGAGGATATCAAAGGAAAAATTTAGGTGGGGGGGGGGGCAGACAGTGGTATAAAAAAGACTGGTCAAGAAGCTCGGCAAAAAAAAAATTAGGAGGGGCTCTAAAGCCCCGACGGGGGGTTTAGCCAGAGCCGCTTCTTCAACGGCTGTGGGTTCAACCAACCGATAGACAAGCAAGAAGGGCAGGGGGGGAGTTAGAACTTCCCCGAGCTCGGAACTCGAAAAGGTATTTCTTAAAAAAGTACAACTGGGGAAGGAAGGACATGTAAAAGGATACGTCCATTCGACAAGGTTGGTATTTTTACTGTAGAGGGGCTGGGGGGCTGGGGAACACGCCTAAGCCTTAAACGAAAACGATTGAGAGAATAAGGCAAAAGGAGGGAAAGGGAAATGGGAGTGAGGTTACTGCGATTTGAGGTTTTGGAGGGTACGTGAAGAAATTCGGGAGTGGAAACAGAGGGGTTAGAAGTTGGAGCAACCATAATAAGCGTGGCGACGTATAGTCGACGGTGGGATCGATAAAAGAAACAAGGGGAGGGGGGAAAGAGAAGGATATAACAGAGAGAAGCGCCAAGAAACAGGAGTTTGGACACTTGATAACCAAGCGTGTGGACCAATTCGAGAAGAATTTAGAGGAAAGATAAGAAAGACCTCACACGAGAAGGTAAACTCGTCTTCCAAACGAACGCGCTTAATCCTTCCTGAAGAGTTAGACCTCCAATGAGGCTTGAGAAGAGGGACGCGTGGCAGAAGGGGGACACCGAGAAAGATACAGAGAGAAAAGGACTGTCGACGCTTCTCCGTTTGAAAAAGTGAAGGCTTAGGGTGAGCAGAAAACGGGGGCACAGTGACTGAAGAAAGGAGGAGAGGCCAATGGTCCGTTACATAAACAACTGTCATAGGGACTTGCACGGAGGAATTCAGGGGGGGGCACAACAAAAAAGTGCAACAATCCTCATAGCTAGTCTATAAAAAGGTCTGACGCGGGGAGAAAAACGGTGGCAAGAAGCGGAAGGGCAGTTTTGGAAGGTCTAAAAAAATCATACGGGGACCAAAAAGGAACACTGGAATAGAGAACGTCATAATCAGGAATGCACGAATCGAGGTCGGATCAGTTTTAGAGGGATTCGCCTGATGCTCGTGAAATCGAAAAGCGCCTCCACGGGGGGTCTGGAAGGGGCGAACGAAATAAAGAAGTCCGCGCCACAAAAAAGTCCGACAGGGAGAATTAAAGATGAAGTTCTTGGAGGATTCTGGAGCGGTACTAGGGGGGGAAAGCAGGTGGAAAGATAGCCGAAAGTTTATCAACACCACCTGAGGGCGCACGCGTCTTGCTGGGTATCTCTCGCATGATATAGGGCAAAATTGGAGCCAAGGAACGTGACGAAAAATGCGACAGTGGGGGAGTTAAAAAAAAAAATAGGTGTGGTAGATTAAATAGGAAGAACAAGAAGGGTGTTCGAGAATTGGGGGGATTTGTTAGCTAAAATGGAATAAAGGGGGATGGGACACTTCGTCCGGTTTTTTTCTCTGCAGTATCAATGGAAGCATCCGGAGGGAGAAGAGAGGACAAAAAAGTCAAAGGCTATAATTGAAACCCTAACATCATCTTTTATATTGTTGAACGTTTGTGGGAAAAAGGTTATTGCAGGAAGCAAACAAAAACTAGTGAGGAGAAGTGCAAGGGGATCTGGGGCAAGGAATGGGGGTTTCGGAGAGGGCCTATCTCATGCTTCAAAAAAATCTGGTCACAAGAGACCTCTAGAGGGACTTGGAAAAGGGAAGTCTGGGGGAAAAACCGTATTGCTATATTTGGTATGGGAGTCGTCCCATCACCACATCTAGACTTTATTGGAGAAAAAACTAATAGAAAGAGTCAGGGAGGCTCTGGAAGTCGTCTTTCCTTAGGGCAGTCTCTCCCCAAACTGTTCTTTGCGTCGAAAGAAGTGTACGGAAGGGGAAGGACTGACGAGAAAAATTTGGATGACAGGCAACAGTCCAAAAAAAGTGAAAAAAGGGAATGGTGAAGGAACTCCTCCTGTTGGAGGCTGGGGAAGGCTCCGGGTGATCGGAAAAGAAAAAGACAAGCAGACCCGGGGTCTTTTTTGGTGTCAATGAGTGTGCGAAATCCTAGACCGATCTAACTACGATGTGGGGACGGATTGGAGTCAAGGGGGGGGAGCAACGAAGGGGACTTGCGGTGCGCTGAAAACCCGATACCTGTCACTAAGAGAAATGTAAGTCTGAACACGGAAGCTTATGAGGGTGGGCCTGGGGGGGAAGATCGGCCGACCGGACTCGGAGGGAATCTGGTTCTAAGAGAGCAAACAAAAGCATCTCAGTATCGCTGCCAGCCTCCAGGGTACCGATATAGAGACGCCTTAAGGGAGAGAGGAGATGAGAACTCCGCGCGGGAAGGAAAACAGTCTTCATAAGGAAAGAGTCGCTGACCAGCCACATCTTGAAGGATGAAAAGGGGAGAGGTCAAGAATCTCTCCGCTAAAAAAAGGCAGAAAAGAAAGGCCTTTTTTCGAGGCTCGTTCTCAAGCCGTGAGGAGGCGGCTTTAATGGTTCCCGGGGGGAAATTATAAGAAATGTGAAGTCAGAACACTTCTGCTTTGTCCAAGTGGAGATTGTTTTGGAATATGGAGTCTGCCATAGACGATAGAATACTAAGCATATCCACGGGAAGGCGGGGGAACGCGGCCTGAAGGAGAGGAAGATGAAAGGGGGAAGAGTCACGGGAGAAGGACTGCAACTGGGCCAGGAAACCAAGGTAAGTATCCGGTCGTTCGACTGGAGAGAGGGGGATCGACTTGCAGAAAAAAGAGTTCTTCACCAGAGAAGGGCGATTTGACTCGCTGCAAAAAAAAAAGGATTAAAAGAAAAGAGGAAGGGCTAACAAAATAACGGGGGAAAAATGCCTGCTGCAGAGATACTCGAAGGGGTCGCCGAAGAGGCGACTGAAGGAAGATGGAAGGGGCGAGGAATGGAAAAGCCCGATGAAACGGGCACTAAAACCTTCGGGAAAATTTTTATATTCAAGGAGGACTATCGACTGGAAAAAGGGCGATAAAAGGACACTATGAGGGTAACAGCAGAAAAAAAAGGAAAAGTTAGGGAACGCCTGAACAATACGGCAAAAGTCAAAGAAACACAAAAGAACCGCATCAAGCGATGCAGCAAAAAACTCGGGAAAAAGAAGAGAGATAGAAAGAAGGGACCGGAAGTCTGCAGGCGTCCCTTCTCAACGCTCAAAATTCGATTGGCGCGAAAGATGCAGAAAAACGTGAAGAATAGATGAGAAAGGCTCGAATAAAGAGTAAGAGAAAGATGAAGAGGGTACAAGGGTGCTTCAGCGCATATGCGGGGGGGGAGCCTAAGTGGTCCCGGAGAACAGAAGCAAAAACAGTCGAAAAAAATGGAAAAAATGCTTACCCTGATCTGGAAAACAGTAAAAAGACAAAATGAAATAAAACCTGTGTCAGACTAAAGTGAGATCTGTGGACAGGAGGGTCTGGGAGAGAGAGGACTGTTGAACAAGACCATTTAGATCGCTCTCTACAGATACAAGAAAGAGACCGCCGCCACATCTCGCATTCTCTCCTGACTCAAGTAGGGGAATCCCCCAAAGTTCGGAATGCCTTTCCTTTCTTGGGAATTTGAGGGGACTCCGTACACAATAAACCAACCCGACCGAACCCTAAGCGTATATTAAACGAGCATCCCAGGGGGGGCCTTTGAGGAAAAAAAAAAGAAACTTGGTGGGGCTCAAGAAAAAAGCTTAAGGTCACGTCACGTCTTCTTAGTAAAGAGGACTCTACTCCAAAACGAAAAGTTTTACGGGGAAAAAAAAGAGAAATTCCGATCAAAGGAGGCCCCAAAAAAAGGGAAGGCAGGAATGAGGTTGGAAGCAAGTGCTAAAGAGGTGATTGCAATAGCCTCCATTAAAATAGAGAGTACTTGAGCTGGAGAGAAAGGGAACCGAAGATGGAAGGGGGGGTGTGGGGGAAAGCAGGTTGAGCAAGTTGTTGCTACCCGCGGAGATCGGACCATAATTAGCTTCCAGAAGGAAAAAAAAAAAAAAAACAACGGTAGAAAATAAAAACACGAAGATAAGGACGTCATACAGACCTGAAGAAGTTAAAAGGCCTTCAATCAACGGGGTCCCCCCACCACCGGGGCCCCCCAATGAATACTTACAAAGGGGAGGGTCGAGAATTTTGAAAAAATGGAAAGCCGTTTCTGAGCAGGTTCGACAGGCCGCGACAAAAAAGGTCCGTGAAAGAAAAATGTTGGAGTCGATAAAAAATACTAGTCATAAACAAAAAATATGGTGATGTCAACTATTACCACACTCAAAAATACGCAAAGCCAAAAGGCCTAGGGGGAGGAGGGACACATTTTCAGTAGGGAAGGGAGACTTATGAGAGGAGAACCACTGGGAAAACTAGTCAGAAGAAGAAAAAGATAGACTTGGAAGTGGCCATGAGCTCGAGTTTTTGCTCCACACAGTCGATAGATGGAACCGCTTCAAAACAGCGTCTAAAAAACGAGAGCAAAAAATAGGGGTGGGAGGGAGACCTGGGGGGGGGTCCTCTACGACGGTCGATTTCGATGAACTTAGCAAGGCTTCCAAAAAAAAGGCGATGCTGAGGAAGATGGGGGGAAGAAGAGAAACAAGGGGCAACCTGAATCGGACCTACTCGTCCGTGAGGTCAGAGGAAGGGAATTCGACTGACGTGTTTTGGAGTGGGAAAAGTAAGATTGGGGTGCTCAATATGTAACGAGGGACTCAACATACCTGGCTTCATGGGGAGCCCGCAAAAGGGGGGGTATAGAGAAAGATGTGGGCTTGGCTCAAGAGTCCGGTTGGTTGGGACAACAAAACCGACGTCAGAAGTCTAAGGGAGGGGGTAAGAGGAAGGACAGTAGCTATACGCGACTCAAGGGTTGATTACCAACGTGAGAAAAAAAAGAATTTTTCAGTGGGGAGAGAACTGCCGAAGGCGAAGGAAGGGGGGATTGAAGGGAAGGTCATCAGGTGAAAAAGCGAAAGCAACACACTATTCTCCATGACGGAAAAGAAAGAGGGGAGCCAGGATGGGGGAAGAAAGACTGCCTGGGAGGGGAATGTTTTAATGTAGCGGGGGTTGGATAAAAAGAATAGACAGGTGCAAAAGGGTAAGAAAGGGGTCTCAACCCATCCGTTACATCGTGGAACTTATCATCTGTCGCTCAGAAAAAAAGGGGGATAAAAGAGGACTTCGTCCAAAAGACATTGTTCGACCTCTTTCCTAAAAGAGTTCCAAAGGAAAAAGAAAGGAGGAAGCTAAAAAAATCACACTCAAGTAAAAAACGGCGGCAGAAAGAAAGCTACCTGCTCCTTGCACTGAAGATCGGGCCGTCCTAGGGAAATTTTGACGGGAGGGAGAGAGGGGGATGGGACTCGATACAGAAAACGAGGACTCAGAGAGCTCTGATCTTCTAAGGGGGCTTGCAGTTCTGAAGGGAGGAAAAAAGGGGGGAACTTCAACTGGTAAGAAAATCAAATAGAGAAGGGCTAGGGGTCACACCTCAAAAAATGCGAGACTGCGGGCGGGGGCGCTCGTGGGGGGCGGGGGGGCGGGTTGAAACACCAACCGGGGGAAAAAAGAAAATCGATTCGATAAAGGGGGGGGGGGGGGGGTCGTATCCGTGGGGGGAGGGGGGAGCACTGGAATCAATAAGAAAGAAAAAAAGCACACAAGAGGGTTGAAAAGATGTGGTGATGACCCCCCCATTTCCCATACTAGATCGTGGTGTCGGTGGCAGCCTGGGGGGGCAACTGGGGGGGAGGGGGAAGAGGGAAGGGGTGTGTAGGAGTTGGCGAGTGAGCTTGAACTAACGCAGCAGAAGACTGGGTGTGTCGACAAAACCAGGGAGGGCAGAGTAGGCAAAACGCGTGAGGTGACCGGTCGTGTCAGGAAACGAAATGCTTGGAGGCTGGAGGGGAGGCTATCTAAAAAGGGGGCATAAAAAAGAAACTGTGGAGAAATGAAATGTGGTGCAAGGGCTGACCATCGTTGCTTGGAAGCGCGGGACGATAGGGCCGGGGGAAGGTATGAAAAAAAGCTGGTTCAAAAGATGACGGGAGAGAGGCATGGGGCCAAACGAGATAAATAGGGGTGAGGATTTTTTTTGAAGGGGGAAAGAAAAAAAAAGGGTGAGAACAAGGTGAGAGTGCACACAAAAGCAGCAGCGCGTGAAAAAACAAAGCGATTATGAAAAGATGTGAAGTTATGTTGGGGGGGGGGACCAAACGAACAAATGTCACCGGTCCATCGGGATAGGGTGTTGATAAGATGGGAAAGGCGGGTGGAAACAGAGGGGCTGCGGAAAGAAGTGAAAGGTGGAAATCAAGAACCCAAAAGTCTTGTGTCCCGCGTCAACCACCACTCTAAAAAGGGAAAGGCTGACGTTGATGTGTAGGTCAGGAAGGGAAAAAGGGGATCGGGATAAAAAAGAGACATGACAAAACTCGTAAAGGAGGACTCTTCCTCACCCAGCACCATAGACTTTAGGGGCATGGCAACTACTCTATTCGGGGGCAGGGGTGAGGGGGCCTTGGAAAACAACGAAATGGGCAAGGAAGGAAAACACCAGGGGTCAATGGGGGGCTCGAGGAAGAAAAATTGATCGCAAGGGAACCTTTGGTGGGGAAGTTGTAGGACGCGCGTGGGTGGGTGGGTGCTGCGAAAGGGTGTGCGCGATGGAAGACGAGGGGCGGGGGAACTAACGCTTCTGGGGCGGAGGGGGCGGGACATGAATGCAAGGGGGCTCAGAAAGTCGTAAGGTCTAGAGACCAGCAAAAAAACCGAAGAAAAAAAGGTTGGGGAGGTGCCCTGGTGGCGAAGAGAAGGATAATCTCGCGTGTGGGTGAAAAAAAAAAAAAAAAAAAAAAAAAGTACAAGGAGTGTGCGGAAGCTAGGATGGAGTGGGGTCGGGAACCCAAAACCCTCTACCGTCACCGATCAAATGTAGTGGGGCTGAAAGAGGAGGAATATTTGGTGGGAGGTCGGAAGGGGGGGGCAGGGCATAGTCCTCAAGAAAACATGGCGAGGGGTCTGATGGGGAGTTGGGAGGACCAAGTGGTGATCGCTGGAGCAAAGCCCTGTGGTACCGACCGGGCATGCAACCAGGAAGAGGTGGAGAGCGAGAGCCATAGATCGGGGGCGTTGTGGGAAATCCATAAGTGCTGGCAGGAGACTCCGTAGCATTGGTGAGACGTGCAAGAAATGGGGTGGGAGCAAAGAAGGCTGGCGTGTGGGAAGGGGGGGGGGGAAAAAAGGTGGGGAGGGGTCTTGGGAGTGCAGTCGCGGGAAGCTCTTTCCTGGGCACGGGAAGTGGTGTCGGGGGGGGGAAAAGGATTGCCGGCGTGAGTGAAGAAAGAGACGCGCTGGGAAGCTTGGAGTGGGGAGAGGAGAACGTGGCAGAAACAGGTGCGCGGCACGTGAACAAACTCGAAGGACGAGGGGGAAAGGGCAAGGTGCGCTGTGTGAAACCCGGATGCACTAAACTAAGTGTGCGCCCTAAAACACAGGGGAAATCTCTCCTCTACGAGCAGGGGCTGGGCAAACTACGGCTCCAGGGGGATCGAATGCCAGCAGGGGGGAGGGGGTGCGGAGGAAAGGTGGGGGATATAAACACAAGGAGGAATGATCATCACAAATACGAATGGGCGAGGAAGCCAAAGGAGAAAGGAGAACTCGAAGAAGGCAAAACAGCTGCTGAGAGAATGAGAGCATGAGAAAGAGTGAAGAGACGACCTCGGTCCGAAGCGGAGGACCGAGGAGAAGCAGGAAGGGGGAGAAAAGACGTAGGAGGTCGCCAAAAAAGCAAAGAGACAAAAAACGGGAAAAAAAGCAGAAAAAAGCTGCAAGACCTGGCAATCAGGAACAGTGAACAGGAAAAGAAGAGTAAGGGAAGAAAATTGGGTCAAAAAATCAAAGAAATCAAATAAGGAATAGAAGACCGGCTTCTAGCCGGGGAGGAAAGGAACCTCGGCAAGCTCAAGATGGGGAGATGGCGCGAAAGAAATCTGAGTGAGAGTACAGAAAATGGCGAAAAACAGGGGATATCGTGTTTTGCTTTTCCCGATAAGAGAGGGTGTAGCCCAATCGGTGTAAGAAGAGAAGGTCCAAAAGTACCCTACTCACCCGGTCCGTCCAACATTAAAAAGAAGGATCCGCCAGTTTCACATTTACAGGATCGTGTCGTAGGAAAAGCGCGTCCAAGAAGGTTTTTCTGAGGCTCTCTACATAACAATGAAGAGAAAAGACGGAACAAGTATATGGGGTCGAAGTTTGAGAAAACAAAAAATCCGAAGGATAGGGGGGGTTCGTGGAGGTTAGAGGATTCAGTACCTCGAGGAAAACTTGAAAGCCACCCCAAAAACGGGCGACAAAAATGTGATTGATAAAGGAAAGTAAACAAACCGGGAGTAATCCCTCAAAAAAAAAACTCATCGTTAAAAGAAAAACAACTTTGGGTTGGGGCAAAAACAAGCCCCCCTGCGGATACGCTGTTGGCTCTTTAAAGACCTCTGTGGGAGTTAGGGGGAACAAGAGCTGTGGGTGGGAAGAGTCCTAGGCACATAACAATACGGGTTTCCAAGCACCGTAAAGGACCTGAACGGGACTACGAGGCTCCATGGGAAGAAGCCCAGAGTTGGGGGAGCAGCGGAAAAACAGGAAACATTTCTCATTCCATAACCTAAACCCAGAACCGTAATGCCACGGTAGAAGAAAGGACCACGAGGCCCCATCTGCAGAATCGAAGAACACATTTTACCGGCACTCAAGGGTCCCCCACACCTTGAAACCAATGAGCTGACCAAGAGTACATCGTTGACGGAACGGAGAAAGGGGGTATGAGATCGTCAAATAGGCTTGGTGCTCTACGGAACACTTGCCGCGAAAGCAAAATGATCCCGGAAAAAATAGAAAAGGAAAACTTATATTGGGGGTGGTTGATGTCATCCACTCCACATGAAAGAAAGCCACCCCAGGACATGCGCCGAAATGGGCTCGAAAGTGAAAAAAGATTGGAGAACGGCCAAGAAAAAAAAAAGCAAGATGTCTAGGGAGGAGGTTTGGTAACGGCGGATATGATGGACCCACCGACCTCCCGGCAGCAGGAAGCCCAAGACCCCTCACAGCATAAGAATTGAAAAAGGGGGGGGTGGCAGAACGGACGATTGCAAGATCAGAAAACCATTCAGCAGGCTGGGGGGAACGCTTCGAGATGACGAAAAAAAAATGGCCTCAGAAAGGGCAAATAGCCGGGGAAACGTGGGCTCTATCTTGCCGGACTGTGGGTCAGTGATCCAAGGAAAGTTGGGGATACAGACTGGACGGAAAGAAAATAAGCAGAAGTTCTCGACCGGCGCCGACGAGAGGGTGAAAAAGAAGGAGAGGCCGAAAGACATGGTTAACCAAACTGACATCGCAGTCACGAAGCATGTTCAGTGGATGTTAGGAAACGGAAATAGCTAGAATCAAGCAAGAGGTTATGGGAACCGAAAATGAAAATTGTGGCATTAAAACCAAGGGAACGCACTTACCGGAGAAAACGTCGACAGAACGGTTGAAGTATTTTTGCGGTAGGTTCTTGTGTCTGAAAACCAGGAAGGAAGGCACGATGCCCGAAAGACGGGCGATGCCAGTATTAGCCAGGGCGGGAAGGGGAGCGACGCGGTTTGACGTGTACGGGCCGTAGGTTTGGGGGCTTTCAAGAGATCCCGACATGGCACCCGCTTGGTTACAGGTGGGGAGAAAAAAAAAGAGAAAAAGTTTGCGTGAAATAACGGGGAGAAAACCAAAGGGGACCTAGATATCGCGATCATCCTGCTCCAAAAGCGCGGAAAAGGGATGTGGTAAAAAGTTCAACGCAAGTGTGCAAAGGAAACTAAATATTCTCTGAAGTACTAGGGACAACAGCAAAGAGGAGGAACATCTTAGGGCCCTCTAAAAAGCCTGGGGAGGGGGGCCGTAGAAAGGTGTGCCTGACATATGACGCTCTATGTCCCCAGATAAACCAGACCCATAAAAGAAAATTCCTAAAAAAAGGGTGGACTAAAGGTGACCGGTTAAGGGTTAAATTCGGAGGAAAACGAAGTCTTGGTCCTCAATTGCCTTCGCGAAGAGCTCGATCCGTGCAAACCTCACAAACGGGAATTGGAAGGAGGAGTCATTCAGGGGGGGAAAACTGACCGAGTGGCTCCGCAGCAATGAACTCTATCGTCACCGTCTGTCGCAGGGGGAGAAAAATTGGGAAGATACGGGCTCTTGAGGTGCGTAGGGTAGCCCACAACAAAGGTTGAGAGAGAGCATGCGCCGCTCCGACAAAGAAAGATAGGGAAATGTGGAGGGGAGCTCAGGGAAACAAGCGAAAGAAATCATCTCCTTAAATGGTCGTTCTCAGAGGCGCCAGAGGCATCACAGAAGAAAAGGAATGGAGGAAAAAACTGAATAGCAAGGTCGGGGGGGAAGGCTTGGAGGCTTGGAGAAAACTTGGAACAAATCAACACTGTAGAAAACGGTATCCTTCATTGGCAAATGTCAGACGAAGCAAGCGTGCTTGGATAGGGAGGAATCGATAGAGGGGGAAGACAGGGAAAAAAAAAAACTAAAGAAAATTAAGGGAGAGCCAAAGGACGACTGGGGATTGTTTCTCTCTTTCTGGGGGGTGAGGGTGGGGCTTATAGGAAAGCCAAAGAATAGTTTGAGGAAAAAATTTTGGATTGGGGAACGGAAAGCCCTGTGTGCGAGGGGAAAGGCGGATTGGACCTAGTAAAGCAAACTCTCTAGACCTCGAGGCCAGCTCCAGCCAGGGGAAAAGGTGTAAACATCAGGGAACGGAGGGTGGCGGGTTTGGTTCCAGCCTGGTTGTCCGTGAATTCACAGCAGGCCAGGGAACAATTAGGGAAACAAGATGTGGGGGGTGCAGAAAGAGGTTCAACATGGGTGATTCTAGCTCAAAGTGTGAAGGTCCGATCTAAAGGGGGAACTGAAATCCTGGAAAAGAGTCAGAAAGAAATGGGGAAAAGGTCTGTTCAAAAAAACAGGGGTCTTCGAAACACGTATGAGGTGTTTAAGGGCGGCGTGCCAGCACAAGAAATAGGAAAAAAGGTCTTGAAGAAATGAGCATGATGGAACACTAACTACAAACCGGCTGGGAGCATCCTGTGGGTTCACCCGGGAAGAAACTAAGAAAATGTCTTCACTCCCGATAAATGCGCATGCCATACTAATCGTTTACGGGACGGACCGAAACCAGGGCTGGGTGTGGATGCTGAAGGAAACTGTTGGGGCCCTTAAAGGATAACGAGGGAGGGGTTGGCGACTCATATGGGGGATCTATCTACGGCAAACTCAAAGCCCGGCCAAAAAGCCTGGGGGGGTGTCACAAGGAGCTTGTGAAACATATAAAGGTAATTCGGGGGAGAAAACGTTCAATTTATGTGAGCGCCGATTGAAAGGGGGATTAGTTTTAAGGGGAGGGACTCAGGAAAAAACGTACGGGGAGAAAAGGAAGGGAGTTTTCCGTTGGGAAAACAAATGGGTCAATCGGATTGCTGGCAAAACGGTTCCGATATGGAGGAGATCAACACTGAGGCTGCCAAACAACGCCCTTTTACGCCGAATAGAAAGAAAGTCTGAGAAGAGGGGGAGGTCGGGGGCAGAAAAAACTAATCAGGAAAATAAACGAGTCTCTCCCAGCCGCATCTTGAATTTGACGAATGTCTCGTGACACTGAGGACGCGCCGGTAGGCCATAAGGGATGATCAGCCTCTTTAGCCATTTTCGGAAACGTGGCTCGTGAGATCGACGGGGGGGAAGGCTTGAATTGGGAATGGTGGCACGGAAATTGATAATTGAAGGGGTATCTGAGAAAAGGAGCAAAAGTTTGCAATATTTGAAGATTTCGACGCCAACGGGCAAGCATAAGCCTCCTCAGGCGAGGGAAGATTGAAAAAAAGAGGGAGCAAGGTTGGAAACGCAGTTGCCTTACGCTAGCATGCCAGGATCGCCACTTTGAAGTAGCCAAATTCGGCAGGGGCTTCGATTAAGAAAACATGAAACCGCGAACAATGACTAGCAGAGCAATAGA
>Ga0179593_1294512_pt1 | contig 23383 bp, 24 predicted proteins | sample CZODoug2_1_08_16_FD_185931 | JGI IMG/M metagenome (GOLD analysis project Ga0179593, IMG submission 185931) | Vadose zone soil fungal communities from Angelo Coast Range Reserve, California, USA - CZODoug2_1_08_16fungal (PacBio error correction) | ecosystem: Environmental > Terrestrial > Soil >...
CCAGGAATCGAAATGACAAGACGGGAAGCATCGTCCGAAAATCTACCGACGGAGGAAAACGGACGCAGGAGAGTTGATCTGGGCATTCAATGCAGGCTTTGGCGCCGATGACAGGGACTTGGACGCCTGGACTCAACGGAGGGGGGAGACGGAGGGAGCTCTCGCGCACAGGGAATCAAGTCTAGGCCCATCAGAAACTACCAACTGAGAACCCGTAGGAACCGTACGCCCAGTGGGCCAGATTCGGGGTCGAGGGAGAACCTCCGCAGCAACCCTGGGAACCGTTACGCGTCTTTCAAAAAACAATTGAAAGAAAGGGGGGAAGAGGAAAAAGGATGGATGCTCAATGCTGAAGAGAACGCTTCGGACTTGATCCGAATTGAAGAAAGGAATTAGACCAGGGGGAACAGCTCTCACTGGGGGACCTTGGTCAGGAAGAAAACATGGTCGACTAGGGCATTGTTTACCTTGCTGACACCGTCATCAGCCGGAGGGGCGGATGAGGACAGGAAGGGAAGAGCGAAAAACCCTTCCTAAAATAAAGAGAAAATGCCATTAATATGTAAACAGCACCGAGAGAGAGATCAGGGACGAAACGGGAATACTCTTATTGGTTTCGAAGTCACAACCGGTTAGATCACGGGGCGGAGGACAAGACGGAGCGCCTCATCTCACTGATGGAATGAGAGGTGGAAGAAAGCTGCGGCGACCTCGGATCGGCCTGCCTCTTTGTGGCATGAAAGGGAGCGCGGGATAAAAGAGCGATCTTTAACAAGGTTAGCGACTGTGGGGGGGGCTTTCGGGGATGCAACGTCGGAAAAGGTACAAGAGACGCCGGGAAGGGAGGCTGTCCCTTTCCGATGGGGTCCTCCGGGTTTCGACAGGGGGCAACCTGGGAAGAGGGGGCCGTCAATGAGAGTAGGATAGAAGGAAAACGGCCCCGCCGCTGAAGAACGAAGACGCAAGAAACCCACCGACCACAAACGGCCAGGGAGGGGGGCGCCGAGGAGAAAGGAAAGAAGGCCTCGCTTATTATAACTGTATATGTTAGGAAAACCTGAGCACAGGGGGGGAACGGGTTACAAGGCTCGTATCAATGCGAGAAGACAATCTCTCCTGATAGCGAGAGCGAATTTCGGGAGCGTCCCGCAATGGGCCAGGGCAGGCTGTGCGAGGAAGGAGCGCCAGAGAAGCAGGTCTCAGGAGCCAAACAGATCTCCCCTAAACACCCAAACCACAACCACACACACACAACAGGGGGGCACACAAAACACCAAGAAAAACGGGACTATGTCGGGCCTAACGTCCTCGAGAATACCTTCCAAGCGTCCAAAGGGAGCGGGGGTAAATACCTCTGGTCAAGCCAAACAAGGATCGGGCTGGGAGGAGAGTGACGTGTTAACAATGGTCTGATGGGCTGCCCGGCCTGCGGATCCATATACTTAGTTAAAAAGAAACGAGAAAGAACGAAAAACAGAAGCCGCATCGGACCTAAACTGTCGGCAACTAGTCCAGCGGGCTGACGATAGAGCAAAGGCCGCTTAGATTCCGCCGGAAGGGAACGCGAATGCGGCAGCGCCAACAGGAATCGAATCAACGGGGCAACCAGAGACTAGCGCACTTGGCAAAACTACCTGTTACAGTTACCGCATCTCGCGGGGAGCTCGCGACCAAGGGGGAGAGTGAGTCGGACGCGGCCTCCCCGAATGACGGGAACCTACTGAGAGACGACCAGCTGAACGTCTATGAATACCGTCTGAAGTCGGGAAAAAAGACCAAAAAAGCGTAAGTCAGTTACTGCTCGAAGACCTAGGGGCGTTGCAAAGTCGAGGACAAAGGGAAAAAAAAGAACTCAACGCTGCATTATGGCTAGGGATACAACCGAGGACCTTCAGACCGTCGCCCAATCCAAAGATCCGGTAGACGGCGAGGGGAGGACCGACAGAACCGAGGGAGCAGAAGAGAGTATGCATTAGTTACGAGGACCTTTAATCGGTGACCACACACGAGGCCGACAAGATCCTGTCCATCCCTTCTATCAGCCGCTGGTAGAAATCTGAGGAACGAGTAAATGGCAATGGAGAAGAATTTAGTTCGCCTTTGATAAGGGGAGGGAGGTGGTCGACAACAGGCCTAGCCGGGAAAGCTTGGAGCGTTCCCTGGGAGACGCGCCGCACGGCAGTCCGGAAAACACGGGGACGGCTCTGCGGAATGGTTACTCGGTCAGGACTTTTAGGGCACAGGTTGTAGGAGAGAAATTCAAAGCCGTGCAGATGGGAATAAAAATCCTCGTCGCAGTCAGAAAGGGGAGGGATTACCCGAAGAGCTGATGAATTGCTCGGTTCAGAAAACTCGAGAAAGAGGCATACTCTTCAAACTGCATGGGTGTGGGTAAGGTTCGCCCATCGCGCCGAAAGACCTGGGTGCGAGGTCCCGGCGGGAAACGGGGGGCAGGATGGACCTAAACGGATTTGCCCGAGCGTGGAAAAGTAACGAAGTAACATGGACAAAAAAAATACTTTGGAAGAGGGGTTTTTTCGGAAAGGGGGTGAGGGGAACCCGGAAACCGGCGGACGAATCGAGGAGATGTAGTTGCGAGCAAGACAAGCGTGAAAAATAGGGGAAAAATTGACAAACTAAGAAAATCGTAGAGTGGTTGCGGTATAGAAGAGATAACGTTTGGGCATGCAAGTTCAAAATCTCCGTTGCAAAAATACACGGGTGTCCGGGGCTCAGTCTATTAGAAGATGACTGGGGAACCGTATCAAGGAAAGCGTGGGTACTCTGAGAAAACGGGGCAGGGCCTCGGGAACGCAGATCGTCAGTCAACACGCAAGGTCAACTAGTGCTCGAAAAGTTGGACCTAAAATGTAAACTTTCTTCCAAAGTCGGCAGGGGCTGCAGGAGGTGAAAGATTGCGACGGCCGACACTCGTAAAGAAGCCTGAGGGGGAGAGGGGAGAGGGCGTGCAAAAATTTTGTACGGGCTGATGGGGATGATCTTCCCAAGACTCACGGAAAAAAAAAGACCTGGGCAGGTAGCCGTGGATCAGGGGTTAAGAGGAAGGGGCGAAGTGACGTTGTCTGTAAAAAACATGAGGGAGAGTAGGAAAGGAACCAAAATTCATTTCCGAGAGCGGGAAGGGGGAAAGAGAGGAAGCGGCCTTGTCCCGCGGAAAGCCGATCGGAGCACGCTCTGAAGGAAAGGGGGTGAGAATCCAGAAAAAGACAAGCGATAACGGGAACGGGTGAACGTACTTCAGAAAAGGAGACGAAAAAATCCAAAAAAGGCTACCGGCTTCTCCAATATCAAGGAAGGCGAAAGCCAGGCCTGGAACGATGGGTCTGCCAGGTCCTCGGAAAAGAGAACACCCGGGCACGATGCCGGTTAGGGAATTGCTGTTTAACTGACAAAAAAACTGGAAGGGGCATCATTCTTCTCCTAGCGTGTGGGGGGGGGGGGGGGGGGCAATGGACTTTGACAAAAAACGACAAGAAGTGGGTCAGAAAGGATGGGCCGACATAACGACCCAGCTGAGAAAAGGAATGATAAAAGTGCAAAAACGAACAGAGCAAAAAAGACGCTCGAATTACATAAAATGGTGGAGGGGAGTGAACAGTTTTGGCAACAAATCTTAAAAAAGCTGACAGGGAAAAGTGAGAAGGATACAAAACCTCGGAGGGGCAAAACGTGACGCATCAGAACGGAGAACATACTGGATACGGCTCAGAGAGGAATGCGGGAGGAATCTCTTACTATCAAGGCCCAATGAGTAGGGTAATAAGAGTGGGATGGTTCTACGCACGAAACGAAAGCCGACACGAAAACAGAAATAGCAGGGGATTTCCTGCCGGGGAGAGGAGCGAACTTTTTCTTAGGACGATCAAAAGGGATCACTATAACGTCCGGCTGAAGGCAGGAATGACCGCAAGCGAGACGTTGAGAACGACGGTCGTGGGTAGGATTGTGCGGCTACGGGAACCTGTGACTATCTCGTGATCCAATGAAAAGGAAGGAGGCAGTTCCACGGAGAAGGGAAAGAGCGAGAGCGTCGTCGCCGTGGGAGGATGCAGCGCGGGACCCAAACGAGAAAAGGGAGAGATGAGAAATCTGGCCCCAAAGAGCGGTTCGGGAAACGAATCACTGCAAAAAAAAGGAGGAGAAACATGGGTGGTTGGCGGCAGAAAACCGGGGAACAAGGGGACAGCAGGATTTTAAAAGACAGCGAAAAGAAAACCGCAATAGTCGATCACGTATAAAAAAAAAAAAAGAAAAGTGTTTGGGCGTAGAATTGGGGTAGGCAGGAAGGTTGTGTTCGGCGGACTTGAAATCCAGCAGGATCGGGGGAAAAAAGACGGAGCACTCAATCGAGCGAACGGCAGGGAAAAACGGGACAAAGACCATGTTCTTTTCTATCAAAATCACAGACAACACCACAAAGAAGTGAGGACCAAGATAGATCGACAAAACAGAGGTATAGGGAAAATGGGCTGGGAAATCAGTCCCATCCCGTTCGAAGGCCACGCGAAGGAGAAGAGGGACTCACCGTCACTAATCCTCTCAAAATCGAACCAGCTTCCGCCGATACCAAAACGACGGACGAGCAAAACCGCGCGGATACGTGAGGCGGTATCACAGGACGGACGGAAAAACGTTTTAGAAAATCTGCTGTAACCTGAGGAACGGGAAGACGTAGCCTCCAAATCCAAGATGCCGGGGAAGGCAGGAAGAGGGACGCCTACGCTATACAAGGGGGTTGTGTCCCAGTTGAAGTCTTCGCTGTCGATGGATGCTGAACACAAGGAGACGACGGCAAGGGCGCATTAACGTAGTTTGTGAACCTGGCAAAAAAAGGCTGGGAGGCAGAAGATCGATCGGCCAAGCCGGGAATGCCCTAAATAAAAGGAACTCAAAAGTTAGCACGTTGCTAAATTCATATGGAAAAAGAAGCGATCACTCTTTGCAAGCCAGCGTTCCTGACACCAAAAAGTTCAGCAAGGACCTCCGATCTGTAAAAGAATTCGAGTTGAAGGGGGTCGGGTCGGTCGAGTCACTTAGGTCTTCGAGAAAACTAACACAGCAGGTCATGAAGCGCAAACGGGAGGGGGCCCTGGAGATAACGATCGGCACAGGGTCAAAGCAAGCTCCGGATTTAAGATGGGCTCGTTAGCCGTCACTGACTCGAATGAGGGCTGTAGGTTGAGCAAAGGGGGGCGGACACTTGGCCCATATGCCGAGTTGAAAGGCGCGCTGTGGGAAAAACTCCAACCAAAGCCCTACAGTTCGATTACTAAGCGCTTCAGAGAGGGGTCGGGTCTGTGGGGACGTTGAGACTCGGAATCCAAGCATGCGAAAAAACCAGAGTGAACGTAAGTGGGCGGAGACGGGAAAGAAAAAAGTCGTGGTCGTGGGGAGATCTCGGAACATATTTTCCGAAGGGCAAAATCGGGCACCGCATACCTATGAAAAGAGCATCTGCCATGGTTTTATAAAAGAATGTGGCCGAAAGAGGCTTGGGGCCCTGAGGGAAGACGCGTCCGCCGGCAAATGCCGAAAATGAGTGAGGTAAGGAAAGGGGGAAGACGCGATTATTCAACGCGCCGTCGTTTTTGGATTTCAGGTCCGATAAGAGGGGACAGGCGTAAATCAACTCAAAGAGGGGAGATCGTAAGTAGTGCCGGATGTCTCACACCTACAGGATCGAGAAAAGAGGAAGGGACAGTAGGCGTTGACATTTAAGTTTTTCAATGCCGTCGCCCTGAAGGGATTAGTACGAGGAAGGTACAAGAGTGAAAAGAGATGAGGAACATCGGACACCATTCACTAGATAAGGCACGAACGTGGGACAGAAACCATGAATCAACACGCGTGTCTCAAACGTAAACCGGGGAAAAAATTGTGGCACGGCACATAAAAGACGTGAGGTACTAACAATAACAGAAAAGATTCTTAAGACAATGGGATGCACTTGAGCCCGGGGCCAAGGAGAAGTCGGTGCGAGGAGTTGGTTAGTGAAAGACGAGTGGAAGAGGGGGAAAGAATGCAGACCCACGCGGTGAGGGAGCAGAGGTGACTGAAAGAAGATTCTAAGAGTAGGCCTTAACTTGCAATAAAGCTAGTGCGTTAATAGAAGACCCCGATTACAAGAAATAGGCACGTCGCCGTACTTGTACGGGGCACAAATCGTCTAATAGGCTGGAGCAGGAAAGAAATTGTACGGCAAAACTTCCACGGCCCGCATGCAATAGTTCAGAACGGAAAAGGGGTCGGAGAGACCAAACCAGACGCGCGGTCCTGCAGGTAGCAAGTTTAGATTAATGAGAGAAAGAGAAGAAGTCTCAACGGGGTCAGGAAAGAGTTCAGGGAAGGGAAGAGGATCGTCGAACTGACAAACTGAGAAAACAAAGGGCCAGGAAGGCGCCCAGAGAAGGGCTGAAATTGAACGAAAACGCAAATCACCGCACGGGCACATCAATCGCCCGGGTTTTAAACTAAAAAACATAAGAAAACCGTAACTGAGGAAAGGCGAGTACGGGAAAAAATAGAGCACCATGAAGGGCCCATAGGCCCGCGTCGGGGATTTCGGACTGTGCCTGAACCGAAACCTTCCTAAAAGGGGACAGATTTCGGGAGCAGGAACAATTCACGACCTGCACGCGGAGGAAGCTTCATCTTCAAAAGGTAAAAGGGAGAGGGAAAACGGGGCGGGAAGCACTCTCATTGACAAAACCTGCCGACTACCTTTGTGACGAGGGAAAGACCAGGAGAGCCTTGAGGGCCGTTAAGAAAAGGAGAACCGCGCGGCCGAGGTCCATGAATAAACCGACCGGAGGGAGCGGAAAACGAAAGGGAACAGGTCCCATGACACGGACCCGGCCGTTAGCTGGACTTACTGTTGGGAAAATGTGAATAAGGGGGCAACGGAGACTTTAGCAGAGAGGTTAGAGGAGTGGCAATGGTTGATGCGCACCTCGAGGGTGGGAAGACGACGTATCTATCATTCACTGAAAGGAGAAAAACAAACGTCAAGGCAGGGAAAGAGACCGGTGGGCGTGAAAAACGGGGGCGCAAGGTATAAGAGGCGGAGATAGATGTGGTAAAAAAGGCCGCGGTTTTATCACAGGGAGGAAAAAAAAATCGACGGGCAGGAAAAGGAGTGAGAAACGGTCAGCACGAGATCGTCCACCTCGGGCGCCGCAGACCGCGTAAAATCGGAAAAAGCTTGCCTGAGAGCAAGACCAATTATCAGCAGAGTGATCCGAATCCGTTGAGAGAGAAAATGTACAACCGTCCGAGGCATCTCTAGGGAAGAAGCAGAAAACTCTTCATCACTAACCACCGCGAGAGGAAGAATCTATCCGTAAGAGGGAGAAAATGTCGTTGAAGTCTTGTGGACGCAGAAAATCGTAAAGGAAGAGGGGGGGGAAATGCGGAGTCACAGAAGAACCTTCTACTTGCAACTTAGCTGAAGGGACGAGAGGAGTATCGTGAGAACTTCAGAGTGTGGCAAGATAAGCGGCCAGGTTACCGCCTTCCCTGGGGGAATCGAAGAGAAGAGATAGCAGGCTGTCCTCTACCTTCCTTCCTCCGACGCAACGGATATGCTAGTGCGGAATCTTAAACTTTCACAAAGGGGGGTACACTCCATCTGGAATGAAGCAGGCCGAACATGACCCTGGGGAAGCGGGGAGATCCATCAGGGTGAAGATACAGCATCTCCTCCATCGACCGAGCTGGTTTCATCTGCATTCGAGAAGAGTGAAGGGGGGAAAAAAACCGCTGCAAATGGGAAAAGAAGGGAAGGCGTATCGGGCAAGGAAACTTGTTCTAGCCGGATCTCAAACGATTTACGTTGAATAAAAGGAAGGTATGGAGACGCAGCGGAGGGCGCGTCAAAGGACCAAGGAGGAGGTCTGAAAAAATCTGGGAGGGCCGTCCACCCAACCTTACCCTGACAAATGGGAGGCGAAAGGATCGGAGGAAGTCAGGGTGGAGAAAAACTTCACCGAAACCAAAACAAAAGAAAAAAAAAAAAAAAACTTCGCGATTGGGGATGATCCATGAAGACCTCGAAGCGGAGGTCCCGATACAAGGGGGTAAATCCGCCAGGTACTAGAAGAAGGACGACTCCGGAGAAGAAAAAAGGGGTCTTAAACCAAAGCCCCGCGGTTCGTGGGCTTGGGGTTCGACGCCGAACTGGCGTTCAACGTTGGAAAACGGATGAACGTCGAAAAGGCGGCCCTGGAGAACGCCCGAGCAAGGAGCAGCACAGAGCTGGGAGAACAAGTTATGAAAAAGCACCAGGCCAACTCCGGCGACAGGTTCACGCGGTGCAGAAGTATAAAAAAGGCACCGCACGAATCCCACGGGTCCCAGACCTTGCTTCACAGCGGGAGAGAATCCTCAAGCAAAGCCTGCCAATCAAGGGCGAGGCGAGCCGAGGTGCCGGGGCGATGGTGTAACAAAATTGCGAGATTACGGAAGTGAGAGGAGGGACATCGTTGAAAAGAGGGGGGAAGTAGAGGATCGGTAAAATACATACTGGTGGCGGCGCCTGAGTGACAACGAGGGAGGAATGACAGGCATAAAGAGAGCAGGGGCAGATCGTAATTAAGGGAAAGGGGGAGGGCCCACGCGCGGGTCAGCCTGACCTCATGGAAAAGGCAGGTAACGAAAGGGAAAGGAAACAGGCAAAAATCGGAGCCATTTCGGGGAAGCGCAAGAGGAATACAAGAAAACGTTAAGTTCGAAGTCAGGGGGGACTACTCCGGGGAATCGCAAACCGGAAGAAGATCAAACGTGCTAATCATGTTCGCGTCACTAGCAGGAGAGGGAAAACTAGAAGGAGGGCCACATAGCAATTCCAGGGGGGAAGGAAGGCGGGCCAGAGAGTAAACCTGTTGACAGGAGATGCGGGCAGGATAAGCCGAGAATATTTCCCGTTGCGTCAAGGGTCAGGAGGCGGTGAAGAAAATAAGGGAGAGTTACTGACTGTAAATTATTGAAGAAGCTTGCAAGGGGAAGGTCAGGCAGGGCCAAGCGACCGTAAAATTGAAAAGGAAGAGGTGAGGAACTGAATACAAGGCTGCCCTAGAGATAAAGGAAGTCAAACCATAGGAGCTACACCTCTGCGCCTCTCCAGGACCGGGGGCGAGGAGAGAAACGGGGCAACGCACGCTGGTCATTCAGAGGGCCAGACGGGGATTCCACAAACACAACAACGAAAGGTGGGAAAAGAAGGGGAAAATAAGGAACGTAGGACAATATGGGAGGGGGGGGAGATCGAAGCAAAAGATCGCCTTGACGAGAAATGGAAAGAAGAAGGGGGCAACTGAGATTTATGCCAGCAGCATCCGATGGCCTTGTACTAGAGAGAGGTAGATAACGGGGCAAGTACTCACCCTCCTGCCTCATGAACGGGGAGGAAGAAAAAATGGGAGGACTAAAGACTTTAAAATACAGCGCATCAGGCCTTAGACAGGAGTATGACTGAGAGAGGTCCCAGAAGCTAAGGGGTGAAAAAAGGTGTGAATGAAAGAAAGAAGCTTACATAGAAAGGGCCGATTAGGAAAAAGAGTAATGCGCCTTCTGAGAGACAGGAGAAAAGGGGGAGGCAATTGGAAAGTAACGCCTTGATCAGTGGAGACGAGATTGAACCCGGAGAACTCTAACTCGAGACAAGGTGTCCTGGAAGGAAATATGAAAGGCTGCACCTCCATTGACATAAAGTTGGATTCGCGGTCAGAACGGGCGAGGGTCTGCAGGAAACGAGAATAGACCAAGAGCCGCCGGCGCTCCTATGAGGACAGTAAAAGGTACGTCTGGACATAGTCGAGACCGGGCTTCAAAACAGATCAGGCGCAACGCAACAATTCCACTATTAGGGGGAAGAAACATAGAAAAAAGTATCAAACCGAGCTTAACGAAGCAGAAAGAGAAAACTGAGAATATTAGCAACAACAGACGCGCGCCGCCAGAAAATCCCTTCCCGGGGGTTGGGCGTAGCGGGGGCCCGAGCGGCATCACACGGATAAAGCTTGATGGCTTCGGGTCAAAAAAGAAATCAAGGGAGAAGGGCAAAGAAAACAACCTTCGAGGGAGAACGCTGACCCTGGCAGAGCCTTGGCAGGGTCGCTTATGGACATGGATGGATTGCCTCAGGGAAAGAGAGAATATGCGACGTCCGCCTTCAAGTGAAAAGAGGAAGAGGAAGGATGCCTATCAAGCCCACTACCACTACTCAACCTTCTTGAGTTGAAGAATGTTAAGGGTATTTCAGAGCATGGGATGTAGTACATTATAGGTGAGACAAAAATAGAAAGGAGAGCAACGTAAAATCTAGAAAAGCTGTATGCTTCATTTACGATTCACTGGGGAAAGCGGAAGGGTCAATGGAGAGGGGATTGAGCTAAAAGGGCAAGGCCGACGAGGCCTTCACGCAGTGCCGTTTCATTTCTGGAGGGGAGGAGACGACCGGAGGGCCGGTCAGCATCCTCCTAAAGGCATCTGAATTAAGGAAAAGGGAAAACTAGGGGATAACCGAAGGACGGGGCCGTGCCAACGATCCAGGAAAGAAGCACGGACAGAGTCGCATCCCTGGACACGCAGCAAGAAATGGTCCACAGGAGGGGGGAGAGGGTTCGGAAGAGAGAAGTTCAATGAGACCCAGGGCCATAGAAGGGGGAATTAGTAAATGACTACTTCTTCATCCATATGGCAGGGGGAGAAAGAAATAAATCGGAGACAGGGGAGTGGAAAGATGACAGAGGGAAAGACATATCCAGAGAGAGTACGTGCAGGAGGAAAGAGACGAAAGTTAAAGCCCTCAATTCAACGTCATGACGAAAGAAAGAAGGCATAGGTCAACTCTTATATCCTCCATCGCCCGACGGAGAGGGGAAGGCGCGACGAAATCTTGCAGCAGGAAAGATGTCGACTGACCGGGGGCACAATACAATACGAGCGGCCGTGGCTCAGAGTCTATACCGGGACGAAAGTAACAAGATCTTCGGTGGAAATGGGGGTCGAGAAACAATTGGGATGTTATATCAAAATAGTGCCGAAAGGAAATAGGGCGACAGTGGACCTTCTTATCTGGGTACCTGCCCCTTAATCTGAGGCTCTTGACGTGAGAGTGGAAAGACACCAAGGCAATTTATTCTTCTAGCCGGCCTTTCTTAGCACTTCTTCCGAATGAACGTCCAACACCCCATAAGAATCTCCGGGGGCTGGAAATAGTGTTATCGATGGATACCAAAACTCCGGTTTCCATAATCCATTAATCAAAAGCCAGAGCCAGGCCGCAGAAGGCGACCCAAACCCCCCACCCCATAAGCAGCAACTGATACAGGCGGAGAACAAGGCACTTCCGATATATGGGCGCTACATAAGGACAGGGGGAGAGAGGAGTCGGTAGCCAAAGCCTGCCGAAAGGGGGCAAGAGCAAGCCGTGGAAAGCAATCCCTGCGAAATCAGTAGAGGAAAAGCCAAGGGAGGGAAACTGCTCCTGAGAAAGGGGGCATAGAATATTTGCTGTCTCAACTGATAAGGGGGGACGTGTGGGACTTGGGGTGGGGAAAAAAAACGACCGAAGGTTGCAATTAAGACCGGAGAAGCAAAGGCGTCTCCCCTGTAAGAACAATTCAGACTAGGGAGGCTACCGCGAGTAAAAGTCGGCTTCAAGTTCGACCTAGAGTATGAAAAGCAGGTGAGGGAATCGGAAGAGTGTCTCTTAAAATAAACGAGGGGCATTTCCACGTTTCATTGAGGGGGAGAGTCAAAACGGAAGAGAGAGGTGGTCAGGGAGTCAAAGACGCAGAATGACCTGACTGCCATTTGCTGTCAGGGGGGGAAAAGGTGGGGAGACAGAAAAAGACTGGGCGGCCCTTTGCTTATAGGGCGGGGAAAGTTAAAGAAAGGGGGAAGTGCAGCATGAGGCACAAGTGACCAGGTAAAGGAGAAAGAAGAAAAGAAGGAAGCCCTACTTGAATTGGGTTGTTCGCTATTTTGGTAGGACATCGACCTGGCGGAGGCCTTCGAATAGGGTGAAGGGTTGGACCGTGGCGAATTCAGCCTACGCAATGCAAGAAGAGTAGAAAAAGGACACTTCTAACTCTCTTAGCGTTGCCAGGGGGGGCTGATCGGAAGAATGCAATTAAGGAGGGCATTCTGCCGTCGAACGGGGGGGGCCACGAAAAAGGGGAAGCTAATCTATACTTTAGCCGCAAGTTGAACTCACAGGGAGGCAGAAAAGAGTCTAGAACGGAAGAGGTTCCGCGATAAAAAACCAGAGCGGAAAGAAGGGAAGAATTGCGAAAGGTAACTTAAGGAAAACTTGCTGCCGAAGTCAGCGTTATCATTCAAGACTTGAAAGCTTGAAAAGACGGACTTCAAAAACAAATCTATGCACCTACGTAATGCAGTACAGGGGAGGAGCGAAATTGGAAAAGAAAACGGCTGATTTTGGAGGGTGGCATACTGGACCCAGCGCACCGGATCACGAGCACTTGCATTGCTGAAAGGGGAGGGGAAAAAGGGGGTGCGAAGCGGCTAATTAAGGATGCGAAAAAGACGATACGTAATTCCTCTGAAGCCGGGGAGGTTCAGGGCCACGCGAGGGGAAGATCAAAATGACTGGTCCCGGAAATCCGATCGAATGGGCGGCGTGGCGGAAGGGGAGGATAGAAAATAAGACAGACGTCAAAAATACTAGACTTACGTGCACGACGCCTTCACCCTTTATCTTTACACAGGGGAAAAGAAAAGACGAAAGATGGACCTGAAATCATCTCTCATAAAATCCAGGACTAAAGAAAAGGCAGGGGTCCCAAGAGGGGAAGACTGCGACATCTACAGAGACAAAGGGAGGGGGTAAGCGTTAAGGAGAGACAACTCTTGCTCAGGGGGGGGGGGGGAGGGATGCAGCGACCGAGAGGCAGGGCGGACAATTCTTCTTTATCAGCCAAGAAAAAAGAGGGCATACTAACGCAGAAAATCACACAATTAGGGAAAAAGTGAATGGAAGTCCGTTCCATCCAAGAAGAGAGAAAGAAGAAAACAAGAGCTGCATTACATGACGGAAATGTGGCAGGGTGTAGAAAAGGTTCCCAACATCTCAGGTTTAAAGGATGTCGTAAAGGGGGGACTAGAAGGAAAAATACAGAAAGGGACCGTCGGCTTAATCCAAAGTACTCATAGAGAGCGAGAAAGAAGGAAAGAGCGCTTCGTTAAAAGGTTCTCAAGTCTCAACATCTCGGCGCAGTCCTTTCGCATCCCTTAAACGCTGAGGGATGGGAGGCGACGCCTGAAAAACCGACAAAGGAAAACAGGAGGCCATTTTTTGCGGAGAGGAAGTTAAAAGGAGAAGGCGAACGTTGAGGAAACTACTAAGATCATGCGCTTAATTCAGGCTGAGAAGGGCTGAGACAAAAATCGAAATGAAAGAAAAAAGGCACGTGGAGAGACGCATAGTCGGTTGTTGCAGCGAGGAAGAAGGGAAGAAGGAAAACCAGAGACTAATTGGCGCCATCACAACCCTGGCAGGGAAAACCAAAAAATGCGGAAGGCGCCGGCGTATACAAGAGAAAAGACCATGACGAAGAGGAGGGAAGAAATGCGAAAAGAACTTACGTGCGAGGAAAAAAGGCAAGAAAACGCGGCAGACAGTGGTTTTCGCTAGTAAACGCTTGGCAAGCATAAGCAAATCATGGGGGGAAAGCGAAAAGAGGGAAAGAAGCAGATATCCAGAGAACGGAACAGAGGGGGTTGGTACGGGGCTACGCCGTGGGGGGAGACCGAAAAGGGGTGGGGGGAGAGGGAGGCGGAGGCAAGACAGGCCTGCTTTTAGCCGGAGTGCAGTAGGAAAAAATCAACAGAAAATTGTCAAAGGACGTACGGCCATTTCGCTATCACTCTCAAAAAAAAACGAGGAGGGGGGGGGGGGAAAAAAAAAATGAGAGGGAATAGTATGAATTTGACAGTCGGATAGGCCGTTTCCTCTGCACTCAGGCAAAGAAAACAAAGGGGGGGATCAAAAATACGAGAGGAAATAACAACCTTAAACTTATCCAAACAACGGAGGGGAAACACAAACCGCTCTAAGAGCGGATATCCGGTAGAGTTAGAAGGACTTTTCTCTAGACAATTATCGAGGGGAAACAAAGCCAACGGAATGAGCTCCTAAAAACAAAAAAAAAGAAAGAGGACAGATCGCAGCACGCCTAGGAGCAGTAAAGTTCGGTCCAACCAGGAGGAAGAAAAAAAATCTTCGCTCAGTTGCCGTAAATGGCATGAGAACACGGACGAAAAAGACGCGGAGGGAAGGGGAAAGGGGGGAACAGGACACCTGCCAGTACATGACTGTGGAAAAGAGGAGAGCCTGAGCAAAAAGACAAAGAAGCATTGACGACGTGCTAAGGAGAAGGCTGGTTCTAAAGGAAAGTCATAGATTGGACGTCCGCGTCAGTCTCACCGCAACTAAGGGGAGCGAACGAAAGCAGGAAGACGAACGAAAAGGATTTAAAAAGGTTTTTCAGGGGGACGGATTTCAAAAGGTTGAGGGCGGAAAAGAAAAGAATCGGACGCGTTTCAAGAACTCTAACGAGCCGGGTAGGGAGAAAGAAAAGGAAGCACCCTCAGCCGAGAAGGAGAAGCCCACTCTGGAAGGGTCGTCAAAAGTTTTGGGGGGGAAGAATAATCGGGGCGGAGGGAAAAGACAGAGGGTCAAAGCGGGCGGGAAAGTGTAGCGGAAATCCGACAAAACCCTAAACCATGAGGGGAGGCTATCTTCTTCTGTCTTGGTGAGGAGGGAGTACTTTTTGGAGGGGAAACGGAAAATCACCAGGTTCCACATGTTAAAAAGGGGAGGGCGTCAATAGGGGAGAAACTGCAGTGAGATTAATCTTCGTTGCGTTGGTGGGTATCACGAACCAAGGGGGGGGGGAAAAAAGCACGATAAGTCCGTCAGTACGAATCCAGAGGTGGGAAGGTGGTAAAGACATTTTTGTAGAAAACAGGGCCGTGCCCGGCAGATTTTACCAAACAGAGGACCGCTAATGGGGGGAAGAAATGCGGGGCGGTCTGTAAGGGGAAGGGGGAACTCTGCGGGTTCGGGACCGGGAAGGGAGGTTTGAGAGTGAAAAAGGGCCCGAGAGCAGCCAGTGCAGTCCACTCTGGGGAGCTGTCTCTTATCTTCAAAAGGGGCCTCTCTATCATGGCGCGACGAGTTAAAGGTAAAAAAGATTACAAGCTTCAATACTCGTAGCATTCTTAGGGGGGGAAGCGGAAGACAAACAAGGAAGTGTAAGGGGAAAAGGGTCCCTGGCAGAAGGAAATCAAGAGAATCAGACAACGGAAATCACCAAGCGTAACAAGCCACGTCAAGCGTGCCGACAGAAGGGGAAAGATGAAACAATCCCCAAGCATCCGTTGAAAATTGTAGACATTCTAACTTAAGAAAAAACTCTTGAAAAGAGTGGTTATTTTCCTGTCGGAGGGTAAATGTAAGACGTTAAAAAGGAAGTCGGGCAGAAAAGGGAACTCATAGACGATGAGAGGCATAGCCTTGCGTGCGTCGAATGGAGTTTATGACTGAAAGAAAACGCTAAACCTTAGCACGGGGGGGGTCGCGTGGAATTGGAAGGTGCTACACGGCATGTAAACGGAAGTAAATTGCGAAAACAAGTGTCGTTTCAAACAAGACAAGGAAGGAACTAAATGAGAGAAGGAAAGGGGAGGACAAACGACTGGATACTCGCTGGCAGCATGTCACTGGGGAATTTCAAAGTTACAGCCTTTCCTTCTTGGATGGAATAGGCAAGAATAAGAAGTCCGAAGACAAAAAGGAGGACGCGGGTTCAACTCCAACCAGATAGAAAAAAAAAAATGAAAGTAAAAGACAGACGGGCATGGATCCTGAAAGGACTGTACACGTCGGGCACAAGTGGGGTCACTGTTCATCATCAACTTTGAAAACTCCCCGAGAACTCAAAAAAGCTTTATTCGCGGAAGAGGAAAAAGAATTAAAACCAAAGGAACGTGCAATTGCCTGCAGCGAATTGACTCCGGTTGGGGAACCCCCACGTCCAAGGAAGAAGGGGGGTGGGGGAGAAAGAAAAAGAAACTTAAGGACAATGAGATATAGGATTCATCGTCCCGCAAAATTACGAAAACAGAGGAGTTACAAAACGCAGGGACGCCCTGGCTCTTGACCGTAATTAGAGGGAAAGAAAGCAGCATGCTTCATTGAAAAAGGGAGGGAAACGAGGAGGGCGCGGCAAAGGATTCAGATAGTACCGGAGGGAGGAGGATCAACGGACCCAATGCCTGTTTCGGACGCAAGAGGGCCAAGTTAGAAGTGCCATGTACTCTGGTGAAAGGAACTTGATGAACACAGCGACTGATAAGTAGGATGGGGGGTGCCATGATAGTGAGAGGAATACCCGTGAGGTCTTAGTTGGTCCTCTACGACCCTTCCAAATTGAAATCAATGTCGGAGCAACACGCGTCATGGAGGAAGGCGCCGAAGAAGCGTTTGGGGAGAGGAGCGCCTAGGACGCGTGGGAAAAGGAAAGGGGAAAGAAGGGGGGAGAACCTGGCTAATCAAAGGAATAAAAAACATCAAAGAGGATGGGCAGTCAGGAACTTTAGACGGGGAAAACAAAAAAAGGAATTCCGCAAAGCAGTAGGAGCATACCTAAACCGCGGAGGGGCGTGTAGTGTCCGCCACCCTAGACGCAGCAGACTATGATAAAAGCCAGGGTTCGTCCCGGGGACAACGATCTTCAGGGAGGGAGACGATTCACGAGTCAATACCAAGAGTCGCGAACCGACGAGATCAGGGTGGGATGGAAAACAGGTCGTGCCTGAACCACGGGACAGCTCGTGAGAGGGCGGTGACCGCTGAAAAAGGGGACGGAAAAAAGATAGGATCCGCATAAAGAGGGAGTAAGAAGATCGGATAACATAGAAATCGTCAAAGGATATCTTCCACCGTCGTCCTTTATGCAGAGCGCAAGTTTCGTCCCTGGACATAAGAGGGAATCAACTAAAAGCACGCCAGAGAGTCTCGTGACAGAGAGGTCAAAGGGTGATAAAGGACCACTCCATCTGTTTCCAACGCATGGCAGTTAAAAGGAAAGAGGGGTTCGTGCAGAAGGAAAGAGGGGGATACTCATTCATCAGAAGCAAAAGAAGAGACGGAAAAGTGGAAAGCGGTACTGAGGTCAGGCAGTATGAACCCCTGCGGACCGGTCCTTGGGAAAGCGGAGAGGGGCAAAGACAGTAAACGTATAGAGAAAAGGGGGGGCATTCAGGGGAAACGAGAATCGCCGGTCGGCGGACGCGTCAATGACCAGGCGTCGTAGACCCAAAATTAGGGAATAGTCCAAAAAGACAATGAAGGAACTTGCACTAAATAATCGGCAGGCCTTGGTGGAAGAAGGGAGAGAAGCCAGGCGAGGGAAGGTGGCGGTAGAAAGTCCATTGAGGAAGCAGGGGACAGCGAGGGACCGGCAGAGGACGCCTTGGGGTAGAAGATTCAAAAGCAAATGTTCAAGAGAGAGGACGCCAGAGCTAAGCAGCTAAACAGACAAACAACCGCCGGGCCAGTTTCTGTGAGGGGAGAAAGGCGAAATTCTGTTTCACTACGAAAAGCAGCGAGGGGTACTTAGGGAAAATAAACTATGACCAGTGGGCGCCCCCAGCTCAAGTGAGAAACAAGCGCAAAAAAAGGAATTCCGCAGAAGGCAAAGGGAGGAAAAGTCAGGGACGGGGGTGTCCATTACCCGAGGCTTGCAGCCAAACATCCAATATTATCCATAGCAGGGCTCTTGATCGGTCAAAACGAAAGGAATAAAAATAAACCGGGACCCAGGGAAACGGCAGGTAAGGAGGGTGGGGGTCGGCCTCTTTCCATTACGGGAAAGATGAGGCGCATCAGAATAAAGGGGGGGGGGGGGGATACCCGGGGTAGGTCTGATAAAATCCCGGTCCTGGGCAGCGTGCCTGGAGCATGGTGGGGAAGGCCTTGGAAGGCGGAAGAAGGAGAAAACAGGGCATCATCCAGATTCTGGAAGGGTTCTGGGGGGGAGACAGAGAGGTCACCTGACTAACGTAAAGGAAAAAGGGCGGTCGAAACCGGTGCAGAAGTCACATAGAGTTCTGAAAATGGAGGGGACCCGCTCAAAGGGGGGACAACAGGGAAAGAAGTGGCAAAGGACGCGGTGGGGCTGATAGGAGGACAGATAATGGCGAAGAGAAAGGTCAGAAACTAAAGGAGAGGTCTCTAATGAAGCCGCAGAAACATCGCTTCAGGACCTCTCCAATCTCTATAAGGACCACAATAGGAAGCGCTACGTTTAAAAAAAAAGATGGCCGGATCAGAGAGAGAAAATAAGACCCCGGGTTTTGATCAGGGAAAGGGGCAAAATTGGAATGGCCGAGTGCTAAAACACGGGGGCTGTCCTTCGACGGAGGCCAGTCGATATACCAGCCCGAAGCAAAAAAGTAGGGTAAGGAAAGAGACGTCATCTCGCAAGCGGCTAAGAGTCGTTCAGGGAAACGGCGGAGCAAGATGCCTGCTCAAACGAGGGGGGGGAATGCTGCCGAGCACACATCACGCGAGTGCCTGGGGAAGGAGCCGCCGACAATAACAACACACCGGAGGGAGTAGAAAAAGGGGAAGGCAGAAAGAGGGAAGACCAGCTTTTTTCTCAGACGGCCGCCACCGAGGAAAACGGAACAAGATACCTGGTCCAGGTGAATGTACGTTCAAGCCACAGAGGGGGGACGAGTACTAGAAGAGCGTGTGATCCCGGTCAATGCGTCGAAGGAGAAGACTCCGCAAAACAAGGGAAATGTTCAGGAAAACTAAGGGCAAGAAAATAAGGGAAGCGAAAAAGATAAACCAGGACACCATTTTCCCAGTTCACAGGGAAGGATAACCTCAGCTAAAGGGGCACAGGGGGGACTATTAAGGGAAATGGAACAGAGAGTGAGGCCGTGATTACACATACGATGTCTTGCGCAGATGGAGACTGAAGAAAAGGAGGAGCACTGTGAAGGTCGACATTTATGTTTCGAGAAAAAAGAGGAAACCACTCGTAAGAAAGCCACGCTCACGTTCCAATGTAATGCCCGACGAGCGCAAACGCCCAATGGCTACAGGAGGGGAGAAGGATTTCATCAAGGTCTCACTAACGGGCGATAATGGAAGGAAAGGGACCCATCTGGGGGGCCACCACAAAAAGCCTCACCTTAAAGGAGGGCCCTGCGCGGGCTGCTTAACTACGCGACAAAGGAGAGCTCAACGAAAAAGAAAGGACGCCACAACCAGGATCTTATGGGGGGTATCAAAGAGACCAAGGTATAAAAGGACAGGCTCTGAAATAGCTGACAGCCTAAAATGTAATGACTGCGATGGCAGAAAAACAAAGAAGCGGGAAGGGAAGCTCTAGGCAAGAAAGGGATTGTCGGCCTGCGGGCGGGATACCTCAAGGAAGGGAGCACAGAACCCGGAGCTGACTTTTTACGGAGGGCTGCACAGGCTCACGGGGGGAAGGGCGTGGGCATGGCAAGAGCGACCGGGTAGAAGACAGAGAACCTGGCGATGGACCGGATGGTGTCAATTCGTCCTTCTCATAAGGGATGCCGGGAAGTAAAGGAGGAAGAGATCGAATTAAAGCCGCAGGCCTTACGGGGACCCAGGACAGGGGTAGCACCCCCGAAACCTCCTGCAAGCTGGGGGGGGGGTAACCCAGGGGATGCTTGGTCGGGGGGTCAGCGCTCTATGGGGGGTACCTGATTTTGATACGAAACTGACGGAGGATCCTTACCTCGTAGGAAAAATGACGCGGAGTCAAAGGGGGAAAGGGTCAAGGGACAGGATCGCGCAGGGTTCTTCTCCTTGATTCCACCGCAAGGAGACTAGGCCAAGGGGGAGCCTAACTTTGCCACAAGGTATGGAAGGAAGAGCGAGACAGACGGACTCGAGCAACTTGGTCATGTGAAAGTACAAGACGCAGAAGTAGGGGGTAGCAGAGGAAGGTCCTAACGTCACCTAATATCAAGAAGTAAAGGGTACACTAGAAGAAGTCCACGCCGACACGGGGCTTTTTCACTCCGGACCGAGGCAGGGGGGCGTGTCGCACTGATCGAGGGATGGGATGGTGCAGTAGGAGACCCGGGGGGCATAGAAGTATCTGGAGGTATTCATCTTTCATACATATAGAGGGAGCATAGAGGACGCTACCAGTCTGCATGATGCCGCACATGTATCCTGGAGGGAGGTAGGACGATCTGAAAGAGGAAGAAAAGGTGCAGACGGGAATCATGATCCTTTAGGGGGAGTAGGGGCCAACCACCGGGCCGGATGCTTTCCTAAGAAGATGGGGAAGACGGAAGAGCTTAAAGAGTAAAATACCTCATGGGCTCTTCCTCGCCGGGGAAAACATCGGAGACAGAAGGGATAAAAAGCGGAAGAGGGACCTGGTCGCCCTTAACTGCGAGCGTCTAGCAGGAGAGAACAATTTCAAGATGGTAAAAAATAACTCTGACGAAAAAAATGGCTTAACTCGTGGAGGGGACATAGGACGAAAGAGACCCTGTAATAGTAGGCTGAGGGCTCGGGTTTCTTCAGGTAGGAAGAAAAAAAAGCACGTCGTCTGCGAAAGGGAGGGCGTCAGGTGCAACGTGCTTCGTTCGTTAATAAGGACGAAAGAGCAACTTGTAAAGGAGTGGAGGGTGGGGGGCTTGAGAAAAACAAGCGGCCTGGAAAAGCATGAACATGCCAAAAAGATCCATCTACAGCTGGACGGGAGCTGAACAAAATTACGTCGGGAAAGGGAATAAACTGGGGACGAAGATCAACACAGGCGACGTCGAAGGAGGGAATGCAAAAAACGAAACCCTGCAGCTGCAAGATCCTTCAAACTTCTAGAGGAAGGAGGAACACCAAGACACTAATAAAGGAGTAGGCGACAGTAGGAGAAAGGTATAAGCGGCCAGCTGCGCCGGGGCCAGGAATGTGACCTTGATTGGAGGAAGCTCTCCGGAAGCTTCGCGTGACTGAAGGGAAGGCGAAAAACAGAAACAAAATCGCCGCGACTTCAAGGAGGGGGCGCGCAAACCGCGCCGCCAAGGGGGCATTCACGGGGAGCGTACCGCAGCGTGTGAACGCGGGGTTAGGCATAGTGAAGGCGATGAAAATCATCTGGACAGTCCGACTTGACCGTGAGAGGATACCGAGCTCAAGTGAGAGGTGGCGCTGCAACGCAAAAAAGGAAAAAGGCGCTGTCAGTAGGCCAGTGCAAATGTAACTGTGGGTAAATTTTAACTATCGCGCCTAAAAATGGGGAGTAGGTGACGGGGCCTTTTAACAGTTTGGCTAGAGGGGAACAGTACCGGAGAGACCAGTTGGGAAATACCGCTCAAGGTAGCCAATGCATCGGGGGAGGGGGAAGAACGTGCTTGGGGTTCGATATTGTGGGTGGTTTAGTGATGCGTACATCGTGAGGATGGTCAGACGAGAGTCAAACAGTTGATAGAGGGGCAAATGCCTAGCCTGTCAATAGAGGGAAGAGAAGTTACAGGCGGGGGAAAGAAGGGGCGACGTATCATGCTTTGCATACGGTGGAGAGAGGGTCAAGATCGTCGTGCATGTCTGAGGCGGACGGGGTCCCAGAACCCGGTGTCGAGAATCGGTCTCCGTAGAACTTGGTCACCTGGGGGCAAGTACTCAGAGAAAAAAGGATATAGGAGGACAGAGGTCAGAGAGGTAAAACGACAATAGGGGACGCACGTTGAGCTACAGGGGATCGAGATGAAGGAGAAGGACGCTGGCGTCAAATTCGGCTGCCCGTTCTCCATCATGGTCCATCAACCACCACGAACAAAAATGAAAAATTAGGGCCTTAAGGGAGGGAACAGGGTTATGGTAAAAGAAGTGGCTGAGTTGTATGGTGGCGCTCCCAAACGCTCCCGGAGGAAAAGACACGGCAAGACGGGGCGAAGTCAGTGTGGAAAGGGCAAGGGCTGAAGAGTGTACGGCGAAGACTTTATAGGATTTCACTAGAAGGAAGAGAGTATGCTCTCAAAGGGAAAAGGAAAGGGTTCAGGGGGAATCGAGGGAATAGAAAACTTACCCTTTTCCGAGGAAAGCCGATTAGAAGGAGACGGTGCTCTAAATTTGCCGAAGAAGAAGACAGCGCTCAAAGCGTAAGGTCTGTGGGAAAAGAGAGACCGAAGAAAGATCCAAAAACTACGCCGGGGCGAAAAATCAAATGCGACGTCCGAAAGAAGACGCACTGGTTCGCACAGATTCATGCGGCGACAAAGACCGGCTGTCAAGATCTCTTTGAAAAAAGCGTTACTTAAGCATCTTGGAACCACACCACACCAACCCCCTTGAAGACGGAGCCCAGATATGCAGGGCAAGTCAGGGGGCTTGAGAACAAATACAAGGATGGTACATCGGCCGATGACAGACCAGAATAAGAAAACGAGTTGGGTACAGGGGGAGGAACTTGCAAAAAAAAAGAACAGAAAACACCCGCTAGAAAAGGAAGAGAAGGGGAGGGTGTCGGACGCATTGGGAAACATGGGGGGAAGGAGGGGAAAACCCTCTGGCGAGGTGGATTCCGGATCACATACAAAGACACACGTCATAGAAAAGTACGACCCTAACGACAAAACAGAATGAGCAGATACAGGAGCGACTAGTGAATCAGAGTTCTTCATAAAGACAAAGCCAACCCGTTGTAGGGACCCTTGAACTCGAGAGTAGGTGACTGGTCGACTAACGCCGTTGAAGCAGAAAGAAAAAGAACGGAGTTTTGCTGCGAGTAAAACGGAGCAGCGGCAGGGAACGGGTGGCGTCTTCAATCATAAACGGAATGAAAAGAAGCAGAATAAGTACTACCCAATATAAGGACTAAAAGTCGACATTTAGCCGGAAAGTCTTCTTTAGAGAGGAGGAACTTCGCCTGTAAGAGAGGGGAAGATGCATTCAATGGAGGACAGTTCCACACTTGCAGGGACGGGCAAGAAAAATAGTCCTCGGCAGGGGGAGTCAACTCTAAGTCAAAAAAACAGGTCGGCAGGGGATAACGCTTCAGCGAAGGAGGCAGCAGAGAAAACTGGGAAAGAGGAGACGGGGGGTTGGGGCGATCAGAGTAGCATGGTGAGAAGATCATTGTACTTCACCGTAAAAAAAAGCTCCAGCACGCCGGATACTAGAAAAAAACGTTTTCTAGGTCCTAAGGGGGGGGGTAGAGGGAAGTTGGTCGAATTGCGAGAGCTGATATAAGAGAGGGGGGACAGCCGACAGCACATTCAGAATGAGGAACTTTCCGGATCCACAAGGGAAAGTCATAAAAGATGAAGGTGA
>Ga0179593_1695348_pt1 | contig 23383 bp, 30 predicted proteins | sample CZODoug2_1_08_16_FD_185931 | JGI IMG/M metagenome (GOLD analysis project Ga0179593, IMG submission 185931) | Vadose zone soil fungal communities from Angelo Coast Range Reserve, California, USA - CZODoug2_1_08_16fungal (PacBio error correction) | ecosystem: Environmental > Terrestrial > Soil >...
TCCTTGGAAAAGGGGGGGGAAACCGGTAGGGGAACGTCATACCAAAAAAAAGAGCAAAGGTGAGGTCCGTACATACTGTAACTACAACAAGAATTGTTGGGAAGACCCGATCCAGAGGAAAATGGTCGAAATCGGAATTTCAAAAAAAAAAAACGCTCGGGGAAGGAAAGGGAGACGAACCATCATCCGTTTCGGAAAAAAAAGGGGAGCGAAATCGGAGGGGAGTGAAGAATAAGAAAAGTTCGGTTCGGAGTCTAAAAGGACAGGCGGTCAAAAAAACCGTTTCCATATGCGCGTAATGCTGAAAGTTGGGTCAAGAGGGCCTAGAGTGAGGCCAAGGTCGTTAGGGGAGATCGAGAAAGTCGGGGAAAAGGAATACAAGGGGATCACAGGACGGTCGAGATGTTCTCCTCGTCAGAACGGGCGACAAAGTCTTCATCAGAAAACTGGGGGACCGGTACGGGGGGCAGGTTTTGCAAGCCGGGAGGAAGAAAAAACCAAGACCGGCATTCAAAAAAGAAGGCGAGGTCACCTACTTTAGAAACAAAGAGAGTCCCGCAGTTTCTAGTTCAAAACGGACGGAAAAAAAGAAAACCGATAAGCCAGAGGGAGGGGTAAGAGAAATCGCTAAAGGCCACTCCTAAAACCGATAGCCATGGAGGAGCAACCAACGGCCGCCGTCGGAGAGGACGTGACGAATAGGGTGGGGTGCTTGGAGGAGAACCTGATTATCGGGCCGAAGATCAAGATGAACGAAAATGAACGCATCCAAAAAGGGGGAAACGACAAAAAAAGGTACAGAAGGGAGGAGACCACTGAAACAATCGCAAAAGTGAAATCCTGCGACGCATTGCGCGCACACAGTCGCTTCCACACTAATAAGGGGAGGGGGGCAGCGAAATGCGGACTAAAGGAGAGAAAGGGACCGCGCAACGAAAAAATAACGGGGAACTTCCGGATTTTGGAACGAGGAAGAGGTTGCGTTGAAAGAGAAACAACAGGGGGTGAAAGGGGACGACATGGACGAATTGGCAAGAAAGGGGGGACCAAAGCGAAGGGACGGCGCGCTGTCCGTGGGAAATCCAGGAAGGGCCACTTGCTAGAGTGAAAAAAAACGGAAAGGGGCGATAAACCGGGTCCAGGTCGGCTAGTGAGGATCCAACCAATCCCAGCGCACTTGGCCATTTCGAAGAGGGGAAAAAAAGGTGAAAGCTGTTCGAGGTAACGACTGAAGCTAAGAACCAATTCCAAGAGGCAGGTGGGACAACGGGCTTCGATCGACGTAGAAGGCCAAAGGGCAAGGACTTGTGTGGAAGCGTCAGCAGGGAGAAGCGTGCACACAAAGGTTCTGGATCTTGACGGAGGACGCCCTTGAAAATTTCAGAGAGGTGGGGGGCAGCCGGAACGGAGTGGGGAGAAAATTCATAGAAGAAGATGGGGCCAAGTTAAGGAAACGAGAAAAAATCCGCAGCTCGTGAAGGGGGGGTCGGAAAAAAACTTGGGACTTTCGTCGGCCGGAAGGGAGGGGGGAGAAAAAAAAAAGCCATACATAAAAAAAGGTAGGCTGAATTCTACCTCAACTTAATCGAAGAGGAGAGCGCGAAATATTCAAAAGAGGCTGTTCCGCAACACTTGGCCTCTCTCAAAAAGGAAAACAATAGAAAAACCGTTCTAAGCGCAGGGAGGAGTCAAGAATCAGTCCTCCCAAAAAGGGAAAAGTGACGACTGGGGGTCCTCCTCCGAAGAGAAGGTGAATAAGCAAAAAGGGAAAAAAAACCAAGGGAGGAGGAGGGAAAAGGAGAGACCAAGGGAAGAGATCGGAGTACTATCACCCCCTGACGGAGAGGGAGGAAGGTGGAGTCGGAGACTTGACGAAGATTCAAAAAAGGGAAGATCGGAGGTTCCTACGCCAGGCGGAAACCGCCTCGTTTAGTGGCTCTTGATAGAAAGCTTGGGAAGGTCGACCGGCCGACCTTGGGGGGGGTCCAGTAGGGGGGAAAGGGGGGGAAGGGTTGTAAAAATCTTGGGTGAAAAGCGCAAAGCCCTATGCCACTGCCGAAAAGGAGAAAGCGGATGTAGAGCGGTTGTGGTGCCGAAAAAAAAGGTGAACAAGAGGGAGGGAACTGTGCCCTTATGTCCACCCGAAGGAAAAGGCGCATGCCCTTCATGACCATTGGTAATGCAAAGAGAAGATCTATCAAGAAGGGACTAGAGAACGGGGACCGGGAAGAGAAGTAATCTTAGGGGACAAGGAAGAGGCACCGTCGACTTCCTACTACGGGACACTGTGGGAAGTCCACTGGGGGTGTTTGTGTGGGGGGGTTTTTGGGGGGGGGGGGGGGGGGGGGTTAAAAAGATCACCCTTGGCGTCGGAGTCGTAAACTCGCCAAGGGGGGAAAAGGAGAAAAAAATTTAAGGACCACGTGCCGCAGGGTGATGAAAGTCTCCGGACGACATGAAGAAAAAGAGATCCTTCTCGGAGGTCTTAAGAAAAGCCGGGCCGGGGATTACCGGAAGGGGGACCAAGCGCCGTAGTAAAAAAAGAAAAAAGGGGGGGTATGCCCCACCGAAACTTTGAAAAAAAAAAAAGCTAGAGTACCTGTTCGTTTCAAACGTGAAAGGGAAAGTCGGATAGTTCCGAAGTGATCGAGGCTACACCACACGTTGTCCAAGGTTGAAAAGTCGTCGGCAGGGAAAATGGGGGAAAAAATTGGTTGTGCGTCAAAAACGGAACGATCAAGGATCTTATCGACGTGGGCGGGACGCAGGACCTGGGGAGAGACTGCACGGAGGGGGAGAAAAAACCGCCGTGGCGCCTGAGGGGGGGCGGTCGAGAGGGCGGGAAAGACAAGAGAAGATCTACGCTTGAAGCGGAGAGGGTTCTTCACATGAGAGGCAAAGAACTAGGGCCGCATCAAACGGCCCGACAAGATAGGATTCTAAAAAAAAAACGCCGACGGAGCCGCCTTCACCTTGGAACGGAAAAACTTAAAGGTCGAAGTTTTGAATGAACTCGGGAGAGAGGGGGAGTACGAAACAAGCCCTGCGTCATGGGGGGCCGCGGGAAAGGGTGTGATTCAAAAAAAAAAGGCGTATCCTTGGAAGAACGAATGAGGAATTCATGGTCAGATAGACCTCGACGACTGAGGGGGATACCGGCTTGGCGAAAAAAAGGGAAAAAAAAAGTGCTCATCACACGCGGAAGCAAAAAAGGGATCGCCACAATGGGTAAAGGAGCGGGCACCCTGGATAGCGCCAGGGGTGAGGAAAGGGGGTATTAGGACGAATTCAGCGGATGTGCACCGCCTTGACGAAAACTCCGAGGAGAAGGCAGAAAAACAGAGGGGCCCGGGAGATCAGAAAGGTCTTCGAAGGAAAAACGGCGGGGGGAAAAAACGCCGAAAAAACGCAAAGGATGTGAAAAAAGCAGCAAGCGAGACCAGGGGAACTTCATGCCCATCCTTTTCGGAGAGCCGTTAAAAGGAGAAACGACGCGATGGAGGGTGGTGATCCGTCGCCAGCAGGGGAGAAAGGATTATCCGGCGATTCGGGTCAAAAAAAAAATAAACCAATTTCCACCTTGGAGGGCGAAAAAAAAAGGGAGAAAAAAAGAAGCTCTCGCGGTCTGAGGGAATCGACCGGACAAGGAAATTCCAGTGAGGAGGAAACGCCGGGTGAGATAAAAAACGGAGTAGGAGTACACGAGAGAGAGATCACAGGGAAGAGGAAGGGAGGACGAACGAGGGCACGAGGGCCTCAAAGTCTGAGCCACGGAGGATTAAACAGAGAGGTTGACAAAGAGGGTGAAAAGAAAAAGGGTGGGGGGTGACTACCCGGACGGAAAAATTTTGGCAGGGGGAACTCGGGAAAGAGAAACTCATCTCGATGTGGGAAAAAAAAGGGAAGAGAATCATCATCCGCGTTTCTCAAGAGAGAGGGGCGGAGAGAGAGGGGGGGAATGAGTGGGAGCGTATGTGGAGAGGTCGGGGGAAAGAACCCGATGAAAGGTCCCAACGTTCCTGATGCGGAGAAATGAGTCTCCTGGCCGTGCACGGGGGAGGGGAAAAGGCCGGAAGAGGCAAGGTCTGAGGAGGGGAGAGAATCCTTCAAACATCAATAATTTCAAAAATTGCTTAAGAGCGAAAAAAGAAAAGAGGTTCTGCACAACTCAAGACTGCTTCCAGGGGGGGGAACAAAGAAAAGAAGTCATTTTTGACACCTGGCTCTAATCAGGAAAAAAAGAAGGGAGTCTGTCTACATTCCGCAAGGGGGGAAGGAGGAGTACAGTCTTACACAAGAGAGAGTCAAGGGAAACGCGGACTACCGAAAATCAAACCAAAAACCAAAACCAGAAGATCGGTATATCATGCAGAATAACACACCCTATCAATTGGGAAAGGAAAAAAAAAAACTCATTCACCTAATCGCGAAACCGCTTCGCCACCATTTACTAGGAATACCGGCGGAAATTAAGGAAGTTATGATTAGGGGGCTGGATTTGGGAAAAGTGCCCGCCCTACGTGATGGAGTGGTGCAAAGGAAAAACAAGCCTCCGAAAGAATCAAAGCGTGGACACGAGGGAGGAAAAACAGAAAGTACGAAATAGAAACTACGACACTGCACTCAAAAGGAGAAAAGGGGGGCGGGTCCTACTCAGGGCGCCGCTACAGGGGAAATTACAAAAATTAAATAAGGGACGGATCGTTAGAAAAGAAAGGCTTGCTCGTCTCGAGAAGAAGGCTCAGAGCAGATGAAAATCGATGCCGGAGTCTACTTCAGAAAAGTCTAAGGGACACAGGGTCCGAAACAACATTTCAATCTGGAATCATGGAGGGATAGAGCAAGGTGGAAAGAGCGCGAAGTCTCTGCAGAAAGGGGACAAGACCGCTCTCTTTCTCAGTGGGGGAAGAAAGTGACCTCGAGAGAAAGAGGGAAAGCCATAAAGAAGAGCTCTCCTTTTGAGATATGCGAAAAAAAAAATGATTAAGGACGGGCATTGAGAAGGGGGGAAAGCGGTCTTGTCTCTTAACGATGGTAGGAAGGGGGGACGACAGCTCATCAGGGTTTACCGCTGGAGGGAAAAATTCAAAAAGATAAAGGGGACGATGAAAAGATTTCTACTTTCGTGAAAAAGGGGTGTTAAATGGCTGAAAGTGTTGTGGAAAGGAAGGTCACAAATAAGAGTTAGGGGCGACAAACACGGCTCTAGGGGACCAGCGGAAAGGAAAACTTATGAGGAAAATCCAAAATTCGACGTTGGAAGGGTCATAATAAGGATGAAATCAGTTTCAGCTTGGAGAATATATTCGGAGGGGAGGTGGAAGGCGAGAAGCAATCTGCTTCTAAAAAAAAAGTTGCAAGGAGAGGGGAAAGCGCGGAAGAAGGAGTCTGTGGGAAGGGGACGCTCTCATATCTCTCATTAATCGGAATGCGGTGTAAAAGAAGACGGAAAGAAAAAAAACATCGACGAGAAACAACAATAAGGGTACGCAGAGGGAGCGGGCCTGAAAAAAAGAAAGCCATATCCGACAAAAGCACCTGATCAAAACGGGGGAAGTTCGCCTCGCACTCGTCAGGGGGGACACGAGAGCTGAGACAGTCGTCAGGGGGGGGAACATGGAAAAAGGGGAAACAAGAAAAATGTTATCCCCTAAAATGCGGAATCGTCCCAGATCCAGCGTCAAAAGGGGGGGGAGGGAACTCTCTAAAAAAGGAGTTAAAAGTGAGAGTGATCCTTCAACTTAATGTATCGGAAAGCGAGACACCTGAACGAAGGGGGAAAGTCTTTGCGAATTTCTCGTGAAAGGAAGGGGTAAGAGGGGGGGGGGCTGGATTGCTTGTTGAAGCCAATGAAGAGATGAGCCAAGTGGAAAAAAAGTTCGTGGGACTCTTTGGAAAAAGGGATATACAAAGGAAAAAGAGGGAGGGAGCGCAGGGAGCCAGGAAGGTCTTGTTGTGGGAAAAGGTAAAAGGTCTGCATGTTATCCAAGATCAAAAGCCGTGGGTCGCACACTATCGTAGGGGCAGTTGGTCTGCGCGGAAAGGGAACTCGCGAAAGGGGAATAGCATTGTGCTGCAAGGAAGTTGGCCAACGAAGATTAGTTGAGACGGTGAAGATTCTAACACCAGAAGGAGGGGGATAGGGAGGGACAAAAGAAAAATGCCGACCCGCATCGAGAAAGGGGGCAGCGAAGGAAAAAAGGAGGAGTAATTCGTGCTGTGCCGCCGGGAGGAAAGACAAAAAAACCGGGGTCATAAGAAAAAAGAAAAAAAAAAAAAAAAAAGAAAAAAAAGAAGAAAAAAAAAAAAAAAAAAAAAAAAAAAAGAAAAAGAAAAAAAAAAAAAAAAAAAAAAAAAAACCCTATTTTAAATGCGTTGCAAGGCAACGGAACGATCTATAGGAATGCGGAAGCAGTGAAAAAGGGAAAAGTTCAAAAAGTCACCGAAGGGGGAGAGGGGGGGCTAAGGTATCTTGACTCTAAAAGCGTACAGGACGAGACGCGCCAAGTTTCGAATTGGCCACGGAGGAGGAGTGGGGGGGGGAAAAGCGGGTCAGCCAGAACACTCTGACGACATAGACCTATAGGATTCGGGAAGGCACAAAACATTCTGCAAACTGAGAAAAAAGGGCTCAGAAAATGACACGGGACCAAAAGGGACTAAAGGGGTGTCATCCCAACATTATGGCAAGGGATGCACTTCGGAGGAGTCACAAAACTGTTAAACTTTCGAGGGGGTAAAAAGGGGTCGTGACTGGAAACAGTGAACCCGACGTCGGTACGACAAAAAGAAGCAAGGGCAAAACCGTCGAACGTTTGACGGGAGGGAGGGGAAAAAGTCGAGACCGGGGCGAAAGGGTCGACTGAACCTTGGGGCGAAAAAACTTGCGTCGAGCTGAAACGAAAAAAAAGGGGAGAACAGAGGGCAACCGAAAAGGAAGGAAAGGTAACAGCTCACCATTCGCGCCTGTGGAGTAGGCCGTAATTGAGGAGGAAGAAGGGGGCGAAATAAAAATAGGTTACGCCGGGGGGAAGTCGGACATTCGTTTGAAGAAAAAGGGCCTTTAAAGAAGCGGAAGAAGGCATATTGCAGGGCTCAGGCCTGCAAAAAAAAGAACTCCGCAACGGGGACCTTGGAAGAAGGTAAACTGACGGATTCTTATTGTCGAATATACCATCGGAAAAGTGTACTATGAGCTGACTTTTAATGGACGATTTTTGAAAAGGACGCTGTCTCTACCTCTTAAAGGAAAGTGTAAGGAGGTTAGGTATTGGGGCTTAACATTGACGTTAACGGACGTGTGAAGGGAAAAAGTTGCGAAGGGAAAACCAAAAGGGATACCTCTCGTGAGCGTGATCACAGGGGGGAAAGGGGCGTCAACAGAAGTTGCACTGGAGATTCCACACAAAGAGGAAAAAGTGTCGGGACTAGTGCTCTCTGATCGGAAAAGAGACGGGAGGGGGACGAAGGACAAAAATCTTCAGGAAAAAATGGTCACTGGGAATGAGGAAAGTCATGTAAAACCGACCTGGGACAAAGGGAAGAAAGGGGGAACGGTCACGACGCGTGTCCCATAGCGCATAGGGATTAGACTGCATCAGGGGAGCAAGGAAGGGGAAATAGGGAAGGCTATCGACAAAAAGAAAGAGGTAAACATCTCTGTTTCGCGTCAGAACTCTCGAGAGGCCGGGAGACGAAGAAATCATCGCGGGGAAGATTCGGAAAAAGATTCGGGAGTTAAAAAGCTCACAAGCACAGGTCGAGCTGGCCAGCTCCGGGGAAAAGGGAAAAGCTGGGAGTGCGACGCATCGAATGTATTCGGGGGAGAAGACCGGACGGAAGGAAAAGCGGCGTACGAGGGGGAAGAGGGGTGGTCCGTTAAAGTACGAGAGAGCATCAAAGGGGGGGGGGGGGGGGGGGGGGGGGGGGGAAGTGGGTGGAGTCTCCTGAAAAGATGGCAGGAGCGGCCGGTGGGAAGCAACAAAAAGGAGTATTTAACAAGGGGAGAGATGAGAACCGTTCCTAAAGCGGCAAAGGGAAGGGACATGAAGGGGGAGGGGGCTTACTTGCACAAGAAGGGGGAAGACGATGAGCATACATTCTGCTGAGTTCGTAGAGGAGGTTCAGACATACGTGCAGGGGGTAGGTGTCACTACTCTCTTCAAATGTCTGCAGAAAGGGAAACTACCTAGAGGAAAATAGATCCAGTCTATAGAAAAGAAATATAAAAAAACGTTTCGGCGCTATGCTCTCGAGAAAGCAGGAACGCAAGGTCAGAGTAAGGCAGGGTCGGGAGGTGATAGGAGGAGGCTAGCATCAAAGACTCGGAACGAAATTGTTGCTATAAGAGAAGAAAACTTGTCTCTTCGATCCGAGGCTACAGGGGCAGTAGATCGGCAAGGGGTATCTATGTGACGGGCAAGGAAGGTAGTGGCTATAGTAAAAAAATAATGTTCCGACATCAAGGGGTTAGGAAAAGAGGGGGAAGTCCAAAAAAAAACAAGTTCTCTCGTCTATGAATGCAGGGAGAACTAGGGCTCTCAATGATGGGGGAAAATAGCGTGCGAGCGCTGCAGGGGAGAAAAACGTGATCAGCGACAAGAAAAGTTGGAGAGACATTACTGAAAAAAAGAGGCTTAGTCACAAAAACGTCTGCACAAAAGGAAGAATGAAACCTACTCTCGGGCGGAACCGTGCGAACAGAAAAGGGCGAACTTGGCAGGAGGAATGAGGGGACCTGCGATCCAACAAAAGAGTGCTGCACGGAATAAGGCCCGGCGCGAGAGGGGTTCTCCTCTTTCAGCACTTCAATTGAAAAAGGGAGTGAGGAAGAATGCAAATAACGGTGACGACTTGAAGAAGGGATGGTCTTGGCAAAGGAAACGGGACGTAGAGGGTTTCGCGGGAAAAGCGGACGTAAAAGATAAGGAAGAAGAAGGAGTATGACGACCGAGGAAAAAACGACGCAGGTATCACGAGCAGAAGAGGAGCTAGGAAGCGGACACAAGTAGAGTGGACGTGAAAATGATAGCGGGACAGAAAGCAGGGGGGGGAAGAATAGCAAATTGAATAAGTAACGAAGACAGTCGGAGACGGGAGCCAGAATGCTGTACGGAAGAAAACGGCTGGCTCGGGACATGTACTCACAGACGAAAAAACGTGCAGGACGAAAGCATGAAAAAACGAACTTCGGGAGGGGTGCGGGACAGGCTTTAGGGAGAGGCACAAAACCCGGGGGTTTCAAGAGTGAGGGGAACTTGAGGTGTGAAGGTGGGGATGAGTTTGGACGAGAGGACGAAAAAAAAAAAAAAAAGGGCAAACCTGGTCACTTTAACATCGGCAGGCACAACTTGCGCGGTTGTAACAATAAGACAAACGGGAAGATGAAATGAATGGAGGAACGGCAGTTTCACAGTAGATCGTAAAAAATATCAACCAAGAGGAAGGGGCAATGGTCCATGGGGCGGGGGGGCAAAAGGGTCGCGCAGTGGAAGGAGCGGTGGAAGGAAAAGCTAGAGTGGGTCTTATCGAGTGAAAGTGACATTAATAGGATGCCTGATCGTGAAGTAGTCGGAGAAAGTTCCGAAAAGAAGGGGAGGAAGGTGGAAAGCGACTTCTCCGGTAGGGAAAAGAAAGGGGCAAAAAGTTTGGGCACTGCTCGAAGCGCCTAGGCGAAAAACAGCGTAGTCAAAAGGTAATAGTTCTCCGAGTCCCGCGGGGAGGGGGGGAGGATCTCTGTGCACGGAAGAGTTCCGGGAAAAGGGGAAGGGAAAGAACCACCTGCTCTAAATCCATATGGAAAAAAAGGGGCCGGTCGAAGGGAGCGTGGGGGCGACGCTTCTATCAGGAAAAGGAAACGGGTGAAAAACGAAATAAGGATGGAACGATATACAAGAGAAAGGGAACTGGAAGGAAGTGCGGATGTCAGTTGCAGCCGATCACGTAGAGGGGAAACCAGTGGAGACTAAAAGCGGTCAGGGAAATCCAGGGAGAAGAGAGGACCAAGAAGAAAGAACGCGTTCGGAAGTACGGGGAAATTCGGCTAGTATAGGGCAAAAAGAAGGACAGCAAAGGAAGGGAACTCACAGAAATCGGGAAGGCGAATCAGAAAAAAAAAAAAAAGGTATGAGAAATAGATCCTGTCAGGGAGGGGGACTACTGTAAACTCCCTCGCGCACGTGCACGTTGGACCTTCCGGCAGATAGCTTAGAAAACTGAAATGAAGAATCTGTGCTATTCTTTTGAGGGCATATGGGGAGAGGTACAATAGGGTTTCGCCTAAGATTTAAAACTGAAAAAAAAAGGGGAAGTGTGGGGAGGGCGATAGGAGGGAAGGGCTGGGCACTTGAGACGCTAGGGAAAGACCTGTCTGGTGTTCACAAAGGAGGGATGGTTCGATGTTGGGAACGTCGCAACGAGGAGGAAAAAAAACAAAAGGCGTTGCGGAACGTCGCGGAACGGCGCAAGGCCGGAAAGTTTAGCGCGGAAATGGCGGGAACGAGAAGAGTGAAGACACAAACGCCTTGAAGGTAATAAGAGGAATTTCGCATTTCCCATTTCATGAAACGAGGATGGAGCCATCAAACCGAAGGTGAATGGGGAAAAAGAAATAGGGAAATAAGGAAAAGTCAAGTTGCGAACCCCGAGAGGTCAGCACCTAATCTCAGTGACCACTTCAACAAAGATTAGAGATCCCTTGGAAGGAAAGGTTAACCTGCAAAAAACTAGCACACTGGGTGCGGAGCCTTATATCTTGAAAACTTCGATCAGAGGGTAAACTCCAGGGGAAAAAGGGGGGAACTTGTGCCGAAATGCGGTGCCCGCGCGGGGTATAAAAGTTTTCTTTGATTATAAGAATACCTGAAAAGGGGTCATAGCCATGCAAGGGAATGGTTGCTGCAAAGGCAAAGATGCAAGGTGAACATGCGCGCAAGGGGAAAAAGGGCGAAAAAACGGGAAGAAGGGCAAAACTTACACTAGGAGGGGGGGGGACGCAAGGAACCTTGGAACCCTTTCAATTCGTTTGGTGGGGGGAGGAACGTGCGTAAGGGGGGGGAAGAAAATCAGACTTGCTACACCAAGGGAAGCGAGCTGGGATACGCGGGCGCCAGTTTGAGGTCAAGGCGAGATATGTCAAAGTTCTATGGCCGTTTGTGGCCTTGCATTTAAAACTGGACACACACGCGAGAGAAATTTGTGAAAAAAGGAAAACACGAATGAAACTGGGGGGGGGGAGATCTCGGCCAAAAATCTGCGTCAAAAAGAAAGGGGGAGGCAAAAAACTGAAATTAGGGGAACCTTTTGGACGATTTACGGTATTGTCTACTGGGTACTCGAAACTAGGAACAGAGAGGGATGAATGCGGGAGAGGGTTCCAAGGATCTTCGGCACCTGGAAAAGTATGATCGGGTCCACAAAACCCCAAGGCGTGTCTACGTCCGTCAAACTGGCCGGCGGCACGGACGTAGAAGATCAAGGGTGGTCGAAGCGGGGAAAATTCTGAAAATGTGCAGATAGGGGGGAAGGAGGAAGAGTGTAAGTCGAGGGGGTTCAGCCAGAAGGAATGATCAAGGGGGAAAACGGGGTCTCGCGGTACGGTGATGGGGGTCTGAAGAACGGCGGAAAAAGATGGCCGGGGGGAGGGAGGCCCCTCTTCCTTGTCAGAAGGGGAACCCTGCGGAAAAACAGGACTTGTTGAGCGTGATAGGCACCCCGTCCAACTGGGGGGTAATCCATGGCGGGCGCGCGAAGTTGAAACACACCCGGGGGGGGAACAATGTAGGTGAATCGGGAAGTTGGGCAGCAGAAGGGGAAATGATGAGCTTGCCATCGTCAAGGAAAAAAAGGTGAAAAAATGGGCAAAGGATTCATGAACGAAAAGCATAAGTTCAGAAAAAAACGTGACGGCAACTCGATGTAGAGGGGGAGGGGCTTCCTTAAATAGAGAATTGTCGAACATCGGAATACAGACGTCAGGGGGACAAGAGTCTCGGACATCAGGGGAGGGATTCATAATATCAGCTCGCATGATTCATGCCCCACTCAGCTGGACTCGAAAAAAAACGCAAAAAGACAGAAAGTCAAAGAATGGATCTGCGTAGAAAATGTCGGAGAGGCAGGTGGGAAAAGGGGAAATGTGCGAGGTCGGACGCATCGAGCATCTCCGGGTCGGGTCAAAAAGTGGAAAAAAAAAAAAAACTTGAGGGATATCGCGACCTGTACCGGCAGCAAAAAAATGGGGAGAGAGTGTTTTGCAGAGCCGGGTCATCTTAGTACAAAAAGAAACGGGCAGGAGCGATTGATCACTCTCATCTCAATCATCCAACAAGTTGGGAAAAGAGGGGAGGGGGAAGAAAACGCGCCGGAGGGGGGGGGGAGAAACATGCTCGAAACGTGGTGCACGAGAGAAGACTCGAAACGCTTAGCACATTCTGCTCCCGTCAGGGCGGCGGTCCCTACAGGAACGGAAAAAATAAGTGTGTGACTTTGCGACGCCATTTACTGCGAAGGGTTCAGCTATGGCTAAGGAAAAAACTAGTTCTTCGTTACTTCCCCGACGGCGGAGATCAGTTGCAGGGGGGGCGCTCAATCTCGAGGAGAGAAAGAACAGCGGGAAGGAAAAGTAGAAAAAGGATACTAAATTGGCCCGGACAAGGAGAGATGACAGAAGAGCGGAGCAAGCCTCGTCCTCGGGGAAGAAGAGAGTATCATTCCTCGATCTACCTTGCCGTGAAAATGTGACTAGGAGGAGAGTTTGCAGGCGCGGGAAAAGGGTGAAATGTGAGGGAAAGAGGGTGTAGTCAATGGAAGAAAACAAGAAGCACTGACTCTGGCGGTCAGGGGGGTTCCAAAAAATCGAGAAAAAGAGGGTCTAGTAAAAAAAAAAAGAAAAGGGAGGCTCTGCGAATTCTCAAAAAGTAAAGAGTCGGGCCATGGGAAAAAAAACGGGTCTGCTATCAGTCATGCACACGAAGTTCCAGGGCCGGGTAGTGACCCTCAGAGGAACATGAAAAAAAGGGTCTTCCTGTCCACAGTCAAGATGCGGTGCACGGGGTCCGTCAGTGAATAAAAAAACAATCCGTAAATTGTGGGGGAGTAAAAACGCCGGGGGGGGGGAGCGTGGGGGGGCATAACAAAATCGCTCACGATTCTCATTATTAACCGAACGCCAAAGAAACTTGGAAGGTAGGGCGTCATCCGTGGGCGGGCAGATCAGTCGGAAGCCGGGGAAAGGGGGAAAAGATGAGAATGGGTCTTGGCGCCTGGGCGGATGAGAAGAGGGATTGCCGGAGGAATGAGATCGAAAAGATCGCTCATCTACAGAAGTATGACTTGCAGAAGAAAAAAGTTCTACCTCGTTTACGACTAGAAGGCAATCTATGCTGGACAGGGGGATCCACTGGAAATGGAGCCCCTGGCGGCTACATCGGTCACGCAAAAAACACAGCGCTGATAAGAGTGAAGCGGGGGGGGGAGCTGGAGGGAAAACACAAAGGCTCTCCGGGGAATGGAGAGGAGAGGAAAACCGGCCGCTCGATAAGGAAGCTAAAAGTAAAGGGGGACGAAAGAGAGATCTATTAGAAGGGAGAATAGCGAAAGGACAGAATAAGAAATTGTTGTCATGGAGGGGGGCAATCAAGGAATCACTTGGAAAATAATTTGGGGGATGACCAGGTGGGAAAAGTAAACCGGTTCGGCGCGGTCCAGTGCAAAAAAGAACTTGCGCGCCACTCTTGGAAACGTCGTTGGTGGGACTTAAGAAGAAATCGAGAGGAAGGAGTGAACAGGGGGGGGGAAGTAGGGCTAGGGGGGGGAGAATGAATAACTGCGCCGGATGCCAAAACGTCTTACACGGGGGCGCATCTTCGAAAAGGTCGAGGGGCAGGGACGCTTGGAAGGTTAAAGGCGTAAACCAAACGGGGGAAGGCGGGAGAAAAGGCGGGGCAAGGGACGATACAGTAGAGAAAAAGGGAGAAGGGAAAGCTCTCAGTGATGTTAAGCACAAAATCCAAATTGCTAAGGAACAACTCGTGGCACAAGGCTCCGATCAGGGGGGAGCCAGCACTTTCGGCAAGAGGAGGGCTAATAAGTGCGCCTGAGGTCAGAAAGGAATGCTTCGGGGAGCAATGGTGGACGCGGGCAGTAAAAAAACCTGGCTCAAGTACGGGTTTCGCACGGAAAACTGCAAGACGCGTGGCGTGGGACGGAAAAGGGAAGGTGAAACATGCAAAATAAGGGGGTCGGCTCGGTCTGACAGGCGGAAGCAGATAGGCAGCATGACCAGAAGGGACTTACGATGTTCTATGAAAACATACTAAGGGGGGCATCGCAAGTTTCAAAGGGGAGGAAAAAGTAATAGAGCGACTGTTAATCGAGGAGGAAAGACCGCATAGGTAACCGATGATCTCGCCATAGCGCAGGCGACTGAAAGATAACTATCATGTCAACGTGGAGGGAAGCGATTCGAAAAAAAAAAATAAGAAAGGAGGCTCTCGATTAAGAAGAGGAAGTAGGGCCATGACGCAGCGACCCAGGTGCATTCCTGGGGATCTTGCTGACAAAGAAGAGGGTCTCTTTCTCGGTGCGTCGAGGCTGACGCGAGGAAAATGGCGGAGAGAGGTGGATGCAGGGGTGGGGTCTCATTGTGACGGATACGAGAAAAGGAAAAAGCCGGTAAAGGATGGGTGGTGCCAGTCTGGGGATGGCGATCGTAGGAAGGGTGAACAACCGCAGTCGCCTTTCTACACGGAAACACGAGCCGTGCGGACCGCGGAACCTGAGCCGACGGGTCGTAAAAGTTATTTTTCAAAGGAACGCACTTGGGGGGGGGGGGGCTGCACAAGAAAAAGAGGAGGTGACACGGACCTGGAAGGCCAGCCAAAAAAGGGGGCAAGGCTCGCTTCATGACAGCGGAAATGCCGAGGGCGACGGGTAGACAGGGAAAAAAAAATGACTCGCCAGCCGGAAGTGATGAGCGCTTGATCAAATAGAGTCGATGGAGTCGACGGGAAACGTCAGAGATGCGCCTCGCTTGGAAGATGTCTGCACCTGCCGAGGTCACAAAATTCATGAGGGGGGAATCATTCTACACGCACAAGCACCGGAACGCGAAGGGAGGAAAAAAAGGGACACGAGGTGCCCCGCTGGTGTATCCTGTGTGGGAAGGAGAGCCAACGAGGAAAAAACCAAAGAAACCGGCGGAAGCGAAAGGAAAGGTTCGTTCTCTGCACAACGAAGGAAGGTTGCTCAAGCCCTGGAGTGCCCACTGTCGCACAGGAAAAAAAAAAGGGTCTCTTTGGTAATGCCATCACCTCTGCAACAATAAACCTTAGAGGGGCCATGACTGAAGTCGACTGAAACCCTTCAGGTAGGGGGGACTGCGAGGATAACGAACGCGTCTGGATCGATGGAAGAGCCGATTCTGTTGTTACACATGAGGCGCGTTTCGAACGCGTAGGTGCGTCGAAAAAGTCAATTGGGGACTTTCCAGGGAAGTTCAGAAAGGCTAAGAGAAGTCGGACAGATACACTAGATTAGGGGGGGGAGGGGTCTAGGGGCAGAGGGATCTGCCCGCATACATGGGGGGGAGCGACTGTGAAGGGGAGAAGATTGAGGGGGATCTTCACTTTACGAGGGGACACGAGAGGGTAAGAAGGGGCTGAGGCGGGGGGATCTTTCTTGAGGGAAAGGATTTCGGCACCTTGGTAGGAACGGAGGGCGCGGCATGGCAACCTTTCAGCAAAAAAGCCGAAGGGAATGGGAGCGTAGCCTGGACGGCGCGCCGCCGGGCATCGGAGAGAAGACTCGACCGGAGCGGGTGGACGGATGGACAGAAAAAAAGGAAGGCGCAGGTGTTGTCGGCAACACTGACGTCATCTCAAAACAATCGGACAAAAATTTCCGGCAGGTAAGGGACAGTAAGGGAACGGAGAAAAAAAAGAATGTTGAGGAACGGCTGTGACGGGCCGGCCCTCTGTCGGGCTGGTCGAGAGAGATGTTACGCGTGTGCGTCGGGGAGAACGAGCCGGCGTGCGCAAACCGCTGCGCTCGGGGCGCTCCAGAAAAAAAAAAAAAAAAAAAAAAAAAAAAAAAAAAAAAAAAAAAAAAAAAAAAAAAAAAAAAAGAAAAAAGAAAAAAAAGAAAAAAAAAAAAAGAAAAAAAAAAGAAAAAAAAAAGGAAAAAAAAAAAAAAAAATAAAAAAAAAAAAAAAAAAAAAAAAAAAAAAAAAAAAACAAAAAAAAAAAAAAAGAAAGAAAAAAAAAAAAATAAAAAAGAAAAAAAAAAAAAAAAAAAAAAAAAAAAGAAAGAAAAAAAAAAAAAAAAATCCAACAAAAAAAAGAACGAAAAAAAAAAGAAAAAGAGAAAAAAAAAAGAAAAAAAGTAACAAAAAAAAAAAAAAAAATAAAAAAAAAAAAAAACACCAGTCTTTATTCATGAGGCAACGCAATGGAAAAACCGAAAGTTCTCATAGAGTCCGAACTTAACTCTCGGCCTGGTGAACGACAACTTTGGTCCATACTGGGTGGGTCTCTTCTTGTGTCGGACGGGGAAAAAATGAAAGATAGTGAACATCCCTCTAACGTGACGATGTCGCGACGCTCGCGTGAATCAGACTCGGCAAACTTCCGTGAAGGGGAAGCTTCTACCGGACATCAGGAACGGGGATGAAAAGTGCTTTCTAGTATGTAGGCTAAAACATCAAGAAGAGAAGTCAGTCTGCCAAAAAAACCTCTAGGGCGAGGAAGGGCCGAGTACGCCTGAGGCGGCGTACTAACTGATGGGGAAGATTTCGAAGGGAAAAAAGTTAGAAGGGTCTTCTCTTCACTCGAGGTCTACCATGGGCCCGAGGAAGAATAAGGGAGGTAAACCGTGATTTGTTTCTAACTAAATGTGCAGTTCGGAACGCCGACCTGAAGGGCAGCGAGCAGAAGGGAGAACGCGCTGAAAAAGAAAACGTCATATCGAAAAGAAAGTGAAAGAAGCTCAAGGAACAAAGTCGGCGCAGGTGATCATGACTCTGAAAACAAGGAAGGGGGATAAAAGGGGGATATAGATGGGATCAAAAAAGAGGGAAGGCTCGATGTGACAGGCAGCGAAGAGCTTATGTCCTTCCAGCCTGGCTGAGGCCGATACTTTCAAAAAAAAGGAGGCTAAACCGCTCGTGCAGGGATTTCCGTAAAAGGGGCAGAAATTCAACAGTGGACATGGTGGGACTAAACAATGTTCGGCTCGAAGGGCGCTATGCTCAGAAAATCAACGAGCTTCGAGAAAAAGTCATCACTAGGTTCGAAAGCTCAAGGCGCTCGAAGCGCAAGGAGAGAGGTAGTGCTTAAGAAGATTTAGCTGATAGGGGGGGAGAGGGCTAAAATGCGCGGTCGATGCGTCCGTCACAGCGACAAGCCGGTCCGAGGAAGGAAAGGAAGGGTAAGCTCAGGTTCCTTTGTTCTCGATCGGCACGAACGCCGGAATGAGGAGGGGGAATATTCCAATTCGTTGAAAGGGAGGGTCAAGTCTGTCGTGACATCAATCGTTCTAGGTCACGCGGAGTAGAGAAGAAAAACTCAAAGACATTCTTCAAACGTCAAGGGAAGACGGCTGTGTGGAGCCAAACGACTTCTGGGGAAAAAGGGTGACAAAGCGGGCTCGATCAATCAGCACAAAGTTCAGGAAAAATTACAAAAGAAGATTTCGGCCGTCAAGTACGTGTAGTCGGCTAAGGCCTGCATGGGGTAAAAGCGAGGACCACGGGGGGGAATGCGATGGGCGTCAGGGGGGGTAAATTTTCATTCCGGGGGCGATCCTTAAAATCCTCAGGGTCAGCACACATTGCTTAAGCCACCTAGAGAAAGGAGGGTCATCAGGGAGTCCATCCGTGAAGCGAAGTACTGGGAATATATCCGTAAGCGGACCGGAGAAAATACGATAATCTTAGGGTTCCGTGTTCAGGAAACCGAAATAAAGGTCCAAGCATTAAAAATGAAAGATAAGATCAAGTCAAAGTAAAAAAAGTGCTTATGAGCGCGGGCCTAAACAGTCGAAAAAAGGGACCTTCAAGGAAAGGGGGCGCAGGGGCGGGACCGATGCTTCTCCGAGACAGATAAGCCGCTGGCCTTCGTATAAAGGCACGTCAGGGGAAGAAGGCAAAGGGGAAGGGTCGAATGCGGACGCACTAACTGGCTAAAGAGGGACCACGACGCACAAACGGGGTCGATCGCACTCATAGCACGAAGGAAGGGTGAGGGGGGTGCACGGTCAGGAGATCCAAGAGTCGTGGTAAGAGCATAAAGAAACCTGGGTTCAAAGCCAAGTGAGACGAACTGCAAGGTGGGGGGGGAATCATGGCAAAAGGGCGCGCCCAGGTATTTCATAATCGAAGAAAGGATGTGCACGGTCATCGACTATCCGGCGCCAGGGGAATGGGAATAAATATTCCGAGTGTAGGAAGATGGGCTATGGAAGTCTTAAAGGGGGGGCACATTGGAGAAGAAAAAAGGAATGGGGCGGAGAAGCCAGGCTGCTGGCAAAACGTACCATTGGAAAGGGTACGCCAGGTAGACGCTATTTCGGAGGGGGGGGTTCCGTACGAAGGAGACGCACAATTGGGTGAAAAGAGTGTAATAGCAAGGAGTGCTAGTCAGGAGTCGTCGCGAAGGGTCTTCCCAGCTTCCAGGGGGGGATGAGAGAAATAAATCTTAGGCGGGTTTCATCTCACGGAGGAAACGTGGCAATGATGATCGGCGTTTCCTAAAATATTCATCGAGTGGGAATGAGGGACATGAAGAAAGACTGGGGAAGTAGGGGGGGGGATAGGGGACAGTTCATCAGGTGAAAGAATGTCGGGAGGGGTGTTAACCGAGTAGAAACCTGCTCGGACAATCAGGAGAGGGACGTCAATACGGGGGTCGGGGGGGTCTCAGGGCTCCAGGAAAAGGGGTAATAGGGAGGTCCGCTAATCGCAAAGAAAAGACTGAAAAAAACTTAATAAAGGGGGAAGGGACTGCCATGGAAGGAAACTTCAAAAAACAAAGAAAAAAGGAAAATGAATATAAGATCGTCGGTCAAGCGAAAAAGAATCGCCGTTTCAATTTATTATGCACAAAAAGAAATGCAGTCAGCGGCGGGTCAATAATCCTTCAGAAAAAGGAGACTGAGGAAGGGGGAGTCTTTCACTAAGTGGCTTTCACGGTGCGGGGCTCTATAAAAAAAATAACATCTAGGAATAGAAAAAAAGAAGAAAAGATTGAGGAGGCACGTCCCTGACGCGCTCGTCCTGACCGCGGAAAGGAGGAAGGCCACGATCCTGACTTCGAGGGTGGTTCTTGATTTTTAAGGGGAATGGAAAACTTAGGAAGTATTAGTGGGCGGACGGCGGCCTTCGTGGAAGTGTGCTCGGGAGAAGAGTATTCCGGGCAGGTCGACCCGAGACGACCGAGGGTGGGGTGTCAAAAGTCTTTAGGGTGGTCGCATGTTATCGAGCAAGGGAAGGGGGGGCAGAAAAAAACGACAACACGGAGGGCTCGTTGACGGGGAACAAGGGAATCAGCCGAGAAAAGGAAATTTGTCCCCGCTCCGTTAGGAAAAGAACGGACATCATGAGGCTACACACACGCGGACGGGGGGCCAGAGCACTAGAAAACCAATGTGAAAAAGACGAAAATTCGGTGCAGGGCTATGGCAAGCGTACCCGGGGGGGGAGCCGAAAAGAAGGGGGTACAGTCTTCATCAACACTAAAATGAAGAACGGTGGTACTCTTCTAAGAACGAGGTCGATGAAGAGCCCCGCTTGGGGGGAAAAGGAGGAAAAAGTGGGCAGGGTCCACCCTAGCTGCGCGCGCGTGGAGGTCTACGACTTTCTTAGGGCACGGGGACCATCTAAAGGCTTTTGCGAAAGGGGGGGGAAAAGTGGTCGAACTAGGGGGGTCAAGAAAAGTCTCGCAAAACGCGACGTGGCATAAACATCTTTGAAACTATTCTGGCCCAGAGGGGCAAAGGGCGGGAAAAACTGGACGGGTACAAAAACCGACGGAGTAGTGAAACAATGGTTTACAAAAAAAAACCAAAACCCTCTGTGCCAATGATCAGAAGTTAAATGTCTTTATCATTTGACACGGGGAAGGGTGCGGGTGGCCAGCTGTCCCCAAGACGGTCGCAGGTTGCTAAGGAACGTCGACATCTCTAACGTTGGCTTGCAGCGGACATGAGTCCTGTGATGATTCTCGAAAACAGAGATGTCGAGCATCCGGGGGGGAGGGTGGGCCAAAATGGGCCGCGCTAAGTTGGATGGGGAGGCGTCTCAGGATAGCGCGCAATCTGGCAGGCATAGGGAGACCAGGGGAAAGTGGGAGTGTCTCTGGGGCCGTGGCGTACAGATTCGGAGGGGGTAGACAGCGATCTAAGAGAGATCCGTCTTTTCGTGAAACACATGATTTGGCAGCGCTAAACTGCTTCAAAGAACTTAAATCGATGCAATCCGTAATGGGGGGGGGGTGGAACCTGGGCTCGAAGAGGAGGCCTTCACGGATGCAAGTTCTAGACAAGGCTCATGGGGCATAGTGAAAAGAGATAGGAAAGGTGTTGGGGGGGGGGGGGGTTGGAAACGGTAAATTAAACGCATCTAGGAGAAGACATGCGTTCGTTAAGTTGATTGTCGGTCGTCGAAAAAGGGAAATAGAGGAATAACGGCGTGTCGGCGCAAAGATGGGGAATTAGACAAGGCTCACTTGAAGACGGGAGGGGGGGGTAACGCTCGGCATGGGAGTCAAAAGGGTCAAAATGGCTACTCCAATCAAACGCGCTGTAAGGAATGACTCGACGTTGTCGATAAAAAGAAGAGGGATGCGTAAGATATGTCGGAACTCGACACCGGGAGGAACTCATGGGGTTATGTTAGGACTCGCGACTATCTAAATTTCAGACACCGGGAGGAAAACGGAAAAAGTATTCCTTCTTGAAAAAGGTGTACATTGGGGGGGGGGGGGGGGGGGGGGGGGGGGGGGGGTTGGGGGGTGGGGGGGTGTGTGTGGGGGGGGGGAGTTTCTGGGTTTTGGGTGGTGGTTTGTGTTGTGATGTGGCTTTTTCCTCTCGCAAAGTTCGAATCGAAGGGGGACTTCTTACGGGGTCAGGATGTCGCTCGGCGTCTTGGAGGCTAGAAGATCCTCTTCATCCTGGACTCAAGAAAGAAAAAAACATCGTCCTGTTTGCGCTTCAGTTCTCTCGTGCGGCTTGAATGCCGAAAAAAAGGTAGGGGAGGACTAGGGGGGGGAGCGGAGAGCTGAGGGCTGCGGGAGAAGCTGAAACAGGTCTTATACTAAGGGGAATATCAAGTTTAGGCGACACTATGTAGGGAGAACCGACCGAAGCATGTGGGGCGTTCTTGCAGGGGCTTGGCATATGTTTGGGGTAAAAAGCAAAACATCCCGCCCCGCTAAAAAGAGAGACCAGTCGAAAATAAAAAGTCTTGTAAAAAAAAAAAAAAAAAAAAAAAAAAAAAAAAAAAACAAAACTTTACACATGAACACCATGTCTAGCAGGGGCGGCCAGAAAGGAAAAAGCGAAAGGTTGCGGAGTCTTAAAGAGTGATTCTCAAGGTCAAGCGCGGAAGGGAAGGACGGATTCCCTGTTTCCCGGAAGGACTGACGGTACCTAGTGAAAAAAAAGGAACACATTAACTGGCCCAGTCAGGGAGGGAGGACTCCTTACAATCGTGCGCGCGCCAAACATGAAGGCGAAAAAAGGAAGGACGAGACCGGGTCAAATACGAAAGAAGTGCGCGAACACCGCAAACGCGTACGCTGCCCAAGGAAACAAAGAAATACAAAAAATCCGCGCTCAAGGGCTCCGAGAGAGGGCGAACAAACAAAATGCAAGTGGGAGCGAAATGGAGCTGAGGAGAGTCATAAAGAAGACCAAAAAGAGAGGACTCGGGGACAAGTGTAGGAGGGAGAAGGAAAAAAATAAGATCTCGATCATTCATCATGGGGCGGGGCGTGGAACACGCGCCGAGGGCTGGGGTCAAAGAGGTTAAAGGTGAGGGGGAAAGGAGAATGCACATATCACCTTAATAAGGGGGTGACGTAAGAGTCGAGACATGTCTCGCGCCGAACTACACTTCGATGAAAGGGCCAGAAAAAGTCGAAAAAACCAAATGTAGTGGAGGGCGCAAAAGACGCGAGTCTGCGGATCTAGTGGAGGCGCAAAGCAAAAGGGCGATACTATTACAGTTACCAAAAAAAAGAATAACAACGCTCTAGGAAGTTAGGGCTTCACATCGCCGGGAGGACAAACAGAAAGAAACGCGGGGATGCCGGAAACTAAGACAAGCGAAAAACCCGTAAACCGACTAACAATGGGGAATTAAATTTCAAGGGGAAAACTTAGAAGTAATGAAAGGTTCAAACAACACACTAAGCTCAATACTACATGAACGTATTCCCCATTGAGTAATTGGTCTACGGATGGCCAGAGAGAAATTACGCGGCTTCCCTAATCGGTAAAGTTACGTGATCGAGCTCTTTTTGGAACGAGAGAATGACTCCGAACCTCATGTTATAATCTTTAAATAAAAAACGGAGATTAAAATATCCGCATGTCTGACTCATAAGCGTATGACTTATAAGTGCTAAAAAAAAAAAAAAGGAGGCCGCAATTCAATATCGTCTACACAGAGCACAGGGAAAAAAGGTGGGAGGAAAATGGAAAAATGGGACTGGCTGACTCCGATATGCGCAGCTAGAAAAAGAAATAACCGAGCGTCTATAAGAAGTAAACAGCGCACAGTCAGATGAGAAAGTAGGGACGCCCAAGAGCTAAGGGGGTTTACTTATGTACTTCAAAAATCGAACGGGCGAAATTAGACACGGCAAAAGGGGGAGGGGGGAGATTCCGGACAAACTATCTGTAAGAAAAAATCAACATTAACCTGATAGGGGGGGGCCAATGTTGAACAAGGGCTGATATCATTTGAAACCAGGGGAAGGAATAACAAGGCGGAAGGCGGTGGCACGTAACTCAAGGTCAGTGATCCAGTAAAAGTTGGGCATAAACCGCGCGTAGAAGGAATATGTACAGCGCGTAGTGCAATAAGCGCATATCCAACTCGAAATTCAAGAGATCCCACGGGACACGATGGTATTCAGAAGGCAGTACAGTCGGCGCGTTGGGCTGAAAGTTCCAGACGCATAAGATCGAGCTAAAATCAGAACGGAAGGACCAAGAGGGAAAGTTGTACATCCGAATGATCAAAATCGACGACGTCTCGTCAACCCATTTTTGCTAAGGGCAAAAGGCCATGGCGTCCAAGACTTTGAACAAAAACGGCGGCCGGGCGCTCTCACGGCTCGATGTCAACAAAGGGGGGGTGAAAAAAATCGAGTCACAATCCGTG
>Ga0179593_1444664_pt1 | contig 23379 bp, 38 predicted proteins | sample CZODoug2_1_08_16_FD_185931 | JGI IMG/M metagenome (GOLD analysis project Ga0179593, IMG submission 185931) | Vadose zone soil fungal communities from Angelo Coast Range Reserve, California, USA - CZODoug2_1_08_16fungal (PacBio error correction) | ecosystem: Environmental > Terrestrial > Soil >...
GGCGTCAGGTCGAGAGGCGGGGGAGAATCCTCTCCTTCAAAAAACACACCTGACGCATCCGTTGGGTTAGGGGAAAGTTCAGCATGCTCGCCGTCCGGCGACCGATAACCTAGAAAGTGAAGGTATGGTAGAGAGAGCAAAAGGGAAGACACAACGAAAAAACGAGTCAAAGGCTCAAAAAAAAGATATAGCGAAAGAGGGAGCAGGGTACCCTTCACAAATTATCCAAGATCTAAAACAAGTTCGATAAGAAGTCATAACCTTCCCTAGCTTTAAGTGGGGAAGGGGTGAGTATGGCCTCAAGCGGAGGACGGTCCCGTCTCGCTGGAAAACAGGAAAGGCGAGCTCAAATCAACGGGAAACTGCCGACCTCAATAATCACTATCTTCCGAAAGTTAATCTATGAAAGATGCCAACCAACAGGGGCAGAAAGGGAAGCTTGGAAAGGGCAACCCCGGCGAAAAAGGAAATGAAGCCAGCAAAAAATCAGCGAGGTAACGGAGCCCAATCTTTTTATCAAGGGCCACGAAGGGAGTACCCGGAAAAGGTGCAGGAAGACTGCCGAAAGAGGAAAAACGCATAAAAAGAGGGAAGAGGAAATCGGGGTCAGCTCCGAATAAAAGATTCCTCCTATCGCAGAAAGGCCCCCGCAAATGCGGAAAAAGGACCCTCCTTCAATCAGGGACACTTAAAAAAGGGGGGGGGAAGTCAAAGGGAAGAGGAGCATCTCATGTACCGCAAGAAAGAAAGAACTAGTGGAGAGAAAGGAACCAGAGAAGAGTGACTGCCGCTACATAGAGGAAGTCAGCAGAGTCTATCTATGACGCGCGCAAAACAAACCAAAGGTTGGTAAAATGATGTGATAGAAGACAGGAGGAAGACTCCAAATATTGTCATGCCTCAAAATATAAAGATGTGTCGGAGGGAAAAAGGCAGATCGAGGGGGTGCGGGTGGGGGTGTATCATAGGGGGGTCTGGGAAGACGCAGATTAGAGATCGGTCCCGTTAGAAACGTCAATAGTAGAGCTCAGGACAGTAACAGAGGAGTATCCCCGGAGATAAACGTCAGCCAGAGGAGGGGGAGACACTTCGAGATCACCTCTTACCCGGTTGAGAATGGAGCAGGAGGAGATACTCTTAGGTCCCGCATCACCGGAAGTCTTGGAGACGGCAGGGATCAGTGCAAATTGTATAGAATGGGCTCCCTTAATTGCGCTAAATGAGTGAAGAGGGTACTGGTTATTATCGAATCAGAAGCTTCAGGGGAAGGGATAAAAGGAGAAGAGAGTAAGAAATGGGGAGCCGGAAAACCAGGTCCCTTACAAAAGAAGAACCTCGTAAAGGTATGATTCTCTTACTGCGTGGGAACAGCGTGTCTTGGGGAGATAGGAAAAAGCATAACTCGAGAGAAGTAAGACGGAGGAATGAAAGGATGAAGGTCAGAGGGCAAAAAAAAGGAGACAACTTACTCGATTGGAAATAGGAGAAAATTAAAGAATAACGGATAGAAAGGTCTCCATCTGCGGAAGGTGGCTGAAAGAGGGGTTTCGCGTTAGTGGGCAGGGATGGGGGAAAAAAGAGGACGGGATTGGCTACGCCGATTCAAGTCGGTTCCCGAATCTAAATATGAAAAGACACGACTTTAAATTCGAAGGCCGGAAGGGAGGGCTTACAGACGAGTGGGAACCAAAAAAGGGAAGGATAGGAAAAAGACTTTAAATTATGAAAGGCAGCGGAAAAGGTAAAGAGTGTAAGACAAATGTACTCAGCTAGACACGGTCGGGTTATTGCCTTCCTTAAATTCCAGCTTTAATGCACAGACACGTAGTGAGCAAACTATCAAAAAGAAAGATAGCTGGGGGGGGGGGAAAGAAGGTTAGGAAGCGTCCAGTCTTTATGGGGTATGCACGGGCGTATGTTGAGAAAGGAAAGAACTGTCGTTAATTTTGGGGTGACGCAAGCGGGGTCTCAGCGGAGGAAAGGGGTAGAAGGGGGGCCAGCCGAACATATGCGGGTTTTGGGTCAACGATCAGGGGGGGAGGAGGAGAATTCCCAGAAAAAGAAGATGATAGACAGATACAGAGGGTCCATTTCAAGAAACAATCTTCGGCCCCTATGGGTTCAGGTGCCGCGTAATACAATTGGGAAACTGGGAAAAACAGGCCGCAAATAGCGGAAATCAAGAGAGGAATAGAATGTGTCACAATCTCAGTCCACCTCCACCGAAAAAAGCGTCAAGGTCAGGGCCGGGGCACAAAAAGAAAGAAGATGTCGTACTCTTCTTCCCTCCCGTAATCATTAAGCCCGCGCCGGCCCGGAAAAGGGTGAACCCGGGATCGATAGGGATCGCATTGTTGACGACGTGGCCGTTAATTCAAAACGCAAGCCAACCCAGGGGGGCGAGAGAGACGTCGGGAAAGTTAATTTCGACAGAAACGCCGGGGGGAAGATTCAAAAGAGTGATCCGATAAAAAGAAAAGGCCACAGAAAGGCCTCGATGGAAGGAGAAGGGAGAGCAAACCTTGTAAGGGCAGAAAATATTCCGACAAAATACCAGTACCCATTAAAGAAAAACATACTAGGGGGAGAGTTCTGGTCCCGAAGAATTGGAAAAAAGAAAAAAAAACCTTGGACGGGCAGAAGCAGAATGCGTTACACAGGGGTCGCAGGGTCGGATAAACTTTGGGAAAAGGGTATACTCCGAAACAGGATTTTCCTTTAAGATAAGATTCAAAGGGGAATCACGAATGAACGTAAAAAAAATTATGCCAAAGGGCAAGCATGACGAAAAGACAGGGACCTTGATGAGCGTTACTTGAAAAAATCAAAGAAAAGCAAAAAAAGACGGATTCTGGAAATTTCTTCTTGGGGGGGGGAAAGAAGAAAGAAAGGAGAAACACGTGATTGAAAGTGAAGGGTACGGCAGTTGAACGGATAGAAGAAAGGAAATAGAAAAAAAAGAAAAAAGAGAGCAAGAAAGACAAGAGGCATTCAAGGATGCGAAAAAATTACTCAGTTCAAGGGACGGGAGCTAAACCTTTCTGAGAAAACAATTTCCTAACCCCCCTTTCCAAACCATAAGCGGAGATAGAGCCTACTGAGGTGAAAAATAACCGGGAAGAAAGTACAGGGAGGAAAGGGAGAAGCACCAGATGAGGAAGAAAAGAAAAACCAGGTTGGCCAGGGAGAATCGAAAATGGGCTTCGAAACGTAAAAGAGAAATCTGAGGTCGGTGAGAAAAGAGGACTACCGAGGGAGGACCCGATAAAAATTACTCAAGGAGAGGGGTAATTCGGGAAGAAACCGTAAGATTATTCAAAAGAAACATTTAGGGAAAGACACAAATGAAGAAAAGTAGCTTCCTTGTTCGAGGAGGTCTGAAAAAGGTCGCAACACGGAGGTGAAGGGGAAGGAAGAATGGGGAGGAAAGATACGTGTCACTCAACAAAGCTTTTTGAGGGTTTTGCTACTAGGAGTTTAAGCTTTTCAAACAGGGAAAACAATGGGGGTTATGGGGAAGATTCCGTTAAAACTAAAAAGAGAAAGGGGGAGAGAAGCAGCGTAATGGTAAAGCGAAAACATCCGCAAAGTAGGGAGTTAAAATAAAACAACCAAGACAGCAGGCAATACTTTCACTATTCAAGGGCAGGGAAAACCAAAGTTGGAAGGAATTTGCCAAGTAGACAAAGAAGCGGGAAAGGGGGGGGAAAAAGCGGATCAGTTGGTACAATCAGGGAGGGGGCTCGGGGTGAGGCTGAGATAAACTTTACTAACGGAAAGGAGAGTACAAAGGGGGGGGGAGTAAGTGCCGGGCAAAAGAAATTTCCTAAGCGGGAGGAGATAAGGGGGGGGTAAGCATAATACCGGTAGGAATCTTTGCTCAAAGGTCGGGGCCAAACTGGTGGGGTGAAATCACCCGCAAATTGGGGTCAAGAAAAAGAAGTGCCAGTGCGAAACTTTTGGAAGAACGAAAAAAAAGAGTTAAGATTGCAGCAAAAAGCTTAAAACTTTGAAAAGTGAAATAAGATATAAGTATGTTGCCTTATTGGGGGGGTGCGAAGAAGCACAATAAAATAAAAGGAAAAGACGATTGGGAAGGAACGGAAAAGGGGTACTCCTCAGGGGAAGATCACATTGGAATCACGGGCATCAAGAAAGGTGCTGGACCTTTAACATTACTAATACGCTGATGCAATCAAAAGACCGCTGAAAGGGGGGAAGAAGCCTGAAAAAAAAAAGGATGTTGTTCAGAGGGAATTCATGTACTCACTTCAAGGGCAAGCGCTAATCAAAAACCAAAGGTTATCGAGAGGTAACAAGTGGGGGGGAAAGGTAAAAACAACAACATTGGGGGCTGAGGAGAAAATGCGGGATGCAAGAGCGAAATAATGGTCAAAACAACTCAGAAAAGGATTAGAAGGGTTGGCAACTTTGGGACAGTTAGGGGAAAGAAGTCGAAAAATAAGAAAAAGCCGAAAAAAACTAGGTGGAGAGGAAAGGGGTGGGGCAGTATTTTCGCAACAACTCGAACACGGGGGGAGATAAAACATGGTCTAAAAAAGGGGTGAAATCAACGGAAAAAGTTCGAACGAAAAACAAGGGGCTTCACGTTAAGCAGATAAAGGCGAAAAAAAAGAATGAAAAAAACCATTTTCTCGGAACTAAAAAAGGGGGGAAACACGGCGGGGGGTCGAAAAAAAGGAAAGCGAAACAACGTTAAACAACCTAACAGGCATTGGACCGACCTCAACAAAGCGGTCAGGAAGCCAAAAGCGGCAGATCGTCAGAACAACCGGGAAAGGTGAAATCCTCTTAGTACAAAATCTCGCGCAAAACACGAGGAAAGAAAGGGGGTGTGTAGAAAGGGCCTGGAAGGGGGGGGGAAGGGAAAAGATCTCACTTGCCGTAAGTGAATCACAACCTTTTAGTGCAGGATGATAGAGATGGGTGGTGTTAACATAATCTCAGAAGGGGTGGGAGATCATGGCCGGGGGAACTGGTGGAAACGCCGAATGTGGGGGGAAGTTCGGATTCAGAGGCTCAGTCCTTGTTAATGGACCCCCGGGGGCAAGTAAAGTCGCAACGTTGAGTCCCCCTGGGAGGGAACGGGTCTACCGCATGTTGGAGGGAAAAAGTTGTATACAATACTCGACAACGTCCTCAGAGAGTTGGGTCCGGCTGGGGGGGGTGGGTGGGGGGGGGTTGAAGGAGAATAAAGACTGGGTAGGAAAAATCTTTCCCCAAGAATAGGAGGAAAAGGATGTCTTTTACGTTGGGGGGTAATTTAGCCAGAATGGGAAGGAAAAGATGGTGGAGCATAGAAAAGAAATTCCTAAAACGTTTAAAGTACCTGTCCCACACAGAAGGGGGTGTAGAGGATCTATAGAAGACGGCCATTGTGGGGGGGGGGGAAGTCTGAAAAATTTGGGGGAAGTGAGTAAAAAATTCCTGCACAAAGAATAAAGGGGGGGATGAGGTGCGGGAGATTGGGAACAAAGGGGAGAATGGGGGCTCAACTCAGTAGTGCGAGGCAGTTTAAGCAGGAAAGTTAGAGAGAAATCGGAAAGGGGATGACTGGAAGGATTAATAAGGGGAAGTGATAGTCCCTTGGGATTGGGGAGGGCTGTTTTTTAAAAAAATCAAGAAAATTGAATGTAATCGAATTAAGGGAAAAGAAAAACAGACGGAAGGGGGAACCGGAAGAAAGAGTGAGATTTTCAAAAGGGATCCCTGGCGACACTGAGAGGGGGCTCAGTTGGATTTGGGAGTCCAAACCAGAAGAAGGTTGTGAAAGCCGCCGACAAAGGGGGTGGAACATCATTCCTTGGAGGGGGGGACCCGTAGCTTCCAAGGAAAATTACTGAGAACAAGGGGGGCACCTAATCAATTTTTAGGAAGCAGGAAGACTTTACGATGGGGGAGCGAGAAGGGGGGGGTAAGGAAAGAGGGAGGGGGGTGGTACCGTGGTGGTTCAACTTATCCGGGGGTAGGGAACGATGGAAGGGGGGGGAGAGTGGAAAAAAGTAGGGAACAGAGGGGGGGGGCAAAAAGGAATAGTGCACATAGAATATGGGGTCTTGACAGTTGAATTAATGGGAATGGAAACAGTAAAGCATAGCATCGCACCCAGTAGGGATTAGGGGAGGAGGACGGAAAGAAGGGAACATTAATAAAAAAAGAGGGGTTGTGAAGAGTTTGAACGCTTAAAGAGAAAGAGGATATCAGCGGTGAAAATGTCTCTGAAGACATTGAAGGAAAAAACTCCTCAGGGGGGGAAAACGGCCGAAGGAAAGGAACAGGGAAAAAGAGGTAATACGACTGAGCTGAGGGTAGGGATGCACCCACAAACGGCATCACAAAATTTTAGGACATAGAATTTCCAGGCAAGGCCGAAGATCAAGTAGGGACACGGTGTCGAGGAAAGGACGCGTTCAGGGACGGAGGGAGACCCAAGAAAAAGGAGGAGAAGTGGAAGAAAAATCAACACAGTTGCGCGCGAAGGAAAAGGAAAAAGGAGGGGAGGGACTACTAAGCATTATCCTTCAGATGCATAAAAGGGGGGCAATTTGGGGGGTCAAGAAAAAGAAAAGTGGAGATGTGCCCTAGATGAGAGGCCTAGGGGGGGGGGGGGTCGGGGGAAAAAGGGTGGGCGAAATAAGTTGAGAAAAGGGGAACAAACGGGCCTGAAGAAGACCATCTTGTCGTCAATGGGAGGAAGCCTTTACTTATAGGTGCGGAGGGGAGCATATTGGGCTTAATGTAAGTAGTAGGGAAGAACCGGAAGAAGAGAGAAAAAAAATTAAATATCAACCTGGGGGGACCAAAACTCCCCACGGATGTCCTTATTATTCCGGGTGGTGGGGAAAAAATTAAAAAAGAAAAATAGGGAGTACCGTTGGGGGCAGAGGGGGAAGACAGGGTGGGGAAACGAAAGAAGGAAGCTCCTGAGAAAAGGGGGTGCTACCACCCAGCGGTTCAGAAAGAAATTTCTTTGTACCTATACCTCTAACAAAAGGGGAAAAGAAAGGAAAGGATCCATTTGTGGAGGAAGGAGAAAGAAACGAAAAAGGAGGGGGGGGAAAATGAGGAAGAGAGGGTTTTCCTTGGCAAATTCAAGAAAAGGTGATCGCCTCTGAGCAGGTTTACAGAGGGTTTCAAGGGCGGCGCAAAAATCAAACGGGAGGGTCGGAACGGGAATGGTACGGGAGGGAACCGACGACCGGATAATCGAAAAGATCAAACTGGAAAAGAACAACTCGGGGCTACTTTTCTTCAAGGGGAAGAACGCAGAAGAGCAACATCTCAAAAAGAATCTGACCGGAGATCAGTAGGAGAAATGAGAGGGAGAGCTTATAGAAAGGTAAGTCATTCATCCGAACTTCTCAGGGAGGGGAAACCGGACTGAATCAAAAAATTAATTCATCTACTGTGGGAGGTGCGATGTCGCGTATTCCAAGGATGCAAGGCTCGTGGGGGGTGAAGGGGGGAAGAGGTAGAGGAGAAGGGACGATTGGAATCGCGAATACTCGCAAACATCTAAAGGAGCCGAGAGTATCGCTATTCACATACGAAAAAGACTTATTCTTATATGCATCTCGGAACTGTTCTGGAAAGGGGAGGGTTGATAAGGAAAACCCAGCAATGCGCAGAGGGGGGGGCCAAGCTACAAAGTAGAAAACAGATTTACTTCTGAGGTTCGAGGAAAAAAATGCACGAGGGCACGCAGATAGCAAATATCTCAATGCAGACCAACCAGAGAAGGAAAGGTCGATACGAAGAATAATATAATTGAAATGCGTAGTCGGGGGGGATGAAAAAGGAGGTGTGGACACAATATAATTTTTTAAACATTAAGGGGGTATGGTGGCCATCAAGTTCTGGAAAAGTTTGAACGATTTACTAGTTACCTCGAGTACATCTAAAAAAACAATCAGTATCTTCGCGGAGAAGGACATTGCAAAGGTTCACTATAGGAAAGAGAATTTGATTCAATTCCGTCTTAATCGAAGAAAGGAGGAGGGAGAAGTGTTGGAAATTAATTAGCTAACGGGGAGTGGGAAAAGGCGGCGTGACACAGCCGAGTTCCAAAATCGGAAGGGGACCAGAAGAGAAAAGATCTAGGTAAAATCGGAAAGGGAGAAGGGGGAATTTCGGGAAATCCTGAAAGGAAGGGTTTTCCGAAGAAAGTAGAAGATCGGGGGGGGGGAAGGTGTCACCGACGCAGACTAAAGGGAGAAATAATCGAGTTAAATAAGCGCTCGAGTTATGTGCCTATCGACTCCTCCAGGAAAAGGTCACCGGCCAGTATCCGCAGAGAAAGTGTGGACGAGGAAATGGAGTGGGAAAAAGGGGAGAAGGTTTCCCACGGACTTCTCCGGGGGGAGAAGAAAGGAGAAGGGTAGAGAGAAAGTCTGACGAGGACCATATCTCTAAAAAAAATGGCTCGACCGGGGCATTTTCCTGGGGCGAAAAGTCGACAAGTGGGAACAGTGACACCGGATATTCCTGGACGAAGGCAAACTCAAAATTCCTGACGGAGCGCCCGGACTCGGCCATTGGAGGTAGAACCCGAAGGGATTTAGCATTCAGGAAAGAAAACTAGGTGGCCAAGGAAATGATCATGGCGGTTCTACGCCGTCAGGTTTGCCGGACCGAGTCAGGACTTCTCTCGAGACCGGAAGGAAGACTAACTCGGGGGAGGACCAAAGGAGGGGAGAGTCGGGAACAACTAGTAACAATCCTATAGGCAAGGTGCGCGCCGAAGATCTGGGGAACTATTTCCGGAGCGTAGCACAAAGGGGACACGAAGGCGAGCAACTACTATATTGAGTAGCAAGAAGGGACACTGGATGGGAAATAGAGCGATAGAGAAATACTTACGGGAGAAAAATTCACTAGAAACTGTCAGACCTACTCGGAAGGGGGGCTTCTTTTGTTCGATGGCGAGCGGGAGGAATCAATTCGCAGGTGCATGGAGAAGGGGAACTTACGTAGGAGAGAAGCAAAGCGGCAGGAGCACTGAACGGAAGAAAAACAGTCTACAAGGAAGCGTGGTATTTGCTGAACCGCCGAAGTAAGAGAAGAAACCGCTTCTGCTTTTGGGCGGCGCGGGAGAAGAGCAGAAGCCCGATAGAGTATTAAGCCGTCGAAATCGAAATGGATTCATGAGAAATTACAGTCGGGTGAGGGTGAAATTCTTCTTCGAACGTGACCAGGTTCCAGCTGTTGCCATAAGCTCCGAAAGGTGGGCATAGAAGAAGGACTTTACTGGGGAGAAGAGGAGAAACTATTGAGGCGTAGGCCAAGACTCAAGCTGGACAGGAGAATTGAACGGAAACATGACAATCTGAGGAACAAGAAAAAATAACACCAAGAAAAAAATAGCGGGAAGGACCGGACGCGGAAGGAGAAAATCTGAGAGGGGGGAGACCTGGAAGGGGAAAACGGGGAAAAAGCGAGAAAGAATCTCTTCAGGCGGATTGGGTGCCGCCCTGGAAAGTGGGTGTATGAGTGTTTAACTCCTGATAGAGCCAAGACCGCCAGGCAGATGCGATAGAGGGGAAGGAAAAGGCATGACGGAGACGACATTCGACTGAAAAAGGGAAAAAGTTAGAAAAGCAAGATACTGCTTTTCTATTACTCTTACTCTCCACATAAGATCAAACGAGTATATCTGAAAAAAACACAAAGAGAAAGTTAAAGAAGAGGGAGGAGTGCCGAGGAATGCTGTACACCTGAGAAAAAGGAAAAGGAGCGACGCTGTCTAAAGTTATTTGATGCTCATAGGGAGCGGCCTTCTCTCTACTAACGCGAAGAAGAATGACGTTCTTTTCTAAGATCAGGTAGGAAAGAAACTCGAAAAACGCAGGAAGAAAAATTAGTACCCTACTCGCGGGAGAGACGAACGTATAAACGAGGAATTTATACTACCTCTCGTCCTTGGGCCCGTGCGCTGGGGGGAGGGGGTATGTAGGGGCGGGAAAGATCCCGTCATTACTTCTCATGCAAGAAACAAAAGTCTGCCGCCGAAGCAATAGGAGAAGAAGAGAAAAGGAAAAAAGAGAAGATTCAGATGGCACCCATGTTAGTCAGCCGTTTTAAAGCGTGAAACTTCAAGACAAACGAGAAAGGAAAAAGACCATCCTCTAATTAGTTAGGAATCCAAGATGGGAAATGTGAGAACGAGGAAAGCGGATAGGTTGCATTTGGGTCAGCCCTCCCCCTTAAAGTCCTCAACAAAGAGTGTGGAGCTCGTAAGCGCTTTCCAAACGCATAAAAGGGAGGGGAAATGAACTAACCCCATCCGCCTGAAAGGAAGTTGAGAGCAAGAAAAGTAGAAAAAATTCGTCAAACTGGGGACAGAAGGAAGATGAGAGCTCGCGTTCTCAAAATCTCAGGTCAACTTCATCGATTAGGGTCGACCCGCTTGATCGTACAGTCAAAGAAGCCATCCCAGAAAGGAGCAGGTAGGGGAAAATGGATGCGCCAGTTGAAATTGGTTCTTGAACTCGGCGGGTAAAGTGTCAGGAAGAGAGGTCTCTGCATGGAGGGGGAAGGGCAGCGAGGCGTTAACACCTTTGGATAGGGTGGGTGCGGGGAGGGTGTCACGATCGAAGCGGGTCTTTACCCTCCGAGAGGGGGAGAGAGGGACAAGTTCTAAAGTCAGGAAGGTCCAGGGGAAGGCCACTTAACGTCGAGGGGACAAAAGGAAAAGAAGACTCGTCCCATTTGCACTAAACTACTATAAGAACAGGTATCACCGCATCATCTTTGGGACTCATAAGTCGGGGCACTCATTTCACCTTGATGGGTGGCAGGTAGGGAGAGAAGTATTAGTGGGGAAAGGGGAAAGGGTCCGAGGATTGCGATGAATGAGGAAACATTCTTGATCTCTAATTCCAAAAGAGGGTCGAGCGAAATTAGGAGACCGGGAGAAAGGTCCGAAGGGGTGGCGAGCGGGAAAGAATGCCATTGAAAGGAAAAAAAGAAAAAAGATCTGGTGGATTTACTTACTCGGGTGCAGGATGTCAACTGTTAGTTTATACTATCAGCTGGAGACACGAAGAGGAGATAAGACGAGTGAGGCAGAAGGATAAGCGGAGATGGAGAGGCTGAAAAAAGGGATAGATTTGAAAAGAAATGGGATTCTACCAAGAGTACGGATCTAGGAAAATCTACAGGGAACAATCACATAGGGATATAAGAATTTTAGGGGGCAAGAATTTGGAAATCGATATGTCTCCTCCTTAAATCCGGGGGGGAGAAATACTAAAGAGTAAAAGCAAAAAAAACCTGTCCAGCCTCCCACAAAGGAAGCCGAAGAAGTTTGACGAGCAGTCGCGAAATCTCAAACAGGGCAAGAAAGGGGAAAGTCTCAAAGAAAAGGTGGGACATATGGACTAGCCTTTGGGGACGTCAGTTACAGTGAAGGGAAATGGAGTTGAGTATGCCGAAGAAATAGCGTTCAAGGAGAGGGATGAGCATTCTTAGAGGGGGCAAAAGAATCAACTGAAAAGACGAGGAGAAAGAGATGTAAGAGGATACTACGTAAAGGCTTATGTTGTTAGGAGTGCGAAGAAGGAGATTAGCAAGGGGGATCTTTACGGGGGGTTTTGGAGGAAAAAACGCGGGAAAAAACTCTTTCGAGGGTCAAGGACAACATGAAGGAAGAAGGAAGGAGGTGTTTCATAAGCGATAGATACCTAAAGTCGCACATTCCTTCGACTCAGAGAAAGAGAGGTGCCGGATGGTCAATCCTAAAGAATGCTCGAGAGAAAGGAAAGTTTATGCAGGAGCCTAGATGAAAATTAGGTCACCAGTATCAATCAAAGAAAGACCGTCAACTAGAGATGGGGAACATTACGCGAAATCTAAAAAGGACCAAGCCGTCGATGAAAAATTTGAAGCAAATCGGTCACAGAAATCCGCCAGAGATGCGGTCAGGAGGAAGACAGGAAATTTCAAGAATCAGAGAAAGGAATGAACTAAGGGAAGTCAGTCAAGACTGGGAAGGGAAAGTCGATTGGTAAAAATCTACGGCTCCTTTAATTGGAGGCCCACAGGAAAGGGACTTGAGAGAGGACTCTGTCGAACGACAGTTGGAAAGTCGTAAGGTAAGTCGGACGTGTCAAAATCAAAAACCATTCAAAAAGGAAACCTCAGAGGATGGATGCTCCGAAAGTAAGGAAAAAAGCTGAACTCAATCGACTACCCCGACGATCAGGGTAAAAGAAAGGAGAGGACCGGAACATAGTTACCCAAAGTCCTGACGTTGAAATCGAAGGAAGGGGAAAAGCAAAAGTGGGGGTCTTCAGTTCTTATTTGCAGGGGGTGGAGGGAGGGTAAAGGAAAAAGGAGAAAAACTTGGGGCTGGTGAGCAGCCTATTCAGGAGGGAGAGTCAGAATATAGTGCCGACCAGCCGGAAAGAAAACACTGAAAATAACATCTGGATACAGACAGGGGAAGGGAAGGAATCGCTTGTTTCTTGCCCAAATACACGAAATCAAGAAGAAACTGGGGCAAAGAGGGAGGGGGGGGAAAAGAAACTCGTCTCTACTTTAGCCGAGTAGGGAAGATGAACGGATATGATCCAAAAAGAGAAAACGAGAAAACAGACAGTGAAAAATCCAATGGATCCTATAGGATTTGTACCGGAGAACCCGGAAATTGGTGGGAGAAAAAACGTCTTAAGAACAAAGTTGATCACCAAGCCAGAAGAAGGACTCAGAGTGCTGAAAGGCGGGAGGGAACAGAACGGGGAAAAGACTCCTGGAAAAAGGAGGTGGATAAGGGAGCAACCAGCAAAGATCTCCGACCAGGAGTGTAATTCAAACGGGGGGATGAGGGGAACCCTGAAAATAGATCCAGTCTTCGGTTCGAAATAGAGAACGACTAAGGGACATTCGAACAAACTTACTACTTGATAGAAGGGAATTGCACAGGGAAAAGGGGTTCACGAGGGAGGAAAAAGTTAAATTTCAAACCACAATAGAAAAAACAAGGGGCAAATCAACAGCCCGATGAAAATCAAGTTAAGAGATGACCGGATGTGGAAGCGGGCGGGTCTCCAGTATTCTGAGGAAGGGGGAACGGCGCTTAGAGAAAAATTTAAAGATGGGGGAGGAGGGTTCCTATAAAAAAATTTGAGGATGGAGTAAGAGTGCAAAAACGTCGTTCCCCCCCAGATTTGGAGGGGGTTAAAACCCTGCCGTGAACCACAGAACTATACTGGGTTTGAGGAGATTCTAGTTTACGGTTCACACAATCCTGAATTTGGGGCTTGATGGGGGGAAACCAACGAGGCGCAAAACAACTTGTCACGGAATATTGATACACAGCCTTTTAAGGGAAGGTTTGCAAAAAGAAACCGGGGGGGAGGGGAAAACAGCAGATTACCAGTCAGACGAGTAATTATTCCTTATCAGGTGCGGAGAGAGGGGAACGGGTAGCTAACTTTTGAGGCTACTACAGAATCTAGGTGAGGTAGTGATAAATACGGGGGGAAACTAAGGTGCCCTAAAGGAACTGTATGGGAGCCTAGGGGTGAGGCGAGAGAGGACCAAAAAAAACATTTCAGTCTGGATTTGAAGACAAAACAAGAAAGAACTGGGATTTGTCTTCACTGAACATAGTACATGAGGGGACACGCATTCATGTAAATAACTCTGGAAAAGCAAAATGGAATTACGACCAGTTGGAAAGCAACTGCCAAGATACATCGATGGGTGGACAGGGAGGGGTTTTCGAAAAGAAACAATCAGAGACAAAATCCAATACAACATTGGGTATGCGAATGAGAGCAAGCTCTGAAATTGAAGACCGGGGCATTTCCGACTGTAACGGTCTTCAAGTTAAGACGACATAACTGCCGGAATGGGAAAAAAACGGAGCAAGAAAGATGCAGTGGGGAGGACACAGGGAAACTGGGTCGACTGAGGGGATAGGAACTGGACGAAATCAAAATTCAAGTGATGGAAAGAAGTAAAAAAGTTGAAAGAATGGAAAGAGCGCATTTGTTTCCTGAAAAGGCGGGGAAAGGACTGGCTATAATTTCCACAAAGTCAACAAAAAGCCGGAAATTCCTATTATTGCCGAAGGGGGCAGTTAATTCATTCAAAATTTAACAAAATAAGCAAAAAACTCTTAACAGGGTTTCGGGATTTTAAAAAAAGGTCATTCGACAACGTTCTAATCAAATTTTTGTGGTGGGACGACAAAAGGGGGAAAAAGAAAAAGTGTATGTTGCGCAATCCGAAATTAAATGGAGAGGGGGGACGGTCCGACAGTAGAAAGGAAGACGTAACAACAATTCGGAGGGACTACAGGGGAAAGAGAGGATATACCCAACATGCAGAGGAGAGGAGTCTTTACCAAGAGCCTCGCAAATCCTTCAAAGCTGATTCAAATTACTGAAATGGATAAAGAAACATGCAGGTCAGAGAGAGTAACTAAGAAATCTGAGGGTCTAAAAGAAAACAAAAGAGAAGTGAGGAGAAGAAATGTTGGTCACTCGTCTTTGCCCCACTGCCCGGTGTTCTTAAGGATAGATGCAGCTATAATAAGAACTTTTTAGTTCTTATCTGAGGGGTGGCGCCTGGGTAAAGTTTAAAAGGTAAGCCCTCAAGGGGGGTACTATCAATATATCAGGTATGTAAGTGAAGAAATGTGTTGTGAAGTCTAGAAATTACCAGCAGTCCTATCCGGGTAAGGGAGGAGGAAATCAACCTTTGATTTCCCCCTTTGGAAAGGGGCAATGGGAGGAAAAGCAAGAAGTGGGTGACGAAAAATCGAAACCGGGGAGAGAAAATGGGGGTGGCAGGCTTGGGTTAAGGTTTGGTGCCTTGAACACGTTACCACCTAGAGGAAACAATAGGATTAGACGTCGTTGAAAAAAGGGGGTGAATAGTAGACAGTCATTGGCATTACCAACTATGGGGGGGAACTATCAAAAACTGCTGCAAAACGTGGAAATCGTGCCACAAAAAGTAAGACTGAGAACAACCTGTTTGGAAAAATTCTCTGCTCGAATGTAAGGAGGAAAGACGGACCAGTAAAAAGAAAGGTGGGTCATAAGTTCGCAAGTAATTGATCGGCGACGTGAGGAACAAAAGTATGGGGAACGTTTAAACCCTGGGATAAGAAAGGGGCAGGAACTATCAGGCCGGAGTCGAAAGTGGGTACATAAAAATTTTCCTGGGGGGAGGTGGTTCTTTGGTCTTCGCAACACAAAAAAGCCCGGCACAATGAGTTGATTCCTTCCTGGTTGCTTAAAAACGGAGTAAATTTGTGGAGTAACTGGGATGCATCGGGAAAAAGTTCGCAGTGAGAACAACTTGGAGAGAAACTGGGGCAGATTGAGACGAACACATAAAACTTTGGAGGGGGGGCAAAAAATAACGACTGACATTGTGTTGGGTTAAACTATCTCCACGAGACCAGCATCGGAATTTATTTGTGGGGGGGGGGGGAACAAGGAGCTCAACGGAGAAAAAAAGAAAGTGGGAAAGGGAAAGTGGGGCACCGAAGCAAGGGGAAAAAGTAGAAATGAAAGTTCGTGCCACGCGAAGAAAATTAAAAGCGATGACCGTTTCTTTTTGACAAGGGTCACGTGGTTTCACCTAATTCGGTGAGAGTGGAAAGTCATGGACCCAGAAAAAGGGATGTGGTCCAATAAATATGAGATTGCAATTAGGGAGAAGATTGTGAATAAAATAAGAGCACTTTTTTTCAAGGGGGGGGGGGGGCCAGGGGAAAAAAAGAGGAATTGGATCTTTACCAGGAAACAATCGAAAAACATTATTATAAAGGAAGACCTTTAACATTAAGAAAACATGTTGTGGGGAAAAGAGATTTGGCTAGTACTACAAAGACCAGAGGGGGAAAAGAAATAATAAAAAGAGTGTTGTCGAGGAAGTATTAGAAACTTGCCTACGAAACAAGGGTCGACGAACGACTCCGCGGAAAGCAGAGCTTCATCTGAAGATCTGATCGTTCCATGGTTGAAGGGCCTCACCCGGAGGGAGGGGAAAGAAATCTGTGGAAATTCAACACAATAAAGGGAAAGTAAGATCAGGAGTAACGAGGGGGTTCGAAGAAACGAGGGGGAGCCGAGAAAAAGAAGATCAGGGGAACTTTAGAAAAGCCCACCGTTGACGGAAATGGAACAAAACTATGGGTGACGAGGGGCAGAAGAAAAACGTGCGGGAAGTTATCAGGAAAAAGGAGATTATTTGCAAAAACCGGACCCGGGAAGTGCAAAAAGTATACGAAGGGGAAGATTGGTTCGGAAAGAAGGGTTGAATCAGGTGGGAGAGTACACGAACAAATAGGTTATGAACTAATTGGGGCATACTGGAGGAGCGGGCTTACGTGGGGTGGGGAAGTAAGGTAGGGGCGTCAAGGAAGACAGTCACCGTATCTAACGAAAGGCCGAGTGACGGGGTTTCCAACAACAATCCGAGCCGGAATTCAGGGATTGGTGAGGAAAGAAGTACCGGGGATCAAGGCATGACATTTCTGAACCTATGCAAGGGGGAAAGGTGGGGGGTCATCAAGAAACCTGGGGACGAGGTGGATTGAAGAGGGAATCCATGCTGCTCCTGACCATCGTTCGGAAAAAAAGGACGTTTACAAAGATAACCTCTAGAACTCACGAAAACTGAGGATACATTGTGCAACTTAGGCGAAAAGACGAAAGTCAAGGTGGGGGAAAACTCTCTTATGTTCGGTGAAGATAAACGGAAGTAAACGAGTTAGCCGGGGAATAGTGAAGAGGCGGACTCGGGTGTTCAACTAAGAAGAAAAGATGGAACTCTTGAAAGCTTGGGGCGGGTCGCAGGCGGGATCGGATAAGACTTAACGTGAGAACACAAAACGGCGTGCGAACTGTACGATCCGAGTACCTCGAGGCTCGCTACTGTGGCTTAGAAGCCGACAAAAAAGAAAGCATATCTATCTGAAAGGAAGCAATGAAGACAGGGGCCGCGCGTATGAGGGAAAGGCGGCACGGGAGACAAGAAGAGAGGCCTGCGGAGAGGACGCGCTATCTGTTTCTGAATCTGGGGGGGGGAGGGGGAGAGTTCGGGATTGGTCAACACAAAAGCACAGAGAAGCCTCACGGTGGGTTAAGGCTGCTAGGGAATATAGGTGGGTGAAGAAAGGGGGAAGAAAAGAGAGGAGTCAAAAAAAAGATCGCCCTTCAGTCAGTGGGGAGAATGGAAACAGGGATCGGCAGATGAGGAAGAGGCCGGGACTCAAGCTGAAATGGTTTAAAGTTTTAAAATCGTTACACCTACCTCATAAATTAGAGGCTAAGTTGAAAGGGCCGAAATTCGAACAGGGGTAAAAATGAAAAGTCCGAAAAAAAAAAAAGTTCCGAGTCAGTGCATAAGAGAAAAAATATCAACGGCGCATCAGACGGGACGTAATCGGTCAAAAGAAAAAAGGAGAGAGAGTGTTCAGGTGGGGGATTCTGTTTTAAAGACCCTAAGAAAGTAAGAAAAAAGAAGGGGAAGAAACAAAGTGGGGGACACGATTTAGCACTTACCTTGGAGAGTAACCTAATAGGACTTCTGAATAAGGGACAAGTTTCAAGGGTAAAGAAAGAGAGAAAAAAAAGGGGAAGTCACAAGGTTAAGAAAGAAAATGGGAGCCTTTACCCCGGCTGCATGGAGAAAAAGTTTGGAAGATAGCGAAAACAATGAAGAGGAGGAGCAAAGAAAAAAGCAAACCCAAAATAACTAAAGAAGTAGAACTCTAAGTCAAAAAAAGCCATTTCGAAGACGTGAGAGGGTTTCCTAGAACAGGGCCAGATCAGGGGCGCGAACGAGGAAGAAGAAGATAACCTCATACGCGAAGAAGAGAGATATTTTATTGCTGAATCAAAAGACCAAAATTGGGGTCACGAGCCAGCAAACGCAAAAAAGGTCGAGTAAGTTGTGTCCGTTAACATGGACGATGACGGAAAGGAGCTTCGACGCAAATCAAGGAAGAATGCACAACAAAAAGAAAAAAAGGGGGGGAAAAAGAAACCTGTTGCCAACGAGAAACAAAAAGTACGATCAAGAAGGCTCAAAAGATTTCAGGCGAATACATCGGGGGAACAAGGTTCGGAAAAATTGCCAAGAGGAATAGCCTGCGAAAAAAGCAGAAGTCACATCACGGGTACCGACGCGAAGGCGTAATTAAGCGCGGGGAAAGAGGGGGCGATAGTTAAGAGTATCAAGCACCCAAAGTCGAGCAGTTGGGAGAATGGTCCCTAAAGGAATAAGCGGGTCGACTCACCGAGTTAATTGGGCGCTGCTAAGCGTACTTCTAGAGAAAACGGGGGGGCAAGTCCTCAGAAAACGGGTTAGGGAAAAAACCAAGTCTAGCGGGTCAACAATAAATCACAGAGATGGGCACTCTCGGCAGAATCTAATGGGCAAAAGAGCCAGGAGGAAGTCTTTCGATCAAGAAGGAAATTTTAAGTGTCATTTACACGGAGAGAGGCAAGAAGAAGAATCTGGATTTAGGGTCTCTATCTTACTGTAACGGCGGGATCGAGACCGGATCATATTAAGTATGAAGTCTGGGGCTGGGGAGGGGGAAAGGAGGACGACTGAGAAATGGAATGATTTTATGAGTGAGGAGCTAGTACGATGCGGGAGGCTTTGCCTTCAGTGAGTCTATCTAAGGAGTAGTTTTTATAGGTGAAAAAGAGTAGGAACTCAAAGAGGAGTGTTAATCTGCACTGACGCTCTTTTCTGAGTGAAAAAATACAGAAGCAGATTATAAATCTTTTGCGGAAGACGACAAGCTTGGGGGGGAATGAAACAGGATTTGTCGGAGTTGGACTGGAGGAAGGAGGAGTCTCTTTGGACCAGGGTCAAAAAGCTGGGGGCAATCTCTCCTAGGGGCAAACGGTTCAAACTATTACTTTTTAGGGAAAAGAGTGATGAACTTTGGGGTCTGCGGGAACGAGCTGTAAGCTTGGTATAATTAAGGTCACGTTGAGATCGGACGAAAGAAGTAACCTAACACCTTGGAAGAAACAAGAAAAAGGAAACAAACAAAACCAGACTAGGAGAGAAAAGATTAGCGGGATCAGGGTGAAAGGGGGTACAAAAAAAGAAACAGCGCGGGAGTCTGCTCTCTTGAGTTTTGGGACGAACCTGGATTGGTGACATTAAGGACCAAAGGCATATATACCGCCGACCGAGACATCGAGCGGGTAGAAGAGCAGAGCCGGGGAGCATGTTCGAACTGGCCCATAATAAATTCGGGGACAGAGGGAGGACAGTCTTTTAGAGTAAACGCCGAAAGAGCATAACGACATCGAGAAGAAAAGGAACAAATATGATAGAGTAGTAGTAATGCTATGAGGGAGAAGACACCTTACGCCCTCCACTGAAGGAGACTGGTTTTAGTTTAATGGGTAAGGTGCAGAGGACGCGAAAGAAATCTCCAGCCTCACGCGCATGCGGACGTCTTGGAGAACGGAAAAAATCGGGTCCTCCGCACACCCAGGGACGGAAAAAAGAAGAATATAGGAACAGCTAACGCGGGGAGCAGGGGAAACTGACCCGTTAAAAGCTAATGCAGTGCTAATACCAACCAGGAAAGGTCGCAGGTTAGGGGGTGAAGGGGGTGAGGGAAAGCAGACGCTGTGGAGTACTATAGAAGTGCGCCCGTGCCCTAGACCTGAAAGGAGACGTCAGGAATATCGGGCAGGGAAAAATAGCTCATCAAGCGTAGAAAAAAAGTAGAAGAAAAAGGGTTCGAGAACACATTCTTCGAGATGGGAAAGATGAAAAAGGGTCCTAGGACCCGAAAAAAAAGAAGACTGCATCTCAAAAAAGCCGCTATGGATCTTGACTCCAATCAGGGGATTCAAAAACGGGGGGAAAAAAACGTCGGGGTGGTTTTGCCATGGAAAGAACCCGCCAGAAGTACAGAAGAGTACAACGAGAGGACGTTTGAGAACTGGATCAAACGCGGACCTCTCCATAAAAAGAAATGAAGGGTAAGAGAGCTAACGGCCCCATCTCCTGAAAGAAGGGATTCTGAACTAAAATGGACCGTATAAAGAAGAGAAGGGCGAAACTCTTCATCATTTCGATTACCGAAGAAAAAAAACAAGACGTAAATCGAGGTCCGACAGCCAATGAAGGCATTGCCAAGATAAACAGAAGAGGATCTCGAAATCGAGATGTGCCGAAAAAAATGGGTGCTCGTAATCTCGGCGTGAACGCCAAGGGGTATGACGGCCTGGAAGAACGGCAAGCGTTTCTGGAAAGGACTTCGCGCCCACCAGTGAAAGAGAGGAGTGTGGTTGATCTATCTGGGAAGGGGTGCGGGCCCTACTCCGCGTATGAAAAAAGGATCGACCCGTCAGAAAGAAAGGACTATCTCAGAGCCACGTAAGCTAGTGAGAAAGAACAAGTCACCCGGGGAGTTTTTCGGTAGGACTCGAAGATTATCACTTTCAATTGGATCAACAGCACACGTCGAGAAAATCTAGGGGAGGATGTAGCAAGAGGTCCGGGGGGGTGATATCGGCAGGAGAGGTCCTTGGTATTCCCTGTCAAAAAGGGAGCTGGACTCCGAATCGGCTATACGTGGAAGGTTTATTCTCGTCGAGCGCGCGCGGGAAATGCTGACCTTGAATTTGCGGCGAAGCTAGCTGGAAGACCAGGAGCAAGGTGAAACAAAACCAAAAACAGAAACCCCCTCCCCCCCCCCCACCAAGTCAGTCTAGCGGATTACGGGGACGGGAAACAGGTCTTTTAGATAGCAGGAGGCCAACGCGGGAAGGATAGACTCAGCAGGAGGTCGCAGCGGCAGAGAGCGAGTGCAGAGACAACTGGGAGAGGGGATTTAATATAGAAAAAGGAACGAATTACGGGAAAATGAGCAAAACATCAGGGAGATTCTCCATCTATAGGTTGCGGGGGGTAACCAGATTGGGGGAAAAGTAGCAGGCTTGAAAGGGGAATCTTCTCTATAAACCTTGAATCGTTAAAGCACTCGCAGACGGGTCGTCGTTACCTTGAGTTGAAAACCAGCGCTGGAAAAAAAAGTGAACCGGGAACTTAGCCTTCTTCTCATCAATATATGGGTGAGAGCGATGAGGATCGGAGGAGAGTTCACGTAAAGACTGGGAGTGGGAAAGGTAAAGAAGGGGGGTAGGAAGAGGAATGGAGACTACCCGCAGTCAAACAGACGAAGAAACCTGAACTCTCTATATAAATCGGTGGAAAGGGGAAAAAAAAAAGTAACGACAAAAGGGGTTGGTAGAAGGGCGATAGGGGAGACAAAAGGAATAGGGGGGGAAAGGTTGTTTGTGTCAAGACGTCTCCGGCTAAATGTTCTCCAGTTTTGCAACCGTAGTGAGAGGTAGTTTTTCCGAGCGATGGAAATCTGCACAAAGGGGAAAAAAAAAGGAGAACGGAAGCGATCCAGATCTAGAGGAAAAAATGGTTCAAGGATGTGGACGGAGGGGATGCAGCTCGGTCGCGATCAAGGTGTCCGGTACACCGAGACATTCCACATTAGGGAAAAGACCACGGTAGAGAAGAAGAGAGGGAACACCGGACCCTCCGTCCTCGATGTGACAAGAAGAGAAAATTCCAAAAACCGAACGACTAGGCAAAAATGGTGATCGGCTTAGGGTTAAAGAGAGAAAGATGAGTACCTCAAATCAAGAAAGCGGAAAAACCAAGAATTGAGAGAAAGGAGATCGATCGTCGCATTTTTGATCGACTATGACCTTTTACGCCGCCAAAGTTCGCGAAAACTCATTGGAGGGGGGGGAGTACTTGAAGTTCGAAAAAAAGGGGTGTATTCTGTTATCGAAGCCTATCCCTAATGCCCGAACCGACTTTCACCTGGAAGGGAGGCCGTTGATCACAAAGCTTCAAGAGATCCCCACGGAAGGGAAAAGCTCAGGTGATCTGAACACGGAAAGAAGCAAAAGAATGCCGGTTGAGCCGAATTGACATTCCAAAAACCAAGGGTAGCGAAGAGGCAGGTAGAAGGAGATCGTAAAAGAAGGACACAACGATGGGGGGAGGGAAGAATGGGTCCAAGACCTTCAAATCCCGAACAAGGGGGGCCAAGCTGAAAAACCGTGAAACGACATGAAGAAACTGATTTCCTTATCTTTAAAAGGGGGCCAAAGAGAAAAACGTAAAGAAGAAGGGTAGAGTGGGCACTTGCTCGTGGGGGGAATGAAGGAACAAACTAATTTTCTGGTGCGGTCTAGAGGGAGGTAAGCGCTTCTCAAAGGAATGGGAACTTACGCAAAAAAAGAAGCTACAAACAGGGATACAGTAAACAGGGCTGATCAAAGTAAGCCTGTTAGAAGGAGTTGGGTAGTGAACTGAAAGGGGTTCTTCGTCCTACACCTCTTAAATCCAAAAGGTGGCAGGGAAAACCGAGGGGAGACCTCAATGAAAGGAGGGTGCGTGAAGGTCAACGGAAAACAGGAAAGAATGGATTGCCCGATTCGGGGCCACTAATAAATATTTATGGTTAATCGAGAGCAAAAAGGTGGGGCTCTAAACGGAAGGGGATCAAGGAGGAGGGTCGAAAAAGGAACCGCCCCAGGGCTTGAAACGGATCGTGTTACTAAAAAAAATCTGATCGGAGGGAGGGAAATGACGTTCACATAGAGTTGAAGAAGCAGGGGCACGAACAGCCCGATGAGATCAGAGGTAAGGGGTCTCGGGAAGGGTCTTAAACTTCTTTCGAAACAAGGAGTACTGCTGGGATACTCCGGGAGGAAAGCGTAGAGTGTCAATCTTTGGATTGGTATTTTCAAGAAAAATAGTTAGGTAATTAAGAGTTGAAAAACGATGGAAAACAATATGTGGGGGGAGGGTAATGGAAACGAGGCCGTGAACTCAATAACTCCACTGGGGGAGGAGTGACTTTCCTACGGGTAAAGGAAAAAGAAGGAGGTATGGAGGCGGGAATGGAAAAAAACAAATCTATTGGACTCAAGCAGAGAAAGAGGGCTACAAAACATCCTTTTGGGCAGGAATTTTTGGAAAAAGAAAGACCTGATCAGGAAAGACAAAATAGGGAGATGGAAGAAGGGAAGCGGGATGTAGTCAGGTGATCTTCTACGAAATAAAGTAGACGAAGTTGCTTCGGTGAAGGGGGAAAAATGCCTCCTTACCGGGAAGCGAAGGTGCACAAACATACAAGGAAGATGTTCCTGTCGGCCGATCGGGAAACAGGAAGTCTGGTGGTGGCAGCACCACAAAAGTGAGGTCGAAAAACGATGCAAGACAGGGGGAAAAGCGAAAAAATGCTGACACGCAGGGGCAGCCAGACTGCCAAACTTTAAGAGGTGGATCGGTACATATCAAGATTGTGAACGGCAGGGGGTGGGG